>ERZ1046568.1184-NODE-1184-length-19047-cov-8.756950_pt1 | contig 19047 bp, 19 predicted proteins | sample MGYA00383092_ERZ1046568 | MGnify/ENA primary metagenome ERZ1046568 (study PRJEB29581, sample SAMEA5548362) | metagenome | biome: marine; feature: coastal; material: water | depth 1 m | study: Short-term variability in the microbial, nano- and picoplankton... | reverse complement strand
TTAGATAAACAAGAAAGCCGTAACAAATGTTACGGCTTTTTACTTGCTCCTCTTCTAAGACTCGAACTTAGGACCCTCTGATTAACAGTCAGATGCTCTAACCAACTGAGCTAAAGAGGAAGGTTATTTTCGCTAAAGCGAGCGCAAATATAAATTAAATTTTTATTCCCTACCAAAATAAAATTCAAAAAATTTGAGCTTTTTTTATTTTGTTATAGCTTTAAAAATATCATTCCCATTAGCAAATAGGACCAATGCAATTAAAATAAAGAATCCTATCACTTGTGCGCGCTCTAAAAACTTCTCGCTAGGTGCACGACCAGAAATCATTTCATATAATAAAAACATCACATGGCCACCATCTAAAGCAGGTATTGGTAATAAGTTTAACACTGCCAACATTATAGATAAAAATGCTGTTAACTTCCAAAAAGCTTGCCAACTCCAAATATCTGGGAAAATATCAAATATAGCTTTAAAACCTCCGAGACCTTTGTAAGCTTCTGTTTTTGGATTAAAAATAGCCTTTAATTGAGAAAAATAATTGACAACAGTAGAGTTAAACTTACGAGCGCCAGCACCAAAGCTTTCACCAAAAGAGTAGTCTGTTTTTATAACATCGTAATAACCCATCTCAGTAAAACGCTTGGCATCTATTAATCGATATATATTAAGCTTAGCCTCATTATTAACCTTTAAATCTCTGATTATCGTTTTATTCTCTCTAAGTATTTCGGCTTGTACTGTTTTTCCTTTGTAATTTTTTAATTCACTTTGAAATAAATCAAAATACTCAATTTTTTTACCATTAAGACCCAGAATAAGGTCACCTTCTTTTAAACCTGCTGAGGCGTTAGCTGATGAATCAGGAACAGATTCTACGATAAAAGGATAACGGTATCTAAATAAGTTTTTACTGCCTTCATCAGATAATTGGCCTAAAAAGTTCTCTGGTAAAGTAATTACTTTATGTTCACCGTCTCTTTGGACAGTCATTTGCTCTGCACCAATAATGTACTGTCCTATTTCGGTGTCCATTTTGATACTCTGGTCGTTAATTGCCAAAATTTTGTCTCCTGTTTTAAAACCTGCGTCTAAGAGTACTGGATCTTCAATAAAATAACCACCTTTAAGACTATCTATCTCAATATCTGTATCACCGTAAGTAAATGCAACGAATACAAATATGACATAAGCTAATATAAAATTCACTGTTACACCACCAAGCATTATAATCAAACGTTGCCAAGCAGGCTTAGAGCGAAACTCCCAAGGTTGTGGTGGCAGAGCCATTTGCTCCTTGTCCATACTCTCGTCAATCATTCCAGCAATTTTTACGTAACCACCAAGAGGCAACCAACCAATTCCATAAACTGTATCTCCAATTTTTTTCTTGAAAAGTGAAAACTTGACATCAAAAAAGAGGTAGAATTTTTCAACTTTAGTTTTAAATAATTTTGCAGGTATAAAATGACCTAACTCATGCAAAACAATGAGTAAGGATAAACTGAGTAAAAATTGAGATATTTTTATAATAAATTCCATGTAACGTTTTCAAAATTTCGATTGACAAAAGTAAACTTTTACAAGCACTTAGAAAATTATTGACTTTCTATTCAACATTTTTTTAACAGCAATATCAAATCGAATAACTTTAAACGTTAAATCCTGATAAAAATCATACAAGAAATTGAAGCTAGATGTATCTTTGTAAAGATAACAATAGAAGTTTTATGTCACTACTTACATTTTTTAAAGGTTATAAAAAATTTGCTGCTTTCTTTTCAGTCTTGTGCATCATTATTATTACCATTATTTACAATGTTTATAACCAAAAAAACCCATTACCTATTTGGTCTCCTGAAAATGTAAATGCCGAAATGGTAGATGAAAGTATTCGACACGTTGCCAAATACCATACTATTGCAGATTTTAGTCTCACAAACCAAAACGGAAAAACCATAACGCAAGACGACTATAAAGACAAAATCTATGTGGCCGATTTTTTCTTTACAACATGCCAAACAATTTGCCCAATAATGACGGACCACATGTATCACATACAGAAAGAAATTATCAGCGATGATGATGTCATGTTACTTTCACATTCTGTAACTCCTGTTAAAGACAGCATTCCGGTACTAAAAGCTTATGCAAAAAAGAAAGGTGTTATTGACCGCAAGTGGAATTTAGTCACAGGTGAAAAGAAACAAATTTACAAGCTAGCAAGAAAAAGTTATTTGGCAGTTAAAGAAGATGGTAACGGAGATATTTATGATATGATTCATACCGAAAACTTTCTCCTTATTGACAAAAAACGCCAGATTAGAGGTTTCTATGACGGTACACAATCCGAAGACATAGAGCGACTATTAGAGGATATTGAGACTCTTAAAGCTTTCGGAGGCTCATAAAATATGTTAAGCCTATTACAGACTGAAAATTTTGACTTATTTTTGCTTCTTTAAATTTAATCTAAATAAGAATACAGTTGACTTTAGCAGAGCTTAAACGTGGTCAAAATGCCATAATAACAGATGTTTCCTCAAAAAAAATTCCTTTAAAATTACTAGAAATGGGTTGTTTACCTGGTAATTCGGTTGAGTTAGTTCAAGTTGCTCCATTTTCTGACCCTATGTATCTTAATATTAATGGTACACATCTAGCTATTAGAAAAGAAACTGCTATTCATATCTTAATCGAAACCAACGATGCCTAAACAAATCAACGTTGCGTTAATAGGAAACCCAAATACTGGGAAAACATCAGTATTTAATGCGCTTACTGGTCTTAATCAAAAAGTAGGGAATTACCCAGGTATTACTGTCGAGAAAAAAGAAGGTGTTTGCAAATTACCACGTGGTGTTAAGGCACATATCATAGATTTACCCGGAACTTATAGTTTAAATGCCTCATCATTAGACGAGAGTGTAGTTATAGAATTGCTTCTCAATAAGAATGATAAAGATTATCCAGATGTAGCTGTAGTTATTACAGATGTCGAAAATTTAAAACGAAATCTTCTCATCTATACCCAAATTAAAGATTTAGAGATTCCTACGATTTTGGTAATTAATATGTCTGATCGAATGGCTTACAAAGGTATTTCTCTAGATATCGAAAAACTTGAAGCGCAACTAGATACCAAAATTGCACTTATCAGTACCCGAAAAAAACAAGGTGTAGATAATTTGAAAGATTTAATTTCAAATTATCAAAATTTATCCATTGAGCCATGCTTAAGTACTCAAGATATCGACATAGATTATTTTAAAGGTCTCAAAAAAGCGTTCCCAAATCAATCACTTTATAAATTATGGCTAGTAATTACACAGGATGTCAATTTTGGGAAAATTAGTAGAAATACTATAAAAGATACTTCTTCTTTTAAAACAAAAAAAGATTCTGATTTAAAACGTTTACAACAGAAAGAAACCATAAAGCGTTATCAGTTTATAAACAATGTGCTAAAGGAAGGCCAAACAATTGACTTAAAAACGGCTAAAGATTTACGCATTAAATTAGACAGAATATTAACTCATAAAGTTTGGGGTTATTTAATTTTTGGAATTATTCTGTTAACCATTTTCCAGGCCATTTACGATTGGTCAAGTGTACCCATGGATTTTATAGACAATGCGTTTGCGTCCTTGAGTGATTGGACAAAAAACACACTTCCGGCTGGTGCATTTACCAATTTATTAGCTGAAGGTATTATTTCAGGGCTTGGTGGTATCGTGATATTTATACCTCAAATTGCATTCTTATTCCTATTTATAGCCGTACTTGAAGAAAGTGGTTATATGAGTCGTGTTGTCTTTTTAATGGACCGCATTATGAGACGTTTTGGGCTTAGTGGAAAAAGTGTTGTACCACTAATTTCAGGAACGGCATGTGCTATTCCAGCAATCATGGCAACACGAAATATTGAAAGTTGGAAAGAGCGTTTAATCACCATTTTAGTCACACCATTTACAACATGTTCGGCGCGCTTACCTGTATACTTAATTATTATATCCTTAGTAATTCCAGAAGGGCGATTTTTTGGATTAAGCTATCAGGCATTAACCTTAATGCTACTTTATCTTATTGGTTTTGGAGCAGCCGTAGGCTCTGCTTGGATTTTGAATAAAATTCTAAAAATAAAAAGTAGGAAATTTTTCGTCGTAGAAATGCCAAACTACAAATTACCTTTATTCAAAAATGTTGCTTTAACGGTATTAGAAAAGACCAAATCATTCATTTTTGGAGCTGGTAAAATTATTTTAGCTATTTCAATTGTACTTTGGTTTTTAGCTTCTTATGGTCCAGGAACAGAATTCAATAATGCGGAAGAGATTGTCACTGAACAATATGCTTCAAATAATTTATCTCAAATAGAATTAGAACAAAAAATAGCCTCTCATAAACTTGAACATTCGTTTATTGGTATCGCTGGCCATGCGATTGAACCTGCAATAAGACCATTAGGTTACGACTGGAAAATAGGAATTGCTATTGTCAGTTCTTTTGCAGCTCGAGAGGTTTTTGTTGGAACTTTAGCTACCATTTATAGTGTTGGAAGTGATCAAGAAGCTACCATTAAAAATCGAATGGCTGCAGAAGTTAATCCAATTTTAGGTGGGCCATTATTTAATTTAGCATCAGGGATTTCATTATTACTTTTTTACGCATTTGCGATGCAATGCATGAGTACACTAGCTATTGTAAAACGTGAAACCAATAGTTGGAAATGGCCTATACTACAATTAACTATTATGACGGCAATTGCTTATATTGTAGCATTTATTGCTTATCAGTTTTTAAAATAAGGTTAAAACATTATGAACGGCATTATTCAAAATATTTTTGTTTTTTCTTCGCTAACAATAGCTGTAGTTTTTTTAGTCCGAAAGTTTGTTTGGACACCTAAAAAGAAGACTGCAAAAACCTGTGGTATTAATGACTGTCGGTGTCATTAAATTATTTGACTAACTCTTCAAATTGTAATTTAAGTTTATAATTTTCTTTTGCAATCTGATTATCCGTAATTGCATAAAGATGTAATGCAACCCTTGTAACTTTTATAATATTTGAATTGAACAGGTTCCGTTTTCCGTTTGTTAGTAAAACCATTGAAGTAAACATGAGTTGCTTTTTTTAAAAGAGTTTATTCGATTTATAAACCTCAACTTCTATATAAGCTTTTCCTTCACTAACACATATCACAGTATTTGGATAACGATAATCTGTAGTGACATCAACAAACTTTTTTTTATCATGACCGTTACAAAAATGTAGTTAATTATGTAAACTATCAAATATTTTAGTTACTTTTGAAAAATTTTTAAGCATACTTAAAAATATAATTAAACTGATTAAAATGTCTGTAGCCATAGAAAACTTTGTAAAAGCCATTTACAACAACGAAAAACATGATATTGCCAATACAAAACCTGGCAATATAGCATCAAAACTTGGTATATCTAGTGCTGCCGCTACTGATATGGCAAAAAAATTAGACACCAAAGGCTTACTCAACTACGAAAAATACCAAAAACTACGTTTAACTAAAAAAGGAGAGAAAATGGCACTTAACGTTGTACGTAAACATCGTCTATGGGAAGCTTTTTTACATAAGACATTCGATATGTCTTTGCATGAAATTCATCGTGAAGCAGAATTATTAGAGCACGAAACTTCAGATTTTCTAGCAGAAAAAATTAGTGCCTATTTAGGAAATCCTAAGTTTGACCCACATGGCGATCCAATACCAAATGCAAATGGAGAGATTACAACTAAAGACACTTCAATTGCATTAATAAATGCCAATGAAAATAAAGACTATATAATCTCTCGATTAATGAGTACAGACAAAGAATTCTTTGAATTTTGTGCACTTAACGGTATTAAATATGGCAATAAAATAGCTGTAAAAAAGCAATTTAAAAATTCCCAAATGACTCAAATAATAATCAATACTAATACAATTGTTCTTAATCAAGACTTCACTCAAATTATCTATGTAAATGAAATCAACTAAAATTTTATTCGCTTCACTTTTAATTTTTATTTCTTTAAAAAGTATAGCACAGGAAAATTCAAACAGTAAATTAGACAACCCTTTGGTGACAGATAGACCTGATGCTACTGAAGCATCTTCTACTGTTGGAAAAGGTGTTTTACAATTTGAAACAGGAGGTCTTTATGAATCTTTTCAAACCAATAATATAAAAAACGAAAGCTATACCTATAATACGATGCTTATCCGTTATGGATTGTTAGATAATCTTGAATTACGTTTAGGTTGGGATTTTGTAGAAGGTGTAACCACTGTCAACGGTAATAAATTAGATAATGTTACAAGCGGACTTTCTCCTCTACTACTCGGTTTAAAGTTAGATATTGCTGAAGAAAATGGTGCCATGCCAGAAATTGCACTGATTGGACATGTTTTTCCTGTTTTTAGTGCTGGACAAGACTATAGACCAGAAACAACAGGCATCGATTTTAGACTATCACTATCTCATACTTTAAACGAAAAATCAAGTTTAGGTTATAATATTGGGGCACAATGGAGCGATGATTCTTCAGAAGCAGCAGCCATTTATACACTTGCTTATGGTTATAGCATTTCAGATAAATGGGGAATGTACGCCGAAGTTTATGGTGATTTACCTGAAGATAGTTCAGCAAATCATTTTTGGGATGCAGGCTTTACATACTTAGCGTCAAACGATTTACAATTTGATGCTTATCTAGGTACAAGTATTACAGATGGACAAGATTTACTTGTTGGTATGGGATTAAGCTATAGAATACCAAAAAAATAATGAGAAAGATAATTATACTAATAGCAATTGTATGTCTATACAACTGTAAAAACGAAATCGAATCTAACGGAAAACTCAAAGTTGTTACGACTACTACTATGATTACCGATTTAGTAAAAAATATTGGTGGTGACTTTATTGAAGTCGAGGGGTTAATGGGTAGTGGTGTTGATCCACATCTCTATAAAGCTAGCGAAGGTGATGTTTCAAAATTGGTTAACGCTAATATCATTTTTTACAACGGTCTGCATCTTGAAGGGAAACTTGTAGAGGTTTTCGAAAAAATGGGAAATACAAATAAAACTCAAGTTGCCTTAGGTGAAGGTTTAGATAAATCACAGCTCATTGGGTCAGATTATTTTGCTTCAAACTATGACCCACATGTGTGGTTCAATATTGCGTTTTTTAAACAGTTCACAAATCAAGTAACTGATATATTAACAAAAAAAGATCCGGAAAACGCAACTAATTTCCTGGAAAATGAAAAAAAATATTTAGCAAAACTAACACAGCTCGAAGCTGATGTTTCAACTATAATAAGCACACTTGCAAAAGAGAAAAGAATTTTAGTAACTGCTCATGACGCTTTCAACTATTTTGGAAAAAACTATGATTTTAATGTTGTTGGGCTTCAAGGTTTATCTACTGCCACAGAAGCTGGTGTGAAAGATGTGCAGAAGTTATCTAGCTTCATTATTGAAAATAAAATAAAAGCTATTTTTATTGAAAGTTCAGTGCCGAAAAGAACTATTGAAGCTTTAGTCGCTGCAGTTAAAACTAAAGATCACAAGGTTGAAATTGGAGGAATTTTGTATAGTGATGCTTTAGGAAATTCTGGAACCGTTGAAGGTACTTACATAGGAATGTTTAAATACAATGTAAATACCATTGTTAATGCGCTAAAATAATGGAACAAAAAGTAGCTATAAAAATAGACGACCTTACCGTAGCTTATAACTATAAACCAGTGCTTTGGGATATTGATTTAGAAATTCCTGAAGGTGTCCTTATGGCTATTGTTGGTCCAAATGGTGCCGGGAAATCTACTTTAATAAAATCAATTTTAGGTATACTAAATCCAATTGCAGGTAGCGTAAGTATTTATGATAAACCTTATAAAAAACAGCGGCAATTAGTTGCTTATGTACCTCAAAAAGGGAGTGTAGATTGGGATTTTCCAACTACAGCATTAGATGTTGTTATGATGGGGACTTACGGTAGTTTGGGTTGGATAAAACGTCCTGGACAAAAACAGAAAAAAGCGGCATTAGAAGCTTTAGAAAAAGTGGGGATGCTACCTTTCAAGAACAGACAAATAAGTCAACTTTCTGGTGGACAACAACAGCGAATCTTTTTGGCAAGAGCATTGGTGCAAAATGCATCTATATATTTTATGGACGAACCTTTTCAAGGTGTTGATGCTACTACCGAAATTGCTATTATCAATATTCTAAAAGAATTACGAAAAGCAGGAAAAACAGTAATTGTTGTTCATCATGATTTACAAACCGTCCCAGAATATTTTGATTGGGTTACTTTCTTAAACGTAAAAAAAATAGCAACTGGACCAGTAAAAGATATTTTTAATGATGACAACTTAACTAAAACCTACGGTATTAATTACAAAGTAAGCATTCAAGAATAATGGACTTAAAAGAATATTTTTCTCTGGTCTTTAATGACTATACTCTGCGAACCATTACACTTGGGACGGCAATTTTGGGTGCCGTAACAGGAATGTTAGGCAGCTTTGCTGTACTACGAAAACAAAGTCTTTTAGGAGATGCTATAAGTCATGCTGCGCTTCCAGGAATTGCAATTGCTTTTTTAATTACTGGTACAAAAGACACTAACATCTTACTACTTGGTGCTTTAGTGAGTGGACTCATAGGCACATTTTGGATTAGAGGGATTGTCAAAAAAACACATCTCAAATCAGATACGGCATTAGGTTTAATTCTATCTCTATTTTTTGGTTTTGGTATGTTATTACTCACATTCATTCAAAAACAGCCTAATGCTAATCAAGCTGGTTTAGATAAATACTTATTTGGACAGGCCGCTACATTGGTCGAAAGTGACGTTTGGCTCATGGCAATTGTCACAGGACTTTGTGTATTTGTTTTATTACTATTTTGGAAAGAATTCAAAATACTTTTATTTGACGCAGATTACACAAAGACATTAGGCTTTAATACAAAAACTATAGATGTTCTTATCACTAGTTTTATTGTCTTAGCTATTGTTTTAGGATTACAAACTGTAGGTGTTGTTTTAATGAGCGCGATGCTTTTAGCTCCAGCAGCAGCAGCAAGACAATGGACAAATAGTTTATCCAAAATGGTATTTTTAGCGGCAATTTTCGGAGCATTTTCTGGTGTGTTTGGTACGGCAGTTAGTGCAACCCAAAATAACCTATCCACTGGACCGGTTATTGTTTTAGTAGCATCAGTTTTTGTAGTATTCTCATTTATATTTTCGCCAAGTCGTGGATTGTTATTTAAGCAAATTCGATTTATTAAGAATCGCCGTGATTTAGAACTTCACAAGACACTAGCTTTTATGCATCAAATTGCAGAAACTCACCAAGATATTTCTCATCCACACACCGTAAAAATCTTAAATAATTTTCAAGGTTACACAAAAGGTACACTCAAAAAATTAGTAGATAAAGGTTTTGTAAAAATTCAAAGTAACATGTGGAGTTTGACAGAGCAAGGTTATAAGACCGCAGCAAATTTATATAACCAACAAACCGACAGTAATGAATAGTGCTCAGATAGAAATACAACTTATCGCGAGTTTAGTTGCTGTTGCTTGTGCCATACCAGGAACTTTTTTAGTACTCCGAAAAATGGCTATGATTAGTGATGCTATAAGTCACTCCATCTTGCCCGGAATTGTAGTCGGGTTTTTTATCACGCACGATTTGAATTCACCATTACTAATTATTTTAGCTGCTTTAACTGGAATCATAACTGTCGTCTTAGTCGAGTACATTCAGAAAACCGGTTTGGTAAAAGAAGACACCGCTATTGGATTAGTCTTCCCAGCTTTATTTAGTATTGGTGTGATTATGATTGCCAAAAATGCCAATGATGTCCATCTCGATATTGATGCTGTGTTACTTGGTGAATTAGCCTTTGCACCTTTTGACAGATTAATTATTGGAGGTACAGATGTAGGTCCAAAAGCATTATGGATTATTGGTGTCATCTTAATTGTAACGCTAATATTTCTTCTTGCTTTTTTTAAAGAATTAAAGGTGAGTACTTTTGATAAAGGTTTGTCTACATCGTTGGGCTTTTCTCCAGCAATCATACATTACGGATTGATGTCTGTTTCTTCTGTAACTACAGTTGGTGCTTTTGATGCTGTTGGTGCCATATTAGTTGTTGCATTAATGATTACTCCGGCAGCAGCAGCTTATTTACTAACCAAAAACTTAAAGAAAATGTTAGTGCTTTCAGTCATTTTCGGAATTTTTAGTGCCCTCTTTGGATATTGGGTGGCGCATTGGTTAGATGCCTCAATCGCAGGTTCTATAACCACAATTTTAGGTTTGTTATTCTTAGTCGTTTACCTTTTTGCCCCAAATAAAGGTATAATTGCTGTACTATACCGCGAAAAACAGCAACGCACAGAGGTATCTCTTATTACCTTTTTACTTCATTTAAAAAACCATGATGAAAAATCGGAACGCCATGTGAAACATCTCAACGAACATATTAATTGGCAGAAAGTACGTTCTAAAACTGTATTAGAATTGGCGCAAAAAAACAACATGATTATTATTAATAACAATATTGTGTCCCTTACTAAAAAAGGCAATACATTTACTTCAAAAGCTATCGACTACATCGTTACTAATGAAGATGCACAAATTGAAGATATGAAGGATGATTTCTTTTTGTTTAGAGGTTGATTTAATTCATCTTTACAAAAAATAGCCATTATGAAAAAGTCAACATACTTTTTAATTTGTTTTATCTCTATACTAACATTTCAAAGTTGTTCAACTGTAAAAGTTTTAGATTCTTGGAAAAGTGATAACGTTTCTGACTTAAAAAATAGAAATTTTTTAGTCGTTGCTCGTTCTGCAAATGACCAAACTCGTTTGGTTTTTGAAAACGAAATTATTAAACAAATGGAGTCAAATGGTTACAGAGTTACTTCAAGCTTTGCTAAATTTGGAAATATGAACCCCAATGAAAAGCCATCTGAAAGTAATAAAGGTATGATAAAAAAATGCTTGAGTCCGAGGGATTTGACGGTGTTGTACTAACTGTTTTGAAAGATTTAAAAGAAGAAACACGTTTACAAAAAGAGGGTGGTTATTACGCTGGAGGTAATTATTATGGTTAATATCCTAGATATTATGGTGGCTTTTATTGATATTATCGTCATCCAATGTCTATGACAACTTTAGGTAATTATGTCCCAGAAACTATTACAACTAGTACATCTAAAGTTTATGTTTTGGAAACTACAGTATACGACTTAAAAGCACCAGAAAACAAACAACTTATTGCTATAGTAACCAGTAAAATAGAGGACCCAGAAAGCGCTAGTGCAGTTGCAAAATCTTATGTAAGTAAAGTGTCTGCGAGTCTAAAATAATACTCTGATTTAACCATATAACAGTATCAGAACCGAGTCTTTATTAAAGATTCGGTTTTTTATTTAAATCCACGCTCTTTTTGTATGTGTTCATATGCCTCTTGTACTTGTCTAAACTTTTCTTCAGCACCATCATGATGTTCCTCTCCTAAGTGACTTAAACGGTCTGGATGGTATTTTTTAGCCATTTTTCGATAGGCACGTTTTACCTCATCATCAGAAACATTTTTTTCTATTTCTAAGATTTTATAGGCATTATTAGTGCTGTTATAAAACATTGCTTTAATGCTCTCGTAATCTCGACTGCTAATCCCAAGATAACCTGCAATATTATGGATTTGTTTGATTTCATCTTGAGTTACTAACCCATCTGCTTTTGCAATTCCAAATAAAAAATGTAGTAATTGTAGACGAGATGCATGGTCCATCATTTGCTTAATCTGTTTACAGACCTGACGTGTCGAAATATTTTGCTTGGTTATACCTTTAAAGAGCCTAAAAGCAATATTAGCTCTATCTTTACCATACATATTGGTGAATTGTTGACGCACAAAGTCTAGCTCACGCTGATCTTGTACACCATCTGCCTTGATAACTACAGATGCTAGAATAAGTAAGCTTACTTCAAAATCTCCGGACTTGGTTTGTGACCTTTTTTGACGCTGCCTTTGATATGTTGGTTGTCTGTATGGGTCTCGTCTTCGCTTTTTCCCAGCTTGACGCTCACCTAAAAGTGGACTAGAGTCAGTAGCCTTATCTACAATACTTCCTAACGCCATACCAATTATAGCCCCTATTGGACCTCCAAAAGACCAACCAATTGCAGCACCTATCCATTTTGAAAAACTCATTCTATCATAGATTTTATAAATGTATAAATATACTATTTGTTAGTATATTGCAATCCTATTCTGTTACAGAATTGGTATCTTTGCAAAACAAAATATGATAATTAAAAAGAAAAATATGTATCCACCAGAATTAGTAAAGCCAATGCGTGAGGATTTAACCAACGTAGGTTTTGAAGAATTACATACAACAGAAGCTGTAGATAGTGCTATTGCAAAAGAAGGAACAACTTTAGTGGTTATAAATTCGGTTTGTGGTTGTGCGGCAGCAAATGCGAGACCAGGTGCTCGTATGAGCTTAGAAAATGCAAAACGACCAGCTAATTTAGTAACAGTTTTTGCAGGTGTTGATAGAGAAGCTACTGACCAAGCAAGGTCACACATGGTACCTTTTCCTCCAAGTTCACCGAGTATGGCATTATTTAAAGATGGCGAATTAGTACACATGTTAGAGCGTCACCACATCGAAGGTCGCCCTGCAGAACTAATCGCAGAAAACTTAATGGATGCTTACAACGAGTATTGCTAATTTTATAACTAAGATTTTTAATTTAAACCACGATTTTCATCGTGGTTTTTTAATTTTATAGCACCATGAAAATACTAGCTTACCCAATTACTATTTTATATTTTTTCTGTTTTGGTTTGACACTTGTTGTGTTTCATCCAATACAATGGTTTTGTTTTAATGTTTTTGGCTACAAAGTTCATAAGATTAGTGTTGACTGGTTACAATTTTTTTTAATGCGGTGTCTTAATATTCTAGGAACTCGATTTAGTTATAAAAATTCTTATAGTATTCCGTCAAATAGACCAATTATTACTGTAGCAAACCATCAGAGTATGTATGATATTCCCCCATTAATATGGTATCTACGTAAACATCATGTCAAGTTTGTTAGCAAAAAAGAATTAGGTAAAGGCATACCTAGTGTCTCGTATAACTTACGTCATGGTGGTTCTGTTTTGATTAATAGAAAAGAGCCACTAAAATCGATAAAAGCTATTGAGAATTTTGCAATACGAATAGCCAAAAATAATTGGGCAGCAGTTATTTTTCCTGAAGGTACAAGAAGTAGAAATGGCAAACCTAAACCTTTTAAAACCAAAGGGCTTATAACTATGTTTGAGTTTGCTCCAAATGCAGTTATACTGCCTGTAAGCATCAATAATTCATGGAAAACACTTCGTTACGGAAAATTTCCGATGGGATTAGGCGCACATATTACTTTTGACTTCCACAAACCTATAGAGCTGAATCAATTTGAAGACAAAGAAACCTTAATAAAAGATATTGAAGCAACCATAACCAAAACTATTATTTTGTAATATGAATTCATTAATAGACAATACTATTACCTTTGTAAAAAAAGAGCTCACTAATACTGAAGGCGGACATGATTGGTTTCATATAGAGCGTGTTTATAAGAATACACTTTTGATTGCTAAAAAAGAAGATGTAGATACCCTAATTGTTTCTTTAGCGGCATTATTACACGATATCGCTGACCCAAAGTTTTATGATGGCGATGAAACTATTGGGCCTAATATTGCTCGAGAGTTTTTATTCAAACAAAATGTAGACAGCAAAATCATAGAGCATGTTATTGCTATTATTGAGAATATATCTTTTAAGAATTCACTAGAGTCTAGCATAAAATTTACTTCAAAAGAATTAAAAGTTGTCCAAGATGCTGACCGTTTAGATGCTATAGGCGCTATTGGGATTGCGCGCTGTTTTAATTATGGTGGTTTTAAAAATAGAGCTTTATATAACCCCGATATAGAGCCAAATCTAAAAATATCTAAAGAAGAATATAAAAAATCTTCCGCACCAACTATAAACCATTTTTACGAAAAATTACTACTTCTTAAAGATAAAATGAATACCAAAACCGCAAGGCTAATAGCTGCTGAAAGACACGTGTTCATGGAGAGTTTTCTAAAACAGTTTTATTGTGAATGGAATGGTGAAAAATAATTTAATTTTCTTTTGCTACTTCTAGAGCTATCATTTTATTTTCTATCACTGACATTTCTTCTCCATAGCGTATAATATCTTCTACAGAAAGTGTAGAACTACAATTAACCAATTCTAAAATTTCTTTTTGTTTTATTGAGTAGTATTCTATTGCTGTATCAAGTTTTTTATCCATCTTTCTGAATTTATTGTACCAAATATTTTAACTCTTTTCTGTATTTCGATGCACTTTTACCGGTAAACTCTTTGAATAGTTTATTGAAATGCGAAAAATTATTAAACCCACACTCAAAGCTTATGTCAGTAATACCCATTTGACTTTCTGAAAGAAGCTTAGTTGCATGCACAATCCTATATTCGTTTACCAATTTGGTAAATGTTTTACCTGTAACTTTTTTGAAATATCTACAAAACGCTGGTATTGACATACTGACTTTTTCTGACATCTCGTTCAAACTAATTTGTTTCTGAAAGTTTTCACTAATATGCTTATAAATCATATTAATCTTAGCATTGTCTTGAGGTTCTATCTCAAATACAAAACCATCAGCATTTAATACTTTATAATCGTCTGATTTTGCCAACTCATGAAGAACTTCTAATAATAATAGTATTTTCTCTATCCCAGATTTAGATGCCAAGCCTTCTATTTTAGTGCCTAGTTTTTCCTTGGTTATTTTACCAAAAAGAACACCTTTTTTTGAACGTTCCAAAAGATAGCGAATATCCGTCATTTCTTGTATATTAAAAAAATCGGTGCCTAAGAAATCAGGTCTGAATTGAACTACGGTTTCTGACCCGTTTAAAGTTAAACGATCTACAAAACCATAGTGAGGTAAATTAGAACCTAAAAGTAATAACTGGCTATTGTTATAATAGGATAAATGATTACCAATATGTCGTTTCCCATTACCTTTATTTATATAGACCAATTCTATCTCAGGATGAAAATGCCAATATGGTTTACTCTCACCTACATACGCTCCATGTTTATGAACATGAATGGAACTTCCAAAAGTAGGACTTATTTTCTCTAATACTGGTTTACGCTTTTTCACAATAGTAACAAAGTTAGACTTATGCCAAACAAATTGTCTATTCAAAATTATTAAAAAACTATACTATTTTAACTTTAATAAACCAAAAGATACATGTTTATGTCAAAATAACATATAAATTAAAATTGAATGAGGTAAAATACTATAGTTTTTTTAATGAAAAATGGGGTAATATTCTGTAACAATCAATCAATTTAGTAATCATTTTACATCTACCTCTCCCCGATATTTGTAATTGCAAAACAATTAAAAATGCTATGAAAAAGATTATTTTGTTATTACTATTAAGTCCTATTTTATTGATTGTTTTTGTTTTAGTTAGTCCGATCTTTCTATTACATAATATTGTGGATAACAGACATTAAAAAGATCTTACTCAAAAAAACATTAGTCTTTTTTTATTTTAATTAAGCTTGCAGAGTCATTATTTCTTATCACAAGAAGATGAGGTTTACCAGCAACTTCAATTTGTTTAATGTGTTGTACATTACCTGAAATTTTTAACCCGCTTTCAGATGGCGATATAGTTTCAAAATTAGAGTTGCCTGAGTTGATTAGAGTTACTCCTATTGACGCATCATACCTGCCATATTCGGCATCTGTGCCGTAAAAATTACCTCCAAGAATAATATCTTCTTTATTATCATTATTTAGGTCAATTACTACCGCATCATTAAGTACAGAAATCTGTGTCCCACTAGATAAATTTTGTGTATTAAAACTTTTTCCATTTTGGTTTGTGTATAAGGTATGTTGAAAGTGATTAGCTTTTAAAACCTTTACACCTTGAAGTTCTTGAGGTGAAAAAATATCATTTATCGTCGCATTAGCGTATGGTTCATATCTTAAAAAGCGTTTCTTTAAAAATACCATATGGTCTAACATCCTATCACGATTATGGAGTGGATAGCTGGTGCCTTCATTATAATTTGTGATGATTGGGTCAACGCTTCCATTACCATCAAAATCTTTGTAATAAAGCTCTGTTGGTTGTGATTCTGAAGCTTTAAAAATTGAATTTAGACCAAGATTTCCGGCAATGATATCTTGATAACCATCGGCGTTAATATCAGAAATAGTTACTGAGTTCCACCAACCTAATTTTTTATCTAAACCAAATTCAGAAGTTCGATTTTTATATGTTACATTTTCAAATTTAAATACTGAAATTGGCATCCACTCGCCTGCAATAATCAATTCAGAAACACCATCATTGTCTAGGTCAGCAAACTCAGCATCAGTAATCATCCCAATATTCGTCATTTCTTTTCCCCAAGTGTTTATTGATTCTTTAAATAATCCTTTTTCATTCTTTAAAAAGTAACTTTTTGGTGATTCAGGATATCTACCGGGTGTTACGCGACTACCTATAAAAATGTCTTGTTGACCATCGCCATCTATATCATGTACTTTAACAACAGCACCGCTTGTGAAAATTTCTGGAAGTACATTTCGAACTCTATTAAAGTTTCCTTTTCCATCACCGAAATACAGTCTATCTAAATAATTACGAGAGTTGGCACTGCTTTCATTTCCTCCACTTACAACATATAGGTCTTGATTTCCATCGGCGTTGGCATCAAAAAAGACAGCATCTGTATCTTCATGAGTTTTATCCACTTCAAAATCTAAAATCTCTTTTCTAGTAAAAGTTCCCGATGCATTTTGCAGGAACAATTTGCCTGAAAAGTCTTTGGCGCCACCGAAATAAATATCTTGTAAACCATCACCGTTAATATCTGCAATTGCAACAGCTGGTCCTTCTTCGCTATATTTATGGTGTAATAAAGCTTCACGTTTAAAGTCTATAAAATCGTTTTCTACATGAGAGAAACCTTTGCTTAAAGCTGCTGTATTATCTTCAAAATATAGATTCTTCTCAGTTTCTCCGATATACTTTGACGTCGGTTTGTATTTTACTGAAATTGATTTATTTAATTCTGGTTTTTCAATGATTTGTATCTTTCTATCTGGCCAGATAATTTCTAATTTTTTAGCTGATAAACCTTTTTTAATTCCGAAATGTAATTGGTGTTGTGAAGAAGACAAAAAGCCGCGAGTTGGGTTGTAAACCTCTGTTAAAATAGTTCCATTTGATAATGTAAGTTTTCCAATTGCACCAATTGCTGTTTTATTTTTTTTAAACAGAAAATCAACAGAAATAAAACTATTCTCTAATTGTTGCTTTCCATTATTTTTCATTATGAAAGGCGCTTCATTAATATTATTTACCACAATATCTAAGAAGCCATCATTATCTAAATCAGCATAAGCAGCACCATTTGAAAAACTGGGTTGTCCACTATTCCATGAATCTGAAACGTCTTCAAAATTATTTTCTCCGCTATTTCTGAACAAAAATGCAGGAACCGGAATACTTGGGATTTCTTCAATCCATTGTTTTAGAGTTATCTGTTTTTGATTAAGTTGTTTTTGAAGCTCATCCATTTTATATCTGGAATAATCGTTATTGGTGACATCCCGATTATAGCCATTCGTAACATGAATATCCTTAAGCCCATCATTATCAAAATCAGCTAAGAGTACAGACCAACTCCACTCGGTTTGAGCCAAATTATCTAAAAAACTAATATTAGAAAAGCTATTTGTTCCTGTATTTATCTGCATAGCGTTAGCAGTAAATTGAGCCCCAAAACCATACTTGACCATTTTCTCATATTTATTAAAATTTTGTGGCATCAACATCATTTTACGTCTATCGTTTTTTTGAGGCGCCATATCTAAAGTCATTAAGTCAATATGACCATCATTATTAATATCAGCAAAGTCAGAACCCATTGAAGAGAAAGATGTGTTTTCAAAATATGCATCTAATTCATCGTTGAAAACATTGTTGCCTTGATTTATGAGTAATTTATCAGGCATTGAGTAGTCGTTACACACATATAAATCTGGCTTAAAATCGTTATTAAAGTCACCAACTACAGCGCTTAGTCCAAAAGCATCACCCAATACTCCTGCTTTCTCTGATTCATCAATAAATTTATTCCCTTTATTTACGTAGAATCTATCTGTTCTACCAGTGTAATCTTCAAGTTGTGCGATACCTAATGTACCATCGTCTCTTTTAGATACCTTAATCATATTTGCCTCTAACATATTGCTAGTATGATTTAAAACATATACATCTAAATCATTATCACCATCAGAATCAAAAAAATAAGCTTGGACTGAATAACCTGTATCTGCTAATCCAAAACTTTCTGCTTTATCAGTAAATGTAAGATTGCCATTGTTTATGTAAAGTATATTTTTTCTGAGTGCATCATTCTTGACAGCAGATTTACAAACATAGATATCTAAAAGTCCGTCGTTATTAACATCTGCCATTGTTACTCCCGTTTTAAAGCCTTCTCCACCACCAACATTAGCCGCAAGTGTTATATCTTTAAATTGAAAATTACCTTGATTTAGATAAAGTCTATCACTAATTGTATTTCCTGAAAAATAAATATCGTCTAAACCGTCATTATTGATGTCTCCGATAGCAACGCCGCCTCCATTATATAGGTAGGCGTACAAAATAAAATTAAAAGTCTCTGTTTCATTAATTACATTCTTGAAACTAATATTAGTTTCAGATGAGTCTAAGTATGAAAATAATGCAGGTTGTTTTATGGACCTAGCTTCTTCTATCTTGGCTTTTGTTTGAACTACAGTTTTTTTCTCATCCTCTTTACAGCTAAAAACTATTACAAAAGCTAGAA
>ERZ1046568.1183-NODE-1183-length-19058-cov-4.459612_pt1 | contig 19058 bp, 21 predicted proteins | sample MGYA00383092_ERZ1046568 | MGnify/ENA primary metagenome ERZ1046568 (study PRJEB29581, sample SAMEA5548362) | metagenome | biome: marine; feature: coastal; material: water | depth 1 m | study: Short-term variability in the microbial, nano- and picoplankton... | reverse complement strand
CTCCAAGGTTCGTGGTTGGCGTTGTCTTTAACATTCCCATCGATACATTTGTAATAGCCTTCCTTAAAGTGCGTCCACCAATCATGACTTACTTCGACGCCATGCTTTTTCAACACATCTTCGATACCATCCAGACGAATCCTGGTGGCGTCATAAGCAAGATTCAGAACATGACTTTTTTCGTCAAAGGAAATGGCGTCGAGTCCGTAAAGCTGATCGACCTCAGCAACCACTGCTTGCAGGTTGTTCTGATCGACAGGTGCCAGTTTCAAATGGCGCACCACAAGATTGATTTCTGATACGCCTAGCCGATGTTCTTTTTTGCCCATTTCGATTTCCTCTACTGAGGCGGCATCTTGTTGCAACAATGCGCTTCATGCTTGGCGTTATCCTTGATATTTTTATCTGTCTGCCGTTGCCAACCCAGCTTGGTGCGACTCCACCAATTGTCTTTAATTACCGCGCCATGCTTTTCGACAATGGCTATCATTTCATCGATATTATGGTGAGAGGCGTCATAGGCGATTTTGAGATTACCTTTCGTCATGTTCAGCCAAACACGGTCAACACAAGGAAGTCCATCCAACTCCACTGTGATAGCATGCGCGTTGCTTTCATTCACCCCACGTAAACTTAAGGTGTGCTTCGCTAGAAAACCTGGATTGATTCCTAATCGATGCTCTGCCACCACTTTCTCCAAATTATCGATTACTAACGATCAATAGTCCGCTTTGCTTATTTCTTAATGTGTTTAGGACGACTCTTGCGAGCTTCGACCATGTTGTCCATCATCTGCCCCATCATCATCTGCATCATCCCCATACGCTCTTCCATCATTTTCATGCGCTCTTCGGTAGAGCTGGATGCCATGTCGCCTTCACCCTGATTTAGCGTCATCATGCATTGCTGCATCTCTTTCATATGTGCTTCGATGAGTTCATCCCGTTTGCCTTGGTCTGCTTCCTTTTTCAGCTGACCCATCAGGCGCTCCATGGATTTTTTGTGTTCTTGCATCATTGGCATCATTCGCTCATGGCTCATCATCATGCTGCCTTGCTTACCCTGTGTGTTCGGGTCACCGTCATGTTGATGCTCACCTTCGGCGAAGACTGGAGATGCCAATAATGCGGAAATAGCGAGTGCTGACATTAAATTTTTCATTGTTTTATCCTCAGACAGTTTCATGTTCATTGATTTTAAATTTCGGAATCCACGCTGGCGTAGATTCCATATAATGGCGATATATTTCGCCAAATTCTTCCAGCGCCATCCGCTCCTCTCGCTTAGCGAGTCGCACGTAGACCACTACCAGTATCGGGAACATCACGAGCGTTGGAATGGTTGGCCACTGCAACAGGAAGCCGAACATAATCAGAATAAAAGCAATGTATTGCGGATGACGACAGCGGGCATACCAGCCTGTGGTCGCCAACGACCGGGTCTGCTGCGCCTTGTGCAGTACATTCCATGCCGAGGCCAGCAGGAAGAAACCCAAAACGATCAGAACATTACTGGCGATATGCAGCGGATCCCAATGTGGATTACCTTCAAAACCAAGCAACGTGTGCAACAGGTGGCCGTTTTCGTGGGACAGAAAATCAATGCCAGGATATTTTTCCGCCAACCAGCCGGAGAGAAAATAAATGGTTAATGGAAAGCCATACATCTCAGTAAATAGGGCAATAACAAACGCCGAGAAAGCGCCAAAGCTTCGCCAATCGGTTTTGGTTTGCGGCTTGGTAAAGCTGAAGGCAAAGAAGATAAATATCGCCGAATTGAGTATCACCAGCGTCCAGAGGCCGTAAGCAGATTCACCGTGCATAGCTTTTCTCCTGTTAATATTCTGTTAGTGATGATGCTCATCTTCTTTGCGACCATCTTCCAGCCCACGCTGATAGGCAGCCTTGTCGGATTCATCCTCGTGCTGGCCATGTCCACCATGCCCCCCATGCATAAACAGATGCATAAACGGACAGGCTAAGAGAATCAAGAAAGGCAAAAACTGCCAGACGTGTTGCCGGTGCTCGATCAATAGGAAATAGCTTGCCGCTGCAATTAAACCCAATGCAGCCAGGCCTTTGGGTGTCAACCAGAATGATGTTTTTTGAGTCGCCATGTCACACCTCACCTGTGTAATTGAAAATCGTTGTCGGTTGCACTGCGTTTATCGTGTATCCATAACAGGTCATTGACGGGAAGAATGCAGACCAATCCTTCACTGTCGGTGTTAACGTGTGCCGCATCGATAATTAACCGAGCAATATCTTTCGCCTGATCGTCCCTGGAATACACTTCCATTTGAATATGCTTGACCAAATGGTTGTCATTAAAGCTATCGAAATAGCGCCCTCGACCACGAACTGGATGCAAGGTAAAACCCTTCACCCCGTGCCGAATCAAAGTCTCTTCCACATCCTTCAGGCGAAAGTCATCGAATATGGCGGTCACTTTGTTAATCTGCATTATTTTTTCTCCAGGGTGACGCGTTTCAGCAATATGGAGTTTCCGATAACCGTCAGGGAGCTGGCCGTCATCGCAATCACACCAATCATTGGATGAAGTAATCCCAGTGCAGCAACGGGAATAGCCGAGAGGTTATAAATCCAAGCCCAAAAGAGGTTTTCTATAATTTTTCTAAAGGTTGCCTTGGAGAGGCGAATGGCTTCTACAAACTTTGTCAACTCGCCTTTCACCAACGTGACATCCGCTGCCTCTATAGCGACGTCGGCACCCGCACCAATAGCCACACCCACATTGGCTTGTTTTAAAGCCGGTGCGTCATTAATGCCATCGCCGACCATTGCGACTTTGTTGTCGTATTTCTCTTGTAGCTTTTGGATCGCTTCAACTTTTCCTTCGGGCAACACACCAGCGAGCACCTCATCGATGCCAACCAGATTTGCGACGTAGTTTGCCGTTCGCTCATTGTCGCCGGTCACCATCGCCACATGTATTCCTAACTCATGTAACGCTTTTATCGCTTCACGAGAATCCGCCTTAATCGTATCTGCAACCGCCACAACACCAGCAGCCTGATGGTCAATAGCGACCAACATAGCTGTCTTTCCTTCGGTTTCCAATTGTGTGAGCTGGCGATCCAAGTCGCCTAATTCGATGCCCAGCTCACCCAACAGGCGTCGACTGCCGATATAGACTTCACGCCCGTCTACGACACCCTGAACGCCTCGCGCTGTTATCGCTTTAAACTGCTCGACCTCGGGAATCGTAATATCTTTCTCTCTCGCACCCTGCACAATTGCTTGCCCAAGCGGATGTTCGGAACCCGCTTCAGCGGAGGCCGCCACTTGGAGTACTAAGGACTCATCAAAGCCGTTAGCTGCGATGACATCGGTGAGTGCAGGCTTCCCTTGCGTGATCGTTCCGGTTTTATCCAGCACGACCATTTTTATATCCTTGAGAGTTTGAATGGCTTCGCCCGAACGAATCAGCACCCCCCGCTCAGCACCTAAGCCGGAACCGACCATAATGGCTGTTGGAGTGGCAAGCCCAAGGGCACAGGGACAGGCAATAACCAGCACGGCTACCGCCGCCAGTATTGCAGCGAGCAATGGGGAAAGATCAGGATCAACCCAGGGCAAAAACTCCGCCCCCCACACCAGAATCGGCCGTAACTCATTGGCAAAAATCAGCCAGATAAGGAAACTAGCCAAAGCAATTACAATGACTCCCGGAACAAATTTAGCCGTTACCCTGTCTGCAAACTCCTGGATGGGCACCTTGGAACCCTGCGCTTCCTCCACCAATTTGATCACCTGCGATAAAAACGTATCCGCACCGATCTTGGTTGCACGTACTTTTAGCAGTCCTTCTTTGTTGATCGTTGCGCCAATCACGGCATCGCCCGGATTTTTTTCAACCGGCACCGACTCTCCTGTCGCAATGGACTCATCCAGATGACTACTCCCATCCATAACCTCGCCATCAGTAGGCACTTTCGCTCCGGGACGGATCAACATAACATCGCCAATCATCAAGTCCGCCACCGGAATCTCAACTTCCTCATTATCGCGGATGACTGTGGCCGTTTTAGCACCTAAAGTCAGTAGGCGCTTGATGGCTTGAGAGGCACGCCCTTTAGCTCGTGTTTCCAAGTATTTTCCGAGCATATGAAAGGTCATAATGGTGGCCGCCATTTCGATAAATGACGTCATGGGATAGATAAAGCCAATCAGTCCAATCAGATATGGAGGCAGGCTGCCCAGCGAAATCAGCACATCCATATTGGCTGTACGATTTGTCAACGAACGCCAGGCCGACCGGTGTGTCGCCATACCGCCCTGCAAAAAAACGACCGGAAACCCGAGTATTGCTACGATAAGCAGATAGCCGGGGATGGGGCGCCAAAACATCTCCGGGATCATCAGCAACATGATTAAGGTGGTGGGAATTGCAGCAAACCATAAACGCCGCCAAGCCTGTTTCAAATAACGTTCTTCGGCGTTGATCTCCTGCCCGGAGTCGCCTGTTCGAGTTTGAACTCCTGCTACTTCATACCCCGCTTTCTCGACCGCTTGTTTAATTGTCTCAGCACTCACAACGCTCGGCTGATAAGTCACCGTAACGCGATGAATAGCGATATAGGTTATCACATTACTAATTCCAGCGAGACGCTGAATAGAAGTAGTCACAAGACCAGCACAGTGATCACTCCCCATACCTGGCACGGTAAGAAACATTTCTGCTTCATCAGCCGCCTGCATTGAATCTACGTCGTAACCGGCCTTTTCCACCGCCTTTTTTATGTTTTGATCGGTGAGCCTGGCCTGATCAAAAATCACTTCAACACGATGCGTCGCGATATTTGTTTGGATTTCTTCAACGCCGACAAGCCGCTTAAGCGAGGTCTTCACCAGCCCCGCGCAATGGTCACTTCCCATACCCGGCACAATGATATAAATTTTTCTCGGTAGCTTAGCGAGCATCGCATTGGTATTGTCAGACATATCACTTGGTGGACGTTCTTCTGACTGAGCGTTATCCCCGTGTGATTTTTTTTCAAAATTCAGTGTATGGATTTTATCGCTCATCATCGAATCTCCTGAGCCTGTGGTAATCTTCATCTTTGTTTAGAGGATAAATTAAACGATCCCCTTCTCTGTCATAGAGGTTTGGCCAGCACTTCATAACCTACCCTTTCAATTTCTGTGATTAACTTTCGATTATCGACAACACCCTTCACAAAGACGATACCTGCTTGTAGGTTCATACTGACTTTCTCCACCCCTGCAACGAGTCGCAGCGCTTCTTCAATTTTTTTCTTACAAGAACCGCAACTTGCACCTCTTACGAGTAGCTCCTGTGTGTGATTGCTCTTCTCTGTCTCAGTGAGTGATACAGATGTTGAACTCTCAGCACGACCCGATGAAGCAGAGCAACAACATTTGGATTTTTGAATATCGTGTTTTTGAAGTGACTCACTCATGACGACGAATCCTCGCTGAAGTTTGCAGTAAAGTTTTCTATAAGATGACAAACCATGTTTCCATCAGGCTCTCGGTCCGGTAACGCGCTCCACTCCCTGACCGCTTCACGCATTCGATCTCTCAACCTAACCATTTCCTCAAACCGTTGCTCCGTTTCATGCAGCCGCTTTTCAATCAATCGCCTGACTGTTGGACAAGGCGATTTTTTCTTATCTGAATGGGAAAGAATTTGCTGAATATCGTCCACGGAGAACCCCAGTTGCCTGGCACTCAGCACAAAGCGCAACCGGTGTACATCTGCTTCACTGTACTCCCGGTAGCCGTTCACTTGGCTTTTTTGGGGATTCAACACATTAATCCGGGTATAAAATCGCACAGTATCTGCCGTAACGCCCAGGTACCTGGCTATTTCACTTACCTTCATTTCGTTTCCTCCCAACACAGTCAAGTAATCCCGGCGCACAGCTAGGACTTAAGGGCGTGGTTGATGCCTGTGCCTGATTAATCACTGGATTAAAACCAAAGTGTCAATCTGAGGAGTTAATCCGTATTTTTATGCCACCTTACACCTGTGTCCAAGACACAGGTCAAGCAACTTTTAACAGTCTTCCACTTTTGATTTTCAATATTTCAATCACCCTGAATCTGGCTGTATTTGTCTCGGTCGGTACCGATCAATTGTCTGTCCGCCAGCTTACGTATGAAAAAAAGCAAAGTGCCGATCATAGGAAAACATCCGGCCTATCCTAGGGCTGGGTACCTGACGGTAAGGTGACTCGTTCATTACATTGCTGTAATGGCCTTGTAAGTTCTTCGTCCAGCTATTCATCTACCTTGCCCTGCTTCCAAAGCAAATAAACCGCCGGCAATACCAACAATGTCAATACCAAAGCACTGAGCATGCCCCCCACCATAGGTGCAGCAATTCTGCTGACCACTTCCGCCCCTGTACCGGTACTGAACATGATCGGCAGTAAGCCGACAATAGTAGAGACTGTCGTCATCATCACCGGTCTAACACGTAAGCCTGCACCGTGAAGAACAGCTTCCCGTAATCCTTTCATACTCGGTGTGATGCCCCGCTCCTCACACTGAAGCAAGAAAAGCGTATGTGCCTGGTTGAGATAGACCAGCATAATGACGCCAATTTCTACCGCCACGCCCGCCAACGCGATAAAACCCACACCCACGGCAACGGAAAAGTTGTAACCAAGCAAATACATCAACCAGATGGACCCAATCATTGCTAGTGGTAAGGTGCCCATAATGATGGCGACCTCGGCAACACTGCGGAAATTTAAATAGAGCAGCACGATGATAATTGCCAGAGTCAGAGGCACCACGTAGGAGAGTTTCTCTTTGGCCCGCAACATGTATTCATACTGTCCCGACCAATTCAGGGAGTAGCTTGTTGGTAGTTCGACCTGATCGGCCACCACTTTCATAGCGTCTTCCACATAATTGCCGACATCCACTCCGTCGATATCGACAAAGGTCCAACCATTAAGACGGGCGTTTTCACTCTTGATGGCAGGCGGCCCGTCTTCAACATAAACACGAGCGACATCCCCCAATGCAATGCGCTGACCACTGGTCGTGACAATAGGCAGCAGAGCCAGTTGCTCAGGCGAGTTGCGATAGTCTTGGGGGTAACGCAGGTTGACGGGGTAACGCTCCAGCCCTTCGATAGTCTCTGTTACGTTCATGCCGCCTATAGCGGTGGCAACCACTTGCTGCACATCGGCAATATTGAGTCCATAGCGCGCGGCTTTTTCTCGCTGAATATCCACCTTGATATAACGCCCCCCCGCCACACGCTCTGAATACACTGACGCGGTACCCGGTACATCCTTCAACACCTGCTCCAACCGCCGCCCGATTTTTTCTATTTCCTTGAGGTCAGGGCCAGCCACTTTAATACCTACAGGGGTTTTAATGCCGGTAGCCAGCATGTCGATGCGGGTTTTGATGGGCATCACCCAGGCATTGGTCAAGCCGGGAAACTTCACCAGCGCATCAAGCTCCTTCTTGAGTTTGTCGGTGGTCATTCCCTCGCGCCACGCCTCTCTGGGTTTCAACTGGATAAAGGTTTCAATCATGGTTAGCGGCGCCGGATCGGTGGCAGTTTCGGCTCGCCCGATTTTGCCAAAAACAGTTTCTACTTCTGGAACTGTGGCAATCAGCTTGTCAGTCTGTTGCAGGATCTCCCGCGCCTTGCCGATGGACAGGCCCGGATAGGTAGTGGGCATGTACATCAAATCGCCTTCATCCAGATCGGGTATGAATTCGCTGCCAATCTTGTTAAGCGGCCAGATCCCAACCAGAAACACAACGCCAGCCATGACGAGTGTAATTTTTGGGAAGCGCAAAACGCCCTTGAGCAGCGGCATATAGCCTGCAATCAGCAACCTGTTGACGGGGTTTTTCCTCTCGGCGACCACTTTGCCCCTGATAAAATATCCCATCAACACTGGCACCACAGTCACTGCCAACGCGGCGCTAGCGGCCATGGCATAGGTTTTAGTGAAGGCCAGGGGACTAAACATTCGGCCTTCCTGAGCCTCCAGGGTAAATACCGGCACGAAGCTGACGGTTATAATTAGTAGACTGAAAAACAATGCCGGGCCGACTTCACTGGCGGACTCGGCCACCACCTTCCACCGGTTCTCTGGCGTCAACGGCGTACGTTCCATATGCTTATGCATATTTTCTATCATCACAATCGCACCATCTATCATGGCACCGATGGCAATCGCGATCCCTCCAAGGGACATAATGTTTGCATTGATGCCTTGCCAGTACATCACAATAAAGGCTGTCAGAATGCCCAGCGGCAGGCTCACTACTGCCACCAGTGATGACCTGACATGAAATAAGAAAATGACACAGATCAACGCGACGATGGCAAGCTCTTCAACCAGGCTTTTCCATAAACTGTCAATGGCGCTAGAGATCAATCGAGAGCGGTCGTAAACCGTGACAATTTCTGCGCCTTCCGGCAAACCCGCCTTGAGTTTTTCCAACTTTGCTTTGACGCCATCAATGGTTTTCTGGGCATTCTCGCCAAAGCGCATCACCACGATGCCGCCCACCACTTCGCCCTCGCCATTGAGTTCAGCTATGCCACGGCGCATTTGCGGGCCCAGTTCAATATCGGCCACATCTTTTAACAACAACGGTGTGCCATTCATATCTAGGCCGAGGGGGATGGTTCGCAGATCATCAATGCCCTGGATATAGCCACTGGCACGCACCATATATTCCGCTTCGCTCATCTCCACGACAGAAGCGCCGACTTCCTGGTTGCCGCGCTGGATCGCCATCTGGATATGAGAGAGCGGCATGTTAAAAGCTCGCAGTTTGTCTGGACTCACCTTGACCTGGTACTGCTTGACCATACCTCCAAGCGCAGAGACTTCGGATACCCCGGGCACGGTTTGCAGTTCGTACTTCAGGAACCAGTCTTGCAGGCTGCGCAACTGGCTAAGATCATGCTGGCCGGTGCGATCCACCAAGGCGTAGAGATAGACCCAACCCACACCGGTGGCATCAGGGCCCAATTGTGGTCTGGCACTAGGTGGCAGCGTCGGCGCCACCTGCGACAGGTATTCCAACACCCGCGAGCGGGCCCAATAAGCATCGGTATCTTCATCAAAAATGACATAGACATAGGAGTCGCCAAAAAACGAGTAGCCTCGTACGGTGACCGCACCCGGTACTGACAACATAGCAGTAGTCAGCGGATAGGTGACCTGATCTTCCACCACCTGCGGCGCCTGCCCCGGATAACTGGTTTTGATAATCACCTGCACGTCCGACAAATCGGGAATAGCATCTACCGGTGTATTTTTAAGGGACCAGCCACCAATTCCCACCAACATCAAGGTGGCCAACAGAACAAAAAAACGGTTATGAACGGACCAGCGAATAATTGCTTCGATCATTGTCCGGCCTCCTGCTGGTGCTCACTGTGATCCATCCCGCTATGATCCATCTCCTGATGATTCATACTTTCAAGATCACTGTGTTCCATGGCATCGGTTGGCTGGACATTGTCTGGATCCATGTCGGGAATATGCACTTGGCTAATCACGAAATTATTGTCTTCCCGGCGAATCTCCACATGGATATTCATTCCAGAACCCAACCGGCTCATATCCACCGCTTCGTCGACCGTAAAGTCCATTACCATAGCCGGCCACTGCCAACCTTCGATGGCTGCATGCGCCAGAGTTACCATTCGATGCTCTGTCATCAGGCTTTCAACACGTGCACTTACCCAGACCGAGTCGGAACTTGCGGTTATCCGATCATCTGCATGGGCCATGCGCTTGAAGTCTGAGGTTTTGCTGGATTCGGAATCAATCAGGAACTGGGCAGACGTAACAATACGCTCACCGTCTTTTAAACCAGAAAGAATTTCCACCTTATTTTCACCAATTCTGCCTACCTTCACTGCGATGGACTTAAAACGCCCTTCACCTTTTGCCAATACCACTCTTGATTGGCTACCGGTACGAATCAGTGCTTCACGGGGAATGAGTAAAGTCTCCCGCGAGGGCTTGGTAACTATTGTCATTTGCGCAAACATGCCCGGCCTCAGGAATCTATCCGAGCTGTCAAAATGCACCCTCACCTGAGCGGTACGCGTTTTGGCGTTCAGAGAGGGGTAAATATAATCAACATTTCCTTTCCACTCGCGACCGGGTAAATAATCCAGTCGCATGCGCACTGCATCACCCACTTGCACACTGGCCGCCTGCCGTTCAAATATTTCACCAATCACCCAGATATGCTCCAGTTGGCCTATGGCCATCATCTCCATACCCGGCTTAACAAACATCCCTTCCCGAGTGTTCAGATTATCCAATACCCCAGATTGAGGTGCAGTGATGGTAATGGTCTGACTAACCTTGCCGGATTTTTTTAGGCGATTGATTTCTGAATGAGGCACTTGCAAGGCCGATAGCCGCTCCATGGCAGCCGTGATTAGTGTTGGATTATTTCGTTTTAATGCCAGCAACAGTTCTTCCTGGGCATTGACCAAAGTCGGCGAATACAACGCATACAGCGGCTCACCCTGTATAACCGGATCACCCGCAGCTTTGACATGGAGCTTTTCGATCCAACCCTCCACCCGTGGATGAATGTGAACAAGGCGATCTTCATCGTATTGCACATAACCCACTGTACTGATGGTTAGATCCAAACGCCCCCGAGTGACAGGAGCTGTACGTACGCCCAGATTGTTAACCACATCCGGAGAGATGGTGACGGTACCTACTTCCTCGTCGCCCCCCATTTGTTCGTAAACCGGAATCAGATCCATACCCATGGGAGATTTTCCAGGTTCATCCCGTTTGTAATTAGGGTCCATTGGCGCAACCCAGTAGAGGGGTTCTTTGCTGCCCTCCGCTTCGCTGGTAGCGCGCTTTTCTTCGATGCGCCACAGGGCCGAATAGTGGGCAAGCGTTGCAGTAACAATCAGTAACGCAATGGTGATGAAGAATGATTTATTCAGTGGGATTCTCATGGGAGGTGTCATTGGGCTAATCCTTCCGCATTGCCGTCGTTAGCTGCGGTTAAAAAGTAGTTCAGCTCGGCAATCGTTTTCAGCCGATCAATCCTGATGTTTAAAAAGTCAATCTTGGCGTTTAGTTCCGCGATGCGGGCTCGCACAGCTTCAGCAAAATCACCGTCGTCATTGTTATAGGCAGCCAAGGCTGCTTCTGCCTGTTCTGACATCTGCGGCAATAACTGCTGCCCATAGAGTGCACGGCGCTCATTCAGGCGCTGTAGCTGTACGATAGCCGTATCGAGCCCCGCCATCAGTTGCCGCGCCATAAGCAGCTTGTCAGTTTTGAGCGCCTCAGCCCTAGAGGTGGCCGCACTGACTTCTTTATCTTGTCGATTACCCGTGAAAAGTGGTAAGTCAAACGTCACGCCAACGGAAAACAAATCGGCACGATCACGACCTAACGGATCGTCGTCCCGGTAACCATACTGTGCCGAGAGGCTCCACTCGGGTTTGTATTTCTGACGCGCCAGTTCGACACCGGTCTGCATCGAGTTGATGCGTTGGTCAAAAGCCTGCAGAACAGGGTGCTGATTGATCCAGTTATAGCGCTGCCGATCACCACCTGATGTATTAAGTAAGCTCATCTCGTGAAAACCAAGTGCAGAAGGCTCTTGGTCAGGTGATACTTGCCTGACCGGAATGTGGGCTTGTGCACCAATCCACTCAGAAAGGTGCTGCTGGGCGGATTCTAATTGCTGGTGTAACACTGTCAGGCGATCATCGAGCCGAGTCAGCTCCAACTGGGCACGGATAATATCCTGCTGCCGTGCGCGCCCCAGTGCCGATGAATAGCTGGCTCGCGTTGCGTCTACCAAATGTTCGAATAACGAACGGTCCCCTTCAATTAAGCGAATGCTCTCCTGGGCCTTGAACGCGTCCAGCCACAACTTGGCTACACTCGCGGTCACCTTGGCTTGACGATCCTGCCGAAGCAGTGGCTCCTGTGCCGCCAGCTCCTGCTTTTGGCGACTTGACAGTGCCAGACTATCGCCTCGCGGAAACATTTGACTGACACCCACAGTGAGCTGGGTCATAGCTTCCTGATTAATATCAAAAGTATCTGTTGGAAAATTTGCAGCCATCAGGCTGATCTTGGGGTCTGGTAGAGTGGATGCAGATATCGATTCGTTATTTAAAGCATCTTCCCGGTAACGACTCCCGTTGAGCCATGGGTCCAACGCAACAGCCTGAGAAATGGCTGACTCCAGCGTCAATTCCGGCCCGGATTCCTGTGCGAAAACGATGGTTGCGCTACAAATCAAACAAAGTGCAGTCAACGTTTTCATGGGCGCTCCCCGCTTGAGCTGTCTCCGACACCAGGCAATCCACTTTGCGCATTTGCCATATGAATATAAACTTCGCTGCTGCCATCCGTCCTTAGTAGCAACACATCGTAGGGATCGAAGCGATCACCCACCTCCATACCGGGGCTACCCACAGGCATACCAGGCACAGCCAAACCAATGGCATCTTTAGGAGGATCAGCAAGAAACTGTTGGATGATATGGCCAGGGATATGGCCTTCAAATACATAACCATCACTTGAGACAGCGGTATGGCAGGACTGATAACGTGGGTCTATGCCTTTATCAGATTTTATCTTGTTCAAATTCGCCGGGTGATGCACTTCGGATTCAAAGCCGAAATCCTCGATATGTGAAACCCATTTTTTGCAGCAACCGCACGTTCGACTTTTATAGACATCCAGCGAGACTGTTTCGTTGGAAATTGAATTTGATGCAGTGGTTGAATTTTCCTGATCAGAACACGCAACAACACTCACAAACAACAGCATGGTGGTGGCAAACCACCCCAAACTTCTAACAACCCATTTCATGGTAACTCCCACAGAGCACAAGGCCTTTTCAGGCTTTATATTTGGGAGTTTGGTGACTCCCGCCAACAACTATCGAGCAAGAAACGCCGAATTTCAGGCGCACTTACCCTGTTTTAGCGGGTAATAGGGGGACGAAAGAGAGAAACAACTAACTGAGAATCCGTCGACTCGTCATAGTGACCAGTTGCCGAGTTCAGACTAGAAGAAAAAGTGGACTGGTAGGCAGGCAATGCCACAGAGGAACACCCACCCAAGCTGCAATCGCAGTCAGGACAGCAGTCGGCCGTAACCGCACCATCTAACGAAAGTACATTTGAGCCCATATGCTGAGAGTGATCCATCATACCCGAATCCATCATCTGCTCCTGAGCTTGCAAAGGGGCAGACAGGCTTTGGCAAGACATGCTCGTAGACGCAACGACCTGACCGATGAATGCCATCATCAGTAGCGCAACGATCAACTGTCTGTATTTTGCTGTTCGCATGATTCGGTTTATTGCAAGTAGTGGGTCAATTTAGCTTCAGCTTACGTAGAACACATCGCGGCTAGAATAGTTCAATTATTTTCGTTCCGCAAGGACTTGCCCCTCCCTATCACAAGGCACCTGACCTCAAAAACAGTCTTAACCAACTGTTTTTATATGATTTATTCCAAATATACACCGATCACATTTTGATCACCCTTCAGCCTCATCAGTCTATTCCGCACTGGGCAGTTTATAGCTATTACGTGCGTCCTTATCAATTAGCCCTGCCAAATACAGGTGCATCAGTACTTGTCTGATTGCATCAATATCAAGCTCATATTGCGCTGCCTTGATCTTCCGAATGACCGGCTGCATCTGGCCTCGAATAATGTCGTTAGAAAGATTGATTATCTTTTCTCGCTGCACAGAGTCATCGACAGATGCTTCCGGCTTGATAGCATCAGCCGTCTCTTTATCAGCGCACAAAGCTTCGCGCCGCATCGAATTTGCTAAACTAATGGCACCTAATGTAATGACTTCCAACAACAACGCCAGTAGTCCATAGCCGAAGTTTCTAACGGTTTCTATACTCACACCAAAAATCCGCCCCAAGACCGCAAAAAAGCGTGTTATTGGCACTTCATTCATCGCCGTATTCTTGCCTGCATTTGAAGATAGCTCCATCAGCCTTACCAGTGAACCTTTTAGTTCACGTATTCTCTCAGCGTTTTTTTCCCCTTCGACCCACTGTCGATGAAACTCACTATTGAGGCGTTTCTCCAGCAAACGCTCATGGTGGTTTATCTCCTGCCTAATCGCATCTGCCCTTTCTTGCAATACCCTATATTCCGTGGATTCTAATTGAGAGTTGTTAATGGCGACGAATTCAGCGGAAAGGAAAAATGCGCAACTAGCCAATAACGAAAACCCTGTGAGAACTAAAGCCATAGCCCCATAATAATGACTACGGTGCCTTTCGGACCAAAATAAATATTTACCGAAATCTACACAGCATCCGATCAAGATAAACAAACCCGCTGCTAACAGATTTTTACTTAGTCCATTCCCTATCACGACATCACTGGACGCCACACCCGACAGAGAAAGAGCAAACAAGCTCGTTAAAATCATACTGACAGCGCAAAAGGTGTACTTAACGATCTGAATTAGGCGCATCACAAGGCCGCATATTTCACAGTGGATAAACTACCATAGTCCTACTCGCACCAGTTCTAATCCATATTCTTTCTTTCCATTAAGAATAAAACTTTTTAAGAATCAACATGGTATCGAATAGGATACAAGTCTTTCATGCCTTCATTTTCATAGTACTAACTGCCTACTATCCATCAAAACCCATGCCTTTAAACCTAGGTTCTAACCCGTTGTTTTATAAAAACTTTCTTCCTTTTTTGAAAAGTTTCTCACCGTTCTTTTTCTTCGTTGTCAATAGTATGGAATTGCTACCTAGCAACATGGACTGACCAACAGTCAGGGAACGATGGAGTTACGATTTATGGCCAATTTTGAGGATAAGATGTGTCGCTCTGCAGCCGAAACACTAATGTCATCCCTAGAGTCTCTTCACTCTATTCATTTTGAAACGCAAGAGCTTTCCGATGAACTACTCACCACGCTGTCCAAACTCAATCTCACCGAACAAAAATCGCTTATAAACCGCGCCCGCTACTTTCTCAAAGTTGGCGTAGATGAAAAAGCACTGACAAGACAGCTAAAAGAGTTGGAAGACAAACGCGAAGATCGTGAATTAGAAGATATTTATCTTTTTCATGGCGCACCATTGATTCTTATGCGTCGGTTATTTGGCATGCATGCTTCAGAGTTCTCCCGTCGCCGAAACGTTCTTAACATTCGTGGAGTAGGTAGTGGCAGGCCACCTCTATGTGATGAAGAGTCCGATCATCTGGTCTGGAAGCTTTGGCAGCACCATAAACAACTGGAGGAACGTGAGCGTTTTCTCAAGATAGCCGACGAAACCAGCCTGGATCTTCACCTTATATGGAGCGCTTTACGCGAGTATATTGATAACTGACTGCCAAAATGTGACCTCAGAACCTCATTTATCACACCATTTACAGTATAATTGTAGCTTCCTACATGGACTCCCCACTTAAGGAGAACAATGGATGTTTACTCAAAGCTCATTCCGCATCTCATGTATCTTTGCCATGCTGCTTTTGTCCACGTCGGCAACAGCGGGGCAAAATTGGGAGTATCTGGTAAAAACCTACCCCTTACTGGGTAATGACGGGGCACTAACCCAAACGCTGAATAAATTAGGTGAGCAGCAGTGGGAGCTTGTGAATTGCGCCAAAGGCAGTGCAAAGCTTACTTGTATTTTTAAGCGCCCTGCAAAAGGTGCCTAATCTGATGAAATGGCTCAAAACATCTTATCTGTTCATTGCCGCATTAATTGTCGGTATGCTCAGTTTGTGCTGGCGCACCCTGCTATTTTTAATTGATCTAGTCGATGGCGGCGATGACGAAAATGATCACGCCCCAACCGACAACATTATTCATTACAACCATCGAAGCGGTGAGATTGATCCGGTAAAACGTGCTGACGGCCTTTACGACAATAAGTTATAGAAATGCCCGTAAAACCGAAGTTCTACGGGCATTGGGTTTGATCGACTAAAGTAATCCTCGCTCAGCAAACGATTCCACTGTCTCATCACCTACTATAAAGTGATCCAGTACCCGGATATCTATCAATGACAAAGCCTCTTTCAGCCGTTGAGTGATATTTCTATCACTCTGACTGGGCTCAGCCACTCCAGATGGATGATTGTGAGCAAAAATCACTGCAGCAGCATTCACCTGCAAAGCGGCCTTGACCACTTCACGGGGGTAAACACTGCAGCCATCGATAGTGCCCGCAAACATTTCCCGATACTCAATCAGCCTATGTTGGCTATCAACAAAAAGACAGATAAATACTTCTCGCTGCTGCCCTGCGAGCTGTAAGCGCAGATAGTCGCGTACTTCATGCGGGGAACTAAACACCTGGTCACGGGTTTTCAATCGTGCATAGAGCAAGTGTTTGGCTTCAGCAATCAGTTGGTTTTCCTGCTCGAATGCCGTTTCGGCGGAATACATTTCATTCGAAGGCTTAACGGTTTTCATAATGTGCTCCCATAGGAATAGGGAACACACCAGGTCCTTATGGGAACGGTGGTTCCCATAAGGATGAAATGGACAGCATATAAGCGTTAGATCAATACTGCCCTGGTGGCGTGTTATCCATTTGCAACTTGAGGTGCGCCCTCATGATCATCAAAAGTGCGTTGGTCTTCATAGACCAGTTCACCGTTAATTTTCATGGAGTGAATACGCGTCAAGAAGCCACCTATCGCAGCCCCCAATTCACCAGCACGTTCACCTTGTTTATAGATGAATGCTTTGGCACGAGGGTTAGCCATATTAAAGCGAATCAGCACATTGGCATCCTCGGCTTCGATAGCTTCCCGGTGTTCTAACACAACACCGAGCACGGTTTCAGACGAAATAACGAGATCATGATATTCATAATGCACGTTATCCGCTGGCCCCTGGATAACCGATACTTGAGCTGCATAGCGCTCAGGTTTACCTTCAGCACCGAATTCACGAATGCTGTTCAGATAACCGATGCCATTGGCATACTCGTTGAAGTACCGATTGTTTTCTGCAGTAGCAGAGGAGGTTTTTGTATTTTCAGTTGGTTTACTCATAGCAGTGCTCCTGATTCAATGAGTTGATGCGATAAAAAGAGCCGCCGACCCAATGGGGCAACAAGCTCCCAGGTTGGGTGAGTGAACAAACAGATCATTCAGTATTTCCGTAGAAATAACTGCATACCACACCGAAGCGTTGATCCGGGTATGTAAGGTGCTATTGAGACAGCAATAGCGACTGTTGGTAACTGTTAGGCTGGCTGACAACATCATTTACTTGCCCCTTTCTTCCCCTTAAAACGCCCTCCTAGTCTGGGATTAATACGCCCCGCCCCGGCTGTGCCACGGGTGATCGCCTGGGTAGCACCATCAAGCTGAGAGGCGGCTCGAATACCTGCCAAACCGAGGTAAACGGATAGCAGTAACGGCAACACTAAATACAGCCCACCAGTGAGAAAGTTAAGAATGATCCGCTTGAGCGTGAGGTCAATGCTAAACAGCGTGGTCACGCTGCCAGGGTCGGGATAAAACGCCTGAATCAGGTTTTGATCCACCCACCAGGCAAAGAACCACAATACTGTCCAGAACTTCACTGTAAACAAGATCAATGCGCCGACAATCAATAAAGAAAACTTGTAGCGGCTGATCAAAATGAAGAACGGGAGTAATGCGTAGAGTCCCATCAGGATCAGCGCTTGCACCATCGGTGCTGCTTCAAGGAATACACGTAGATAAGCCGCAAAAGACACGCTGGTTTTTCCAAGGCCGTAAGCAGCCAAACCTTGTTGCGCAGCATTCTGTACCGACACCATCACCCCAGGCTCCCCAACACTGAAATCGACCAGATTCCCATAGGCGAAATCATAACCACGAGTAGTCCAACGCGGCGGAGAATTGATCAATGCAATTTGTATAACTGCATCGCGACGTGGCGCGGGGTCCCAACCTGATTCAGCGGCAGCAGAAAGTAAATCAAGATCACCCAGCTCATTAAGAATCGATTGCTGTATGCCCAACCACCACTCCGAACAAAACGGTTTTCCATAAATTGGATTATTAGTCGCATCCCATTCCACGTCCCTGAGTGCCGACCAGGGGTACCCTTCCCTGACGGTATCAGCACGAATGCTATCGTAATAACCCGGTATTTCCTGATACACATGCGAGCCAATCCAATCTGGATCACTTTCCCCATAACGGTTTAGCAATGCAGTAATTGCTGCGCTGCTGGGACGTTCGGCCAGGTATTTTGATCGCGCCTCAACAAAACAGTCTCGAAAGAAATCGTTAATTTCATGCTGCAAATTCGGGTCTTGAATGGATGCGTCACGCAACTCATCGACATACCCCCGAAAATCCAGCGTAGGCGGCACATCTTCCATCACTGCACGGTTAAAACCAGAACTAAAACTCATTACTGCATACCAGAATACTGGCACATTCACTGTCACCGGTGCGGCATTAAACGAAATGCCTCCACCATAGGTAGTGCGTGAGTTATTGACCGTGGCTACTGGCTGTGCAGGTGTCCCTATGACCGCGCGCGGAGTAAACGATAGATCGACAGCGTTGAGTGGTGTCGCCGGCACGGCTGCAATCAGAATCACAAAGAAGGCAACAAAGAATTCCACCTCGACAATACGTAGTGTGGTATTGCCTGCTTCCTCCGCATCTTCACCCGCATAGGAGCGAATAATGGTATCGAGTAGAATCCCCAGAAACGGTAGAAATACGATACCGGTTGCAACCAGCACGTCCCAAATACTGTTATAAAACAGCCAACCAAATAACGTGGTGTAGAGTTCTAGCGTACTATCAACAGCCATACTGTTAAGCCACCCTGCCTAACAAAATCGCTAAAGGGTTTTGAACAATCAAACATTCATAAAGAATGATCAAAATAACTAATGGACGACGGCTTGCTGAGGATGAAGTGTCATGCCGACGATGACGGGTAAGATGGCAGACAAACCAAGGCCAAAACAGAACCAGCAAACTATAGATACCAGCGCGCCACCAACCCAACGGCAGGTTCGCGACCAGTAAACCTATCGC
>ERZ1046568.1178-NODE-1178-length-19117-cov-13.965691_pt1 | contig 19117 bp, 15 predicted proteins | sample MGYA00383092_ERZ1046568 | MGnify/ENA primary metagenome ERZ1046568 (study PRJEB29581, sample SAMEA5548362) | metagenome | biome: marine; feature: coastal; material: water | depth 1 m | study: Short-term variability in the microbial, nano- and picoplankton... | reverse complement strand
GTCTCCGAGGAGTCACCACAATGCTTGACATTAAAGTCGTTCGCGAAGATCCGACGGCTATTGCTGCGGCACTCAAACTCAAGGGTTATGAGTTTCCCGTCGAGGATTTTCTTGAGCTCGATGCGCGTCGTAAGCAGGCAGACATTCGTGCCCAAAATTTACTGGCCGATAGAAAATCCGCCTCAAAGAAAATTGGTGAACTGGTTGGGCAGGGGCGCAGTGTTGATGAGGCAAAGGCGGAGGTGGCCGGGCTTCTAGAAAAAATCAGTGGCGATATAACCGCGGCTACGGAGGAGGCTAGGCAAGCGCAGGAAGCTTTGCAGGCCATGTTACTGGCCACGCCAAACGTACCCGATGCCCGGGTCCCTGCGGGAGCGACAGAGGAAGATAATCATGAGGTGCTCACTTGGGGCGAGCCGAAGACCTTTGATTTTAAGCCTTTAGATCACGTCGATATTGGTGAGTTATCGGGGCAACTCGATGCCGCAACGGCAGGCAAAATCACGGGATCACGCTTTACAGTTATGAGCGGCGCGATAGCCCGTCTGCATCGCGCATTAGTGCAGTTCATGCTGAACGAGCACACCGCAGTCAATGGTTATACCGAAGTTTACGTGCCTTATATGGTGAATCGCGAGTCACTGGTCGGCACCGGTCAGCTGCCAAAATTCGAAGAGGACTTATTCCGAATTCAGGGCGATCAGGACTACTACCTGATTCCGACGGCAGAGGTTCCTGTGACCAACATTGCCCGGGATCGTATTTTCGAAGATCAAGAGTTTGGTGAGCTTGGAATAAGGTATGTTGCTCACACGCCTTGTTTTAGAAGTGAGGCGGGCAGCTATGGCCGCGACACACGGGGGCTGATACGGCAACACCAATTTGAAAAGGTTGAGCTGGTGCAACTTGTTCGCCCGACCCAATCCGACGAGGCTCTTGAATCCTTAACTGCACATGCGGAACATATTTTGCAGTTGCTCATGCTGCCTTACCGCAAAGTCATTCTTTGCGGCGGTGACCTCGGTTTTGGTGCACAGCTTACCTACGATCTAGAGGTATGGCTCCCTGGGCAGGATGCCTATCGAGAAATATCTAGTTGCTCAAATTACGGGGCTTATCAAGCGCGGCGAATGCAGGCCCGATGGCGCAACCCCGCCACTGGAAAGCCCGAGCCTTTGCATACAATCAATGGTTCAGGCTTAGCGGTAGGGCGCACGCTGGTAGCCATTCTCGAGAATTATCAAGAGGCTGGGGGAGATGTCGTCATTCCCGAGGTCTTGCGTCCCTACATGCAAGGTCTAGAGCGAATTAGCGCTGGGCAGTAACAGGCGGCGTCACCTTTGACGGCCCTGTAAGAGCCAGAGTGTCGGCAAGAATGCGGCCCGCCTCGATGAGCAGCACGTCAGAGGGTTCTTCCTCGGCGTCCTCTGCTCCCGTTAAATCTTCTATTACGGCGCCAGGTGCATTGGTCTCGTTACCCTCATCTACGGCCACAATGCCATCCTCCGAGTCTTCGGTCGTTTCGTCGCCCTCGTCTTCACGAAGACTTTCCAGCGGCTCTAGCCCTTGCGCCTGTCGACGTTTATTTTCAATTTCAAGGGCCTTTTGCTCTTGAGAATCGCGAAGCGCCACACGCTCTTCTTCGTTGAGCGGCAAGGATTTTAGACCGCGAGTTTCTGTAGCCATTAACACCTGGTCTATCAGGTAAATGTAGTCGGGATCTTTCTCGATTCTACTTTTATGCCGCTCGTTGAGTGTCGGCAACAGTGACGAAAAATAGCTGTACTCGCGATGCCTGACCGGGGAAATTTGATCCCAATCGAGGGCATTATCAAGCGCGCTCTCACCAATCTCGCTGGGATCGAAAAGTGAGGGAAAGTCAATGTCCGGTACAACGCCTCTATGCTGGGTTGAATCGCCGGAAATGCGATAAAACTTGCTCTCGGTGACCTTGAGCTGTCCTTCAGGCATGCCCAGCAATGTTTGCACAGTGCCTTTGCCGAAGGAGCGATCGCCCAGAACAATACCTCGCCCATAATCTTGTATTGCTCCCGCGAAAATTTCTGACGCAGAAGCGCTTAACCGATTGATCAATACCGCTACCGGACCCTGATAGTAGGCGGAGCGCCGCCGCTTGCCATCCCGCCATACTTTTCGTTCGGCACTGCGGATTTGAACGGTGGGCCCGTACTCGATAAACAGCCCGGTTAGGTCATTGGCCTCTTGCAATGACCCTCCACCGTTATTTCGTAAATCAATGACCAATGCTTCAGCGCCTTGAGCTTGCAGCTCCTCAATCAGTTTTTTAACGTCCCGAGTCGTCGACTTGTAATCCTCATCACCTCGTCTAAGGGCTGCAAAATCAATATAAAAGGCGGGTATTTCGATAACACCGACTTTCCGGGTGACGCCATCAGCGTCATCAAGTTCTAACAGCTCACTCTGAGCCGCTTGCTCTTCTAATTTCACTTTATTTCGCTCAATCGCTACCACTTGGCGCTGGTCTGTTTTGCCTTTGCCGGGGATTACCTCAAGTCTAACCGTTGTCTCTCGGGGGCCCCGAATCAGATCCACCACCTCGTCTAAGCGCCAACCCACCACGTCTTCAATAGGGCCCTCAACGCCTTGTCCAACGCCAATGATGAGATCTGAGGGCGACAGGTCACCTTGTTTATCGGCCGGCCCTGCGGGAACTAATCGAACGACTTTGGTGTATTCATCATCGACCTGCAGAACTGCGCCAATTCCATCAAAAGACAAACTCATGTTGATATCAAAATTTTCGGCGCGTCTCGGGGAAAAATACGAGGTGTGAGGGTCGTACAGCTCAGTTAGTGCGTTAGCGTAGATCGCAAACACATCACGCTCGTTGTACTGCTCAAGTCGGTTAAGCTGATTGCGGTAACGTTTTGTCAGTGTAGGGGCTATTTCATCTACAGATTTGTCTGCAAGCTTTAGGCTCAGGGCCTGATTTTTTAATCGCTTGCGCCAGCGATCGTCAAGCTCAGTAGAAGATGCAGCCCACGCGACGTCATCGCCATCTATCGGCAGGTATTCTGAAACGCTGTAGTCGAACTCCGGCACGGTGGCAGGGAGCTCCACTAATATGGCCTCAAGGCGCGCTTTCAGATGAGTTTGATATTGGGTAAAGATGGTAAAGGCCGGGACAAGGTTTCCCTCTCGCCCCGCATCGTCAAGCGTTGTTCGGTAGATCTGAAAGCTGTTGACGTCGTCAAGCGTAAAAAACATTTTCTGTGGATCTAGGGTATCTATGTAGGCGTCCAGATGCGCTGCTGACAGCGCGTCATCGTAATTCTTGCCTTCATAGTGTCGGTTTTGCAGAGCGTTGATCATCTCCCCCAATGTTTCTCCCTGAATAGCCTCAGGAGCTAGTGCCCAAGTTCGGTAAGCACAGAAAAGTCCAGCGAGAACCAGCCAGCGAAGGCGAGTAGGTATTGTTAGGAACATGGCGTATTTAATCCGACGTCAATAAAGTGAGTTAATAAGCTATACGTGCCAAACGGGGTGACCCGATGACGTCATTTTCGGCCCATACCACCCGTTATATCAGAATGGATGGCCAAACCTCAGGTAGACCGCCGAGTTGTCACCGGATCCTTTTGCAGCTTCCATGCGCATGACGACTCCAGACTCAGGCTTTACTAGCCAACTGACTCCTGCACCAATGCCTGGATAAAGCTCATCGCTACAGCTTTGGGAGGTGGCGTTTGACCCTATACCGTCACCAAATAAGCAGCCTATGCCGCCGAACACGACAACACCCCAGCGTTGAGAGATAGGCATCCGTAAATCAAATTGGCCTCCAACAGAATTCTCCCCTAAATAATTTCCCCGGGTGTAGCCCGGCACAATCACCGATGAGTAACCCGAGACGGGCGCGTCGTGGGTGAGTCGTGTGTAGGCTTGCACAGCCAGCACCGTTTCCGGGGCCTGGTCTCCAGTAAACCAATGCCCAAGAGAACTGTAGTGATTGAAATTTCCGCGCAGCACATCAAAATCGCCATTACTGTCTATGAGTGAATCTTCTGGCAGAAGTTCCTCAAGCAGGTCACCATTGTCGAGGTCTGGCTGATCGTCACTGCTGCTATACCGTGTGCCGTCGACAACCAGGTGGCTACCCGAGGTGGGGTTACGCACATGGTTGCGCCCATCCCTTTCTACGACAAAGCCTAGCCCTGTCGCATTGAACCCCATTAAACCGACTTGATTGTTGACGACCTCCTCGGGCGCTGGAATACCAATCACATAGTTTGTGCGTACAAGCTGGCCACCGAAAAACCAATCGCCTACAACCCTGTAACGGTAGCGCATAAATAGTGATTTCAAGTCATCGTTAGTTTCAACGGTTTGACCACTGCCCAAAAAATCGTCGTACTCGTTGTTGATATCACCGTATGCCGCACCAGCAGTTAGCCGGTGATGATCGGCACCCCAGTACAGGTCAGCAAACATTGCACTGACCAAAGAATCAGTATTTGAATAGGACAGCGTTGCGCCTGACAGGGATATCGGTGATGCCTCGTCGAAGCGATGCAGGTAGGCGGCAATAGCGCCAAGATTTCTTCCTAATTTTGGGTCGACACTGAAGGTTGGTGTCAGCAGCCAAGGGCTATCGCGTTGAGGTGGTGCTGAATCATTGGTGGGTGGTTCCAGAGCTTCCCCATCACCGGCAACCGATTCTTCTGCAGCGGCTGATGCCACAGCGGTTACGACAAGCCACACCAAAAGGCTGAAGAAGAGACCGGGATTGGTACAACATGAAAGGATTTTACGCACAGTGCTTAGCCTCTTTGGCCGTAGTGGGGTGACAGCATTTTACGCAGAAGAGGGTAGGGGTGAGGCTGTTCGGACAAAAAAACACAGCGATCGTCGCTTTTTGATCAACAGCGGTACGAATAGAAAATAAAGGGGAACAGGTAGCTAGAGCGTGGTTTAACGCGGCTGCACTTCAGCACCATCGCCGAGGCGAACTTATTCGCGGTTTAAGCCATCGTTCTTAGCGATAAAACTTACTGGGGCGCGATTTCTGCTGACGTGTCGAGTCGGCATAGGTATGTACGCTATTGTTCAGCGTTGGCTAGTCCAGCTCTGGCAGCATGTTGTGCCGCTTTGTGTGAATGGATCCAGGCCCAATCGTGTGACTTCAGATATTCAGGAGCACCAAATTTTCCGCCATTGGCACTGTATCCCTCGCACTGCAAACGGCGCTCTTGGGCAATGTACGCTAGGATGACTTGCGTTACGCAGCGCCACCAATGATGACTTTAAGAGGATGCCATGCAACAAATTTACCGTGTTTTAGCCTTGTACCTGTTACTGCAGACAGGCTTTGCTACGGCACAAGCAACTCAGACATCAGAGGCTATTGACCGCGCAGATTACGCACGAAAATTACATGGGTTTTGGCTGGGTCAGTCAATTGCCAATTGGACTGGCCTGATCACTGAAATGGACCGTGTGGAACCCCCTTTCTACAGCGATGAGGACTGGGGAAGCACTGATCAGCCGAACATTTGGGGGGCTTTTGTCAATCACAGCAGTCGTATTGATTTTTATCTGCCTGAGTTGGATCGTGTCTGGGGGTCTGATGACGATACCGATATCGAATATATGTATTGGCAACTGGCCGAGGCCTCGGGCAGTCCTAAACTAACCGCAGAGCAAATACGCGAAGGTTGGCTGAGGCACATATACAGCAACGAAAATGCCCCTATATCGCCCACTGAGTTCAGGCGAGAGAATTACCTTTGGGTCTCTAACGAGCGGGCATTTTACTTGATGCGAGATAAAGGGCTGCTGCCGCCGGCGACAAGCGCCCCTTCAAACAACCCAGACTTCGCAATGATAGATGCGCAGCTCACAACAGAATCTTTTGGGCTCATGGCACCCGGTCGACCACAGACCGCGCTGAATTTAGCGGCGTTACCCATTGCTGTTACCGCCAGTGGCGAGGCCGCGGCGATTGCACGTTTTTATGTGGTAATGCATGCCGCAGCAGCAAATCTCAACGACAAAGAGAATTTGGCAACGCAACTGCAAGCGATCGCAGCTTTGGCAGCAGAGCAGTTACCCGTATCGGGCTACGCACGAGACATGTATGAATTTGTATTAGAAGCTTACACAACGAATCCCGATAAAAACGACTGGGAGCAAACACGCAATGCGATTTACCAGCGTTATCAAATCAATGGCGAAGGAGGATATCAATACAGCAGACCATTTGATGCGGGCATTAACTTCGCGGCCAGTCTGATCAGTTTGTTTTACGGGGAGGGTGACTTTCGCCGAACCGTGCAAATAGCATCCCTAGCCGGCTGGGATAGCGATAACCCCGCCGCCACATGGGGCGGCTTGCTGGGATTCATTCTGGGCAAGGATGGCATTGAACGCACGTTTCAACGTCGCTTTTCAGAGGCCTATTGGATTCATAGAACGCGCAAAGCGTTCCCAGACCATACGCCGGTTTTAGCCGGGGAGGATACCTTTTCACGAATGGCACAGCGCGGTGTAGACGTGGTTGAAAAGGTTTTAACTGCCGAGGAATAACCACCGAAAAAGCCCCAAGCCGTTTGCACTAACGCATCGTCGGTAGTCGTCGCTGTGCTGTGAACAGCGCAGGCTGGCACCGCAGCCCAGGACGTTCCTGAGCATTCCCTCGGGTGGCGCCACCTGATTTTTTGACCCGCGCTGCACTGCCAAAATTAGACAGAAGCCGCTCGTATTTTGATGCCCAGATATCAGTCAAGGGGAGGGCGGTTTGCAATCGAGAGTCGATTTAAAAGGGCTCAAGTGCGATAGGCAGGTGAAAATCAGACCTGCCACAACCCGGGAAACAGCCTCAGAGCATTGTCTCGCAGTATTTTCTGTCGCAGCGTTCTTCGGCTTGATAACTCAGTGGTCAGTAGCACTTTCGCCAGAGAAGCGCCGAGGTGATAAAAGGGCCAATCGGTGCCGAATAACAATCGATCGCTATCTGTGCTTTGAATCATGGTTTCAAGCATGGTGAGGCTTTGGCCGTGAATGCCCAGCCATGCATTGTCGTACCGTCTAGCCAGAGCAATCATGGCCTCGCTATCCCTAGCACCTGCGTGGCCCAGTATAAATTGTAGATCAGGGTATTCAGCGAGAGCGGCTTCGTAGTGCCTGGGCATGGCAAAACGATGTGACGACTCAGGTTCAATTCCGGCTCTGCCACCATGGAAAAAGACCACAAGCCCCAGAGCCTGAGCTTCAGCGTACAGCTCCATTAATGCCGGCTCATCGGGATAAAAGCGCTGCACGGTAGGGTGTAATTTAATGATACGGCCGCCACGGGCCGCGGCCTGGCGCATATCAGAAATGGCATCTGGATCACCGGGATAAACGGAAAGCCCAACATGTAACTGCGGGTCCGCTGCCCCTGCGCTGACCGCGTTGCACCAATCTTGCTCAAGCTGGTCGCCAAAAGGGATCCCCAGCTTGATGGGTAGCAACATGGCGTGCTGTACTCGCATCGAATCCATTTCACGCAGCAAATTAGGAATGGTCTGGGTTTTTGCGAACTGGCTGCCCCAAACACCCTGAGCGACGGTACTCATCGTGAGATCGTCGAGAGCTTGGTCAGAAAAATTGCCGTTAATGTAAATGTCGAGGTCGAGGGGGCAACCGGGGTTTGTAGCGTCACAATCGAGCAAATGTTTCACACGGGGTGTTTCTGCGAGTAAATCAAGGTTCGGGCGAAACAACACGGACATCCCTAAGTGGCAGTGAACGTCTATAGAGTAGGGAACATCTTCGTCGGTGCACTGCAGATTCCCGTGGTTATCAAGATCGAACCATGGCAGCTCAGCTAGACCTCTATACCCGGCATAAAGTTGCCGCCCGTAAGGGCCTTGGCCTTTGGTTTTGGCCTCAAGGTCTCTTTGTTTCGCGAGTAACGCGATATCAGCTTCCGTGTATCGGCCTGCCGGGACAGAATCGCAGCCACCCAAGCTCAGACCAAGGGCCGCAGCGCCGCCGCCCACAAGAAATTGTCTTCGATATGTGTCCATAGCAATACCTTCAGTCAATGATGAGGGGCTGCCACGGGCAACAGCACAGCCTGCAAGTTATCACGAACTGATTACGCCAGGCCCCAGAGAGTGTGTAGCCATATAGTAGAAGCCCCATAGGTTCTTAATAAACTCGTAAGGGGCAGGGTCGCGCAGGCAATCAGAGGACTTTCGTTGGATTGGCTTTAGGATTACGCGCACCTGTGCTTCTCCATAATTTAACATAATATACATTATGCGTATTCATAATGATGCCCATAGGGACAGGCCCTTAAAAGTCGCTGGCATCTATTTCACACCCCGACCGGGGTTTAACCTTCTAACTGCGCTGCATTTAACATCCGATTTTCAGGTTTATTTCATCAGCAATTCAAACACGTAGATTCGATTAGGCACATCCGCAAACATAACTAAACGTTATTAGGTTATAATCAAATTGAGGTCATCTACATTACTCTGGAAACCCGATGCTAATTAAACACTTTTTCGACCCAGACTCTTCCACGCTTTCCTATGTTGTCGCCTGTGAAACCACAGGGCACTGCGTCATTATCGATCCGGTTTTGGACTTTGACTACGCTTCAGGGACCATAAGCACGGGGACTGCTGATGGCCTTATTGGTTACGTGCGCGACGCGGGACTATCCGTTGACCTGATCTTAGAGACTCACGTTCACGCAGACCATCTCACCGCGGCACCCTATATCCGACAGGCCCTGGGAGGCCAAATCGCAATTGGTGCGAAGATCACCCAGGTACAGAACACCTTTGCACAGGTTTTCAACGAAGGATCAGATTTCGCTCAAGACGGTAGCCAATTCGACCGAGTGTTTGCTGAAGGCGATAGTTTTGAGGTGGGACACTTGAAGGGCGTTGCTATGCACGTGCCAGGCCACACACCTGCCTGCATGGCGTATTTATTAGAAGATGCCTTGTTCGTTGGAGACACCCTGTTTATGCCCGATGCCGGCACTGCGCGATGTGACTTTCCCGGTGGTGACGCGACCGCCCTATTCCAATCTATTCAGCGACTACTGGCTTTACCCGGGGAAACGCGGGTTTTTGTTTGTCATGACTATCAGCCTGAGAACCGGGAACTCGCTTACGAGACCACCGTTGCCGAGCAGCGAGAAAAGAACATTCATGTGGGCGGCGATATTCAGGCGGAGGACTTCGTGCGCATGCGAGAGGCCCGAGATGTGCAGTTAGGCATGCCCTCGCTGATACTGCCGTCCTTACAGATCAACATGCGGGCGGGACTCATTCCTGCAGCTGATAAAGATGACCGGTTTTTTCTTAAAGTACCCCTGAATGGTTTTGGGGGTATAAATATGACTGAACTACCCAAAGAAGCGTCGCCGGCGCCATCAATCGCTGAGCAAGACCTTTTAACAGGAGATCCGAGATGACTGTAGCCAAGCAATACGATGTTGTAATTGTGGGTGGTGGTGCCGCGGGTATCGCTACCGCTTCGAGCATTCTACGCAGAGCTTCTCACCTGTCGGTGGCCATCGTAGAGCCGGCTGACACACATTACTATCAACCGGGTTGGACGATGGTAGGAGCCGGTGTGTTCTCGAGCCACTCAACCTCAAGAACCATGGCATCAGTCATGCCTAAGGCAGCCAATTGGATCAAGGCTGCGGTTAACATTCTTGACCCTAGTAATAACGCCTTGGAGCTGAGTAACGGCACCAACATCACCTACGGACGCTTAGTGGTATGCCCGGGGTTGAAGCTCAACTGGTCTGGAGTGGAGGGACTTGAAGCCGCTCTAGGGCACAATGGTGTGACCTCAAATTATAGCTATAAAACAGCACCTTATACGTGGGAGCTTGTGCAAAACCTAAAGTCAGGAAAGGCGCTTTTTACGCAGCCACCCATGCCCATAAAATGTGCGGGAGCGCCGCAGAAGGCGCTGTATCTGTCCGCTGACCACTGGTTTCGACAGGGGGTAATTCGCGATATTGATATTAACTTCTTTACCTCTACCCCCGGCCTGTTCGGTGTTGCGCATTATGTGCCGGCATTGATGAAATACATCGAAAAGTACGACGCTGCATTACATCTGCAGCACACCCTCACAAAGATCGATAGCGCTGCGAAGATCGCCACTTTCAGAAATCAGGAGGGCGAGCTTGTAGAGTCTGAGTACGACATGCTCCACGTTTGCCCTCCTCAATGCGCTCCTGATTTTATACGCCAATCTCCCTTGGCGAATTCAGACGGCTGGGTAGATGTAGATCAAGAAACGCTACAAAGTAAACATTTCGAAAATGTTTGGTCTCTGGGCGACGTCATTAGTGCCCCCAATGCAAAAACTGCAGCAGCAGCTAGAGCCCAGGCCCCCGTTGTGGCCACCAACCTGCTCGCTCATGCGGGATCCAGTAACCGGGTAAACCATTACAACGGCTATGGTTCATGCCCCTTAACGGTAGAGCGAGGCAAGATCGTCCTCGCGGAGTTCGGATACGGCGGCAAGCTGCTTCCTAGCTTTCCCAAATGGCTCATTGATGGACAGTATCCATCAGTGCTGGCCTGGCTACTCAAGGCCCAAGCTTTGCCATGGCTTTACTGGAATGCCATGTTAAAAGGACGGGAATGGCTGGTGAAGCCAGAGCATAACTCCTGATATCCGCAGTGATACGGGGCAGAAAATGAACTGCGGCGATCGGCGTGATTAGACTGCCCTGCCAAGACTGGCTGCGTCACTACAATCGACAAACGATGTGTAGTGATTTGGTGGCGGCTTTAATCGTTACTATCATGCTGATTCCACAGTCCCTCGCCTACGCACTGTTGGCGGGTTTGCCACCAGAAATGGGGCTGTACGCCAGCATCCTGCCCCTCGTTGCCTATGCGATTTTTGGCACCAGCCGCACTCTTTCTGTAGGACCAGTTGCCGTTGTTTCTTTGATGACAGCGACTGCGGTGGGCAAAGTGGCCCACCAGGGCACCGTTGACTACGCGACGGCTGCGATCGCCTTAGCGCTACTCAGCGGGCTCGTCCTGTTGCTTCTGGGCTTTCTCCGCTTTGGTTTTGTCACTAATTTTTTATCTCATCCCGTTGTATCCGGATTTATTACAGCGTCGGGAATTATCATTGCCCTCAGCCAGCTCAGTCATATTCTTGGTATCGATGCTCCCGGTGAGACATTACCTGAGCTGCTGCACGCCCTTGCGATCAAACTTAGCATGACTAACTTACACACCTTGGCTGTCGGATCATTCTGCCTGCTCTTTTTATACTTGAGTCGTCGGTATTTAGCCGCGCTATTAACGCAACTTGGGCTGAGTCAATTGCTATCGGAGACGCTCGCCAAAACCGCCCCCGTTGCAGCCATAATTATGAGCATTCTCATTGCGTACGCGGCAGACCTCGATAGTAAAGGTGTAGCTGTAGTGGGGACCATCCCGCAGGGGCTGCCGGCTTTTGCACAACCACATATTAATTGGGAAGTGTTTAACGACTTGATACTTCCGGCATTTCTCATTGCTCTCATAGGGTTCATCGAGTCGGTGTCGGTAGGGCGTACCCTGGGGGCTAAGCGCCGTGAACGTATTGACGCCAATCAAGAACTTATTGGCTTAGGTGCCGCAAACGTCGCCTCTGCATTCTCTGGTGGGTTTCCCGTTACCGGGGGTTTCTCCCGGTCAGTTGTCAACTTTGATGCCGGTGCTAAAACCCAAGCGGCCTCTGCATTTACGGCTCTGGGCATTGCAATCGCAGCTTTATTACTAACACCAGCGCTTTACTACCTGCCCAAAGCGACCCTAGCCGCCACTATCGTAATAGCTGTCAGCAGTCTCATTGACTGGAGAATCGTTAGGGACGCCTGGCATTACGATCACGCAGACTTCTTGGCCATTGCGATCACGATATTACTGACTCTGCTGCTGGGCGTTGAGATTGGTGTTATTTCTGGCGTTACTGCCAGTATTGCACTTCATTTGTACAGAACCATGCGTCCTCATTTCGCCATCGTTGGGACCGTGCCGGGCACCGAGCATTATCGAAATATCGACCGTCATGAGGTGCAGACTCACGCCAATATCCTGTCCATTAGGATCGATGAAAGTTTATATTTTGCCAACGCCGCGTTTCTAGAAGAGCTGGTTGACACCGAACTCGAGCAGCGCGAAGGTGTAGAGCACGTCATACTGATGTGTCCTGCAGTGAATACGATAGACCTGAGCGCATTGGAGGCACTACAGTCAGTCAACACGAGCCTACTGGAACGCAACGTAAAGTTGCACCTTAGCGAGGTTAAAGGTCCGGTTATGGACGCCCTCAAGCGCAGTGCGTTTTTACGACAGCTAGGAGGAAGTGTGTATCTCAGTCACCATGCTGCGGTTCTCGAATTGGCGCTGGAATCATGAATAAACGCGGCAAATTTATCAGCAGCGCTGTTTTGGCCACCACAGTTGTACTGATCGTGTATTTTTTGAGTGAAACCACGAAAACACCGACAGAAAATGCCTGCGAACAAACCCTCTCAGCGGCGGTGCTGGCAACCCCTGGAGAAGATCAAGAAGCGCTGGTCGATAACGCACTGTTGCGGGGAACTCACTGTAGCCGGGCAGAGCGCCCCCCTCCCCCCTAAGGTAAAAACCGGCTGGCTCCCTGTTGCCAAAGGCGCAGAAATGTCCGTTCGATCCCCGCTTCTGCTGCCATACCAAATTTTTCCTGCCAACTTTTTTTAGGGACAAACCGAACTTCGAATGCCTCGGTCTCGGCAAGTCGAGTTTGTAGATAGGCATCCGAGGTGGACAGCTCATCCACAAGCTTTTGATCTAGGGCACGCTGCCCGTACCAAATTTCACCGGTGGCGACAGCTTCAATATCGACAATCGGACGGTTAAGCGCCACAAAGTCCTTAAAGAGATCATAGGTGTCCTCTAAGTCCTCAACAAACTTAGCTCGACCGTCATCAGTATTTTCACCAAACATCGTCAATGTTCGCTTGTATTTCCCCGCTGTTAGCAGCTCAAAATCGACATCATTTTTCTTCAGAAGTCGGTGGAAATTTGGAAGCTGAGCCAGCACACCGATGGAACCTATCACTGCGAACGGGGCCGATATAATTCGGTCCGCCACACACGCCATCATATAACCACCACTCGCGGCAACCTTATCGACAGCAACGGTCAATGAGGCGCCTGTTGCTCGGATACGTTGCAATTGGCTAGCGGCCAAGCCGTAGCTGTGAACCATGCCACCGGGACTCTCGAGGCACAGCAAGACCTCGTCACCCTGACGAAGTTCTGGTGCGATCGCCGAGATTTCCTCCCTCAGGCTTTCTGTTTCACTGGCTCTAATGTCGCCTTGGAATCGCAGAACGAAAAGTCGGGCAGCACCCTCAGTCTCTTTGCTACTGTCATCGACGTTCTCGCTCTCCTTCGCCTTTTTCTTGGCCTGCTTTTGCTCTGCCTTCGCCGTTTTCTTTTCTGCCTTCTCACGCACTTTTCGACTTTCTGCATGCTCAGTAAATGAGCGGACGGCGTCGTGAAATGCGGTATAGCGGTCGTTAAGTCGGCGGACCTCGATGTAGCCCTCCTCTCCGTCTCGTCGGCGTTGACTCACCGCGGCTATTGCGACAACCACGACAATAATCGCGGTCACTAAAATGACAGCCTCCGCTAGAAAAAGACCGATTTCCTGAAAAAATTCCATTACGACTCCCTTCGAGACGTGAGTAACAGCGAACGATTAAGGCGCTGCAAAAAATTGGTGTATCAGTTGACCTGCGATTGACTGAGGGGGCGGAATCACCGGCAGCGCGTCGCGACTATACCAGTCTGCATGCGCTATTTCGGTAGGGTCAATAACGATGTCACCATCGGCATGGTCCGCAAAAAAGCCCAACATCAACTGACTGGGAAAAGGCCAGGGCTGTGAGGTGAAATATCTTACATTGGTCACGCTGATGCCTACTTCTTCCTGTACCTCTCGGATAACAGCCTGCTCTGCAGATTCACCCGGCTCAATGAACCCGGCAAGAGTACTATGAAAACCTGTGGCACGCCCCGCTGCTGTTGCCAGCAACAACTGCTCGCCTTTACCCACGGCGACAATGACGCAGGGATTCAAACGCGGGTAAGAGCTGTGGTTACAGGCTTTACAAGCGAGCGCTTTATTGCCGTCTGTCAGCATGGTTTCAGCACCACAACGCCCACAAAACCGGTGATCTCGCTTCCACGAAAGCATCTGCAACGCTCGACCATAGGCAGCAAAAACGGCATCAGGCACCCGTCCGAAAAGTGAGTATAAATTACCCGAAAGGTGCTCCATCGCGTTTAAGCCCTGCGATTCCACTTCCACGACATAGCTGGGTCGACCGGCCCAATAACCCAAGGGCGCTCCGACACCGACATCACCAAATGCTTGTTCAGCTTCGTGCCGCAGCCAAAATTGGTCGGGTGGACGTTGCAATGACACGACCGCATTGTCTTTTGCAAAGATAAATACATAGTCCCCTGCAGCCGGTGACTCGTCGACGGTTTTTATTTCAAGCATGTCTTTCTCCTGTGCGCCGCCGCATAGTAGAAACCCCAGAGGGTGGGCACAACCCGGCAAAAGTCCATTTCCATGATATCAATTCTGTCTTTTTCCAATAAACTCATTCATTCTCATCGTTTTTCGCCTTTTCAGCGTAATATCCCCAACCAACCCGACTAAAAACAACACAGGGCTCTACCATGCAAGAATCAGCACGCCAGGCGTTTTGGCATAACTTTTTGGGGTCTTCGCCCACTTGGTACAAGCAGGCGATCATCGGCTTTTTAGTTTTAAACCCCATCCTCCTTGCCGTGGCAGGTCCATTTATTACTGGTTGGGTACTGATCGGAGAATTTATATTCACTCTCGCGCTAGCGCTTCGTTGTTATCCGCTGCAGCCCGGTGGGTTGCTCGCTATCGAAGCCATCGTGATCGGCATGGCTGATCCCCACACCGTTTACCACGAAACCGCGGCTAATTTTGAAGTGATCCTTCTGCTAATGTTCATGGTGGCAGGTATCTACTTTATGAAGGATCTCCTGCTTTTCGTATTCACTAAAATTCTTCTAAACGTACGATCCAAAAAAGTATTGTCGCTGTTGTTCTCGCTGGTTGCCGCAGTGCTTTCTGCATTCTTGGATGCCCTCACGGTCACAGCCGTTCTCATCAGTGTGAGCGTGGGCTTTTATTCGGTTTACCACAAGGTCGCGTCGGGCAAACATCACGGCGAGGATGACCATGATCATGCGGATGACAACAGCGTTCATGACCATCATCGCGAAGACCTGGAGAATTTCCGATCCTTCCTACGAAGTCTCATGATGCATGGTGCCGTGGGTACCGCGCTGGGTGGGGTCTGCACCCTGGTCGGAGAGCCACAGAATTTATTGATCGCTACTGTCGCCGGCTGGGACTTCATTGAATTTTTTATTCTCATGGCGCCGGTAACCATGCCAGTTCTCGCCATGGGTTTAGTGACCTGCCTACTACTAGAAATGACGGGTTCATTTGGCTACGGCGCGCAACTCCCCGCCAGAGTCCGAACCGTCTTAGAGGAATTCCAGCAAGGAGAAATGGCCAAAGCCAGCCCACGTAGCAATGCAAAACTCGTCATACAGGCTTGCGTCGCCGTCATATTGGTCATTGGCTTGGCATTGCACCTAGCCGCGGTAGGGCTTATCGGGTTACTGGTAATTGTCTTGCTCACTGCGTTTAACGGAATCACCGAGGAGCACCAAATTGGCCATGCTTTCGAAGAGGCCCTTCCGTTTACCGCACTGCTGGTTGTCTTTTTTGCCATTGTCGCTGTGATTCACGAACAGCATTTGTTCACACCAGTCATCGATTGGGTGCTTAACCTAGATGCCAGTATCCGCCCTTCTATGTTTTTTGTCGCAAACGGCGTGCTGTCGATGATTTCTGACAACGTCTTCGTTGCTACGGTATACATCAACGAGGTCAAAGCGGCTCTGGATGCTGGAGAGATTACCCGCGCTGAATTCGACAGTTTAGCGGTGGCGATTAATACAGGGACGAATCTCCCCAGTGTTGCGACGCCCAACGGACAGGCCGCGTTCTTATTCTTGCTAACGTCTGCGGTCGCACCATTGATTCGTTTGTCCTACGGTCGAATGGTGGTGATGGCATTGCCCTACACCGTCGTTCTGGGCTCAGTCGGCCTGGGTGCGGTTTACTTGTTTATTTAGACACACCACAGGGCGGTTTTGCTTTTGGTGGTGTGCGGGATAGGCGCTGGAGAACTTCTGTTCACTGTTCCCGCCACAACACAGTACCGCCACTGTGGGTTGCTATTTGGTCGAGGCGACTTTCGTGGCGGTCCACTTCCTGAGGTGTTGCGCACAACACAGGTAACGCCGCGCGGTCTGCATTGAGCCGTCTGATTCTCCCAGTACCCCCAGCACCACCCTCCTCGCTCTGCTCATCATGAAGACCAAGCGTGGTCTGCCCCCCTGTCATGGTCAGGTAAACGTCAGCAAGGATTTCAGCATCCAAGAGTGCCCCATGCAGGGTTCGGGATGCGTTATCTACGTGATACCGCTGACACAGAGCATCTAGGCTATTTCTCTGGCCAGGATGTTTGGATCGAGCCAATGTCAGGGTGTCGACAACAGAGCACAGCGAGGCGGTATTGGGATGATTACGATCGAGGCGCATGAACTCAGCATCGATGAAGCCCACGTCGAAAGGGGCGTTATGGATGACGAGTTCGGCATCTTCGATAAAGCCAAGGAAGTCCTTAACGATGCGATCAAATGTGGGTTTGTCGGCCAAAAATTCTGGCGTTATGCCATGTACGGCCAAGGCACCCGCATCGATATCCCGCTCAGGTTGTATATATTGGTGAAAGTGCCGTCCTGTTAAGCGACGGTTGATCAACTCAACACAGCCTATTTCAATAATGCGATGCCCCTGACTAACTTCCAAGCCCGTTGTTTCAGTATCTAGTACGACCTGCCGCTTCACCCTTTCAGCTCCGATATCCCGCGATTGGCGAGCGTATCCGCCAGCTCGTTTTCAGGGTGCCCACTGTGGCCCTTTACCCAGTGCCAATTCACCTGATGCCGGGTTACCTGTGCCTTCAGCGCCTGCCACAAATCTTGATTTTTTACCGGCTTCCCGGCAGCTGTTCGCCAGCCATTACGCTCCCAGTTGACCATCCAGCGAGTCACACCATCTTTAACGTAAGTAGAGTCGGTTGTGAGTTCTACCGTGCACGTTTCTGATAGTGCCGCGAGAGCTTCTATAGCGGCTGTAAGCTCCATGCGATTGTTGGTTGTAGCACTCTCGCCTCCAAACAATTCACGGGACTCACCCTCAAGCCGCAGTAAGACGCCCCAACCTCCCGGCCCGGGATTGCCCTTACAAGCACCGTCTGTGAACGCTTCAACATGTTTCATTCAACAGGCCTTAGCGGGCTGCGTGTCGCAGAGCCCCGCGTACCTACCACGGAATTGGGGACCGATAGCCCCATGAGTCGCGCACGAGTACGCTCAAAAGAATGCATCTTGGTATTACCCCTAACCAGTTTGTCAGCGAACATCAGATAGGTTGAGCCCAAAGGTATGTTGTGGTCGACCATCCACTCATCAATGCCAATTAGCCAACGCGCCCAGCGGCTATTACCCGCAGCAGGGATCACGAGCTTGTGGCGCACTGGTGCCACAGCAAAGTCCAACAGTTTTAGCCAATCTTCCAGCCGTCTTGGACCCGGTTCACGACCAGCAGCTGATCGAAAACCTGACCAAAGGCCAGCAACACGCCGCCATAAACCAGCGAGACTCAAGCCATTGGCACCAACGACAAGAAGATGGCCATGGGGCGTCAGTACCCGATGAACTTCCCGCAACAACTGGTGTTGATCAGCACTGAGATCAAGGGCATTCATTACAACCACCACGTCAATGGATTCAGTGGCGATGGGAAGCTCCTCATCGTTTGCATAGATCCCAGTGCAGCCCCCACGGGGATTTTGCTGACGGTCTAACACCTGCGTTACGCGGCGAACCCGCGTCAGGTTGCTGATCGGGATATCCGCGTCGGGACCAATGACTAACAGGTGATACCCAAACCACTGATCGAGAACCACGGTCATGTCCTTGACCAATTGCGCTTTTAGCCGCTGGCCAAGGGGCGTGTCAGCGTACCAATGCTCTAGGGCTGGACGGGGGGACGCCTGCGGGCGGATTGTAAAGAAACGACGCATCGTGGCACGATAGCTGCACCCGGGTGGTTGCGGCAACCCCCCGACTAGTAGTACCCCACCCGTAGCGAGTATGCACATGACGACAATGCTGACTATTGAACCTATCCCGGCCTTTTCAGACAACTATATTTGGCTGCTGCACGACGACACCGACGCGGTGGTCGTTGATCCCGGTGATGCCGCGCCAGTCCTCGAGGCCTTGTCTGAGCGCAGTCTGACGCTGAAAGGGGTTTTGATCACCCACCATCATTTTGACCATGTTGGTGGTATCGCGGAACTTGTAGATGCGACAAAGTGTGAGGTTTGGGCGCCAGAAAATCCAAAAATCACGCCGGTGACCTATCGAGTGAGTGAAGGCGACACGCTTCAGGTTCTAGGGCAGACGCTGCAGGTCATAGAGGTGCCGGGGCACACACTGGATCATATTGCATACCAAGGCGATGGGGTACTGTTCTGTGGCGATACGCTGTTCGCCGGAGGCTGTGGCCGGGTTTTTGAGGGGACCCACCCAATGATGAGAAATTCATTGGCTAAACTTCGCGGTCTAAACCCTGACACGAAAATCTACTGTGCCCACGAATATACCTTGGCAAACCTCCGTTTTGCCCTGAGCGCTGATCCTCACAATGCCGCACTTGCAGCGCGCGTAGCAGATTGTAAGTCGCTGCGTGAACGAAACATTCCCACAGTACCGTCGCTGCTAGCTGACGAAATTGCAACAAACCCTTTCATGCGCTGGGACGCAGCCAGTGTCATCGAAAAATTAGTCGCAGAGTCTAGATCCTCTAGCACTGACGGTGATGCGGTTTTTGCGGGGCTACGTGAGTGGAAAGACACCTTTTA
>ERZ1046568.1172-NODE-1172-length-19162-cov-5.372952_pt1 | contig 19162 bp, 20 predicted proteins | sample MGYA00383092_ERZ1046568 | MGnify/ENA primary metagenome ERZ1046568 (study PRJEB29581, sample SAMEA5548362) | metagenome | biome: marine; feature: coastal; material: water | depth 1 m | study: Short-term variability in the microbial, nano- and picoplankton... | reverse complement strand
CTACTTGATTTTTCATTAAAGCAATTAAAGGAGAAACTACAATTGCAGTTCCTTCTGACATTAAAGCTGGTAGTTGGTAACAGAGAGACTTTCCTCCTCCTGTTGGCATTATTACAAAAGTATTGTTGTTTTCCACAATACTTTTAATTACTTTCTCTTGTAATCCTTTAAATTTATTAAATCCAAAGAATTTTTTGAGGGGGGGATATAAATTCATTTGCGTAAATATTCGTTCAACATGAAAAACAACTCACAAACCTTCTATTATATTTGTTGTAATTATTATTATTATTTATAGTAAATTTGCTTGTTACTTGCATTTAAAGATATAAATTTTTATTAGTATAAAATACTATAATATTGAAAAAAATTAACACCATCATAAAAACTGCCAAACAAACTATTCTAACAGAAAGTAATGCCATTGCTAATTTAGCTAATTTAATTGATGTTGACTTTGAAGAAGCAGTGAAGTTTATTTTAAATTCTAAAGGGAGAGTCATTGTAACTGGTATTGGCAAAAGCGCAAATATTGCCACTAAAATTGTTGCAACATTTAATTCTACTGGAACTCCCGCAATTTTTATGCATGCAGCTGATGCTATTCACGGAGATCTAGGAAATGTTCAAAAAGACGATGTTGTAATTTGTATCTCTAAAAGCGGAAATACTCCAGAAATAAAAGTCCTAATTCCATTAATTAAAAATTATGGGAATAAAATAGTAGCTATTACTGGTAATATTGAGTCTTATCTGGGAGAGCATGCAGATTTCACATTAAATGCTTTTGTTGAAAAAGAAGCATGTCCCAATAATTTAGCACCAACTACGAGCACAACTGCACAATTAGTCTTAGGAGATGCATTGGCTATATGTCTTCTTAATTCTAGAGGATTTTCTAGCAAAGATTTTGCAAAATACCATCCAGGTGGAGCTTTAGGAAAACGGTTATATTTAAGAGTATCTGATTTAATAAAAAATAATCTTGTTCCAAAAGTAACTGCAACTGACAGCATTGCCAAAGTAATTGTTGAAATTTCAGAAAAGAGGTTGGGGGTTACAGCAGTCCTAGATACTCACAAAATAGTTGGTATTATAACCGACGGTGATATTAGAAGAATGCTTGCTAATACAACTAATATTTCTGAATATACGGCAAAAGATATTATGGGTACAAACCCTAAAACTATCGATAGTGAAGCAATGGCTATAGATGCTCTAAATACCATGGAAAATAATAGTATTACACAAATATTAGTTATAGACCATACTAAAAATTACATAGGTGTTGTTCATTTACACGATCTAATTAAAGAAGGAATTTTCTAATGGCAGAAAAACAAAAAGAGATGTCCTTTTTAGGGCATTTAGAGGAATTAAGATGGCACTTGGTAAGAAGTGCATCTGCAATACTTATCATAGGAATTTTACTATTTATATTTCAAAAAGAAGTGTATGAAAATTTTTTACTAGCGCACAGAAAACCTGATTTTATAACGTATCAGTTATTTTGTGATTTTTTCACATTTTTAGGTTTTGATAGTAGTTTTTGTAATGTTTTTTTTAAAGATAACTTAATAAGTCTAAAGCCAACTCAGCAATTAATGAATTCTATTTGGTCTTCATTAATATTAGGAATTGTATTATCATTTCCATATTTATTATGGGAAATTTGGAGATTTGTAGCTCCCGGATTAACCAAAAATGAAGTAAGTAAATCAAGAGGCTTTATTTTTTTAGCTTCCTTTTTATTTTTCTGCGGTATTGCTTTTAGCTTTTATGTAATAGCACCCATCTCAATTCATTTTTTGTATAATTATCAAATTACAGATTTAATTCAGAATAATTTTACAATGGACTCTCATATAGGGTTAGTTACCAATATGCTACTTGGAGTTTCCATTTTATTTGAATTGCCTGTACTCGTTTACTTTCTAACAAAAATAGGTTTGGTAACACCTCCCTTTTTAAAAAAATATAGAAAACATGCCTTAGTTGTTGTATTGATCTTGGCAGCTATCATTACTCCACCTGATGTTGCGAGTCAAGTAATTGTTTCAATTCCTATTCTTATTCTATATGAAGTAAGTATTAGAGTTTCAAAAATTGTAATAAAAAAACAAGAAAAAGATGCACAAAAAAGTCCAAGAGTTTAATGACTATCGTCAGAAAATGAATCATAAAATAGTAGCTTCTGACAATAAAATAATTAAGCGAATTTTCAACTTAGATACAAACGCTTTTAAAGAGGGTCATTTACCATTAAAAACAAAAGAATTATTAGGCTTAGTGGCTTCTGCTGTATTGAGATGTGATGATTGTGTGCAATATCATTTAGAATCTTCATTCAGATTAGGTGTTTCCAAAGAAGAAATGATGGAGACGATGTCGATAGCAAATTTAATTGGAGGGACTATTATGATTCCTCATTTAAGAAAGGCTTTAGAATATTGGGAGGCATTGGAAGAAAGCGATTTATAATTTATTTAGGACTTCAAACGCTATCATTTACTATATTTGATCTATGATTTTAAGAGCAGAAAATATTCAAAAAATTTACGGAAGCAGAAAAGTTGTAAAAGGAATTTCATTGGAGGTAAAACAAGGTGAAATTGTTGGGCTTTTAGGTCCGAATGGGGCGGGTAAAACAACTTCTTTCTATATGATTGTTGGAATGGTTAAGCCAAATGCAGGTAAAATTTTTTTAAATAATGAAGAAATTACTGAAGACCCAATGTATAAGAGGGCTCAAAAAGGAATTGGATATTTAGCCCAAGAGGCATCTGTTTTTAGAAAATTATCAGTTGAAGATAACATTATGTCTGTATTACAATTCACTGGTTTGTCAAAAAAACAACAAAAAATTAAATTAGAATCTTTAATTGAGGAATTTAATATCGGTCATGTTCGTAAAAATAGGGGCGATTTATTATCTGGAGGTGAAAGACGTAGAACTGAGATTGCTCGCTGTTTAGCGTCTGATCCAAATTTTATTTTACTTGATGAACCTTTTGCAGGTGTAGATCCGATTGCCGTGGAGGATATTCAGAGTATTGTTGCTCAATTGAAAAATAAAAATATTGGTATTTTAATTACAGATCACGATGTTCAAGCAACGCTAGCAATTACAGACAAAACCTATTTGATGTATAATGGTGGAATTCTAAAAGAAGGATCACCAGAAGAATTAGCGAATGATGAAATGGTACGAAAAGTATATTTAGGAAATGACTTTGAGCTGAAAAGGAAGAAAGTTTTTTAATTTTTAAATTCTAACTTTTTTCGGTAATTACTTATTAGTGATAAAACTATATAAATTATTATTATTAGAGGGATTGAAACATATTTTAAGAAGAGAATCATTGGTATAGAAACAACTAAAAATAGATACTTCATTAAATTTTTTTTTATAGAATACTCTTTAAACTTTAATGAAAATAATCCTAATTCAGCATTCATTAAGTAGGTTAACAATAGGATTATGATACACAAAAAATAATTGTTATCAATTAAATTTTGTGCAATTTCAAAATCTGAATATTCTTTAATTAAAGGTAAAGAAATAACAAATAAAGTCATCGCTGGGGTTGGCAGACCTATGAAAGAATCTGATTGTCTTGTGTCAATATTAAATTTAGCCAATCTGTAACAAGCTCCTAAAGTTACTATAAGCCCTAAAAATGGCACATACGAATGCATCACCCATTCATCTTTAAAATTAAAGGGTACAATTTGATTATTTGATAGCAAATTAAACATAATAATTCCAGGAACAACGCCACTTGTTACCATATCAGCCAAGGAATCTAATTGTTTCCCCAACGCTCCTGAAACATTTAATATACGTGCGACAAAACCATCAAAAAAGTCAAAAAAAATACCAATAACCACAAACAATCCAGCTAAAGTAAAATTAGCTTGTACAGCAAAAATACAAGCTACTGTTCCACAAAAAAGATTGCCAAGCGTTAATAAATTTGGAATGTGTTTTTTTAGTGTCATTTTTATTTAGAATATTAAGCTAAAATAAGAAATCAAAATTTACTGGTTTTCATTATTCTTTAATTTTTATCATATTTGTAGTATCTATAAAATTCTATGCCTGTATTTACTTCAGACTTCTCTCCTACCTTGCCATTTAAAAATGGTTATTTTAATACCATGTATAGACCCCTTTTTATGAAAGATATTTGTAGCTATTCAAGAAAAAGAATTACTACATGGGACCATGATTTTATAGATTTAGATTTCTCATTCGTTGGATCTAAAACATTAGTATTGTTGATTCATGGACTGGAAGGAAGTTCAAAATCTAATTACATGGTATCTGCATCCAAACACCTTAATAGAAAAGGATTGGATACAGTTTGTTTCAATTTAAGAGGTTGTTCTGGCGAAGACAATTTGCTTTTAAAAACCTATCATAGCGGAAAAACAGAAGATGTAGATTTTGTTGTAAACTACCTCATAGAAAATTACAAATATAAAGATATAATTATTATAGGGTATAGTCTCGGTGGGAATTTAACGTTAAAATATCTAGGAGAAAAATCTGGAAATATATCACCGATTATAAAAGGTGGCATTGCTGTTTCTGTTCCAATTGATATTGCATCTGCTGAAAAAGAAATGGATAAACTAAAAAACAAGTTGTATATAGAACTTTTTTTTAAAACCATGAAAAACAAATTATTACAAAAGGCACACAGATTTCCTGAATATAAATTAGACAAGGATAAATTATTTAAAGCAACAAAGTTTAAGCATTTAGAACTTTTATATACAGTGCCAATTTTTGGTTTTAAAACTCCTGAAGAATATTGGGAAAAAGCAAGCTCTAAACCTTATTTGCATTCTATAAAAAAACCAACTTTATTGATAAATGCAAAAGATGATAGCTTCTTGTCTAAAGAATGTTTTCCTTTTAAAGAAGCTTATGATTCAGAAATTTTCTTTTTTGAAAGAACAAATTATGGGGGTCACGTTGGTTTTATGTCATCTTTTAACCCCTCGGAAAATACTTGGCTTGAACTTAGAATTGAACGATTTATCAGAGAAAATATTCAAAAAAACTTATTGTAAACAATAACTCTAAAAAACTACTGTTATTTTAGTATGTTTTTAGATATTTGTTAAAGATAATTATTACAACTTTGAAATATAAAATTTTATTTTTAGTTCTATTTTTCCCGCTGCTATTAACTGCACAAGCATATACGAGTTATTCTAATGAATTTTTAACTATTGGAGTGGATGCAGCTGGATTGGGAATGAGTAAAAGTGTTGTGGCTAGTACAAATGATGTAAATTCAATATACTGGAATCCGGCAGGTTTGGTTAACGTAAAAGATTTTCAAGGATCACTAATGCATGCTTCCTATTTTGCGGGAATTGCAAATTACAATCATGCAAGCTTTGCGATGCCAATTGATCAACAAAGCGCTCTTGGTATTTCTGTAATTCGATTTGGTGTTGATGATATTTTAAATACAACAGATTTAATTGATGGTGATGGAAATATTGATTTTAATAAAATCAGTCTTTTTTCGTCTGCTGATTATGCTTTTAATATTGCATATGCTAGAAATCTGCTTTTTAAAAATCTTAAATTTGGTGTAAATGCGAAGGTAATTAGACGAATTATTGGTGACTTTGCTTCTTCTTGGGGATTTGGTTTTGATGCAGGAATTCAATTTGAGCGAAATTCTTGGAAATTTGGATTGATGGCAAGAGACATTACCGGTACTTTTAATAGTTGGGCAATCAATGAAAGTGAGTTTGAAAAAATTAAAGATGCCATTACTTTATTGCCTGGACAAAATCAAGAGTTACCTGAAACAACAGAAATAACAAAACCAAAATTACAATTAGGTGTTGCAAAAAATTGGAAAATTGGGCGTTTCTTCAACCTTCTTTCAGAAGTAAATGTAAATATACGTTTTGCCAAAACAAATGATCTTTTTTCTTCGAATGCGATAAGTATAGATCCAGCAATGGGACTCCAATTAGATTTAGATGAATTGGTTTATATTAGAGCTGGTATTGGTAATTTTCAATACATTACAGAATTCGATAATACCAAAGCAATCTCTATGCAACCTAATTTTGGTCTAGGTTTCAAATACAGTGGAATAAAGGTGGATTACGCGTTAACCAATATTGCAAGTGTTGGCAATGCTTTGTATTCAAATATTTTTTCAATTACAGTTGATTATAGTTTTTTTAGGCGTTAGTTCTTATGAAAAAAAAATACTTTTTTTTACTATTTTTTCTTTCAATTTATTCTATTGGATCAGCACAGTTTCAACTTTCCGAAGACTCTGAAATAAGCATTGTTACAGCTGGCCCAGGTGAAGAATTATACGAAGCTTTTGGGCACTCTGCCATAAGAATTAAAGATCCTGTTATAAATTTAGACATCATTTATAATTATGGGATTTTTTATTTTGATCAACCAAATTTTTATACAAATTTTGCCAAAGGAAATATGATTTATAGTTTAGCTCGCTATGATTTCAAATATTTTTTAGCAAATTATAAAAGAGATCAGCGATGGTTAAAACAACAGGTTTTATTTTTAACACAACAAGAAAAACAAGCTTACTTTTTTTATTTAGAGAAAAATGCACTGCAAGAAAATAAAAACTACCTCTATGATCCGTATTTTAATAATTGTGCCACCATATTAAGAGACATTACAAAATCTATTTTAGGAGCTAAAGTTGAATTTAACACTCATTTTTCAGTGTCAGAATTAACCCTAAGACAATTAACAAATAACGAAATTCATTGGAATTCATGGGGTCGTCTTGGTTTGAATTTAATTGCAGGAACAAAATTAGATCGAAAAGCTTCTTTTGAAGAACATATGTACTTACCAGATTATCTCTATAGTTCATTTAAAAATGCTACTATTTTTATAAATAATCAGCCCAAAAAGATCGTTAAAAGAGAAGATTTTATTTTAAATTTTTCAGAAAAAAAAATAGAGACACCTCTCTTTAACCCTTTTTTAATAATGAGTATTTTTTCTTTTTTAGGATTGTGGATTACCTACAATGATTTTAAAAAAAATAAAAGAACAAGGACTTTAGATTTTACACTTTTTTTTATGAGTGGACTGATTGGCTGTGTGTTATTTTTTCTATGGGTTTTATCTACACACAGTACAGCACCAAATAACTTAAATGTGTTGTGGAGTTTTGCTCCGAACATCATTATTTCATTTGTAATGCTTCAAAAGAAGCATTACAAATGGCTGCAAAAATATTTGTTAGTATTACTTGTTTTTTTAGCAATTATTCCTTTTTTGTGGTTGGCTAAAGTTCAAGTATTTCCTATGACTATTATCCCCATATTAGTGTTGCTATTTGTAAGGTATTTGTTTCTATATCATGTATTATTTGCCTCTAAAAAATAAGATTGTAGTAAAGGTTTTTATTAAAATTTTAAAGTCTAAAAAGGCATTTCTTTCTTTAATATAATACAAATCATAACGCAATTTAATTTCTTGATCTTTTATTGTATTTGCATAAGGGTATTTTACTTGAGCCCATCCAGTTAATCCAGGTCTTATTGTATTTCTAATTGAATAAAAAGGAATGATTAACTCTAATTTTTTATAAATTTAAGTCTTTCTGGTCTTGGTCCAATAATACTCATATCACCTTTCAGAATATTAAAAAATTGAGGAAATTCATCGAATCTGGTATTTCTTAAAAATTTTCCAAAAGGGGTAATTCTAGGATCATTTTTTTTGGACCATACGGCACCATTTAATTTAGCATTTTTAATCATAGACCTGAGTTTATAGATTTTAAACGGTTTTCCGTTTAGTCCGATTCTTTGCTGTGAATAGAAAAGTGATCCTCGATTAGCGACAAGGTTTCCTAAAAATATAAATGGAATTAATATCAAAAAAATACCAGTCCCTAAAAGGGAAATAATAAGATCCAAAAATCTGATTGCTAGAAGATAAAATCGACTGTAATTGTTCTTACTATAGTTTATGTAATTATAAAAATTATTTTTTAAATATGCTTTTGGGATTCTAGAAGTTACTTCTTCATAAAACGATTCATAACTTACAATATGCATCCCCTCTCCAAACAATAAAATAAGCTCTTTATTCAAACTATCTGTAATTTCTGATGATAAACCATCTAATGAAACAATTACTTCCAAAACAGCGTTTTTATTGATAAATGAAGAAAGATTTACTTTTGTTATGTCATAAAAATTATCAATGCCAATTACCTTTTTGTCAGATAAATACCCGTTAATATTATGAATATTGTCGTTTTTTATTCTTGTGAGTAGATTTTTTATTTTATCAGCCTTCCCAATCAAAACTATATTTTTAAAATATTTTGGAGAACAAATCAAACACATATACAAATACCTCCATATGATCATGGGGAAAGAAATGATTAAAAATAAATAAATAATTTGAATCCTATTTCCGGGCAATGAGGGAGTTATGTAGGGAGTGAAAATATAAAATATTGTGGTAAATAGAGCGGTTAAAATTATACTCCTTACAATATTAAATCTATTATTTGAAACATTTAAATCATACAATAAAAAAATCTCACCAAAAATTAAATAATATAGAAGCAATAGAAGGATCCATTTTAAAGAAAAAAGACCAAAATCAGTAAAATAATTAAAATCAATAAAAAATGATGAAAAAAACAAACTACTTAAAAGTATTATTAAATCGACGACTCTTAATAATAATTTTCTTTCGGAGATATTATGAATTGAATTTGCAATCATTTTAGCAATTTATGTATACATTATAAGTCGAATAATACGTTACTTTGTTGTAAGACAAATCAACAATCCAATACAAATTTTAATTGATCTAACCGTTTCTAACTTATTATTAACTTGTTTCTATTCTATAATGAAATAATACTATGGGAGGATAAAAAGAATATTTTTGTGCTTTAAAAGATATTAAGCCACAAAACTTAATCTTATCTTTTCGTAATTTTAGCTTTTTTTTCATAAATACTAAAATTACTTCACTGCTAATATTAGTATTTAATCTATACTAAAAATAAGAATTAAAAGATAAAGTACAAAAACTAAAGTATTAAAAAAAGCTGAAGGGAACTAGAGAAACTAAAATGATATCTAAAAGACTTAAAAGAGCCTTTTTCAAAGAAATATTACTATAAAGATGATGATGTATTGACTATCTAATTAAGCTTATTTTGAAAATTATTAATAAATTTAGCTTATTACTAATATTAACTATATTTTTTAAAACCTCTGTACGCCCATACAATCATTAAATATATTGATGTTATAAAAGATAAATTTTCTACATTTTTATACAAATTCCAATTCCATCTGACCATTTCTAATTTGTTATTCGATTTTGAATTACTCCTATCTCTATAATGAGCTAATACTATGGGAAGACCAAAAGCATATTTTTGTATTTTTAAGATTTTAAGCCACAAACCATAATCTTGTCTTTTCCTAATTTTAGGAAAATATACTTTTCCAAAAATTTGTTCATTTTTCTTAAAGGTATCTGAGGTAGCTGTGAGGCATTCTTTAAAATAGTTCCAGGTAGTAATTCCTGCTAAATTGAATAAAAAAGGAGGAATACCTCCAGTTTGTATCCCTGCTACATTATTAAAAACCAAGGTAAAAATTACAGACGTAAATAAAGGCTGAACTAAATACCAAAGTGGACCTAAAATTGTTTGTTTGTATAAAGTAATTAGGTCTCTTTTTACAAAGAGCATGAGTAAATCTCGATACTGCCAAACTTCTTTTAAGTTTAAATCAATGAGTTTGGTTTCAGAAGATATTTCGAAAAGCCATTTTTCTTTTTTCATTTTTTAGTATCATAGCTCTTACAATATAACTTTTTTTTAGCGAAAAAGCTAGTTTTTTCTTTTAAACGTTTAATTTTACAGTAGATAAAAAGAATAATTATGAAACCACAAATCATAGAATGTGTTCCGAATATTAGTGAAGGACGTGATATTGAGAAAATTACTACAATTGCTAATATCGTAAAAACAGTTGACGGAATTAAACTCTTAGACATCGATCCAGGTAAAGCTACAAACAGAACTGTAATTACTTTTGTGGGTGAACCAGGGCAAGTTATAGAAGCTGCTTTTAGATTGATACAAAAAGCATCCGAACTAATTGATATGAGTAAACAAACTGGAACGCATCCTAGATTTGGAGCTACAGATGTTTGTCCTTTGGTACCCATTGCAAATATCTCTATGAAAGAAACGACTGATTACGCACATCAACTGGGAAAAAGAGTTGGAGAAGAATTGGGAATTTCTGGTTATTATTATGAAAATGCAGCCAGTTCAGAAGAACGTAAAAACCTAGCAACCCTTCGTTCTGGGGAGTATGAAGGTTTAAAAGAAAAATTATCTAACCCCAATTGGAAACCCGATTTCGGTCCAACCGAGTTTAATCAGCAAATCGTTTCCTCTGGAGTCACCGCTATTTCTGCACGTGATTTTTTAATTGCCTACAATGTCAATTTAAACTCTACATCAACAAGAAAAGCAAATGCCATTGCTTTTGATATACGAGAAAATGGACGCGTTAAATTGGTGAACGGAAAAAAAGTTTTAGATGAAAATGGAGATTTAGAAAGAATACTTGGTAAATTAAAAGCTGTAAAAGGTATTGGATGGTTTATTGAAGAATACGGAATTGCACAAATTTCATACAACTTAACCAATATTTCAATTACATCCATGCATGAAGCATTTTACGAAACAACTATAGCAGCAACAAAACGTGGATTGCGTGTAACAGGTTCAGAGCTAGTTGGTTTGGTTCCATTACAAGCAATGTTAGATGCAGCCGATTTTTACCTCAAAAAACAACAACGCTCTTTGGGTATTAGCGAAAGAGAAAAGATAAAAATAGCAATAAAGTCACTGGGCTTAGATGATTTAAAACCATTTAACCCTCAAGAAAGAATTATAGAATATGTGATGAATGCTGAGGCAAGTAAAAAATTAGTGGATCTTTCAATAAAAGATTTTTCTGAAGAAACCGCATCAGAATCTATGGCTCCTGGTGGTGGAAGTATTGCGGCTTATGTTGGCGCTTTGGGGGTTTCTCTTGGAACTATGGTTGCGAATCTCTCTGCTCACAAACCTGGCTGGGATGAGAAATGGATGTTTTATTCTCAATGGGCGGAAAAAGGACAAGAGTATAAAAATCAATTACTTTTCTTAGTTGATGAAGACACCAATGCATTCAATAAAATAATTGCTGGATTTCGATTACCAAAATCTAATGAAACAGAGGTTACAATAAGAAATGAAGCTATTGAAAACGCGACCAAGTATGCAACTGAAATTCCTTTTAAAGTAATGGAAACTGCCTACAACTCAATGGAGGTGATGCATGCAATGACAAGAGAGGGATTACAAAACTCCTTATCAGATGCTGGTGTTGGAGTATTGTGTGCCAGAACTGCAGTGATTGGAGCGTATTTTAATGTCCGAATTAATGCTAAAGATATTAAAGACAGAGTTTTTGCTGATAGAATTCTTGAAAATGCTAAAAATATCTTCCAAAAAACAATTGCTAAAGAACAAGAAATAATTTCATTGATAGATTCTAAAATGTAATGAATTTTAAAATTATACCTTTCCAAGATCATTTCACTAATTCATTTTATGAATTAAATATTGAATGGCTTGAAGCTTATTTTTATGTTGAAGAGTTTGACAGGGAAGTTTTAAGTAATCCTAAACAATATATTATCAATAAAGGTGGACATATCTTTTTTGCAATAGAAAATCATACAGTAATAGGAACAGTAGCCCTAATGAAATCTAAAAATAATAATTTTGAACTTACTAAAATGGCAATAACCCCAGAGAAAAGAGGAAATAAAATTGGGCAACTTTTAATGAAATACTGTATAGATTTTGCAACAAAAAATAATTTTGAAAAAATAATATTATATTCTAATACGATGTTGGAAAACGCCATTTATATTTATAAGAAACATGGATTTATAGAAATTCCTATGGAAGAAAAGACCCCTTACAAACGAAGTAATATTAAAATGGAATTAGTGTTAAACAATCCATATAAATCAACTGAAAATAATTAAAATAATGAATAAAGTTGTTCTTTTAATTTTATCTTTCTTCATAACAATCGTGTCTTTTTCCCAAAAAAAAACTACTGTAAAAGGAATTATACTTGATCAGGAAAATTTTTTAATTTCTTATGCTAGTGTTGGTATTATTAATAAAAATATTGGAACTACATCAACAGATGAAGGTAGTTTTTATTTAATGGTCACTGACAAAGAAATGAATGATACACTGCAAATTTCATCCATAGGTTATGATACTTATAAAGTTCGTATTAAAGATTTTATAAGTCAAAAAAGCCATAAAGTTATTCTGAAAGAAAAAACAATTGAACTTTCAGAAATTTCTTTAGTGTCTACTGAATATTACGTAAAAAAAGCATTGAAAAACTTAAAGAACAACACTGTTAGAAAAAAACATGAACTAAAAATTTTATACAGACGCTGGTCTGTAGAGGATGATATCTGTCGTTTTTATATTGAACATTTTATGAATGTAATTGATAGAGGACCCTCTTCTTATATCTCAAAATACTCAATTCAAGAAAGCAGAAAATCTTCAGAATATAGGTTTATAAAAAATTCCCAAAATCGACATGCAATTGAATATATGGAAATCAATAATCCGTTAAGAGATGGAATGTTTTTGAATGATTATGAATGGAAAAAAATTGAAAACTCAAGCTATGATGGTGAAGATGTTTTGGTTGCTGAAGGTTCAAATAATGGTATAAATACTATAAAATTATACATCGGATATGATAGCTATAAAATTTATCGTCTTGAAATAATTAGAAGTCCTCCTAAAGTAGGAAAATATTTAAACGCGATTTATCTATATAAAAAAAATAATGAAGGTAAATTATATTTAAGCTACCACAACAGAGAATGGGGAGGTTCAGCAAAAACTCCAAAAAGTGTCAAACGACTCCACGCTCTAAAAAACAAATCTATTAAAGAGTTTACCCCTGTAGCATACAGACATGAAGTTTTTGTTTTAGAAATTGAAGAAGATGAAAAAAAGTTTGAAACGTATAAAACTATTGAAAAAATGGATATGACTCTATACGAGATTCCCTATAATGAGAATTTTTGGAACAGCATAAGTTTACCGCCAGAAACTAGTTTTTATAAGAAAAATATTAGAGAACTAGAATCACTATTTAATGTACCGATAGCTACACAATTTAAATATTCAAATCGATAAATGTTTAATTTTTGAAATAGTATTGAAAGAATTATAAGAAACTCTGAATGGCCAAATCATAGCCTTTTAAACCAAATCCAAATAAAACCCCTTTTGCCACTGGAGCAATGAAACTTTGATGCCTGAATTCTTCACGAGCATGCACATTCGAAATGTGTAATTCTACAACAGGGGTTTTGATCCCTTTCACAGCATCTCCAATACCAATTGAAGTATGTGTATATGCTGCAGCATTCAAAATGATACCGTCGTAATCAAACCCAACTTGATGTAATTTATCAATAATTTCACCTTCTATATTTGATTGAAAGTAAGAGATTTCTACCTCTTTGTATTTTAATTTAAGTGTTTGGAAGAATTCCTCGAAAGTCAGAGAGCCGTAAATTTCTGGTTCACGCTTTCCTAGTAAATTTAGATTAGGTCCGTTTATAATAATGATTTTCATAATGCAAAAATACAAATTATTTTATATAGAAAAAGTGGGCATATGAGCCCACTTTAATTCATAGTAATTTGTCCAATATTATTAAAATTTATATTGCAATGTGACCCCTATTGAATTTGCTTTAATTTCTATGCCATTTATTGTAGAAGAATTCGATAGTTGAGATTCATAAGACCCAATTATAGTAAAGCTTTCAGAAATATCAACACCAAGTCCGATAGATCCTGAAAATACTGTTTTTTTAATAAAATCTGTATCTATATTAGCCAATGAGAAACCAAGACCGAGTCCTGGTTGGATGAAAAAATTTCCATCTTTACCTGTAGGATAATATTGAAGACCTACACCGATACCTATAGAATTATTTGATTCATCATCAACTTTTTCTCCTATTCCAAATCCTACTGAAGTTAGAAGATCTAATTTTTCATAAATTTCAGAATCGAAAAAAACTCCAATAGTAAAGGCTCCTAATGAAGCTCCAGTCATAGATTCTCCCCAAAAGAAATTTTTGCTTTACCACTTCCGTATCCAAAAGACGCTCCAAATTGTGCATTGGCCGAAAAACAAAAAGAAACCAAAGCAATTGTTACTAATAATTTTTTCATATTTATTTACACATTTGATTAATCGTAAAAATAGTTAAAAATAGTATAGTATAATTAAAATGAAGGTAGTATTTGAATGAAACTAAATTTTTAAGTACCTTCCTCATGTGAAATGGAATCAAGCAATTACAGATTTTAAACATCATCTAAATATAGAACGAGGGCTCTCTAAAAACACCATAGATAGCTATGTCAATGATATTAAAAAGTTAATATTTTTTCTAGAAAAAAATGAGGTGTCTATTTCTCCGATATACATAGATAAAGAATTTATACAAAAATTTATTTATGATGTTGCAAAAAAAGTAAATCCAAGAAGTCAAGCTAGAATAATTTCTGGATTGCGAAGTTTTTTTGAGTATTTAATATTTGAAGATTATAGAAAAACAAATCCCACAGATTTAATTGAGACTCCAAATATTGGACGAAAATTACCAGACACACTATCTGAAGATGAAATTAATCAACTAATTGCATCCATTGATCTAAGTGATTCTCAAGGAGAAAGAAATAGAACTATTTTAGAAACAATGTATAGTTGCGGTCTTCGAGTTAGTGAACTCATTAGCCTAAAAATTTCTGATCTATTCTTTGAAGAAGGCTTCATAAGAGTGATTGGCAAGGGAAATAAGCAACGTTTTATCCCTATTCATACTACCGCTCAAAAATACATCTTAAATTACACAAAACAGATTAGAAATCAGATGAAACCACAAAAGGGATTTGAAGATACTGTTTTTCTCAATAGACGCGGTAAAGGGCTTACAAGACAAATGATTTTTATTATCCTCAAAGATTTGGCCTTTAAAATAAATTTATCTAAAAAAATAAGTCCACACACATTAAGACACTCATTTGCGACACATTTATTAAAAAATGGTGCTGATTTAAGAGCTATTCAGCAAATATTAGGTCATGAAAGCATTACAACTACAGAGATATACGTTCACTTAGATAAAAGTTATTTGAAAGAGATTGTAGAAACCTTTCATCCTAGAAAATAAAAAATCCTGTAAAAACAGGATTTTAAGAAATATTGACCAATATTATTTCGCCACGTTGACAGCTCTTGTTTCTCGAATTACTGTCACTTTTACTTGACCAGGATAGGTCATATCATTTTGTATTTTTTGAGAAATACTGAAAGATAATTCTGCTGCTTTGATATCATTTACTTTTGTACTTTCAACCATTACACGTAATTCCCTTCCTGCTTGAATAGCATATGCTTTTTGAACACCTGGAAAACCGAAAGCTATATTTTCTAAATCTTTTAATCGTTGAATGTAAGAATCTAACACCTGACGTCTTGCCCCTGGTCTTGCTCCAGATATTGCATCACAAACTTGTACAATTGGAGAAATTAAACTTTTCATTTCAATTTCATCATGGTGCGCACCAATCGCATTGCAAACATCAGATTTTTCACCATATTTTTCGGCCCATTCCATCCCTAATAATGCGTGAGGAAGTTCGCTCTCTGTATCAGGCACTTTTCCAATATCGTGCAGTAAACCAGCCCTTTTTGCTACTTTAGAATTTAAGCCCATTTCTGCGGCCATAATTCCACAAAGATTCGCAACTTCTCGAGAGTGTTGTAATAGATTTTGCCCGTAAGAAGATCGATATTTCATTCTACCAACAGTTTTTACTAATTCTGGATGCAATCCGTGAATTCCAAGATCAACTACTGTTCTCTTACCAACCTCAATAATTTCTTGAGTAATTTGCTTTTCAGTCTTTTTTACAACTTCTTCAATTCTTGCAGGATGAATTCTACCATCTGTTACTAATTTGTGCATAGACAAACGAGCAATTTCTCTTCGAACAGGATCAAAACACGAGAGAATAATTGCTTCAGGAGTATCATCAACGATAATTTCAACACCTGTTGCAGCTTCTAGAGCTCTAATATTACGTCCTTCTCTACCTATAATTCGCCCTTTAACATCATCAGACTCTAAGTTAAACACAGAAACACAATTTTCTACTGCTTGTTCTACTCCAACTCTTTGTATGGTCCCTAAAACTACCCTTCTAGCTTCTTGTTCAGCCGTTAATTTTGCTTCTTCAATTGAAGTTTGAACAAAAGCCATTGCTTCTGTTTTGGCTTCATCTTTTAATGATGTTACCAATTCTATTTTTGCCTCATCTGCTGATAAACCTGAAATTTGCTCGAGCATGTCTACATGGCGCTTGTGCATTTTATCAAGTTCAGATTCTCTATTGTCTAAAAAGTCTAATTTTTTATTATAGTCGTTTTCTTTCTGCTCTAAAGACTTGTTAAGTCGTTTGTTTTTATCAACTTCAGATGCTACTTGAGATTCTCTATCTCTAATTCGTTTTTCAACATCAGAAATCTTTTTTTCTCTACCAAGAATAACTTTTTCATGCTCAGATTTAAGTTCTATAAACTTTTCTTTAGCTTGTAATATTTTCTCTTTTTTTAAAGAGTCGGCATCTATTTTTGCTTCTTTTAAAATTGTAGCTGCTTCTTTTCTAGTTCCACTAAGTAACTTTTTTTCTCTTGCTTTTTCCATAGCTTTTGCTATCAAAAATCCAACTGTAATACCGACTAAAAGTCCGACTAGAATAGAAAATGTTATATTATCCATAATTTTGATTTATAAAAAAAAGCCTACATTAGTTTGTTTTTTTAAACTCCGTTATGGTATTTATAGGACTAACTAATTGATCAAGGATCCACTTGTTACTGAAATAAATTCAGCAGCTATGGCTTGCTTTTACAATTAAGACTCATCCTTCATAATTGAATCGTGTTGAGTTTAATAAACAATTTACTAACGTAGGCAGTGTGTTGTTAATGTATATTTTAATGAACTTATTTTAAATGAGAATCTACTAAATCTGTTAATTCCTTTATCTTATCTACTACTTCTCTGTTTGTAAAATCCTCTTCAATCGATGAAATTTCTACTTTTGAAGCAAATTGCAATGCACACATAGCTAAAACATCTTGTTTATCACTAACCGCATAATTTTCTTCATACATCGAAATTAATTTATTAATAGCATTTGCGGCTTTTCTCATGCCTTCTTCCTCTTTGGTATTGCTAACACTCAAAGGATAAGTTCTACCTGCTATAACAACATTAATTTTAAGTTTTTCCACAATTTAAAGAACTTTATTCATGCAACTGAATGATGCACTTATCGATTTCTCGAATTAACGTATTTATTTTGAGTTTCGTATCTCTTGTATTTGTACTACTGCCGTCTATAGTTTTTGCAATCTTGAGCAGATCATATTGTTTTTTTTGTTCTGCTAATAACTGGTCTCTTTTAAATAATTGATGTTGTAATTTTGTTGTACTTTGAAGCAATATTTCATTTTCATTCTTTAAAAATTCATAATTGGAAAGTAAGTTTTCTAACTTATCTTCCAGTAAATGAATTGCTTCTATTGTATTACTCATCATTATTATAAGAATAAAACTATACCTACAAAGTTAACATTCTGTTTGATACTTTACAACATTTTGTTGCTTTTTTACTAATCTATTGAAACATAATACATTAGTTAAAAGATGTTTTTTTAGTATTTTTACAAAAAATAAATTCAGATTGAAACACCTTTTTTTCTTATTGATCATAGTATCGAGTTTTGTAAGTTTTTCTCAAGAAAAATATCCAAAAAAATTTTTTAGAAACCCTTTAAACATCCCAAGTGAATTGGCTGGAACTTTTGGAGAATTAAGAAGTAATCATTTTCATTCTGGAGTAGATCTTAAAACCCTAGGAAAAGAAGGTTTAAAAGTTTATGCAACTGCAGATGGTTATATTTCTAGAATTAAAGTGGCTCAATTTGGGTATGGAAAAACTATCTATATTACGCATCCAAAAGGATTCACTTCTGTATACGCACACTTAAGCAAGTATGCAAATCAAATAGAAGCGTATGTAAAATCAATTCAGTACAAAAAACAAAAGTATCAAACTGGAAATTTATTTTTCAAAGAGAATAAATTTCCTGTTAAAAAAGGAGAGGTTATTGCCTTCTCTGGCAATACAGGAAGTTCTGGAGGACCTCATTTACATTATGAAATTCGAAATACAAAAACAGAAAAAATAATCAACCCTTTGCTTTTTGGTTTGAATCCAGAAGATACAATTTCTCCAGTATTTCAATCACTAAAAGTGTATCCTTTGGGCATAAATTCAAGAATCAACAATCAACATAAAAGTTTTATACTTTCGGTGAATGAAATCGAAAAAGGCAGCTATATTGCTGATAGGTTTTTAGCTTCAGGCAGTGTTGGTTTCGGAGTTCATGTTTTTGACAGGTTGAATAATGTTTCAAATAAAAACGGAATTTACAGTTTAGAAATGCGGGTAAACGGAAAACGTTTTTATCATCATACTGTTGAAACATTTTCATTCACAGAAAGTAAATTCATCAATTTGCACATCGATTATCCGCACTACAAAAAATACAGTAGACGATACCAAAAAACATATAAAGAGTCAGCAAACAATCTCTCAACTTATAAAAATTTAATTAATGATGGAATTATAACTATTAAAAATGGGCTCAATTACTCCATAGAAATAATTGCTAAGGATTTTAAAGGAAATACAAGTTCTTTAAAAATACCAATTCTAGGTAAAAACCCAAATACGATATACACCCCACAAAAAGACACAACTGAATTTAAAATTATTGCAACCGAATTTCAAAAATTTAAAAAAGAAAATATTACAATTGCTTTTCCAAAAAACACCTTTTACAAGGATGTGTTTTTAGACTTTAAAGTCGAAAAAGGAAT
>ERZ1046568.1156-NODE-1156-length-19332-cov-5.696115_pt1 | contig 19332 bp, 20 predicted proteins | sample MGYA00383092_ERZ1046568 | MGnify/ENA primary metagenome ERZ1046568 (study PRJEB29581, sample SAMEA5548362) | metagenome | biome: marine; feature: coastal; material: water | depth 1 m | study: Short-term variability in the microbial, nano- and picoplankton... | reverse complement strand
GCCATGAGAGCTCTTGGATTTGAACCAAAGAAAGAAGAAATCAGAAAAATGATTCGTAGTTTAAGTTCGAAGATTGATTTCTCCATTTTACATTTACCAGAAGGAGCTCCTGAAACTGAAAAAGAACTTAGACTTTACGGAAAAATGATCTCTTACTTCGTTTTAGATTTCATTAAATGTCAATCGAAAAAATAGATTCAATATGAACCAACCTTTTCGATTTTTATTACGTTCTTTATATATATGGTAAGCGACAATCAAAAAACTGGATTTTTCAAAGTATTCTTCTCGCTTTTTCCATTTCATCTTTTGCTGGCGCTATTTTACTGGATTTTCCTTTTTCTGATTGTTAGCGACTGAGTTGGTGCGGCTTTTGGGACACCATTGCTGTTTTTATTCACCTGAATATTTAGGAGAAACGGGATTCTGGTCCTTTCTTTTCATGGGTATCGCAATTGGCGAATTTACCATGGGTTTCGTCACTTATTCATACATTCGCTTAGCCCCGCGTTTCTCCTTCTAAATACTTTGCACCAACCCTTCTTTAAATTCTGTTTGAATAATGGAATTTTACCCGTGCTCTTCAACATGTATTTCATTTATCGTTTTTGTTATTTTCAAATGGACCAAGAGTATGACTCAATCGGCGATGTGATGATATTTTCTTCTTCTTACATATTTGGCTTTTTCTTGTTTCAAATATTATCTGTGGTTTACTTCTTTCCTATGAACAAAAGAGTGAGTCGAAAACTGGGGGCTAAATTCGTTTGAAAACGTGGATTACATGAGCTTTTTCGAAAACCAAGAACCTGAGAAAATAAGTTACACTTCTGTAATGCGATCAAGTGCAACCTTCCCCTTCGTGATGCCCATGGTAACACTGCCCATAAGTCCAGGGATACAGCTCATGGATGCCGGTTTACGTGATAATTACAGAGGTAAAATAACCTCGGAATATATAAATGCTTTGGATGATTGGATTAAGAAAAATACGTCAGGGGTTATTATCGTGCAGCTTCATGATACACAGAAAATTTTGGCGAATGAGAAATCGAAGACAGTTTCTCTATTCAATAAATTCACGCTTTCCTTCGGAAACATGTATAGCAACTTCCCGAGAACACAAGATTTTAATCAAGATCAGATCTTCAAAAAATTGGAACACAACTTAGAGTATCTATTGGATGTTATTTCCTTTAATCAAAGACAAGACAGTAAAGACAAAATTTCGCTTTCTTGGCATTTAACCAAACAGGAAAAGGTAAAAATAAAAAAGGCGTTTGATAGCCCAGCTAATCAAAACGCCCTTAAGAAATTAATTCTATTGTTGGAGTGATTTTATTTCTTTAGTATTTCAACTTCAGAAACTGAAATTACAGCATCCGCGGTACAACTTTCTGGAGAAGGTGCGCGACTAGGAGCAAAATTAAATTTGATCAACAAACCTTCTTTGTGGTATTGCTTATCCAAATTTACAGGATAGGCCGTTGAATACAAATCACCATTTATCATTTCAATTTGCACTGGGCAACCCGGTTTGTTCAAACGAACAGTCCCTTGAATTCCCATCATATCCTCTTCACTTGCCGGACGTGACTGAGTTGGTGCAGCATTTTCATCTTCGCTACCTGACTTTACAGCCGTTGGTGCTTGTGCTGCCATTTTTTCTGCTTTTCTTTCTTTCATGCTTGCACATGAAGCTAAAACAACCAAACTCGATATAAATAATACTCTTACCATGACTTTTTCTTTTAACTATGCGATTTACGTGCCAAAATACGATTTTCTAACGAATTAGGGCAATTACAAACTTCTTTGAAACTAAAAAAGAGGCCTCAACTGAGAACCTCTTTCATATGCATTAATAACCTGTAGATTGAAATCAATGACACATGTTATAACGGTAGATTGAATAATAAGTTTCATAATTTTTTGTTAAACCTGAATCATGCCCAAAAATCTACCAGTTAGCGTTAATTAACAACTTGACTTTTAAAAGTTAAGCAGAATCTGATTTTTCACTTTGACTTTAACTTTATTTTTGTGCCGTGGCTCGCATGAATCATTTACAAGCTCTAGTTCGTTTGGTGGAAGATCCAGATGAGGTTATATATACGCATGTCCGTGATCAATTGTTGAACTACGGACCAGAAGCCATTCCTTTTTTAGAAATTTCTTGGGAGGAAGAAGATTGGGGACTCTTATTCCAAAGTCGGATTGAAACAATAATTCAAGACATTCAAGTTCGTGACATCTCCAACGGATTGCGATCTTGGGCAAATTCAGAAGAAAAAGACCTACTCACAGGAGCTATTGCGATTGCTCGTTATCAATACCCTTATTTGGACGAGCAAAAGGTCCGAAAGGATTTACAAAAAATTACACAAGATGTTTGGTTAGAAATAAATCAGAAAAATACGGCTTTGGAGAAAGTGCGCATCATGAACAAAATCTTCTTTGGAACGCACAAATTTAGAGGCAATTCAAAAGATTTTCATGCCCCGGCCAATTCATGTATCAATACTGTTCTTGAAAACCGAAAAGGAAATCCGCTTAGCTTAAGTCTTATCTATAGCATTATTGCTCAAAATATTGAAATGCCTATTTATGGTGTCAACTTGCCAAATCATTTTATTTTGGCCTACATGGATGAGCATAGAATTAAGCATGAAAACGGAACGGCTAAATCGCATGGTGTTTTATTTTATATCAATCCTTTTTCGAAAGGGAGTTTGTTTGACGAAGATGAAATAGACGAATTTATTACCTCGCTGAATTTACCTACCGATCGCGAATTTTACGAGCCATGCTCGAATTCTAGTGTCCTACGTCGCATGTTGACGAATTTAATTGCTGCATTTAAAGAAGCTGGCGCAGCTGATAAAGTTCAAGAATTAACCGAATTACGTGAAATTTTAGAATAACAAGTTTCTAATTCATCTCAATCTCCACATCAAACTTCTTGATTTCTTTGAAAAATGCTAGACTTGGATCTATTTTCATACTTTTCGATGGCATTTTTAGGGAAACTTTTGATGCTTCATCGTACACTGTAAAATTCAAATGACAATGTCCCTCGTTGTTTAAACACAGTTTCATCAAATCGCTGATCATCATTTGGTCAAGATTACGAACGTCCACTTTCACGTTGATTTCTTTGGCTTTCTTTTCTTTTAATTCACTCAACAACATAATGTTGTGTATCACAAACTCGTATTTATTTCGACGAAAAGGAATCTCAATCCGACCTGAAATAGCCAAATAATTGTTCTCGCCTATAAAGTGTTTGTACTTGTGATAATTCTCTTGCCAAAACATGAGTTCGTAAGTATCTTGGTAATCTTCAATAATCAATTTCCCAAATTCGTTGCCGTTTTTCGAAATCCGATGTTCAGCCAAGCCAGTAACACAGGCAAAAGTCATTTCTTTTCCTTTGTGTTCCTCGAAATCCTTTAGCATACCAACGTTGCCTTTACAGAAACTATCAATTTCGATCTTGAAATCGTCGAGTGGGTGACCGGAAATATAGATCCCAACGACCTCTCTTTCTCTATTTAACTTGTAAGTACTGCTCCACTCTGGAGCCTCAGGAACCAAGGGCTCGGGAATTGCAGTTCCGGTAGCTTCTCCAAACATAGAAACTTGGGAAGAGTTCATACTTTCTTGGTAATTCACACCAAATTTCACAGCATTTTCTATGAAGGAACGTTGATTTCCATCTTCCTGAAAATATTGCGCTCGATGAATTTTTGGAAAGGCATCAAATCCACCTGCGTAAGCCAAACTCTCCATGGCTTTTTTGTTGCAGAGACGTAAATTTACCCGTTTTGTAAAGTCGAAAATATTCTCGAACGGTCCATTTTCAAAACGTTCAGCGATAATATTATCCACGGGACCATTACCTAAACCTTTGATGGCTCCCATACCAAATCGCAAATCGTTTTTCGCGTTAACGGCAAAGTGATAGTTCGATTCATTGACATCTGGACCCAAAACATTGATGCCCATTCTGCGACATTCTTCCATAAAAAATGTCACTTTTTTAATGTCGTTCATGTTATTGGACAGGACCGAGGCCATGTATTCTTCTGGATAATTCGCTTTCAAATAAGCCGTTTGATAAGCGACCCACGCATAACAAGTAGAGTGGGATTTATTAAAGGCGTAGGATGCAAAGGCTTCCCAATCTTTCCATATTTTCTCTAATTTATCAGGATCATGACCTTTTTCTTTACCGTTTCCAATAAATTTAGGTTTCATTTTGTCAAGAACAGCGATTTGCTTTTTCCCCATTGCCTTGCGCAAGGTATCGGCTTGACCTTTTGTAAATCCGGCAAGCTTTTGAGAAAGCAACATTACTTGCTCTTGGTATACGGTAATCCCATATGTTTCAGCCAAATACTCTTCACAATCGGCAATATCATAGATTATTTCTTCTTCACCATGTTTACGTTTTACGAAAGATTCAATGTATTCCATCGGACCTGGTCGATACAAAGCATTCATGGCAATTAAATCTTCAAAAACGGTTGGTTTTAAATCACGGAGATGTTTCTGCATTCCGGCAGATTCGTATTGAAAAATCCCGACTGTTTCACCTCTTTGGAATAATTCGTACGTTGTTTCGTCGTCGATAGGAATTTTTTCGATGTCAATATCAATACCTTGTCGTTCCTTAATCAGCTTAACAGAATGTTTAATCAAGGTTAAAGTACTCAAACCCAAGAAATCCATTTTCAGCAATCCAGCTTCTTCAGCCACCGAGTTATCATACTGCGTACAGTACATTTCCGAATCCTTGGCCAATGCTACTGGAACGTAATCTGTAATATCTCCGGGTGTAATAATAACCCCACAAGCGTGGATTCCTGTATTTCGAACACAACCTTCAACATCTATGGCTTTTTGAACCACTTTTGACGCGGGCTGGTTAGAGGAAGCAATGTCTCGTAGGGCTTTTGCTTTAGTGAAATCCTCTTGATTCTTCATGGCATCGGCCAATTCCGCATCAGAAAAGGCGAACATTTTCTTCAAAGACAAGGAAGAAACCATGTTGGACAATTGCGTCGCTTCGTTCAATGGTAAATTCAATACCCTCGAAGTATCACGCAAAGACGACTTTGCCGCCATCGTTCCGTAGGTAATAATTTGCGCCACTTGATCGCTCCCGTATTTATCTATCACATAGTCAATCACTCGTCCACGGCCTTCATCATCAAAATCGATATCGATATCGGGCATGGAAATACGTTCAGGATTCAGGAAACGCTCAAATAGCAAGTCGTATTTCAATGGATCGATGTTGGTAATTCGATTGCAATAGGCGACCACCGATCCGGCTGCTGATCCACGACCAGGTCCAACAACGACATCCATTCTTCTCGCAGCGTGACAAAAATCTTGAACAATCAAGAAATAACCGGGATAACCTGTATTCGCAACTGTTTGAAGTTCAAAATCTATTCGTTCGCGAATTTCTTCCGTAATTTCCGGATAGCGCTCCTTTACTCCTTCGTAAGTTAAATGACGTAAGTAATTATTCTCACCTCGTTTACCGCCGTCCGTTTCATCTTCGGCATCCTTAAATTCTTCTGGAATATCGAAGGCAGGGAGTAAAACCTCTCTCGCCAAGGCATACGGCTCTATTTTTGCAATTAAATCTTCGATGTTTAAAATGACTTCTGGCAGGTCCAAAAACAATTCCTTCATTTCGTCAGACGATTTGAAATAATATTCTTGATTTTCTAAACCATAACGAAAGCCTCTGCCACGACCGATTGGTGTAGAAACCAATTCATTGTCACGAAGACAAAGCAAAATGTCATGCGATTCGGCGTCCGTTTTATCCAGATAATAGGTATTGTTTGTGGCGATTAATTTGACCTGGTATTTTTCTGCAAAACGGATAAGAACTTCGTTCGCTCGCTTTTCATCTTCTTGCCCGTGGCGCATCATTTCCAGGTAAAAATCATCTTGAAATTGCTCTTTCCACCACAAAAGGGATTCTTCGGCTTGATTTTCACCCAGATTCAGAATCATGTTTGGAATTTCTCCTGTAAGATTTCCGGATAGACAAATTAAATCGTCTTTGTACTGCTCGATTAGTTTCTTGTCGATACGAGGAACATAATAGAATCCTTTGGTAAAAGCAATAGAAGAAAGTTTGATAAGGTTTTGATACCCTTTTTTATTTTTCGCTAAGAGCACAACTGTACTGCCATTGTCCTTGACGGACTTGTTTAAATGATCCTCACAAACATTGACTTCGTAACCAATAATAGGAAGCAATTCTTCTTCGTCAAATGGTTCGTTATTCTCTTCTGCTTCTTTTCTCCTTGCACAAACTCCCTTGTTGTGGATAGAAATCGCTTTTTCGAAATGAAAAGCTGCCATCATATTACCCGTATCGGTAAGCGCAACGGCCTTCATTTTATTTTCGATAGCTTTGTTTACCAACCCTTTTATGTCGCTGGTAGATTGGAGAATAGAAAATTGTGAATGATTGTGCAAATGGACAAATGGAGCACCTATTAGCGCGATTCGGGCTTCTTTCTTTTCGACAGAATCCAGATTACTTTCGGTAGACTCTTTCAGCTTATCACTCGCTTCTTTTAGATTGACATGGTTCAAACCATACGGACTAATGATGTCGCTGTGTGCAGTTTTAAAATCTGTGAAATATTCTTTCTCGACTTCTAATTCTTCAGGAGTGAACATCTCACGGCGCACTAGCTCAAAGAAACAACGTGTTGTTGCTTCCACATCGGCTGTTGCATTGTGCGCTTCGTTGAAAGGAATCTCGAATAAAAATTTATGCAGTTCGGTCAGGGTGGGCAATTTCCATTTACCACCACGTCCGCCCGGAATCTGACACATTTCGGCCGTAACTTCAGTACAAGTGTCCAAAACAGGCATGTTCAACATGTTCGACTCAAAACCAGCCCGTATCATTTCTGACCCCATGATATTGAGATCGAATTTCAGGTTTTGCCCAACTACGAATTTCGCTTTACCGAGTGCTATTTCAAATTCGGCGAGCACTTCCGCCATCGAAACACCTTCTTGTTCGGCTAAAGCAGTTGAAATTCCGTGAATTCGTTCCGCATCGTAAGGAATGTCGAATCCATCAGGCCGAATAAGAAAGTCCTTGTGATCAAGGAGATGTCCCAATTCATCATGCAACTGCCAAGCAATCTGTATGGCGCGTGGCCAATTGTCTAAATCGCTTATTGGGGCATTCCAGTTTTTAGGTAAACCGGTCGTTTCTGTATCGAAAATGATGTACATCCTGCTGAAAAATTGAGAACTTTAAAGGTAGTAGAAATCGTTTTGCTACTTGTGAAATATAGGTGTGACAATTGAATAGTTTTCAACAGAAAATTCACGTTTTTCAAAGCTGACTTCGTTGGTGCTTGACGGTCATCGTAAAAAAATCCCACATCTTATTTTGATACAGGGATATTCTATAAATTTTGCGGCAAATTAATACGTTGGGTTTTCTGTCTTCACCTTTTCGTCGTCTACCCCTGCGGCGGCAATGTTTCCTTTTATACGGAGTACTTGTGTTTGCGCATTGATAGCGTTTGAAATGATGGTCACATTCTTGGCAATACCGCCAGTTCTGTTGGTGTCGTACCGCACTTCAATAACTCCTTTTCCTCCTGGAGGAATCGGTTCTTTTGGCCATGATGGCACAGTACAACCACACGATTTTTTGGCTTCAACAATAATTAGATCTTCATTGCCAGTATTGGTGAATTGAAAAGTACACAATCCATTTGCACCTTGCTTAATATTTCCATAATCATAGGTCAATTTCACAAATTCAATTTTCGCCCCTTTCTCCGCTTGCGCATTTAAGCTAATTGTCATCCCGATAGAGAATAAGAAAGACAAAATCATTAATACCTTTTTCATATCATAAATTTTAGGTGAGTAAATAATTACTTTAATTTAAGTCAAAATAAAACTTCTTTTTTTAGATTAACCTTGAATTAACGTTTGGCTTAATAATTTGTTAATCAAATACTTCTCATGATTCATCAAAAATGGACAAGTAAAAAGTTAATCCATAAAAAAATCCCGCTTCGAATAAATCGAGTGCGGGATCAATACTATTTTCTGATCGCGAAAAATAGCCGAGATTAATTAGCTGGACCCGTTTTGTTAACTGGAGTGCCATTTGCTGGAGCTGCAGATACGGTGCCTTTAATTCGGATAACTTTTGTTGGTTCATTGATTGCATTAGAAGTGATTGTTACACTTTTAGCAATTGCACCTGGACGTTTTGTATCGTACTTTACAGTGATTTGGGCTGTTGCACCTGGAGCAAGAGGTTCTCTTGGCCAAGTAGGAACAGTACATCCACAAGATCCTTTCGCGTTCGAAATAATCAAAGGAGCATCACCTGCATTGGTAAAGTCAAAAGTACAAGATCCGTCACCACCGTACTTTACAGTACCGTAATCGTGCGTTTCTTTTTTAAATTCAATTTTTGCACCTGATTCAACTTGTGCGTAAACGTTTGTAGTGAATATACCTGCTGCCACTACGACCAAAGAAAGAAGGAATTTTTTCATAATAATAATATTAATTGTTTTGAAAGTTTATAAGTTCTGAGCCAAATATAAGAGCATTTGTGAATGGTTTCACAGGTTTAACAAAGTATTAACAGGAATTAAATTTTACTAATATCGATTAATTGTTCTTCATTATCCATTCATCAAAAGTTAAATGATTGTTTTTCAATCTTTTGCGAATACCGTCACGTTTTTCTTTGTTCATACTTGGATTCTCATCGAGCAACATGGTGTAATATTTACGAACCATTGCACTGTCTCTAGGCTCAACAATTGCGTCATACGTTGCACCTTGAGATTCTAATACCCCAGCTCTGTTTTTGTACTTCGGATACATTTCCAAAATAGTGTCCGAATAATCGATGGAATATTGAGGCGCTTGTAAGTTCAAATACATCCATTGGACTTTATCTAAACAAACGGGTGAATATTTGTCTTCCGGATACGCTCTATAATAATCCAAATGGCGATTGATGTATTCGATTTGGTGAAGACTTTCAATCTTTTCGCCATTTTTTTGCATCATGCGAAGCGAGTCCTCGATTTTAGCAAGAGATGCTTTCAATTCACTTTTAGAAAGTTTGGGGACTTCTTTGTCTTTCTTGTTTGAATTTCCTCCACAAGAATACAGACTTAATCCAACAACCAAATATATCACTCCAAACAAATAACTTCTGCTCATGTTCTAACGTTTTTGAATAGGAAATTTCATTTTATAATCGACTTCAACCTCTCCTTTTGATATGTTTTGAAGTTTTTTAGCCAAAAGTTTACGCTTTAATGTGGAAAGGTGATCTGTAAACAAAATACCATCCACATGGTCATATTCGTGTTGAATGATGCGCGCAGCATAGCCATTGTATTCTTCATCTTTTAATTCCCAATTCTCGTCATAATAAGTGATATGAATCTTTTCTTTGCGAGATACTTCTTCGCGGATTTTAGGAATTGACAAACAACCCTCGTTGAATCCCCAATCTTCACCCGACTCGCCTTCAATAATGGGATTGATGAATACTTTCTTGAAATTTTCCAATCCTTCCGCCATTGGGTCTAACTCTTCCCCTTCTTCAATTTCAGCAAAAGGTGCGGCATCAACTATAAATAAACGGATAGATTTTCCAATTTGGGGAGCCGCTAGACCAACACCTTGAGCATTATACATCGTCTCAAACATATTGGCAATAAACTCTTTCAGCTTTGGATAATCGTCTCCAATTTCCTCACATTCTTTCTTTAAAATAGGGTCGCCATAGGCAACAATTGGTAAAATCATGTCGCAAATTTACGTCAATTAGGAAGTATTCAAAACAAAAAACTGTTAGAATTATTTAAAAATCGATAAGTCTATCGTTTGTATTCGTCCAAATAGGATTGAAGAATGATAGTCGCGCTTACTTTATCGATTAAACCTTTGTCTTTTTTTACCTTTTTGGAAGCGCCCATCATAGAGATTGTTTCGCTTGCCATTTTTGAGGTATATCTCTCGTCCATCATCACCACTTCTTTCGACGGAAACTGCTTAATCAAAGCCGCCTGGAGCATTCTTACATTTTCACTGATATTTGTATCCTCATTGTTCAAACGCTTTGGATCACCTAGCACGAGTGTGTCAACAGTCTCTTTTTTGAACCATTTTTCCAAATAATCCATGAGGTTTTTTGATTCCACTGTCTCGTGACCAAACGCAAAAATGCAATTCTCATCCGTAATGGCAAGTCCTGTTCTTTTTAATCCGAAATCTATCGCTATTGTTTTTGGCATGGGTCAAATTTAGGATTTAAGTTGAAGTTTCCCGACAGATTGAAATTCAATTGTTAATTTTGCAATTTAAAATCAACATTATGCGCTCAAAAATCGAAGAAGCTTGGGAAAATCGTTCCCTTTTGGAAAACACAACTTACAGAACTGCAATAGAAACAATAATTGAAGATCTCGACAAAGGGATTCTTCGTGTAGCTGAGCCGAATGAATTGGGTAATTGGACAGTTAACGAATGGGTTAAAAAAGCTGTAGTAATGTATTTTCCTATTCGTAAAATGGAAACTATTGAGGTAGGTCCTTTCGAATTTCACGATAAAATGGCCTTGAAAACAAACTACAAAGAATTAGGTGTACGTGTTGTTCCTCATGCTGTTGCACGATATGGAGCTTTCATCGCCCCAGGCGTAATCATGATGCCATCGTATATTAACATTGGTGCCTATGTAGATTCAGGAACAATGGTCGACACTTGGGCGACAGTTGGATCTTGCGCTCAAATTGGAAAAAATGTTCATTTGAGCGGCGGAGTTGGTATAGGCGGAGTTCTTGAGCCACTTCAAGCATCACCCGTAATTATTGAAGACGGTGCATTTATTGGTTCACGATGTATCGTTGTGGAGGGTGTTCACGTAGGAAAAGAAGCGGTTCTAGGCGCGAATGTTGTTTTGACCATGTCGACAAAAATAATAGACATTACAGGCAGCGAACCGATTGAAATGAAAGGTAAAGTTCCCGAAAGAAGCGTTGTTATTCCTGGCTCTTACGCGAAGAAATTTCCAGCTGGCGAATTCCAAGTTCCATGTGCTTTGATTATCGGAAAAAGAAAAGCTTCGACTGATTTGAAGACAAGTTTGAACGATGCCTTGCGTGAAAACGACGTTGCGGTTTAATTACCAGCCGTCATCAATTTCGTTTCCCAGTTTTCGGTAGAGAGAATTTCGTAATGTTCGGTGCTAACTTCGAGCATATCCATTATTCTCAATTTCTCAGGATATTGTTCAGCTGTGAACTTAAAGTGATATACTTTGTTTCCTATAGTCTGTAGTTCTTCAAAGTCGATTGCAGAGTTGATTTTATAAAAACGCAAACCATTGGCCAGTTTTCTATATTGCGGAAAGTCGGTATTTTTGTTATCCATCGTTCAAATATATTATGTTTATCAATAAAGAACACGAATCAGCCTATAAATTAATGCAAGAACTGCACTATGAAAAGGCGGTTTTAATTTATACGAAAGTAATCGCTCAACATCCGAATGCGCCTGAATTGTACTCAGAACGAGGTGTTGCGTACATTCATCTTCAGCAAAAGGAAAAGAGCATGGCTGATTTGAATAAAAGCGTTGAATTGCAGCCAGACTATGCATATCGTTATGCTTCACGCGGACATGCGAGAGATTTTTTCGGAGATATTGACGGTGCCATAGAAGATTATGAAATTGCCGCAGAAATGGACCCGAACGATGCCATTGTATATAATAACTTGGGACTTTTACTTGAAAAGAAAGGGAACATGATTGCGGCGAAAGCCAATTTCACACGATCAGACGCCTTGCATGAACAAGAAAAAAATCTTCAAAATGTTGTTTCAGAGATGGAAGGTGAGACAATTGAAATGCCTGAAATACAACCGAATTCTACAGAGAAGAAAATTGAAGAGAAAGCAGCGGAAAAGGAAAGCACGGCGGTAGAAATGAAAAAAATCTTCACGGAGAAAAGTCAATGGAAAGAATTCTTGAAGTTTGTCACCAACGGATTTAAAATTAAATGACGAAGAAAGAAAAAGCGCAATACATTATCGACGAATTGGAGAAACTTTATCCAGAAGTTCCTGTTCCCTTAGATCACAAGGATCCTTATACATTGTTGATAGCAGTTTTACTTTCTGCTCAATGCACCGATGTGCGCGTCAATAAAATAACACCTTCCCTATTTTCAAGAGCCGACAACCCACACGACATGATAAAAATGACGGTGGAAGAAATCAAGGAAATTATTCGTCCTTGTGGTTTATCTCCGATGAAATCGAAAGGAATACATGGCTTAAGCGAAATATTATTGGCCAAACACCACGGCGAAGTTCCTCAGAGTTTTGAAGCTTTGGAAGAACTTCCAGCAGTTGGACACAAAACAGCAAGCGTTGTCATGAGTCAGGCTTATGGAGTACCCGCATTTCCAGTAGATACACACATTCATCGACTTCTAATCCGTTGGGGAATTACAAAAGGGAAAAACGTAGTTGAAACGGAAAAAGATGCTAAAAAGATGTTTCCGAGAGAATTGTGGAACAAATTGCACCTTCAAATCATATTTTACGGAAGAGAATATTCGCCATCTAGGAGCCCGAAATGGGAAAAAGATTTTATTACTCGTGAAATCGGAACGGCGGCTGCCAAAAAAGGACTGGTTCAATGATCGATTGGTTGACTTTCTTGAAGAACCAAATCACCAATGAATTGCCTGGCGAGCGCGCGCATGTGGAGATGATGCCTATGCGCGGCTTATCAAGTGATGCTTTGAAGAAGGCCAACAACGCCAAAGAAAGTGCCGTTGCGATTCATTTGTTACAAAAAGAAAAAGGAATAGAAATACTCCTGACGCAACGTAATACCTATGAAGGAGCGCACAGCGGACAGATTAGTTTCCCGGGTGGGAAACGTGATGCTTCAGACGAAGATTCCATCCACACCGCTCGTCGAGAAAGTTTTGAAGAAATTGCCATGCCTTTTGAAAATGGAGAATTAATCGGTCCAATGACGCAAATCTATATTCCAGTGAGCAATTTCCATGTCAAACCGTATGTTTTCTTTCATTCTGAATTGACCGTTGAATTGGTTCCTGACCCACGAGAGGTGGCGTCTATTTTCCTATTACCAGGAGTTGAATTAATCGATAAGAAACTGCGAACAGAAGTAGACATTCCCATCGGAAATGGTCGAATCTTGAAAGATGTGCCCTGCTTTCTTTACGAAAACCGCATTATATGGGGAGCTACAGCCATTCTTTTGAACGAGCTGAAGGAAATCCTCAGTCGACGCGATTAAAATCTGAATCAAGCAAAACCAAAGGCAAGCGAAGCACTATTTCCATTTTTGGTAATCAAGTGAATTAAATTTTGAGAAGAAACACCAAATTAGTATCGACCTTCGCCAAGAATATAGTGAGAGTCTACTTGTTTTATGGAAGAAATAATGCCTAATGTATGACCAAAATTATAGACCTTTTGAAAACATGTATTTTGTGCCTTAAGGTGAACAAAAAGTACAAATAATAAAATAAGTTGAAATATTTTTTTCATTTACAAATCAAAAACGCAGTGGCAACCAAATAATTGGTCACCACTTACGAAATTAAACTATTTACAATTGTTAAGAGACAATTTGCTAGTTTTCTGAAGTTTTAACCTAAAGACATCGCGCATAGCATCATAATCTTTTTACCGTTTATGTAAAACAAAAAAGAGGAACCGCTGGCGTGATCCCTCTTAAGCTAAAACTATAAAACCTAACTACAACTATGAAATTGAGGCACAAATATACTATGCACACTTAGATGTAAAAGTTAAGGAAGTGTTAAATTTAAGTGAATAAATGATAACGTTTTTAATTATCTGAATTACTGAGACTTACACAACCGTTTTGAATCTTGAATTTATGATTTGCACCACAATTGTTAAGAATATAACAAGACCAGAAACCGTAATTATTGTTGGACTAATCGCCAAGTCGAAATGAAGCGCAGTGAAATAACCGACTAGGACATCAAAAGTTGATATAACGAGTGACAAAAGAAGCATGTTCCTTAGGTTCTTAGTGAGCAAATATGCCGTTGCTGGCGGAACGACCAAAAAGCCAACAACAAGAATGGCGCCTACACTTTCGAAGCTGAGAACCGTAACTAAACTTACCAAGATCATCAAGGCATAATGCCAAAAACCAGTAGAGATTCCTTTGGTTTGGGCATATTCTGCCTGAAACGCATGGATTTGAAATCCTTTGAAACCTTTGAAGACGAAAACTACGACAATCAATAAGAGTGGTAAAAGCAACATCATACTTTTTGTTCCCCAGAGCCTTCCTCCTATTATTATTTTGTCCAAAAAGGTTAAGCCCAATTCACCAAACAATACACAGTCTTTGTCTATGTGCGAATTCCCATCGGCGAAAACGGTGATGAGAATGACCCCTAGCGCAAAAAGCCAGGTAAAGGTGAGTCCAATGGAGGCGTCTTCTTGCAGTTTCAGTTTTCTATAAAGAAAATCGATGATAATCGTGGTCAAAACTCCAAAAACGGCGGCACCAATCAAAATAAAGCTGCTCGATGAATACGAACCGACCAAAAAAGCGATCACCACTCCAGGCAAAACGCTATGCGAAATAGCGTCGCCCACCATCACCATTTTCCGAAGCACCAAAAACACGCCCAACAGCGAACACGACCATGCGATGAGCAAGGCAGTTGAAATATTTAGAATATCGTTTAAGTTCAACATCAATTGTATGGTATTTCTTTGTTGTGCGGATCTTCAGTTGGGTAATCCAATTCTTTCACCAATTGTGCCTCCAATTCGTCGGTAATCAAATGTTCTATGGTTTCAGCGGTTCCGTGAATATGATCTTCTTTAAAGTTCAATCGTTGGGTCAAATACAGCTCCCACAAACGATGCAAACGGACAATTCTTTTGGCTTCAATGGCTCCTCTTTCCGTCAAGGCATAAACATCATTTGTTTTTGTGACCCAATCTTTATCAGAAACATTGTTAAATGTTTTTTGAAGTTGATCGGTATCCATTTTTCGCTTGTCTAAAAAACTTGAAAGGGTTACTTCTTTTATCCCAATTTCATTCAACTGATGCAAGGCTTTCATAACGTTTTCTTCGTTGATTTTCCGGAGGTTATTGCTGTTTCTTCTTCGGATAAAGAAATATCCTTTTTCGGGAGCAAAAAGCAAAGTAATCAAGGTGAAAAGGAACAAAATCATGATGACCCACGGACCCGTTGGCATGTCTTCGCCGAGCAAGGACAGTAATCCACCTCCGATTCCAGCCATCGCACCAAAAACGGCAGAAATTGCCATCATTTTTCGTAAAGAATTAGTCCAATAACGAGATGAAGCAGCTGGCGCAATCAATAATGCCGACATCAGCACAACTCCAACGGCTTGCAATCCAATGGCAATGATCAAAACAGTCATTAAGGAGAGCAAAGTTTCGTAGAAATTGACTTTCCAACCTTGGGTATTGGCAAAATCCTTGTTGAAACTCAAAAGTAGAAAAGGCTTGTAGAATACACCAACCGAAATGACTACTAGAATTGCGGCAATGAGGAATACTATCACATCCATTTCGGTCATCGTAGCGGCTTTCCCGAAGAGAAAATCTTTCAATCCCGCTTGATCGCCGTTGCCCGAATTTGAAATAACAGAGAGAAAAACGCTTCCCAAAGCGAAGTAGATTGTCGTAACCAAACCTATGGCTGAATCTTCGCTTAGTTTCGTTTTTCGGTGGATTACATCTATGCTAAGAATGGCGAGATATCCAAAGACAAGTCCTCCTAAAAGTAGATAGAATGGATCTTTTGTGCCGCTCAAAATAAATCCAACGGCAACACCAGGCAATACCGAATGTGCTACGGCGTCACCGACCAATGCTCGTTTTCGCAGAAAAGCATAGCAACCGACAACTCCAGCGACAGCGCTAATGACAGCGAGTCCAATCAAAACCAAAATAAGTGTGGATGAGAGCATAATTATTTGTCTTCGAAACCTTTTTCGCGAATTGGGAAATCTTTCTTTTGAATCAACTGTTGCAATTGCGAGAACAGATTCAATTGTCCTCCGTAAGTAGATTGTAGATTTTCAGCGGTTAAAACTTCTTGTATTGGCCCGTGTGTGACCAAACGCGTATTCAACATCACTAAATAATCAAAATTTGCGGTGACGGATTGTAAATCATGATGAACCAAGATTATTGTTTTTCCTTCGTCGCGCATGGCTTGTAGCAAATCCATAATCGCCTTTTCGGTGGCCACATCGACTCCAATGAAAGGTTCGTCCATTAAATAGACCTCCGCTCCTTGCGCCAATGCTCTGGCAATGAAAACTCGTTGTTGTTGTCCACCAGACAATTGACCAATTTGTCTATCCATGAATGGTGTCAGTTTCACTTTGTCAATCGCCTCAACAGCCAATTGTTTGTCCACCTTTGACAGTTTACGAAACAATTTTCCGGGCTGATATCGCCCCATTTCCACAACATCTTTCACCGAAGCTGGGAAATTCCAATCCACCGTTTCTCTTTGCGGCACGTATGCAATTGAAGAGCGCATTTGTTCCAATGAACTGTCCAAAACCTTCACATAACCTGAAGACAAAGGGAAAAGTCCCATAATCGCTTTTAGCAAAGTCGACTTTCCAGAACCATTTGGTCCCACTATACCGATGATTTGACCTTTTGGCAGCTCAAAATCAACATCCCACAGAACGGGCAATTGATTGTAAGCGACTGTCAAATTATGTACTTCTATGCTATTCATTGTCTCGTTATTTTAATCCTTTGACCAGTATTTCCGTGTTTCTTTCCAGCATTTTAATATAGGTTTCGGCATTCGAAGCCTTATCTCCCATGGCATCGGAATACAGCGTTCCACCTTCTCGCAAAGTGTAATTCTTTCGAGAGCAGGCCTCCATTAATGCTTGAATGGATTTACTAGAAACGCTACTTTCAATAAAAACGGCAACTATTTTTCTGCTTATAATTTTCTTCGTCAGAGAACTTACCGTTCGAATTCCTGGTTCCGAAACCGTTGAAATACCTTGAAGGGCATCGACCTCCATTTCAAACTGACGTCCGAAATAAGAAAATGCATCATGCGAAGTGATGAGCACTCTTTTATCTCTTGGAATTCCATTAATTTCTTTTCTCATCCATTCTCCAGTAGTCCGTATGGTCTGAGCATATTCTTGCGCATTCTTAATGATTTCAGCCGCATCCTCGGGATAATTCTTGGCCAATTGTTTCCCTAACGCAGCTACTCCTTCGGCCCACAGAAAGGGATCCAACCAAATGTGCGGATCATTCGAACCTGGTCCTGCTTCGATAATAAGTTTATCGTCCAATCCATCCGAAAAAGCATATACCATTTTTTCCTTTTTCAATTTTTCGAACAGTTCCACCATCTTGCCTTCAAGGTGCAGACCATTAAAAACGATTGTTTCGGCCAGGGCAAGTTGTTCTATGTCGCTTGGTTTGGCTTCGTAGCTATGCGGGTCAACGCCGGCATTCATCAAATGATAGACATTGTATTTATTGGGTAAAATGTTACGAATAGCATCTCCCAACATTCCCGTTGTTGTAACTACAAGTCTTTCCTCCTGCCATTTTTCGGGTTGGTATTTGCACGCTCCGATTACTAACAAGAATCCCATGATGAATGCGAGTTTTAGATACTTGTTTGGTCCTACAGGAATCGTTTTGATGATAAAGCGGTTCATATGGTAGCAAAAGTAATAATTATTAGACTAATCTAACAATTGATTTAGAATCATCTTATCGATTTTTCCTTCATTTTCAAATAAATTAACAGTCTAAGAAGAAAAAAACTGTAATTTTGCACTCAAATTGAACACAAATAAGAAATTATAATGGCAACAAATAGAACATTTACAATGCTTAAGCCTGACTCGATTGAGAACGGTCACATGGGGAAAATCATCGACATGATCATAGGAGCTGGATTCTCTATCAGGGCAATGAAATACACACGTTTAACTGAAGAGCAAGCGAAATCTTTTTACGAAGTTCACGCTGAGCGTCCTTTCTATGGTGAGTTGGTTGAATACATGACGAGCGGACCTATTGTTGCTGCCATTTTAGAAAAAGATAACGCTGTTGCTGATTTCAGAACATTGATTGGAGCTACTGATCCTGCTGAAGCGGCTGAAGGAACGATTCGTAGAGCATACGCTGAAAACAAAGGAAGGAATGCAGTGCATGGATCTGATTCAGATGAGAATGCTGAAATTGAAGGGAAATTTCATTTCAATGCTAACGAAATCTTTTAAGTTAGGATAGATTATTCAATTAATTTACATACTTCACAGAGTCCCGAGCCTAATTACTCGGGACTTTTTTTGTTTATTAGACTTTAGGATTGAAGGACGCAGGACTGGAAGAGTCTTGGATTATAAATGGAACGATAGCGTATTCCACATCAAAATTTTCTATTTAAAATCCTTTATAAAATGGGAAACTGGAAAATTTGGGTAATGGTCTTAGTGATTCTGCACATAGTAGCAGGATTCGCTTGATTTACTTGGAAACTGGAGATTCAAGGAAAGAAAAAAGAGAAAATTCACCTGACGAAGAAGAATATAAAAAAGCATCCAAATAAATACCTGAAGGCTTTTTTCGAATAACTATTTCCTTATTTCTTAAAGATACGAATCACTTTTGAAGATCCTGAGTTTAAATCTTGCACAAGAATTAAGTACATACCTTCCTTTAAATCAGATTGGTTGACAGTAATTTTATTACTTCCTGATGAAACACTTTCAAAGGAAGAATATACTTTTTGTCCAGCCAAATTAAATATCCCAATTTCGATTTCACCGTTTTTAATGAAATTTGCATCCAAGGTAAAATGATCATTAAATGGATTTGGAAAAACCTTAAGCGATTGAATCAATGAAAATTCGTTCAAAGACAATCCTGCTCCTGGAGCCAAAACATTCAAAGTCGTACCAGATGCTTTCACCGTAATTACAATGGTATCACAAGCAACACTAGTGCAATTTCCATCTGTAATCGTTAAACACAGGGTGTACACACCAATTCCATTATATGTGTGCGTTGGATAAGCCTGGGTGCTTGTATTTCCGTCTCCAAAATCCCATAAATAAGTCAATGCACTTGCTGGTGTTGACCCCGTTGAATTGTTCCAACACCAGTATTGGTTTTGATTCGTTGAATCTTGTTGCAAATTAAAACTAGC
>ERZ1046568.1151-NODE-1151-length-19371-cov-5.531735_pt1 | contig 19371 bp, 15 predicted proteins | sample MGYA00383092_ERZ1046568 | MGnify/ENA primary metagenome ERZ1046568 (study PRJEB29581, sample SAMEA5548362) | metagenome | biome: marine; feature: coastal; material: water | depth 1 m | study: Short-term variability in the microbial, nano- and picoplankton... | reverse complement strand
ATTGCTCAGCTTGCACAGAACCGGGCTGTACCCAGGTTTCTTTTAAGCGCTGACGCTCCAACTCCACTGCTTCGCGCTTTTCATTGAACTGACGCCAGCGATCATCTCCCACCAACCCCAACTCGCGCCCTTTTTCGGTCAAGCGTAGATCGGCATTATCTTCCCGCAACAACAGTCGGTATTCTGCGCGGCTGGTAAACATACGGTAGGGTTCCGCAGTCCCCATACTGATAAGGTCATCAACCAAAACACCTGCGTAAGCTGTATCTCGCCTTGGGCACCAGGCATCCTTCTCCTGCACTTGCAGGCCTGCGTTAGTACCTGCCAATAGGCCCTGAATGGCTGCTTCTTCATATCCGGTGGTGCCATTTATCTGGCCGGCAAAAAACAACCCTTGAATCGATTTGGTTTCCAAAGAGTATTTTAGGTCTTGGGGGTTAAAGTAATCATATTCAATGGCATAGCCTGGCCGCGTAATATGGGCATTCTCAAACCCCTGGATAGAGCGTACCAAGTCTAGCTGCACATCAAAGGGTAGACTGGTGGAGATACCATTGGGATAGAGCTCGTGAGTGTTTAACCCTTCAGGCTCAACAAATATTTGATGCTGATCTTTATCGGCGAAGCGCACTACCTTGTCTTCAATAGACGGACAGTACCTGGGCCCAACCCCATCAATAACACCGGTGTACATTGGCGATCGATCCATACCGCCGCGGATAATATTGTGAGTGGTGCTATTGGTGTAGGTGATCCAGCAGCAGGTTTGCTCCGGATGATCTTCCACACTACCAAGATAAGACATAACAGGTTCTGGCTTATCACCCCATTGTTCCTCAAGGCTACTAAAGTCGACACTGCGAGCATCAATGCGCGGTGGCGTTCCTGTTTTTAACCGCTCAACACGAAAAGGGAGTTCGCGGAGCCGAGATGCCAGGTTTTCAGCCGGTGGGTCTCCAGCTCGACCAGCAGAATGGTTCTCTAAACCAATATGAACGCGACCAGCCAAAAATGTGCCGGCGGTAACCACAACGGTTTTGGCATTAAATTTCAGCCCCATCTGAGTCACAACCCCGGTCACACGATCACCTGTAACAACAAGGTCATCCACCGCCTGCTGAAAAATAGTTAGGTTGGGCTGATTCTCCAGAATACCTCTAATGGCGGCTTTGTAACGCACCCGGTCAGCTTGGGCTCTGGTGGCTCGAACAGCCGGTCCCTTTCTAGCGTTTAACACGCGAAACTGTATGCCGCCAAGATCTGTTGCCCTAGCCATAGCGCCGCCCAGCGCATCAACTTCTTTAACTAGATGGCTTTTACCTATACCACCAATGGCTGGGTTGCATGACATTTGCCCTAGCGTTTCAATGTTGTGAGTTAACAACAATGTGTTACAGCCCATGCGCGCAGAAGCCAAGCATGCCTCTGTTCCCGCATGGCCGCCGCCGATAACAATTACATCGAAAAAGTCAGGGTGTAACATAATGATTCTGAGGTCGCATAAAGTAGCGGCTCATTATACGGGTGTATGGGTAAATATTAAGCAGTTTTCTATTTTATGTTTAACTGTTGATTTGTTGTTCTATATAAAAGATATATTAGTTTTCCATATATAGTATGTATTAGTTAGTTATTGTTGTTATTAGGGTAGGCCATTATTGTGAGTAAGGTTTAGTTTGTCATTATAATCATAGGGTTAGCGTCATTATTGGTTTGTATAACCGCTGGGTTAAAACCTGTTTTCAACTGTGATTATTGGTATTGGGGCCTGTATTGTTTTTGTTGCTTTTACAGTTTGGTAAAAAGAGCCTCCCTTTTAGGGGGGTAAACCTAGGGGTTATTAAGAGGTTGTAGACAGGCTATTATTTTGGCTCCAAAGAATATCAATAATGTGGGTGCTTGCTGGGGGTAAGTTGTTAGTTTGTTGTTGGTTAGCGATTTGATGGCTTGAAGCTTGGAATGAAATGATAATTAATAGAGTTTTAGTGAATAAAGCATTGATCTAAGGAGGTATTTTCATTAGAATCGCCCGCCTTTAAAGCACTACTGAATAAATTTCTGGATTTGATGTCATGAAAAGAACATTTCAACCAAGCAACTTGAAGCGTAAGCGCACCCATGGTTTTAGAGCCCGTATGGCGACCAAAGGTGGCCGCGCAGTTTTGAACCGTCGCCGCGCTAAAGGCCGTAAGCGCCTGGCAGCATAAGGTTTTTGGGCCACGTGCCCAGTTTAAGATTCAGCAAAGACCGACGTTTATTGAAAGCCTCCGATTTTCAGGAGGTTTTTGATGGTAACAAGGTTAAAGTCGCACATCCTCACCTCCTCCTCCTAGCAAAGCCTAATGATCGAGATCAGTCGCGATTGGGGTTGGTTATTGGCAAGAAAAATATTCCTACCGCTGTTGGTCGCAACAGGGTAAAGCGAGCTGTCCGCGAGACATTTCGTCAGTTTGAATTCCCTGTTTCAGTGGATATTGTTTTTTTGGCGCGCAAAGGGGCTGATCAACTGAGCTCAAGAGACTTGGGCTTGTTGTTGGATCAATCTTGGGGCAGACTGCGACAGCGTTGTGAGACGGTTGGAGCGGGCAATGAGTAGATTGGCGATTGCAGTCATTAAATTTTACCAGTACGCGATTAGTCCTCTAACCGGTGCTCATTGCAGGTTTTATCCCAGCTGTTCTTCCTACGCCAAAGAGGCCTATGGCCATTATGGATTTTTTAAAGGTAGTTACCTCACATTGGTTCGGCTTGTAAAATGCCATCCTTTTCATCCCGGTGGTTATGACCCTGTTGTTAAATGCTGCAACAGTGAGCAAAAGGCCACCTGCAACAATAATCAAACAGAGTTATAAATCGTATGGATTGGCAGAAAATACTTAATATCACAGCCATCGCTATTGTTGGCTGGCTGTTAATAATCGAATGGGATCAGTTCCAGGGCAAAAAAGCTGCAGAAAACCCTGTGGTCGTTGAGCAACTGACTCTTTCTGATACACCGGAATACAGCAATCAGCCCTCATCTGCCAGTAATGAAGAGTTGCCAACTGTCGAGCCTTGGGAGAAACCTGCAGTTGAAGCTGCTGTAGTGCAAAGCCCGCGATTGATAACGGTGACTACTGATGTATTTGAGGTAACCATAGACACATTGGGTGGGGATATTGTGCAGGTCAAACTGTTACAACACCTTACCGCTATGGCTGGGGATGATGGCGAGCCGTTTACTCTATTAACGCGAACGGCAGATAATCAATACGTTGCTCAAAGTGGCTTGATTGGTCCCAATGCAACAGACACAGCTGCGGGCCGGCCGCTGTTTGCTGCTGCTAGTGACAACTACGAGCTTCTGGTTGGCGACGAAGAGTTAAATGTAGACCTCACGCTTAACGACAACGGAATAAAGATCGTTAAGCGGTTCCAGTTTATTCCTTCTGATTACAGCATTTCAGTTCAATACCTGATTAATAATCTAAGCGTTGAACCTTGGGAGGCGGTTTTCTATGCTCAGATTAAACGGGATGCGCATCAGCCTTTGGTTAAGTCCAGTGGCGGTATTGCCCCCTATTTGGGCGCAGCGCTACGGCAGAAAGATCAAAATTATTCTAAGTATGATTTTTCGGATATGGCCGAGGAGACCGTAACTGAGACTATTAAAGGTGGTTGGGTGGCATTTATTCAGCATTATTTTGTTAGTGCCTGGGTACCACCAAAAGAAGAAAGCAGCAGATTTAACCTGCGCTACCTCTCTAATAGCGATATCTTCCTGATGGGCTTTACAGGGGAGCGTATTTCTGTCGCGGCCGGTGGTTTTGGGGAATACAGTGCGCAATTTTATGTTGGCCCTAAGGATCAGGACCGTTTGGCAGAGTTGGGTGAGTATCTGGATCTAACGATAGATTATGGTTTTTTATGGATGCTGGCCAAGCCTATTTTTGGGGCTATGCAGTTTATTTATACGCTGTTGGGTAACTGGGGCTGGTCAATTATCCTGCTAACCGTATTGATCAAGATAATACTTTATCCATTGTCTGCGACGAGCCTTAGGTCTATGGCGAAGATGCGCAACCTGCAGCCTGAGATGAATCGAATTAAAGAGCTGTATGGCGACGATCGCCAAAAAATGTCCCAAGAGATGATGGGTCTATACAAAAAAGAGAAGGTAAATCCCGCTGGCGGCTGTTTCCCTATGTTGTTGCAGATGCCTGTATTCCTATCTCTTTACTGGGTGTTGCTCGAATCTGTGGAGATTCGTCATGCGCCTTGGGTGTGGTGGATTCAAGACTTGTCAGCAAAAGACCCTTACTTTGTGCTGCCAGTGATTATGGGTGCGAGTATGCTGTTGATGCAGAAGATGCAGCCTATGCCAACTGACCCCATGCAAGCTCGGATTATGCAGTTGATGCCGATTATGTTTACTTTCTTCTTTATGTTCTTCCCAGCTGGTCTGGTGCTCTACTGGACGGTTAACAACCTGCTGTCTATGGCGCAGCAATGGTATGTGAACAAACAGCTTGTGTCCGCAAAGAAAAACTAACCCAACCCTAGTACTAAAAAGGCTCCTAATGGAGCCTTTTTTCTCTGGCATAATTGTCCTATGTTGCAAACCTCTCTTCAAAACAGCAAAGATAGCATTGTTGCTATTGCTACAGCGCCGGGCCGCGGTGGTGTGGGTATTGTTCGTTTGTCTGGCGATGACTTAACACCATTTATCAAAGGGATTCTGAGCCCAGGGGTAACGCCTCAACCAAGAATGGCAACCTATAGTCGCTTTATCGATGCCGACGGAATGAGTATTGACGAGGGGGTAGCGTTGTATTTTCCCAACCCAAACTCTTTTACGGGCGAAAATGTTCTTGAGCTTCAAGGGCATGGCGGTCCTGTTGTGCTGGATCGGCTAGTGCAGCGCTGTGTTGAGTTGGGCGCTAGGCCAGCCAGGCCGGGAGAGTTTAGCGAGCGAGCCTTTCTCAATGACAAAATGGATCTGGCTCAGGCTGAAGCTATTGCCGACTTGATAGATGCGGCGTCGTTTCAGGCGGCTCGCTCCGCTGTTCGCTCTATGCAGGGTGAGTTTTCTGAGTTAGTGAACAGGTTAGTTGAAGATATGATTCAAGTGAGAATCTATGTTGAAGCGGCCATCGATTTTCCAGAAGAGGAAATTGATTTTTTGGCGGACGAGCGGCTAAACAGCAATCTTCGCGAGCTGTCGACCCAACTGGGAAAGATTATGCACAGGGCTCAGCAAGGCTCTTTGCTGCGTGATGGGATTACTTTGGTGTTGGCAGGTAAGCCCAATGCTGGAAAATCCAGTCTGTTGAATGCCTTGGCGGGAAACAATACAGCAATTGTTACTCCAGTTGCAGGCACCACCAGAGATGTATTGCGCGAGCGAATCAATCTTGAAGGCATGCCCGTTAATATTGTGGATACCGCCGGGTTGCGGGATAGCGATGATGAGATCGAGCAGGAAGGCGTGCGCCGGGCCTGGGGTGAAATTGAAAAAGCGGATGTTATTTTGTTTGTCGCGGATATTACCGAGACAGAGCAACCTGACCTAAGGTCAATCTGGCCAGAGTATTTCTCTCGCTATCCGCATGCCCGGCAGCCAATCACCTTGGTGTTGAATAAAATTGACTGTAGCGACCAACCTCCGGGGCAGGTGCCGGGAAGCAAAACAACCTTTGCGCTCTCAGCCAAAGACAAAATAGGCTTTGAACAACTAATTAGTCATCTGCAACAAGTGGTTGGTTATCAGGGGCAGGCGGAGGGGCTGTTCTCTGCTCGGCGCCGTCATTTAGATGCCTTAGCTAAGGCCCTAGATTTGGTTAATACAGGTATCAGGCAGTTACAGAGTGCGGGTGCTGGTGAGTTATTGGCGGAAGACTTGCGCCAGGCGCAGAATCACCTGTCTGAAATAACCGGACAGTTCACATCAGACGACCTGTTGGGCCGCATCTTTTCCTCCTTCTGTATTGGAAAGTGACCGGGATAAGGGGTAGGGTCACTTTCGATCACGAGATTTTATTTGGATAGCCTTTAAATACCCAATATTTCTACCTAAACACTGGTTTTATACTGTATATACACATCTTATCCACATTAGTTGGTTAAATAATAACCAGTTTGTTTTCTCTTCTTGTTGATAAAAAAATTATTGTGTTTATGTAACTTGTTGATTTACAATGTTTTTTTAAATTTTTTTGGTTTTTGGTGTTTTTTGTTGGTGTGGATAATTCGGGTTGCAGCGTATAGAATTCTTCAAAGGCTGAATAAACAAAAAAATAATTATAAATGGGTTTTTGTCGGGGCCTGACAAAAGTGGTTTCTCGGGGTAGATGAAGCACCTTGGTGGTCTTTTTGAGAAAACCTCCACAAGCAATTAAAGGTTAAAATAATGGGGTTTGATGTGCCGAATTCGGTTTGGTCGCGATGCCAAAGTCAGTTGCGCGACGAGTTGCCTGAGCAGCAATATAATACATGGATAAGACCGTTGACCGTGCATCTACCAGTGGATGCTTCGGTTGGTGAAACAGCGGTTCAGCTTGTGGCGCCAAACCGGTTTATTGAAGATTGGGTCAAGAATAAATTCCTTTCACGAATCGAAGAGATCATGGGCCAAATGGGTGGCCCAGCAGTTTCTATTGGCGTGGCCGTGAACAGCGCTGCGAGTAATGGCTCTTCCCAACCAGGGTTTCAGTCGTCGCGTTATTCACAGAGCAACAGTGCGGAGCCCCTGCCCACCAAAGCTGAACGAGCCATTGGCGACCGGCCTGATTTATCATCTGAGACCACAGATATCAGTCAATCAAGAATAATTGTCGACGCGCCTGCGATTATCAAGTCAGCTGCCGAGAGCAGTTTGAAAACCAACCTGAACAACAACTTTACCTTTGATAACTTTGTCGAGGGAAAATCCAACCAACTTGCCTTTGCTGCTGCCCAACAGGTAGCAGAAAACCCCGGTGGCTCCTATAACCCATTGTTTATTTATGGTGGTGTAGGCTTGGGTAAAACCCACTTGATGCACGCGGTGGGCAATGCGCTGAAAGCTAAAAAGCCCGATGCAAAGATTGTGTATTTGCACTCCGAGCGATTTGTGGCGGATATGGTTAAAGCGCTCCAACTCAAGGCTATTGACGAGTTTAAGCGTTTTTATCGTTCAGTGGACGCCCTGTTAATCGATGATATTCAGTTTTTCTCTGGCAAGGAGCGCTCCCAAGAAGAGTTTTTCCATACTTACAACGCATTGCTCGAGGGTGGCCAGCAGATGATTTTGACTTGCGACCGCTACCCAAAAGAGATTGATGGTGTTGAAGAGCGGTTAAAGTCTCGTTTTGGTTGGGGTCTCACTGTAGCAGTTGAGCCGCCGGAGCTTGAAACACGCGCTGCGATTCTGATGAACAAGGCTGATCAGGTAGGTATGGCCCTATCAAAAGATGCGGCGTTTTTTATTGCTCAACGCATTCGCTCCAACGTTCGTGAGTTGGAGGGCGCGTTAAAAAGAGTAATGGCCCACGCTCAGTTTACTGGTCGCACCATTGATATAGATTTAATTCGAGAATCCCTCAAAGACTTATTGGCACTACAGGATAAGCTGGTTACCATAGACAATATTCAAAGAGTGGTAGCCGACTATTATAAGCTGAAGATGTCGGACCTTCTTTCGAAGCGCCGTAGTCGATCTGTGGCCAGGCCAAGACAGGTGGCTATGTCAATTGCTAAGGAGCTAACCAATCACAGCTTGCCCGAAATTGGCGAGTCCTTTGGTGGCCGCGACCATACAACAGTGTTGCATGCCTGCCGCAAAGTTAAAGAATTGGAGACAATTGATAGGGAAGTGCAGCGGGACTTGAAGAACCTTTACCGCACCCTATCTACCTGAGCCCTTAAATTTATAGTTCCAAACAGAGTTGGAGAAGACAAGTTACCATGAAATTCAGCCTTTCTCGCGAAGCCTTATTAAATCCTCTGCAGTTGGTTGTAGGTGTTGTAGAGCGCCGCCAAACACTGCCTATCCTTTCGAATGTTCTTTTAAGCCTGGAAGGTAACCGCCTTTCGCTTACGGGCACGGACCTAGAAGTGGAAATTATTGGCTCTACAGAAGTCAATTCTGCCGATGAGGCTGGTGAAGTCACTGTTTCGGCGCGTAAGTTTTTAGATATTTGCCGCTCCTTGCCTGAGGGTGCCATCGTGGACTTCTCCAGCAGCGACGGTAAGGCACAGCTCAAGAGCGGGCGCAGTAAGTTCACTCTGGCTACTTTACCGGCGAATGAATTTCCCTCTGTTGATGAGGGCGAGAAAAGTATTGGTTTTGCGGTGCAGGCCGCGGTGCTTAAAGGTCTTATTGAGGCTACGTCTTTTGCTATGGCGCAACAGGATGTGCGGTATTATCTGAATGGCATGTTATGGGAGATATCCACCAACAAACTGCGTGCAGTTGCTACAGATGGCCACCGCATGGCGCTCTGTGATGCGGAATGTGAGGTTGTGGTAGATGGTACTACCAAGGCTATTCTGCCTCGTAAAGGTGTTATGGAGTTGTCTCGCCTGTTGGGTGAAGAGGAGGTCCAGGTATCTATGGGATCCAACCATATTCGAATTACTGGCTCAGATTATTGCTTTACCTCCAAGCTGGTTGACGGTGCCTACCCAGACTACGATCGCGTATTGCCCAAGGGTGGCGACAAGCTTGTTACTGGCGAGCGTGCTGAGCTCAAGCAGGCTTTCGGTCGTACAGCGATCCTGTCTAATGAAAAATACCGCGGCGTGAGAATCCTGTTGTCCAACGGCGCCATTAAGATGGTTGCTAACAACCCGGAGCAGGAAGAGGCAGAAGAAGAAGTCAGTGTTAACTATCAGGGCGAAGACCTTGAAATAGGTTTTAATGTTGGCTACTTGCTGGACGTATTGAATGTGCTGAAAGGCGACAACATTAAATTTACCCTGGCTGACTCCAATAGCAGTGCGCTGGTTGAAGATGCAGCTAATGGTAGCGCGGTCTATGTTGTTATGCCGATGCGTCTGTAATTATCGCCTATTTTGTTGCTAAACGATTAAATCCTCCAAGCATTAAGCAATATGCGCCTCTCTAAGTTGGATGTTTTTCAGGTTCGAAATTTGGAAGCTGTCCAGATCGCCTGTCATTCTGGGGCCAATGTTATCTATGGGGCCAATGGTAGCGGTAAAACCAGTCTCCTTGAGGCGATCTATATCCTTGGTCGCGGCCGCTCATTTAAACATCGTGACCTTCGTTTGGTTATCAATAGCCGAGCTGATGAGTTAGTGGTGTCGGCGGCCGTCGAGCGCAGTAAGTCTAACAGCTCCCATCAGCTAGGTATTAAGCGCACAATCAAGGGCCAGTTCGAGGCGCGACTAGACGGTAAAGCTCTGCAGTCAGCTGCGCAGTTGGTTGAGGAGCTGCCGCTCCAGCTTATTGATGCTCACAGTTTTACTTTGCTTGAGGGAGGGCCGTTGCAGCGCCGCCAATTTATGGATTGGGGTGTGTTCCACGTGGAACATGCCTATAGAACAATATGGAGGCGCTTTCAAAAGGCGTTAAAACAGCGCAATCAGCTACTGCGTCATGGTAGAATGGACGAAGACTCACTGCGTGCTTGGACCGCTGAGTTAGTCCCTCTTTGTGAGCAGATTACAGCGTATCGTCGGCAGTACCTAGATGAACTTGCAGTGGATGTTGCGATGTTGGCTAAGACCTTTGATGGTTTGGGTGAGTTGGAGTTGGAGTACTACCAGGGCTGGTCTGCTGAGCGCAGTCTGGCTGATGTGTTTGAGGCTGACCGATCTAGGGATTTGGCCACGGGAACAACCAATCACGGCGCGCAAAAGGCAGATATAAAAATAAAGGTAGATGGTGTTGCTGCAGCGGATCGTCTGTCTAGGGGGCAAACCAAGCTGTTGGTTTATACCCTAAAGTTGGCTCAGGCCACCCATTATAAAAAAAAAGTGGGGCAGTCCTGCTTATTTTTGTTGGATGATCTGCCTGCTGAGTTGGATTATGAGCACCGGGCTCAGGTGGTGGACTGCCTTAATGGGTTGCGTTGTCAGTACTTTATGACTGGTGTGGATAGAAAAGATTTTGAGTTGTTGGTAGAGGGAACGGCTCACCAAATGTTCCACATGGAACATGGTGTTGCCTCAGAATGTTGAATAATTGGAAATTAAAAAGATATGAGTGAAGAAGCGAATTATGACTCTTCGAGTATTAAGGTACTTAAAGGGCTAGACGCGGTTCGTAAGCGCCCGGGTATGTATATTGGCGATACTGACGATGGCACCGGTTTGCACCATATGGTGTTTGAGGTGGTCGATAACTCTATTGATGAGGCGCTTGCGGGCCATTGCTCTGAAATTCGCATTGTGATTCATCCCAATGAAGCCATTACAGTCTCTGACAACGGTCGTGGCATTCCCACAGAGATGCACGATGAAGGTGTGTCTGCCGCAGAAGTGATTATGACGGTGCTCCATGCCGGTGGTAAGTTTGATGACAACAGTTACAAGGTGTCTGGAGGCTTGCACGGAGTAGGGGTGTCGGTGGTTAATGCTCTGTCCAAGCAGATGCGCCTGACTATCCGTCGAGGCGGCAAGGTCCACGAGCAGACCTATAGCCATGGTGTACCTCAGGGGCCTCTGGATATTGTTGGAGATACTGAAGAAACAGGTACAGAGGTCTACTTTGAGCCGTCAGAAGATACCTTTAGCAATATCAAGTTTCACTACGACCAGCTGGCGAAGCGTCTGCGAGAGTTGTCTTTCTTGAACTCGGGCGTGCGCATAGTGCTGCACGACGAGCGCACAGGTAAAGAAGAAGTTTATGCTTATGAGGGTGGGTTGAGCGCCTTTGTCGAGTTCTTGAATACTAACAAGAGCACAGTGAATAAAATCATGCACTTCAGCAATGACCGCGAAGACGGCACCAGTGTTGAAGTGGCGCTGCAATGGAACGATGGTTTCCAGGAAAACATTCTCTGTTATACCAACAATATCCCTCAGCGTGATGGTGGCACCCATTTGGCCGGCTTCCGCTCGGCGCTGACGCGAGGGTTGAATACCTATATTGAGAAAGAGGGTATTAACGGCAAGTCTAAGGTTAGTACCACCGGTGATGATGCCCGAGAAGGTTTGACTGCTATTATTTCCGTAAAAGTGCCAGACCCCAAGTTCTCATCTCAGACTAAAGACAAGCTCGTGAGCTCTGAAGTTAAAACCGCAGTAGAGCAGGAGATGGGCGATAAGTTTAATGATTACCTGATGGAGTTTCCCCAGGAAGCTCGATTGATTGTTAATAAGATGATAGATGCGGCCCGTGCTCGTGAAGCCGCTCGTAAAGCCCGAGAAATGACCAGGCGAAAAGGTGCCCTAGATATTGCTGGTTTGCCTGGCAAGCTGGCTGATTGCCAGGAGAAGGACCCAGCGCTGTCTGAGTTGTACCTGGTGGAGGGTGACTCTGCTGGTGGTTCTGCAAAACAGGGCCGGGCTCGAAAGACGCAAGCTATCTTGCCCTTGAAAGGTAAAATCCTGAATGTTGAGAAAGCTCGGTTCGATAAAATGCTTTCCAGCGCTGAAGTGGGCACCTTAATCACCGCGCTGGGCTGTGGTATTGGCACCGAAGAATTTAATATTGAGAAACTCCGCTATCACACTATCGTTATTATGACGGATGCGGATGTGGATGGATCTCATATTCGTACCCTGTTGTTGACGTTCTTTTTCCGGCAGATGCGAGAGCTAGTTGAGAATGGCCATATCTTTATTGCCCAGCCGCCACTGTACAAAGTGAGCAAAGGCAAGAGCGAGCAATATGTTAAAGATGATCCGGCACTGTTGGTTTACCTTACCCAGAAGGCTCTTGAGAATGCCAGCTTGCATGTCAATGCCAAGGCACCTGGTATTCAGGGAACGGCTTTAGAGGCGCTGGTAACAAAATTCAGGCATGTGGGCGATTTGATCGAGCGTATGTCATTGGTGTATCCGCAAGAGGTGCTTGCAACACTGGTCTACACAAGTGGTCTTGACAGTAAACTTCTGCAAAAAAGCAGCGATCTTGAGGATTGGTGTAGCGAACTCCAGGGAAAACTCACAGAAGTGGAGAGCGGCACGCATCGTTATAAGGTGTCTATCGCTGAAGATAAAGAGCGCAATCTGTTTGTGCCTAATATCGAAATTACCGCTCATGGTGTGCCTCATTACCACAAGCTTGGCCGTGACTTCTTTGCCTCCACTGAATACGCCGCTATGGTTGAGTTAGGCAAGATATTACAGGGCCTGATTGAAGAGGGCGCCTATGTTAAGCGCGGCGAGCGAGAGCAGGAGATTGCGAACTTTAAAGAGGCATTGGACTGGTTGATGGCAGAGTCGCGCCGAGGCATTAGCACTCAGCGCTACAAAGGTCTGGGTGAGATGAACCCAGAGCAGTTGTGGGAAACCACAATGGATCCAGAAAGCCGGCGCATGTTGGTGGTAACCATTGAAGATGCGATTGCTGCTGATCAGATGTTCACCACGCTAATGGGTGACCATGTTGAACCGAGACGCGAGTTTATTGAGACCAATGCTTTATCTGTAGTAAATCTGGATGTTTAGACGTTAATTTGTAATTTTCTATCAAGCTGGGCTAGTTGATAGATTTCCATATATCTACATCGGAAGACCGCCGCCCATTGTTTGTGCGGCGGTTTTTCTTTGATGGCTCAAAACGAATCTCTTCTCGCCGATCTGTTTTTAGCCGGCGATTTTTTGTGCGTTTTTCTCTGGGGGTTGGGTTGCCGGAGCCTGTTTTTCCGTCCATCACGTCTAGCGTCCTTGTCAGTCTGGTTTTACTTGGATCGTAGCCAGAATGACTGGGGCACTTTGTGATGGGGCTAACAGTTACAGTGCGTTCTCAATCCAGCTGCGCGTTTCTTCGGTTAACTGTCTTGCATCGAGAGTGCTGCTATCAATGGCTGGGCCTATATGCATGGTGATGGTGCCGGGCCGCATAATATAGCTGCGTAAAGGCCAGTGCTCCCCAGCATTATGAGCCACAGGCACCACAGGTACGCTGGCTTTTCTGGCCAAGGCGGCTCCACTGGTTTTAAAGTCGCCCAATTGTTTTGTGCCCACACGAGTTCCCTCCGGATAGATCACAATCCTATTGCCGGCGTTCAGTCTCTGGGTGCCTTTTTTCAGTACAAATCTTATAGCGCGAGCTGGATTAGATCGCTTGATCGCAATAGGCTGCATCAAGGCAAGGCCCCAACCAAACAGCGGGATCCACATAAGTTCCTGTTTTAGGATCACGCTAGCGGGTTGGAAATACCATTGCAGGTAAAATGTTTCCCAGGTGCTCTGATGGTTGCTCAGGACAACGCAGGGACCTTGAGGGATATTTTCTTTTCCCTTCACCACAATAGAAATATCACAGGTGATCCGCAGCCACACCATAGACAGATAATTGCCCCAGGTCGCTACGCGCTGTCGCCGCTTCAGAGGCAAAAAAAACAGCGCGCAGGCAACGGTACTCATCACAATAATTATGCATACAAAGCCGAGATAGAAGAGTGCTGATCTCAGCCCGCGAATTACCATGGTGGCAACCGTCAAATCATCCCGCCTTATTTAGCTGGTGCAAGTTGAGAGATATCTGCGACATTGATAAATAATTGTCTCAGATTAACCAGCAGCGCCAGACGATTGTCTCGCACGGCTGGGTCCTCAGCCATCACCATTACGCTGTCAAAGAATATATCAACCGGCTCACGTAATAGTGCCAATCGGGTGAGTACACCACTGTAGTCACGCCGTTCTATCAACGGTGCGATTTCCGTCGCGAGACGACTAATTTCTGTGCTGAGGGTTTGCTCCGCAGGTTCTTGCAAAAGCTTGTCATTAAGTGTGCTGGACACCTTTGGCTGCTTAGCCAGAATATTTGCCACACGCTTGTTAGCCGCGGCCAGAGCAACGGACTCAGGCAGCAGAGAGAACTGGTTAACCGCCTGCACTCGAGCATTGATATCCACTGGATTTGACAGGCCGAGAGCAGCGACCGCAAGATAGACCTCAGCGTTCATGCCTTCATCTTTATACCAAAACTTAAAGCGATCTTTAATGTAAGTAAGCACTTGCTCACAAAGATTTTCTGCCGACAGTTTGGCCCCAGTTTCCAAGTTGTACTGAGCTACAGCGGCACTAATGGCAGCATTCAGATCCATATCAATGTTGCGCTCAATCATGATGCGCAAAACACCCAAGCTAGCGCGACGCAAAGCAAAGGGATCTTTTGACCCAGAGGGCTGCTGTCCAATACTAAAGATCCCTACCAAGCTATCCAGTCGATCCGCTAGTGCAACAGTTGTCCCTGTTGCTGTACTGGGAACCTGATCCCCAGAAAAGCGAGGCAGATACTGCTCGAATAAAGCCTCGGCAACTTCCGCATCTTCGCCATCGTTCAGAGCGTAGTCACGACCCATAGTGCCCTGCAGGTCATCAAACTCACCAACCATATCTGTCACCAAATCAGACTTGCTCAGTTCGCCAGCGCGACGGGCCAAAGACGCATCGGCGCCAGTCTGGGCCGAAAGGGCCTCAGCTAGGGCAGCCACGCGTTCGGTTTTATCGTATACCGACCCTAGGCTCGCCTGAAACACCACCTGGCGCAACGAGTCCCGACGACTTTCCAGGCTGGTTTTTTTGTCGTTGTTATAAAAAAATGCGGCATCGGCAAGACGCGGGCGAATCACTCGCTCATTGCCACTGATAACCTGGCTGGGGTCCCTGCTCTCGATATTGGCCACGGTAATAAAGGCAGCTATCAGATGACCGCTGTTATCCACCACATGAAAATATTTCTGGTGTTCCTTCATGGAAGAGATCAGTGCCTGAGCCGGAACCTCCAGAAAATATTTGTCAAAGCGGCCGAGTAATGGCACTGGCCATTCATTGAGCGCGCTGACTTCATCGAGTAGATCTTCATCAATCACCGCCTGACCGCCGATATCATTAGCCAGCTTGGTAACACCGGCGCGAATAATGTCCCGGCGTTCGGCAAAATCGGCTATCACATAGGCTGCGCGAAGTTGCTCCTGATAGGTGGTGGGAGATTCGATCACAATATCTCCACTGCCGTGGAATCGGTGACCGCGACTGATGTTGCCAGAGGTCAGACCAAGGATATTTTCCTCACAGACCTGATGATTGAATAGTAGCACTGCCCATTGAACAGGCCGCACAAACTCTTCCTTGCTGCTGCCCCAGCGCATACGCTTAGGAATTGGCAATGCCGCTAAAGAGCTATTAATTACTGGCGCTAATAGGCTACTGGTGAGCGCGCCTGTCTCTTTGCGTCGCACACAGAGCTTATCCTGTTGGCCATCATTCTCGATATAGCTGCCAAGTTCGCTGACCTCAATATGGTTTTTACCGGCAAAGGCTTCAGCGGCTCTGGTGGGCTGTCCATCAGCATCAAAGGCAACTTTCACCGGTGGTCCCCAGGCCACCAACTCTGAATCCGGTGCTTGAAGATCTAGGCCTTTTATCACTACAGCTAGACGGCGCGGTGCGGCGTAGGAAACAACTTCACCAAAAGATAGATTCTCCGATTTAAATCCCTCAACGATACCGTTGGTAAATGCCTCAGATAACTTGGTCAGTACTTTTGGCGGCAGCTCTTCGGTGCCTAATTCAACAAGAAAATCTGCGCTCATTTTGCTTCTCCTGCTGAGTCTTTATCCTCTTTACGGTGCTTGGCGAGCATTTCTGCGGCTATGATTTTATCCGCCAGGGGAAAGCCCTCGGCCATGCGCGAGTCAAAGTAACCCTGCGCCACACCGCGAGCCAGAGTGCGTACGCGTAAAATATATCGCTGGCGCTCAGTGACCGAAATGGCTTTTCGTGCATCCAGCAAGTTAAAGGTATGGGAGGCTTTCATGACCATCTCATAGGCTGGTAGTGGAAGCTTTTCACTGATCAGGCGTTCTGCATCTTTTTCGTATTGGTTAAAGGCACTAAACAGAAACTCAACATCCGCATGTTCAAAGTTGTAGGTAGACATCTCTCGCTCGTTTTGCAGGAACACATCCCCATAGGTGACATCGCCATCCGGGCCATGAGCCCAAACCAAATCGTAAATACTGTCAACCGCTTGCAGGTACATAGCGATACGCTCAAGGCCATAGGTAATCTCACCGGTCACCGGATAACATTCAAGGCCACCCACCTGTTGGAAATAGGTAAACTGAGACACTTCCATGCCATTGAGCCAGATCTCCCAGCCTAGGCCCCAGGCTCCCAATGTTGGTGATTCCCAGTTGTCTTCTACAAAACGGACATCATGAACAGAGGTATCAATACCCAGGTGTTGCAGCGATCCCAAATACAGTTCCTGAAAATCTGCCGGAGATGGCTTCATTACCACTTGAAACTGATAATAATGTTGCAGGCGATTGGGGTTTTCGCCATAGCGACCATCCGTCGGTCGACGAGAAGGCTGCACGTAAGCGCTGTTCCAGACTTCCGGACCAATTGAGCGCAGGAAAGTAGCGGGGTGGAATGTACCAGCGCCCACTTCCATATCCAGGGGCTGCATTACCACACAGCCCTTGTCGGACCAGTACTGCTGGAGTCTTGCTATAAGTTCCTGAAAGGTATCAGGGGGAGCGCACAAGTTGCTCAAGAAAATCACCTATAAATATTTATGGGAATCAAAAGAATGGGCAATTATAAACCTGCAAACCCAGAAAGATAGGGCAATACGAAGGTAATAGCTGGAATTAATACCATAGATCGAAGCACTTATGGATATAATGCTCGCTGGATAAAGACCGGTTGTTGATTAAGGAGATTTAAATGGTTCATGTAAGGCGTAGTGAAAAGGTTCGCAAAGCAGTATTTCCCGTTGCAGGGATGGGCACTAGGTTTTTGCCTGCAACCAAGGCAAGCCCCAAAGAAATGATGCCGGTGGTTGATAAACCATTAATTCAGTACGCAGTAGAAGAAGCAGTAGAGGCTGGTATTACCGAACTAATTTTTGTTACTGGGCGCACCAAGCGCAGCATTGCAGATCATTTTGATAAGGCCTACGAGTTAGAGCACCAGCTAGAACAAAGGGGAAAAAAAGAATTATTGGCCATCGCTCAAAATGTGGTGCCCAAAGGCGTTAGCTGCACTTATATTCGTCAGACTGAAGCCCTGGGTTTGGGTCATGCGGTATCGACTGCGGCCCACTTAGTGGGGGACGAACCCTTTGCGGTGCTATTGGCGGACGATCTTATTCATCACCGCAAAGGCGCGCTTAAACAGATGGTCGAGATCTTCGACTTTTACAAAAGCTCTGTTATCGCAGTACAAAAAGTACCAGGGCCAGAAATTTCCGCCTACGGCGTTATTAGTGGTGCCAAGCAGGCTGAGCGCGTTTACCGCTTGGACGAAATTGTCGAAAAGCCCGCGGCTGAAGATGCCCCCTCAGATATGGGTGTCACCGGGCGCTATATTTTTACCCCTCAGCTTTTTAGCCACCTAGCAGCACTCAAGCCTGGTGCCGGCGGGGAATATCAGTTAACAGATGCTATACAGACATTGCTTACAGAAGAGCAAGTTTTGGCCTATGAGTACGAAGGCATACGCTACGACTGCGGTAGTAAAATGGGCCTTCTCAAGGCCAATATTGAACTGGGTCTGGAGCATGGTGAGATTGGCGCCGACCTGCGAGATTATTTGAAAAAAGAGTTGCTAGAAAAACTGTGAAGAGCCAAGTTGTTCTGATTATTCTGCGAATGGTTGCCTGGATTCCACTGGGCATAGCCAGGCCTCTGGGCAGTTTGACCGGACGCGCCATTCGCTGGTTTAACCTGCGCTCTTATCGCGTCGCCAAAATTAACTTAGCCCTCTGTTACCCGACCCTGAACAGCGATGAGGTAGAAACACTCAGCCGTGAGCGCATGGCGCAGTTGGGGCAGGCCTTTTTTGAAACCCCTAAATTGTGGCGCAAAAATGACCAGTGGTTGGACAGCAAAATAGTTGCGGTTGATGGGCAGGAGCATTTGCAGGCGGCTCTGGCAAATGATCGCGGCACCATCTTGTTAATACCCCACCAGGGCAATTGGGAAGTTATTGGTTTGTGGGTTGGCAAACAGACCAGCATGACATCCCTTTACGAACCACCGAAAATGGCCGCGCTGGAAAATTGGGTTAAAAGCGCCCGGCAGCGAACCGGAGCGACATTGGTGCCAACCAACGTGCGTGGCGTGGCTGCGTTATTAAAAGCGTTGCGCCGAGGCGAGACCACGGCAATTTTGCCAGATCAGCAACCACCGCCCAGCAGTGGTGATTTCTCCCCAATCTTTGGTGTGCCTGCTCAAACTATGACCCTGGTGCACAATTTAATCCAAAAGTCTGGTAGTCAGGTTTTGTCTTGTGCCGCATTAAGGGTGCCTGGCGGTTGGCACCTGCATTTTTTACCAGTGGTAGACGCAATATATAGCGACAATCAGCAGGTCAGCCTAGATGCGTTAAACCATGAGGTAGAAAATATCGTGGCCTTGGCACCCAGTCAGTATCAGTGGGAATACAAGCGCTTTCGCGCGCGCCCCGAGGGCTTTCCCAAGATCTATCCCAACGGCTGTTAATCCCCTTGCCCACCAATAGATTTTCTAATGTCCGTTTGCACCGAGAGCCAGCCTGGCGACAGATGCTGTCAATCTCGGACCAATCTGTGCCACAGCAGTGGCGCGGCTGGCTGTCAGACACTGGATCACTGACCCGACGCTTGCTGGATGCCAGTGATGGCAATCTTTCGGTCCAGATACTGCGCCAGGAACTAAAAAGGCCTCGGTTATCCGAGCGTCAGGCGCTGGGGCTACCTCCGCGGCATCTAGCGCTTATTCGAGAAGTGGTTTTGTTGGGCAATGGCCAGCCTTGGGTCTATGCCAGAAGCATTATTCCATTGACCACCCTCACTGGCCGCTTACGGAAGTTACGCCATCTGGACAATCGCCCCCTTGGGGCCCTGTTATTTCAAGATCCAACCATGACCCGAGAGCCGGTTGAAATTGCTTGTCATACCCTAGCCAGTGTCCAGCTGCCGGAGGCAATCGCCGATATTCGCGCGTCAATGTGGGGGCGCCGCTCGGTATTTCGTTTGGATAACAAGCCGCTGTTAGTCAGCGAGATTTTCTTGCCCGACTTTACGCCGTACAATCAAAGTCTGAGCTTTGGATACCCCCGAACCCTATGACTTCAAAAATGACTCCACAGGTGAGCCCATGGATGCGGCTCATGCGTCTGGACCGGCCCATAGGCACCTATCTTTTGTTGTGGCCAACTTATTGGGCGCTATGGTTTGCCGCTGGGGGAATTCCATCTCTGAAAACTCTGGTAATTTTT
>ERZ1046568.1150-NODE-1150-length-19375-cov-17.197308_pt1 | contig 19375 bp, 13 predicted proteins | sample MGYA00383092_ERZ1046568 | MGnify/ENA primary metagenome ERZ1046568 (study PRJEB29581, sample SAMEA5548362) | metagenome | biome: marine; feature: coastal; material: water | depth 1 m | study: Short-term variability in the microbial, nano- and picoplankton... | reverse complement strand
TTTCACAGTTGAGTCGGATCTGACGTCGGCTTGCTGTATTATGTCCGGACATTTGCGGGAACACGAGATGTCATCCTTAAAGACCAACGATGAAGCGCCGCCGCCGCTGAGCCGCGCGATTGCCGAGCGAGCCCTCGCGTTGCAGGCATCGGACGTGCCAAGCGACATATGGCGATACTTAAAGCTGTGCCTAGCAGACGCGATTGGTATTGCTTTTGCGTCTAGAGATTATGATTTTGCCCAAAAATCACTGGCTTCCTTGAACGTTTTAGGAAGCCAAGGCAGCGCGACGATACTGGGTCAGTCGAGCACCGTCGCCGTGCGAGATGCCGCGTTGATGAACGGACTGCTGATTCATGGTCTCGATTACGACGACACCCATTTAGCCTCGGTCGTGCATTGCTCGGCGAGTGCTCTGCCGGCCACGCTGGCGCTGGCTGAGAGCAAGGGTGTAGGGGGGCAGGCGTTATTGTTGGCAACCTTAATGGCAATTGAGATTGACGCCTTGCTGGGTGCACAAGCTGGCGGCGTGTTTCAACAGGTCGGATTTCACCCCACGGGTGTGGTGGGCGTATTCGGTGCTGCGGTAGCGGCAGCGACGCTCATGGGGGGGGATCTCGACGCGTTGATTAGAACGCAGGGTATTGCACTCAGTCTCAGTAGCGGCAGCATGGCATTTTTAGATGATGGCAGTTGGACTAAGCGTCTGCACCCGGGGTGGGCTGCTTCGGCTGCACTGCAGGCCGCGTCGCTCGGTGTGTCAGGGTTTGAAGGGCCGGGCGACGCGTATGGCGGACGGTTTGGGTTTTACGCGCTTTATGCACCCGGGACAAAAGTCGATACGGCAGCAATCGCCACGTCGTTATTTTCTAAGTGGTCCCTCGAATCGGTGGCGATCAAGCCCTATCCGATTTGCCACTTTAATCACGCTCCAGTCGATGCGGCGCTGGCGTTACGCGCTGAGCACCACTTGGCACCAGAGCACATCGCGGCGATCACGATTTTGTTACACGAGCGACAGTTTGGTGTTGTGGTGGAGCCACTGGATAAAAAGCGGGCCCCCCAGAGTGAGTACGATGCCAAATTCAGTGTGCCCTATGCCGTGGCCACAGCGCTGTGCAAAGGCGTTTTCGGTTTGTCAGAGTTGCACGACTCGGCGAGGCTGGATCCCGCAGTGCTTGACCTGTGCCAGCGGATTGACTGCGCTCACGATGAGCGATCTCGCTATCCTGAGGTGTTTTCAGGCGGTGTTCGGATCACGTTAAAAGATGGCACCGTGCTGGAACAGTTTGAGCAGGTGAATCGCGGGGCGGAAGGGCAGTTGCTTCCGGCGGAGCACGTGCGTGACAAGTTTATGGCGAATTGTGCGCTGAGCATTACCGCCGAAGAAGCGGAGTCGATCTGGCAGTGTCTGATGCGACTGGATGAATTGGAGGACGTAGCGAGCCTAACGGCCTTGCTACGGTCGGAGTAGACAGTACCGAGCGGAGCGTCGCTCAAAGGAGACAAACATGTTGATGAAAGCCGGTGGCCAGATCATGAGTGCGGCGGAGTACGAGGAAAGTCTCCGTCGTTATCAGCCGACCGTTTACGTTGACGGTGACCTGATTGAATCGGTGGTCGACGAACCGCGGTTACAGCCCGGTATTCGCGCGGTGGGTGTGACTTACGATTTTGCCCAACGACCGGAGTATGGCGGATTGATGCTGGCAGACCAGGCGTCGTCCGGAAAGACCGTCAATCGGATGCTCCACATCAATCGTCACTCGGAAGATTTGCTCTCCAAGTTGGAAGCGGTGCGTCTGATTTGTCGTGAGAGTGGTTGCGCTCAGCGCTACCTGACACACGACGCACTCAATGCCATTCATCAGGCGACTTGGCAGATTTCTGAAGATACCGGTGGGGAGCAGTACGAGCGATTCTTAGCCTATTTGCACCGTGTGCAAGATGAGGACTTAACGCTTGGGGTTGCCATGACAGATGGCAAAGGCGATCGCAGTAAGCGCCCGGCTGATCAGGTGGTGGCGGATAGTTATGTTCATATCCGAGAGCGTCGGGCTGAAGGCATCGTTATTTCAGGCGTCAAAGCCATTGTGACCGGTGGGCCGTATATGCACGAACTGCTCGTCATGCCTTGCCGCACCATGCGCAAGGAAGACGCTGACTTCGCAGTGTGCTGTGCAGTGCCGATTGACGCGAAAGGCTTAACCATTATTTCGCGACCGGCCGGTCGGCCAGGTGAGGCAGACGCGCATTTTAGCGCCAAGTATGGACAGAGCACGGCGGTGTGCCATTTTGACCAAGTGCTGGTGCCTTGGGATCAGGTGTTCTTCGCGGGTGAGCACGACTACACCGAGCACTTGGTGACCTCCTATGCCAATCATCACCGGCACAGCTGTATTGGTGCTCGCGCGGGGTTCGGTGATCTCTTGATCGGTGCGGGGGCGCTGATGACCGAAGCCAACGGATTAGATATGGCCACGGTACCGCACCTCCGAGATAGCATGGCGGAGTTGATTAAGCTGGTAGAGGGGTTTTTTGCCTGTGGAGTGGCCGCCTCGGTTTACGGGATTGAAGATCCCAGCGGCTCTTGGATGCCGGAACCGATATTCTCTAACGTGGGCAAATTGTTATTGGCAACGCAAATTTACGACATGCACCGGATTGCCCACGAGGTGTCAGGGGGACTGATTGTTGCTTTGCCGGGGCCTGACGAAGACCATAACCCTGCGACGTCTGGTGATTTGGCGACGCTACTCGCCGGTCGTGCTGACATTCCTTACGATCAGCGCATGCAGGTGGCTCGATTTATGGAGGACATCACTGCCTCGTCGACGGCGGGGTGGTACTCGGTCATCAGTCTGCATGGCGGCGGTTCACCGCAGGCGATGAAACGAGAAATCTATCGACAGTACCCGATCGAGGAACGTCGGGAGCTGGTTGAGCGGCTACTTGATCGAGGCGTCGCGGATTCGGGCTCGTCTGGCGCGCCTGCGCGGCAAAAGCAGCCTGGTCAGTGTTGCGCCGAAGGGTGTCAGCCATCCACGCCACCGACTGAGTCGTAACCGCGCTAGCAGTCTGTCCATTGGAGGCGTGCTCAAAAGACTGAGACGAACTCCATACATTCCCCGTTGGTCACACTGTCGCGCATGTGATTGCGCGCTAAGTGTGCCACTGCTCTGAAACCCTGCCCTTGTCAGGGTGCCCACTCAGCGTCTTTCCCGAGGCAGGACAGCTGACCTGCCACACCAGTTCGTTCGCAGCACGACTCCTTCCTGGCTAGCGCCGGTCCGCCATGTCTGGCGGGCTCTGTTGTTTTCTATTCAGTCATTTGCCTATTGCAAATCTAAATAAGAATGATTAGCATTAGCAATATCATTAGCATTAAGATCGCAAATGCGTGTTACTGAGCGCAAAACTGGCAAACACCAACCCCTCTGCATTGGGAGATTAAAATGAACAAATATGCATCTAAGCTGATCACGTTAGCCTTTGTGGCTTGCGTCAGCCTGTTTTTGGTAGCTTGTGGCGGGGGCAGTGGGTCCAGTTCGCCACCCCCACCGCCTCCTCCCGCAGAAGAGCCACCCCCACCGCCTCCGGATACCGACGGCGATGGCGTCATCGACGATGAGGACAACTGCCCAGAGGATGCCAACGCCGATCAAATCGACAGTGATGCGAATGGCAAAGGTGATGCCTGTGATCCCATGCCCCTGGTCTATTCCGCAAAGGGCTACGCGGGCGATGGCACTGACGATGGGGTGAGCTACACCGGTCAAACGGCTCGGCAGGTATTGCAGTTGAAATTGGTCGACTACATGGAGTCGATCGTCGAATCTCCGGGCGAGTTCGACACGATCTCAGCGGGCATGCGTTTTTACATGACGGGCGACGGTGCAGACGAGACGGCGCATGAGTTCTCAACGAAAGGTGGTGATCCCGTGATACCGGGCCCGACCTACGGCGATATCAGCACCGGTAAAAACCTCAACGGGAAAATCGCAGGGGGTAACCTCGCGGGATCTGGTGAGACAGGTTTGCTCATCGACGGTGAGTTCTTCGGCTGGGAAACAGGCCTCGATGCTACGCCACTGCCGATCGAATTAGTGTACTCATGGATGGACGCGTTGGCATTAGAGGCGACCGACGGTGACGATCCGTTAATATCTGTCGCAGATGGTACTCAGGTCAATATTGGTTCACCGATGATCTCGGCATCAGGGGTTCATTACCGCCAGTTGATTCAAAAGTTTCTCTCTGTGGCGGTAAATTTCTCTCAGGGCACCAATGATTATCTGCAGGCCAATTTTGCAGAGATGCTCGGTGAGGAAAAGCCCGGTAAGGGCTATTCGGCCGGTGCGCATGACTTTGACGAAGCCTTTGGCTATTACGGCGCCGCCCGCGATATGAACGATTACACCGACGACGAGGCAGCGGGCAAAGGCGGTCGCGCCGAGTATGGCAACGGTTATTACGATTCAAACGGTGATGGCCTTATCGACATACGAGCTGAATTTGTTTTCGGGCACGCGCAAAACTGTGCGAAGCGTGACCGCAAGAAAAATGCAGAGGGCGTTGCCTACACTGATTACTCTAAGGCAGCGACGGACGCTTTTTTAGTGGGTCGTCGAATCTTAGAGAATGCAGAAGAAGCGGGCGAGTTGACGGCTGAGGCTGATGCAGCGCTGCAGGCGCAGATCGACGTCGCGGCATTGACCTGGGAGCAGTGTATTGCTGCAACCGTGGTTCATTATATCAACGACGTCTCAGGTGACATGGGAAACTTTGTTGATGGGAAATTTGCAGACCTCAAGAATTTCACCGATCTGTCAAAGCACTGGGGCGAAATGAAAGGCTTTGCACTCGGTCTGCAGTTCAGTCCCGAGTCTCCCTTTCGAAAAGGTGACACGGGAAAATCAGTCACTGATTTGAAGTTGGTGCTCTCGTTAATGGGAGACGGGCCCGTCCTGCCCGATGGTTCACAGGGTGGCCAAGCCGCCACAGCCGCGAGCGCTGCTGATGCCGTGCAGGCATATCTTAACGACCTGCTAGAAGCCAGAGATATTCTTCAAGAAGCGTATGGCTTTGACGCCGAGGTGACCGCGATTTGGTGACGCTAAGAAGACTTGACGAGACTGCAGGGCCCGACAAACGGGCCTTGCTTACAGGCGCCGCATCAGCGGCGTTTGGTTTTTTTATGAATCGAGGTTTTCAATCATTATGATGGTTCAGATGAGCAGAATATTTTTGAGTGTCGTGGTGCTTATTATGCTCGCCGCCTGCACTGACAGCAGTAGGGAGGTTGTTTCATCACCTTCGCTAGATGACCTGCCTTCCGACGGTTCTGGAACCGGAGGCGATGGTGGCGGTGAGCCAGACGTCTACTCTACCCGCGATATGTTGGTCGCTTATATTGACGAGATTGTTCTGCCAAATTATCGAGACTTGGAGGCGTTGACGACGCAATTTGCCGCGTCTGATAGCACCTTGGATGCCTATTGCGACGCCATCGGCACCGCGGAGCAGGCGAGTCAGCTAGCAGCGGCACGTCGTGACTTCCTGGCCATCTCCGAAAAAGTGCAGGCCTCAGAGCTACACGTCATTGGGCCCGCTATCGAGAACGGCGGGAGTCTGCAGTTCAGGCTGAATTCTTACATGGCAGGGCCATTAAGCACTTGTGGTGTGGACGGTATTGCCGCGCAGGTTGAAGACGGTATCAACATCGACGCGAGATCACTGAATCAACGCGGTATCGGCGCGCTGGAATATCTCTTATTCAATGACAATTTAGATCATTCTTGCCCGCCCCAAGCCGCGGCGACTGCTCAGTGGAATGCGCTCGATGAGCGCACCAGAGCAGCCCAACGTTGCCAAGCCGCGCAACTGATTGCCGGCGATATGTCTGCAGCCTCAGCAACGCTTTTTGATAAATGGGCTCCTACTGCTCAAGATTACCGCGCGGTTTTTCTGAGCGAAGAGCGAGTTGGCGAAAGTCTGCAGGAGACCACCGATGCGATGTTTTACCTCGAAGAAGGGGCCAAGGACGCCAAGTTGGGTAATCCGCTGGGCATCGTGGTTGCCTGTTCTGCGTTAACGTGCCCGGAGCAAATCGAGTCCCCATACAGCGTGGCATCATTAGACAATATCATTACCAATGTGAAAGCGTTTCGACGCATTTTTATATCAAATGATAAGACCGGCTTTGATGCGCACTTAACGGCTGAGGGCTTCCCAGAAGTCGCGGAGCGTTTCATCAACAATCTGCAAGCGTCGATTGCTTATGCAGAAAGCATTGAGCAGAGCGTCACGGAGCAGGTTGCTGCGATTGCCACTGAATCAGAAGAAACCGCTTGCAGTAACGCTTTTGCCAACCCAGATAGCCCTTCGGAGCAATTTCCTCTGTGCACGCTATATGGCATGTTGAAAACAATTGTCGACGATCTCAAGATCGATTTTGTCACCATCGTCAATGTGTCAATTCCTGGCGGTTCCCAGTCAGATAACGATTAATGCGAAGTATTCATATGAAATTAAGTACCGCAATAGCGACTTTTTGCTTGGGTAACGCCATGGTGGTGAGTGCTCAGGTCAGCAATGATGACGAGCGCTTCTTGCTCGAGGAGATCACGATTATCGGAAGTAAGGCCGACGTCAACGCGATGTCGGGCACGGCCGATTTCGTGTCTCAGGAAGACTTGGATCGCTTTGATCAAATCGATCTCCGCAAGGTCCTTAATCAAGTGCCCGGTGTTTATATTAGGGAGGAGGATGGGTATGGGTTACGGCCTAATATCGGCATTCGCGGCGCGGTAGCGGAACGCAGTCAGAAAATCACTATCATGCGTGATGAGGTGTTGATTACCCCTGCGCCGTACTCGGCCCCTGCCGCCTACTACGTCCCCAATGTGAGTCGTATCTCGAGCGTTGAGGTACTGAAAGGACCCGCCGCAGTGGCGCACGGGCCGCATACTGTGGGCGGCGCAGTGAATATGGGGTCACTGACTATTCCCAATGATACGGCCGGAATGCTGGACATCAGCGCAGGGTCAGATGGCTTTTATAAGGCGCAAGCGTCGTACGGTGGCATGTCGGGTAACTTTGGTTATTCCGTTGACGTGCTGACGTACGGTGCTGACGGATTTAAAAGTGTTGATGGCAGTAACCAATCAACCGGGTTTGAACGCACCGACTTTGGCATGAAATTGCTTTATCAGCGGCCAGATTTGCGGGCGGATCATCTCATGACGTTACTCGTCGAGGGGGGTGATGAGGATGCTGACGAGACCTATTTGGGGTTGGCTGATGCGGATTTCATCGATGATCCCTACCGCCGTTACGCTGCATCGCAATTGGCACGCTTTCAGTCAGATCATGTTAACGCGCTGCTCAACTATGGCTTTTCTTTGTCAGAATCAATGCGCTCCAATATTAAGCTCTACTGGAATGAGTTCGACCGGTCATGGAATAAGCTCGACGGATTTTGGGCTGGGCCGACGCTTCAGAAAGTGTTGCAGGCACCACAGCAATATCAGCGTCAGTACTTTGTACTGACGGGACAAAAAGATTCAGCCAATCGCGACGATGAAATTCTTGATGTCACAAACAATGATCGCAGTTATGAGAGCAAGGGCGTGCAGTGGTCGCTGACCGACGAGCGTGAGCTTGGACAAGTAGGGGTGTCGACAACGGTCGGATTGCGCTTCCATCAGGATCAAGTGGAGAGAAACCATCAACCACGGTCTTATCTGATGGTGAATGGTGGGATGGAGTCCGATAACGTTGCCAGAGGGCTGAAAACGAGCAATAAAGCAGAGAGTGAAGCGTTCGCTGCTTACATTGTGTCGCGCCTGTCATTTTCGGCTATCTCTGTCGACTTAGGGGTTCGTTACGAGGACATCGATGGAGAGGTGTCCGATTTTCTGACCGACACTCAAACTGCGCGCTCACAAGCGTTAACGGCCCCGTCGTTAAGTGGAATTTGGACACTTAACGAGCTGCTCTCTTTCTTTGGTGGTGTTTACGAAGGTTTTTCACCGGCAGGTCCCGGATCTGACGCGGAGCATGAGGAGAGCACTAATTATGAGTTGGGGGTGCGCTTCGCGAATGATCGCACGTCCGCCTCAGTCGCCGGCTTTTACAGTGACTACGGCAATCTGATCGGACGTTGTCGCGTGAGCGATGCCACTTGCGAGCCCGGTTCAGAGTTTAATGGCGGGGAAGTCGAAGTCTCTGGGGTAGAGGTTTCTGCCTCTCACACCATGGCATTGACCGCGCAATGGCAATTACAAGTAGCGGCTGCGTACACCTATACACAAGGTGAATTTGCGACCACTTTCTTTTCTGGTTTCCCCCAATGGGGCTTGGTAAAAGAGGGGGATGAGCTCCCTTACATTCCAGAAAGTATCGGTAATGTGCGAGCCAGCTTACTGGCGTCTAAGTGGCGCTTGGAAGGGACGGTCGACTTTCAATCGCAAATGCGCGAAGTCCCCGGCTCGGGTACCATCGACAAGGACGTCCACAGTGATGGGTTTGCCGTCCTAGACTTGAGTGCATCCTATGCGCTGACAGACCAGCTGACACTGCAAGCCTTGCTATTAAATGCGACGGACGAAGTGGCGATCACTTCTCACCGGCCTTTCGGTGCGCGACCCAATCGACCCAGATCGCTCATTGGTCGCATCCGCTACGAGTTCTGATGCGGTAACCGTGGACACTTGGATACTCGCACTGGCGACTCCCTTTTTTTACTTTACTGATCCGTCAAAACGGCTCTTTTGGGGTTATCTACTGAGTTCTGGTTTATTGGCGCTAGGGGTTGTTTACGCCAGTCGGAACACTGCTGGCCGAGCCGCGACACTGTCTAACCTGCTGACCAGCGCGTATTGGTGGAACCGCTCAACGCGACAGGATTATCTATTGCTGTTCATCAATGCGACTTTGAAAGCCGGTGTTTATATCCCGCTTATTGGCGGGCAATTAGCATTCGCCATTATGACTGCGCGATTTTTGAATCAATTCGTTGCCGATGCGCCGCAAGTTGCTATCTCGCCCCTCACCGTCACGCTGCTCTTTACTGTGGCAGCCTTTACCGTCGACGATCTCACGCGATTTCTGATACACAGAGGGATGCACGCTTGGGGTCCTTTATGGCGTTGCCATCAAGTCCATCATTCTGCCACGACGTTGACGCCGCTCACTGTTTTTCGGACCCATCCCGTTGAGAGTCTTATTAACTACTGTCGCGGAATGTGTGCATTGGGTTTCGTGACAGGACTATTCATCTGGAGTTTCGGCCAACATCTGCAGGTCTGGGACATTCTCGGCGTGAATGCGTTGGGCTTTTTGCTGACTGCTCTTGGCGCCAATCTGCGCCATAGCCATATTCCGTTGCGTTTTGGCGTGTTTGAAAGATGGTTGGTGAGTCCCGCACAACATCAGCTGCATCACTCCCTAGACCATCAGCATCCGAACTATGGTTCTTTTTTGGCTTGCTGGGATCGTTGGTGTGGGAGCTGGATGCCAGGCATCCAAGCCAATGATTTGCGTTTTGGTTTGGGGCCGTCGGAGGAGGGGGGTAAAATAGCGCTCCCGAGGCCTGTTGCCTCGGGGGGTGAAATGTCTCAGGTATAGACCTCACCTGAGACGGACAAGGTTGATTACGCCGTTGGCTTGACCGTTTTCATCGCGGTTTGCAGGTAGTTTTGCTCGCCGACTCGGTCCATCAGCGACAGCTGCGTTTCCAGCCAGTCAACATGCTCCTCTTCAGCTTCCAGGATATGACGAGCCAAATCCCGCGATACAAAATCCTTGTTTTGTTCGCAGCACTCTACCGTGGCAATCAGATCAGCGTGGGCAATGTGCTCCAATTTCAGGTCGCACTCGAGCATTTCTCGAGGTGTCTCCCCAATCTGTAGCTGACCTAAGTCCTGGAGGTTCGGAATACCCTCTAAGAAGAGAATGCGTTCTACCAAGGCATCCGCATGCTTCATTTCATCAATCGACTCGTGATACTCGTGCTCTGCAAGCTCAACGAGGCCCCAGTCTTTGTACATCTTGGAATGCAAGAAATACTGGTTGATGGCGACCAGCTCGTTATACAAAATCTTATTGAGGTGCAGAATGACGTCAGCGTGCCCTTTCATAGCAATTTCCTTCTGTTTGCATCGACTCCCGCAGTGTAGTCGAAATAAAACAAAAAGAACACTAAGTCATTGTTTTTACTAGATAAAACGAATCAAACTCATTCGTATTCTCAGCTACCGGCAACCAATAGGCTGGTGCCGTTGCCACCTTGCTGTCCATGCAGGGTGTCTTGCACCAACTTGCTGGCACGAAAAAGGCATTTGCCGCACTGGCTAGAGCAGCCTGTTTTAACTTTAACGTCATCGATCGACCGAGCGCCCGCCTCAACTTCTTGGACGATTTCGCGGTCAGTAACGCCTTTGCAAATACAAATATACATGGCGCAACATTAGTGCTAATGAGAATGATTGTCAACATTATTCGCGTTACTTGCCGCGATATTGACTGAAGCTGAGCCGCCTTCTAACAGCTGTCGAGTGTTCCAGGGGGGCTGTGCTAAAAGGGCACCGCCAACGCTGCTGGAGGCAATATGGTAGTTCTTTTCATCAGTCTGTCATGCTGCGGGTCAAATGGATCTCGGCGATGCATGGTGCAGGCGTTATCCCACAATAGTGAATCGCCAGGCTGCCATTCATGGGAGTAGACAAACTCAGGCCGCGTCGTCCAATCAAATAAAAATGCCAACATCTCCGTACTTTCTCCGGCATCCCAACCTACAATTTCTGTGGTCATTCCAGGACACAGATATAAGGCTTTTTTACCTGTAATAGGGTGCGTTCTCACCAAAGGCTGCTGAATATCGGGTGAGCGCGCCTTTTGTTTATTGTTGGTGGGCACGCTGTATGCTTGGTTAAACGCTTCATAGGACTGATTGGCAAGACAGCCCTCTAATTTGGACTGCGTGGCTTCAGGCAGGGCGTCGAAGGCAGCACACATATCGGCAAACTCTGTATTGCCCCCTTCAGGTGGCAAGATATCGGCCATCAGTAGCGATCCAACCGCAGGTTTAGGCAAGTAGATTTGATCGTAGTGCCATCCGACTTCTGTATCGGCAAGGATACCGATACGCCGTCCCTCGCGCTCGATATTGGAAACATAAAGAATTTCGGGGTGCTCTCGCGACAGATACTCCTCGCGAACATGAATTTCCAGCGCGCCAAATTCTTTGCTGAATTCCACCAGGGTGGCTTCGTCAAACTGTTGGTTTCTGAATAACAGTAATTTGTGCTCAGCCCACAATGCTCTGATCGCGTTGATAGAGGCTTCTGACTGAGAAGCGCTGGGATCAAAATTGAGCACCTCAGCGCCAAATGAGGGACTTAATGCGCGCGTGGCGTACATATTGCTGACTCCAAACAAAGTGGGGGTAATTGTACGGACATTTGCTTTGAATACCAACCACAGCAGAACAGTTGCCGCTGAATCAGACCTAATCCCTAGGTCATGGCGTTTGATAGGGAGCTAACTGGCCATCTCTAAGGACAGCACGCCAACAATGACAAGGCCGATACCCGCTAGCTGGCTGAGGGTGAGCATTTCGCCGGTCAGGTAATAGGCCATGATGGCGGTGGCAGGCGGACCCAGTGTGCTGATTAAGGCTGCGCGGGATGCACCCACTCGACGCACGCCCTCGGCCATTAGCAGCAGCGGGAGGACCGTCGAGAAGACGATTAAGGCGACGAGCGTTAGCCAGGCGGACCCAGAGAGATCAATGTTTTGCCAGCCACTAGCGATTTGATAGTGTCCGAGAAAGCCCACTGCCGCAGAGGTCATCGCGACAAACGTAAAGAAGCTGCTGCCCAAGCGCTGCGTGAGGTCTGCGCTGACCAAAAAGTAAACGGCAATGGTGAGAGAGCAAAAAGCGATCCAACCCATCCCAGTCCATTGCTCAGCCGTCAGTGAGGCGCTCAGTGCGCCGGTGACCAGTGTGACCCCTGCCGTTGTCAGCAAAAGGGCGAGCACGACGGGTGCCGAGGGCGCTCGGCGGTGCATCACAGTGGTGATGAGGACCACAAAGATCGGGTAGGCAAACAGCAAGGGCCGTTCTACGCTGGCAGCAACGATGGTGAGCGCATAAAAATTAGCCAACGCACCGAGGTAGTAGCAGAGCAGACCGACACCGGCGGCGATCAATAGATCTTTCCGCTGAGTGATGCGATCCGCAGAGCTGCTTATATTGTTACGGTAGAGCCAAGCAAGGAGTGCAAATCCAGGTACGGCAAGCACGGACCTAATCGCAGCGACGTCATGAAATGAGAGCCCCATGCCGTAAAGTGCTTTCGCAAAGAGTCCTTTACCCGCGAGGAGAATGGCTCCACCGGCAACCAACAGGCTCCCGACCCAATGATTCGACGCGGATGTCGTCAGGGGGTGCCGCCTGTAGTCTGGAGCTCGGCGAGGATCTCCTCCGTGCTGAGTACTCGAGCCCATAATCGTTTCAGCATGGTCAGGGTCGCCTGCTGCATGTCTTCGCTGTCTGTTCCGGTCCCATCGCTCGCCACGACGACTTGGTACTGTAAATCGCAGGCTTCCATTGATGTCATGGCCACACAATTGTTGGTGGAGACGCCGGTGGAGACCACCGTTGTCACCCCTAAAGCGCGCAATGCGCTGTCGAGTGCTGTCGAACGGAAGGCACCTTGTGTGGTTTTGTTCAGCACCAAATCATCGGGCCCCGGTTTTAATGCATCGACCACTTCGTGTTCGGGCTGACCGGCAATGTTATTAGTGGCTTTAATGATCGGTGCGATATGCGGCGGAGCGTCGCTGGCGTCTCGGGCATTGGCGCCATAGGTTATCCAAATAATCGATGCGCCAGCAGTGCGAAAGCCCTCGATGAGCTTTTGTATATTGGGAATCAAGAGTTGTTCGATGCGGTCGAAGCGGTATTGTGCTGAGTCACTGTTACCTTGTTCTGCGAGTAATTGACCGAGGCCCATGTGTCGATTACCGGTGGCATTTTGCATGTCGATAATGAGCAATGCGGTGCGCGCTGGATCAAGGGTGAACTGTTGGCTGAACGCGTCAACGAAGCTGGGTGTGCTCATGGTGACTGGAATCCTTGAAATGTTCGTACATTCTAAGTCATATTGGGTTCACTGAGGGTGAGATCTTTGTGAGGAGGCGGAATGGATAAGTTTGCACAAGCGGGATACGGGCAACGGGATATCGGTTTTGGTGAACGGCCAGCCCTGCTAATGGTGGATTTTCAGCTCGGCTTTACCGATGCAAGTAACCCCTTAGGGCGGAGCGATCACGTTCAGCAAGCGGTCGATAATACAGCGACCCTGCTCGCAGCCTGCAAGGCCCATCATATTCCTGCTGCTTCTTGTGCGGTGTCATGGGGCGGGCCGGATGAAATGGTGTATTGGAAAATTGATTCGCTTTACGACGGGAGCTTTTATCACGGCCATCTCTGCACTGAGATTGACCCCAGAATTCGCGAAGAGGGATACGTTTTTGAGTTCATTAAAACCGCACCTTCTATTTTTTACGAGACGCCACTCAAGCCGTGGCTGGTGAAGCACTGTATTGATACGACCATTATTACGGGCTGCACAACGTCTGGCTGCGTCCGCGCCTCGATTGTTGATAGCTTTTCTGCCGGATTCAGAACGATCGTCCCGGCAGATTGTTGCGGCGACCAAGATGCACAGGCTCATGACAATAACCTGCAAGACGTTGGGCGTCGCTACGCCGATGTGGTCGACCTCCAATTTGTCTTAGACCACCTGAACAACCTCCATCAATAACCGCTAAACCTTAATTTTAGGAGCTCAGTTATGCCTATCGCCCACATCAATGGCCATGACATGTATTACGAAGTGCATGGCGATGGTCCGCCCGCGGTTTATATCGGGGGATGGGACACCTTCTGCCATGGTCGACATCACTACTTGGCGCGGGGGATGACCGACCAGTTTTCAACAGTGATTATTGATTATCGTGGACTGGGCGAATCGACCGATGATTATTCAGTGCCGGCTTCAACGCAGTTGTTCGCTGATGACATTATCGCTTTGCTAGACCATCTGAATATGAAGTCCGTCTACTTTGTCGGTTTGGTGGGCATTGGGGCTTGTATCGGGCAGTGGGTTGCCTTTAAAAGGCCTGATTTGGTTCGCTGTATGGTCAATATGGGGTGTTGGACTTGGGCTGATTCGATGCTGAGTGATCAGCTGACAGCGTTTGGTGACATGCATGAGCATGCCGGGTTTCATGCCTTTCAGTCCATGGTGGCTTCGCTGTCGTTCCGCCCTGAATACTACAACGCCAATCGAGCAAAATTATTGGGTAGCGGCGGTGTCTGGGGCGCACTAGAGGGAAGGATCCCCACCCACCTCAGATTTATTGAGGCGTGTTTGGGTCACGATATCCGCCCGCATCTCAGCGAGATTGTCGCCCCTACGCTCGTGATTCATGCGGGCGAGGATATGATCACAGGGCCTAGAACGACTATGCCGTTAGAAGAGGGCTTGCCGAACTCAGTGGGCGTCAGTATGGATCGAGTGGCTCATGTGGTGGCTGGTAAGGAAGAGAAAATCATTTTTGGTGAGATCCTATTTGATTTCCTCAATGCACACTGAGCGGCTCGGGTAGCGCGATCGAGGTTAGATCACGCCTCGTGACGCGAGATCCTCGAGATCTTCCACGCCTAGCTCACCACCAATGATGTCGGCATTATCAGCGCCGAGGCCCGGGCCGCAGTGGGTGCTCAATCGCTGGTTGTCCAGCTTGATGGGGTTGCTGAGTCCGCGATACTCGCCAAACTCTCGGTGCTGCAACGATTGCATCATGCCAGTGGATAGTACAAAAGGATTGTCGAGGGCATTGGGCAAGTCATGGACAGGGGCGACGGGAATATAAGTCTGTAATCGTTCGAACCAGTGGTCAGTGCTGGCTGTCTGAAAAATGCTGTCGAGCGATTCGGTGAGCGCATCACGATTGTCTGCGCGCGCTGCCATTGTGCTGAACCGAGGGTCGTCTGCCAGTGCAAGCTGATCGAGACGCTCCAACAGCAAGTGCCAGAATTTATCGGTCATACACATGATGAAGATCCAGCCATCTTGTGTTTTATAGAGCTGTACTGGCGTGTTGTAGGGATGGGCCGAACGCGCCACGCGCCCCGTTTCAATGCCGTGGTTGAGATACCAGGTGCCAGGGTAAGTCAGCTGGTGCAGCGCCACGTCGAATAAGCTGATATCCACGTCGCGACCGCCCTGGCTCGGTCGCGCTAATAGTGCTGCGACGCACCCCAGAGCCGCAACCACGCCTGTCATGAAGTCAATCATCGATAAGCCAAAGCGCGAGGGCGGTGTCCCTGGCTCCCCTGTTACGGATAGAAAGCCGCACTCCGCTTGCATGAGGTAGTCATAGCCTGGCCAGTCAGCCCGGTCATTGTTGCGGCCGTAAGCCGAGATATGAGTGCAGACGATATCGGACTTAACCGCCTTTAACGCCGCATAATCTAGTCCCAGTTTTTCAGGTTGGCTGCCACGAAGATTGTTCCAAACGACATCGCTTTTGCGCACGAGATCATGAAACAACGCTCGTCCTTCATCGCTTTTCAGATTCAATGTAATGCTGCGCTTAGAAAGGTTAAAGGCTTGAAAGTAAGCGCTGTCGTCGTCCCCCAGCGTCACAGAACCTGATTGTCTGGCGGGATCTCCCCCGGTGACGCGGTTTTCTACTTTGATCACCTCTGCCCCGAGCTCAGCGAGGTACATTGACCCGTAAGGGCCTGCACCAAATTGCTCAATGGCAAGGATTCGAATACCGGCGAGGGGTTTGATCATGATGTGCTCCGAAGAATGTTTGATCGGCGTGGATGATATCTTGCACCTACCTGCAGATTGGTGCATCGTGACAGGGTAGGTGAGAGTGTAGCAAATGTCCGGTCAATCGTTTATCGAGCGTGATGATTTGTTTTGGAGACCCAAGGGCTCGCACTCATCGCTGCAATAGCACAATAAGATTCATAACAAGAGGAGGCCACTATGCCTTATCGTCTTGGTGTCGATGTCGGCGGCACATTCACCGACCTGATTCTCGTTGATGAGAAATCAGGGTCTATCCACACTGCAAAAGTACCCAGTACACCTGCGGACTCTTCCATCGGCGTCATGAATGGCGTGGCTAAAATTTGCGATAACGCAGGGATTGATCCGAGTGGCATATCTCAAGTGATGCACGGTACGACGGTCGCCACCAATACGGTCTTGACCGGCTCAGGAGCGAAAGTTGGGCTGGTAACGACCAAAGGGTATCGGCAAGTGCTTCAAATTGCGCGCTCCTATGTGCCCGGTGGCCTGGGTGGTTGGGTGATCTATAACAAGAGCGCGCCCCTAGCACCGCTATCTTGCACTATCGAAGTCGATGAGCGGATGGGTGCTGATGGTGCTGTCGTGCGTGACTTGAACGAGAAGTCAGTGATCCGAGAATTAAAGAAGCTGAAAAAAGAGAACATCGAAGCGCTGACGATATCGCTAATTAACTCCTACGCGAATCCGGCCCATGAAAAAGCGGTTGAAAAGCTGGCTAAGCAGGTTTTGCCGGGCGTGCCCGTCTCACTGTCGTATGACGTGGTGCCAGAAATGCAGGAATACGAGCGCACGATTACGACGGTGGCTAACTCCTATGTGAGACCTAAAGTCGCCGACTACGTTAAAAATCTTGAACGAAAACTTAAGGCCAGCATGAAGGATGTCAAATTACACATCCTGCGCTCCGATGGCGGAATGGCCTCTGCCAAGGTGGCTCAATCACTGCCGGTCAACCTGCTCATGAGCGGACCTGCCGGTGGGGTTTCAGGCGCTGTCTGGGTGGCCAAGCAAGCAGGATTTGAAAACCTACTGACCTTCGATATGGGTGGCACATCGACGGATGTCGCGCTGGTCCAAGACAGCAAAGCGCAGTTGCGGCGAGAGACGACGGTGGGCGATGTCACCGTAAGAGCCTCATCGGTAGATGTGAGAACAGTAGGTGCTGGCGGGGGCTCGATAGCGCACGTCCCAGAGTTGACGGGCGCGCTGCGTGTCGGTCCAGAGAGCGCCGGTGCCGAGCCTGGCCCAGCTGCTTATAACAAGGGAGGCGAACTCCCAACGGTCACCGACGCCAACGTGGTACTGGGTTATCTGCCCAGTGAGGTTCGCCTCGGCGGCGATATGGAAATTCGTCGAGATCGCGCCGAGAAGGCCATCCAGCCGATCGCCAAGGCGCTCGGTATTTCGGTGAAGCGTGCCGCCGCCGGGATTATCGATATCGTGAACGAGAATATGTATGGCGCGCTGCGTCTGGTCTCAGTTGAGCAGGGCTTTGATCCGCGCGATTTCGCTCTGATCGGCTTTGGTGGCGCGGGTCCGTTGCATGCCAATGCACTCGGCCGATTGATGAACAGCTGGCCGGTGATTATTCCGCCGGGTCCGGGTGTTCTATGTGCCTATGGTGACGCAACGACACGAGTGCGCGATGAAGCCTCACGCACGTTTATTCGACGCTTTGGAAAAACATCGCCGGCGGAATTAGTGCGTATCTATCAGCAGCTCGCTAATAAGGCGCTCAAGACTCTCGAAAAGGAGGGCGTCCCCAAATCAGAGCGTTCAGTCAGTTACGAGGCTGATGTTCGGTACGCAGGACAAGGCCTGCAGTTGACGGTGGATTTCGATATTAAAAAGTTGAAATCCAAGGGCCTGTCTATCATCGGCGATCCGTTTGACGAGATGCATGCTCAGTTGTTTACCTTTGCCCTTGAGGCGGATAAAGAAATCGTCAACGTGCGGGCGGTCGCGCAAGGTAAGAGTGCCGAGATCGATGCCAAAAAAGCCACTCGCTCGGGGAGTCGGACGCCAGTAGCGGCCGCGAAAATTGGCGTGTCAAAGGTCTTTATGGAAGGCAAAGATATGGACGCCAATTTGTATCGCCGGGACCAATTAAAAGCCGGTAATAAAATCGAAGGCCCCGCAGTGGTACTGGAGATGGATTCAACCACAGTGATCCTCTCGGGCCATACCGGCAATGTCGACAAGTTCGGCAACATATTGATCGCACCGTCAGCTTAAGCGAGGGAACGAAACATGCCAGCAACTATTGTTGAAACCAATTCTAAGAAATTAAAGCGTAAAGACATTGATCCCATTACGTTAGATATCATTGAAAACGCGATGATGAACGCGCGTTACGAGATGGACGCCGTTGTTTTCCGGACGGCGATGTCTCCGGGTATTCGGGAGCAAAACGATATGTTCCCGATGATTGCGAATCTCGAAGGTAAGATGGTCGTGGGCCAATTTGGAAGCTTTATCCACGGTTTTAAAGAAGCCTACGACGGCAGTATTGAAGAGGGCGATCTGTTCCTTACGACTGACCCCTACGCCTGTAATGGCGCTATTAGTCACATCAATGACTGGCTATTACTGCGGCCTATTTTTAAAGATGGCCGATTGATTGCCTATGCGGCGATGTTTGGTCACATGACCGACGTTGGCGGCAAGGTCCCGGGCAGTTTGCCAACCGATGCCAGAGAAATCTTCGAAGAAGGCATTCGCGTGCCGCCACTGAAGATCTTCAAAAAAGACGAATTGCAAACCGATGTACTGGAATTGATTCTGCACAACAGCCGCATGCCCACATGGAACCGCAGTGACTTTAACGCGCTGGTCGCCGCGATGCGCACCGCGGAGAAGCGTGTGATCGAGATGGCAGAGCGTTTTGGGGATGACGAGTATTACTCGGCACTGGACGAGCTGCTGGCGCGCAACAAGCGTGCCATGGCGAAGTTGATCAAAGACACCGTGCCCGAGAAGAAGCAGCATTTTGAGGACTACATTTGTGATGATGGCCTTGGGATGGGGCCCTATCGTATTAAATGCGCGATGTGGCGCGATAAAGGCAAAGTGATCTTTGATTTTGAAGGCACTGATCCTCAATCGATCAGTTCCATTAACTTCTATCTGAACGAAGAAATGTTCAAGATGTTTTGCGGCGTTTATATGATCATGGTGTTCGATCCACAGATCATGTTTAACGATGGCTTTTATGACCTCATGGAAGTCCATATCCCTAGCGGCACCTTATTAAAGCCACGGGAACCGGCGGCATTGTCCTGTCGAACCCACGCCCTAGGGAGAATATTCGATGTGCTGGGCGGCCTGCTGGGACAAGGTGATCCTGATTTCTTGGCGGGGGCGGGCTTCTCTGACAGCCCTCATTTTATGTACTCGGGTTATGACAAGAATGGCGAGTGGTATCAGCTCTACTCGATTGGTTTTGGTGGGATACCAGGCAAGCCGTCTGG
>ERZ1046568.1149-NODE-1149-length-19379-cov-6.748655_pt1 | contig 19379 bp, 17 predicted proteins | sample MGYA00383092_ERZ1046568 | MGnify/ENA primary metagenome ERZ1046568 (study PRJEB29581, sample SAMEA5548362) | metagenome | biome: marine; feature: coastal; material: water | depth 1 m | study: Short-term variability in the microbial, nano- and picoplankton... | reverse complement strand
GCGGTGTCCTAGGCCTCTAGACGAACGGGACGTGATTGGCTAGGAGGCGCGCATAATAAGTAGCTGACAGGACACTGTCAAGCCTCAGACAGCTTATTTTTAGGTCTATTGAAGATTTATTAATTCTTGCTCCAGCACTGCCTGTAACTCGGCCAAAAAACTGCGGATACGCTTGGCATTAGTCCCCAAGTCTGTTATGCCAACCCGGGACATAGAGCGCAGATCAACCGCACTACCGCCATCGGCCAAGGGCGTTATGCGAACCGCTATATCATCGACAAATCCAAACAGCGGCGTCTTCGCAACCGCCTCATAGCGCAGATCCGCCAAATCGGTCGCAATAATTTCCCAACCCAACAAACTGCCGACGAAAACCGCCTGCTGAAAAACTCGCCGCGGTGGCAGCGGCGTTATAAACGTTTTGATATCAGGGTAAGCAGTAAGCTGCTTAGCGCTAACCTCCGCTCCGGGATAAACCAGCGAGTTAATACGAAAACCGTCCTCGGGCTTGATAAATACGAAGGCAGGCGGATTATCAACATCCGTGGTTATATCGTGAATCATCGTGGCACCCATTGCACCGGCACCCACATTACTCACCGTCAAGACAGGTATAAGCGAGCAGGCCAGAAGCAGCGGTACCATCTCAGCGGGAAAGCGTTCTTTTCGATACACAGTCATAATAAGCTTGTAAAGCCCTGCCACAAAAACCAGCGTGCAGACTATCAATGCTATTGCAAATACCAGCAGAGACACACGAAAATGCAGAAAACCAAAACGGTATCCAAGGGTAGAAATCACTGCGGCCAAAAAAGCACTCGGCCCCAGCCAATTTATTATTTTCATTAAAACTCCCCTCACCAGAATTGTTTAGCTACAATAAGTGGTCTTAACGCCACTCTCTATAAAATGAAAAAAAAATGACTGATTTCCAGAAGTCTCTTAAATTAACAAATGTCTGCTACGACATCCGCGGGCCAGTCCTCGATCATGCTAACTTGCTTGAGGAAGAAGGCCAACGAATTATTAAATTAAATATTGGCAATCCCGGCGCATTTGGACTCGACGCACCGGATGAAATCATGCACGACGTGATTCACAATATCCGCACCGCTCAAGGTTACTGTCATTCAAAAGGCCTGTTTGCAGCGCGCAAATCAGTGATGCAGCGCGCTCAGACCCAGGGTATAAAAAACGTTGTCGTCGATGACGTTATCATGGGTAACGGTGTCAGCGAGCTTATCGTTATGTCGATGCAGGCACTGCTCAATGACGGCGATGAGATACTTATACCCTCCCCTGACTACCCGCTGTGGACAGCTGCAGTCTCCATGGCCGGGGGCACGCCAAAGCATTATCTCTGCGACGAAGCGGATGATTGGCAACCAGACATTGCCGACATCGAAAGTAAAATCACCCCGCAAACCAAGGGTATTGTGGTGATTAACCCAAATAACCCAACCGGTGCGGTATACAGCGAAAACAATCTAAAGCAGATAGTCGCCCTGGCAGAAAAACATAATCTTGTGGTGTTTGCCGATGAGATTTACGACCGCATACTCTACGACGAAGCACTGCATGTACCTCTGGCCAGCCTGGTCAAAAATGTTCTCTGCCTAACCTTTAACGGCCTCTCGAAAACCTATCGGCTAGCGGGTTTTCGTTCTGGCTGGGTGGTTATTTCGGGCGCTAAACAGCGCGCTAGCAGCTATATTGAAGGGTTGGAAATGCTTGCATCGATGCGGCTCTGCGCCAATGTACCGGCGATGTTAGCCGTACAGACAGCACTGGGTGGCTATCAGAGCATTGACGATCTTATTCTTCCCGGCGGCAGACTTTTAGAGCAGCGAGATCTGGCCTATGACATGATCACCCAGATCCCGGGTGTTAGCTGTGTAAAACCAAAATCTGCCATGTACCTGTTTCCAAAACTGGATCCAGAAGTCTACCCAATAGTCGATGACCAGAATCTGGTACTTGAACTGCTTAAGCAGGAGCGGGTTTTGTTAGTTCAGGGCAGCGCCTTTAACACTGCCGACAAGCAGCATTTCCGCATTGTCTTTCTGCCGGATAAAGACCAGCTCACCGCGGCAATTGAACGCTTGGCAGCCTTTTTGGGACGTTTGCGAAAACAATAAAAGCAAAGGGGAAATTTTTGAGCAGCAAAGATATGTCAGCAGACAGAGGCGAAATCAGCTCGATACCGAACTCAGAGCAGGCGCCCAACGATAATTTAAATGGCGCGGCAATTATTGATAAAAGTGGTCAGGAAGTGCCTATAACCGAATCAATGATTGCCGATGCATTTGATGAGATTGCGAAATCAGACAAATCCTAATAATTTCGTCTGATCACTTATGGCGCTCGGCACCTCAGCACTGAAGTGCGTAAACTCATGGCGCTGGGGATAGTCTTTACGCAACCGATCAAAGCGCTCTGCAACTGAATCGGGCTGTGAAGATGCGAGCACAGTGGCCATAGCCTGGCGCATTCGTCGATCATCATCGGCAACATCATAGGCGGCGAGAATAATCTGCGATAAGCTTTCACCGCGAACAGAAGCTCTATGACTATCAACGCCGAGCGTTTGCTCAACCGCGGCTCTATGGCGCCATTGGCAGTAGTCCTCCGCCAACATCTCTGTGCCCCTTACCTTACCCTCACGGCTGTAGCCGGCAATATGAGGCGTTGCCAGTAACACATGCTCTAGTAACTCAAGGTTAATATGCGGTTCCGGCTCCCAGACATCCAGCGCCACCCGCAAGCCCGAGCCGCCTTTAAAGCGCTGTAAAAGCGCTGCATTATCAATAACCGCACCACGACCGGCATTAATTAGCAAGGTATTTTCCCCAAGCGCTGCCAGTACTTCAGCATTAAACATATGCTTTGTGGGAAATGGCCCATCCGTAGTCAACGGTGTATGGACACAGATCACATCTGTCGCCAGCAATGACTGAAAATCCACCAGATTGGGAATGTCTTCAACACTTAGAAATGGATCGTAGACAGAGCACTTTACGCCAAGGCTCTTCAGGGTGCGATAGAGTCTTACACCCACATTACCGCAGCCAACAATCCCCACGCTAGAGCTCTGCCAATCGGGCTGAAGGCGACTCAACACCGAGAGATCGTATTGAACCACCGCATTGGCATTGCAACCCGGCGCATGGGCAAAGCGAATCCCCTGCTCCGCGAGGTAGGTTTGATCCACATGGTCTGTACCGATGGTCGCAGAGCCAACAAAGGCGACCGAGGAACCCTCTAGCAATGTCCTGTCCACTCGGGTCACCGAACGCACCAAGAGTAAATCTGCATCGGCAACATCGGCTGCAGAAATCTGTCGTCCAGGGAGATATTGAATGCACCCCAAATGGCCAAAAAGCTCTTCAACCATCAACATATTTTGATCAGCTACAATTTTCAGCGTGGAATCCCCGTACGTTATTTCTGTTAATTCGGCTACCAGTTAACCGCTAGCTGACGAGACTTTAACTGTCTGGCACGGTCATTAAACCTGTTGCCAAAACCCATCTCCTCGCAAAACAGTTCAAAACCGTCCCTATGGATACCCTGCCAGCTAATCTGCGACAGCTCTGGTGCCTCATCAATATCGGCAACAATCGTCGTCAATTGCCTGGACAGTAACAGCTGCTCGCGACCATTATCCAACTTGTCAGCTAACTTTGCAGCACCGCGAATCGGCAGATCCTGCAGCTGGTCAAGATGCTCCAGTATGGTTGGTATATCCGCATAGTGCATTAGCAGCTGTTTCGCGGTTTTGGCCCCAACACCGGGAACACCGGCAATATTATCACTGCTGTCCCCGGTCAGGGCGAGAAAGTCGGCCATTTGCTGACAACCCAGCTTGAGGTCTTTCTCAACCTGGCGCTGAGTCTTGGGCGGCGCCTTGCCAAAATCCCAGTACAGATCCTCGGCCTCAATAATCTGCGTGAGATCTTTGTCTCTGGTAACAACGACTGGCTGGACATTTTCCAACCGCACAGCGCGAGCCACAGCGGCAATTAGATCGTCCGCTTCGTAGGTGGTCGACGCCATCTCGGCAATCCCCAGGACGCGACATAGCTGGCGGCAGGCATTTAACTGAAAAGCCAGGGCTTCGTCGGGAAGTTCACGATTGGCCTTATAGTCAGCACAGAGCTGATGGCGAAAACCACTGCCGAGACTTTCATCAAAGGCACAGAAAAGATGCTCGGGATTTTTATTGCGCAACAGGTCGAGTAAAAAACCGGTAAACCCGAAGACCGCATGGGTGGAATAGCCTGAATCCAGGGCTCGCCAATTATCCGGCAACGAAAAATAGCTGCGGAAAATATAAATGGATGAATCTATTAAGTAAGCCTGCATGATTTTTCTCCGCGATCCTGCGTGTGTCAATGAGTCCATTGCGTTAATTTAGCTAAGTGCAGCCACCAGATACAGTGCTGAACAGCGAATATTCCGCTGCCCAAACTGTGCAGCCAGAGCGTTGACAAACAACTCACCGCGGGTCGGCATAGGACCCTCACACCAACTCTGGGCCTGGCCCGCAACAGCCTGAATAAAAACGTCACTGGCAGCCATATTGGCGCTCAGATTATCTGCACTTATACGAAACTTTTGCCCACAGGCCAGCGAAAACATCCACTCAAGGGCCTGAGGCTTTGTCTCTACCTGCTCAAAAACTCGCTGCTGTTCATCACTGCGGCCATCGGGTTTGTACCAATAGCCAAAATCCACTTGCAGCCGCCGTTGAGCTCCGGCAATACACCAATGGGCCGCTTCATGCAGTGCGCTGGAAAAATAATCCTCTCGAAAATAAAGTCGATGATAGTCGCAGATGTCGGGGAGATTATTACCCGCAATAGCACCAGCTGCCGAATGACCCGCTGGTATATAGACAGGTTCGGCAGCACCAGCCAACAGGCGGGTATTAAACTCCGAGACAAAGAGATTATCGAATACGGCAATAACCTTTTCTAAACGCTGCTCAGCTGCTATTACTAAATCCATAACCCTTTTACTTTAATTCACTTGATGCGGAGAACAATTTTCAATAGTTTCTACAGCGTAATTATATAGACGTTTTGGTTATACAGCACAAAGTGTTGTGCTTTTAAATATTCTGGGGTACCTTATGTAGTGTAGCTGCCTGTTGTCGGCTAGGGTTTCCTTCCAACCCCGTTAAGGAGATGCAACTTATGTCCACATCAATTTCCAAATCAGTGAATGCTCATTCCCACGATAATGTAATTGATATTTTTACTCGCAAACCTCTCTCCGAAAGTCTCAGCAATAAACTTATTCGTATCGCTCCTGAACTGGATGGTCTCGAGATGCTCTACTGCAACTCGGAAAATCAGGATAAGTTATTTTCAATCAAAATCCTCGCCTGGGGACTACGCACAAGTGGCGAAGTTGTTGGCCTGGTGCCATGGCTCGACCAGCTAGTTGCCTGCGATGAAATCAACGATCCATTAAATGGTCAGTGGCAGGGTTATTATGATGAGGGTGTTGATGAACTTTTTTTCAATGCTCCGCTGCACAAGATTGTCGAACTTGAAACTGCTGCAGACTACTACGAGTACCAATGTGATTCGGAACTGGAAATTATTCAGGAAATTCCCGATACCATTGGCACCCATGCGGTGCTCTCCGCGGACAAATTTCACAGTATCACTCTCAAGGAAGTGGTCAGCTGGCGATTACTCCAAGATGGCACTGTCTGTGGTATGTTAATCGATGACAGCAAAATCCACAGCACGCCGGTACTGCCTGGAGATGACTGTCTTTTTGAGGCGGATAAGAGTGAAGATTTTCGCTATTTCTTCCAGCACCATATAGCCAATAAACTAAAATCCAAAGATCCTGAGGCGCTGGCGGCCATTTCTCTTTTAGTAGAGAGTTAATAAAACGGGCAGACAAAAAAAACCGCGTAACGATGAGTCATTACGCGGTTTTTTATGACCTGAGGATTAGCTAGTCAGGTTGACCGTAGGACATTAGCCGCTCAAAGCGCTTTTCCAACAGCTCGTCGACAGGCACGGCTGATAACTCATCAAGCTGGCTGCTCAAGCTATCTTTTAATGTTGTACACATGGTCTCGATATCGCGATGTGCGCCACCCATAGGCTCGGGAATCGTCTGGTCGACAATACCCAGCATCTCAAGGTTACCCGATGTTACACCCATAGCTTCAGCCGCCAGGGAGGCTTTTTCACTGGTCTTCCAAATAATATTGGCACAGCCCTCGGGTGAGATAACAAAATAGGTGCTGTACTGCAGCATATTCAATCGATCGCCAACACCGATCGCCAGTGCGCCGCCGGAGCTACCCTCCCCGATCACAGTGCAGATAATCGGGGTTTTAAGACGCGACATAACCGCCAGGTTGCGGGCAATTGCCTCGGAGATATTGCGCTCTTCCGAGTCGATACCGGGATAGGCCCCCGGGGTATCGATAAGCGTGATAACCGGCAGTTTAAAGCGCTCGGCAGTCTCCATAAGACGCAGGGCTTTGCGATAGCCCTCGGGCTTTGGCATACCGAAGTTACGCATCACCTTGTCATTGACACCGCGACCCTTCTCTTCGCCGATAACCATTACCGGCTTGCCATTTAAGCGGGCAACACCACCGACAATGGCATTGTCGTCACCAAAGTGGCGATCACCATGCATCTCTTCAAAGTCGGTAAAGATGCGCTGAATGTAATCAAGGGCGTAGGGACGTTGCGGGTGACGGGCAACCTGAACGACCTGCCAGGGGGTCAACTTGGCGTAGATTCCTTCGGTTAATTTCTGGGATTTGTCACGCAGCTTGGTCACTTCATCGGCAATATTCAGATCATTGTCATTGCCGACCAGCTGTAATTCTTCAATCTTTGCCTCAAGCTCAGCTATCGGCTGCTCGAAAGAGAGATAGTTCAGATTCATAGGTATAGAAATCTCGTAGGTTGACAAAATGGGGGCTGCGCGCATTCTACCACTTATAAAAATCTACGCTAGACATCTGTTGTGGCAAATACAGCTTTTCAGCGCTTAAATTTACTGTAGTCTCGCTTTAATCTCACTCTAATCATAGATCAGTGAAACGCTGTTCTTGCCAAATTCGTCCCGCAGGCGACCTATCAGCTCGTCTTTAGGTTGAACCCGCCACTGGCTACCCAGCTTAAGGAGACCCCTGGCACTGGGCAGTGAGTAATTGATCAAGAGACGACAGTTGCCATCCAGATAGGGATTGATACTGTTGTGAAGGCGCTCAACCCAATCCTGATTATGCTGATCGGGATCACCCGCTATTTGCAATTCAAGATTGCTTATCTTGCTACAGCGTGCCTCGTAGATTGACTGAATAGATTCGGCAAGCATTTTTAATCCGCCAGTAAAACTATCCTCTGAGACACCGCCCTGAACGACTAACAGCGCATCCTTCACCAGAATCTCGCGGTAGGCATTGTATTTCTCGGCAAATACAGAGACCTCGAGGCGACCACTTTTATCGTCCAGGGTCAGGAAGGCGAAATTCTCACCGCGCTTGTTTTTCATAATGCGCATACCCACAACCATGCCGGACACTGTGGTGGTATTTTTGGCCGGGCGCAATTTCGAGATACGGTTGGGGTGCATCTGCGACAGCTCTTGTTCATACTCATCGATCGGATGACCGGTGAGATAGAGCCCCAGCGTATCGCGCTCGCCATTTAATCGCTCTTTGGGCGACAGCGTTCGCGCCGCGCTATAACTGTTGTAATTAATATCCGAGGCACTCTCGACAATTGACTCACCAAACAGGTCACCCATGCCGCTACTGGTATTGCGCGCGTGCTGCTCGGCGAGCTTAACCGCCTCTTCCATCGCCGCCAGCATGACGGCACGCCGATAGCCAATCTCACCCTCAGGACCAATCTCGTCAAAGGCACCGCTGCGAATTAGGGCTTCAAGGGCGCGCTTATTGACCTTGCGACCATCGACACGGGCGCAGAAATCAAAGATATCTTTAAAGCAGCCACCCTCATTGCGGGCGGCGAGAATATTTTCCACCGGGCCTTCACCCAGACCTTTGATAGCACCGAGACCATAGATAACATTGCCCTCTTCATCGACACTAAACTGAAACTGGCCACGATTGACATCCGGCGGCAACAGCTCGAGACCCATAGCGCGACATTCGTCGATAAAGGTCACTACCTTGTCGGTTTTATCCATATCCGATGAAATCGTCGCAGCCATAAACTGCGCCGGATAGTGGCACTTAAGCCAGCCGGTCTGATAGGCGACCAGCGCGTAGGCGGCCGAGTGTGATTTGTTAAATCCGTAGCCGGCGAACTTTTCCATCAGATCGAAAATATTCGAGGCGAGATCTTTGTCAAAGCCTTTTTCAAGGGCACCCTGCAGGAACAGGTCGCGCTGCTTGGCCATCTCATCGGCATTTTTCTTACCCATAGCGCGACGCAGTAAATCCGCACCACCGAGGGTGTAGCCACCCATCTCCTGGGCGATCTGCATCACCTGCTCCTGATAGAGGATAATCCCGTAGGTAGGCTCCAGGGCAGGCTTTAGACAGTCGTGCTGGTACTGGGAATGGGGATAGCTGACTTCCGCATTGCCCTTTTTGCGATTGATAAAATCATCAACCATACCCGACTGCAGCGGGCCGGGACGAAACAGCGCCACCAGTGCGACAATATCTTCAAAACGGTCGGGACCAAGCTTGCGAATCAGCTCTTTCATACCGCGGGATTCAAGCTGGAATACAGCAGTGGTCTCGCCACGCTGCATGAGCTCATAGGTGGCTTTATCATCGAGAGGGATCTTATCGATTTCGAGAAGTTCTTCGCCGGCGGCACTTCGATCCGCATTGATCATGCGCACGGCCCAATCGATAATGGTCAGGGTTCGCAGTCCCAAAAAGTCGAACTTAACCAGACCGGCATCTTCAACGTCATTCTTATCGAACTGGGTTACCACCCCTGCCCCGGCCTCATCACAGTAGATCGGCGAAAAATCGGTGATCTCTGTGGGAGCAATAACCACACCTCCAGCGTGCTTACCGCAATTTCGTGAGACACCCTCAAGTTGCAGGGCCATAGACCAGATCTCGGCAGCCTCATCATCCTGCTCGAGAAACTCTTTAAGGTTTTCCTCTTCCTCTACGGCTTTTTCCAGGGTCATGCCCACTTCAAAGGGAATGAGCTTGGAGAGCTTGTCGGCGAGACCATAGGATTTACCCTGCACCCGCGCTACATCTCGCACCACCGCCTTGGCTGCCATGGTGCCAAAAGTCACAATCTGCGATACCGCATCGCGGCCGTACTGTTCGGCCACATAGGCAATTACCTTATCGCGGCCTTCCATACAGAAATCGATATCGAAATCCGGCATCGAAACACGTTCCGGATTGAGGAATCGCTCAAACAGCAGATCGTATTCGAGGGGGTCCAGGTCGGTAATTTTTAAGGCGTAGGCAACCAGGGAGCCGGCACCGGAACCACGCCCGGGACCGACAGGAATAAGGTTATCTTTGGCCCAGCCGATAAAGTCCATCACAATCAGGAAGTAGCCGGGAAACCCCATCTGGATAATAATTTTCAGCTCAAATTCGAGGCGCTCGGCATAGCGCTTTTGCACCTCGGGAAAATCGTCTGCAGAGGTATCGTAGAGAACCTCAAGGCGCTCCTGTAGCCCCTTCTCAGATTCAAGGGTAAAGAACTCATCCATGGTCATCCCATCGGGGATCGGATAGTCCGGCAGAAAGTACTCACCAAGACGGATATCCAGGGTACAGCGCCTGGCGATCTCAACACTGTTTTCCAGTGCCTCGGGAATGTCCGCAAACAGCTCGCACATCTCTTCGGGGCTGCGCAGATACTGCTGCTCTGAGAAACGCCGTTCACGCCGTGGATCATCCAGCGCCCGCCCCTCGTGAATACAGACCCGCGCCTCATGGGCCTCAAACTCGTCGTCGTAAATAAAGCGCACATCATTGGTTGCTACAACTGGACAATTTTTCTCGGCGGCCAGCGCTACAGCTGCATGCAGGTAATCCTCCTCTTCGGGTCTTCCGGTGCGCTGCAGTTCAAGGTAAAAACGGTCGCCAAACAGGGCGATAAACTCTTCCAGCGCAACAGCGGCATCGGCTGTGCGACCCGACACCAGAGCCACACCAATTTCACCGCAGCGGCCACCTGAGAGCGCGATCAACCCATCGCTGAATTCAGCCAGCCAGGATTTCTTGATATAGGGAATACCCTGGCGCTGGCCCTGCTGATAGGCTTTGGAGATCAGCTTGGTGAGGTTTGCATAACCTACCTGATCTTTAACCAGCAACACCAGCTGTGTGGGACTGCCCTCACCGCTCTCATCGAGAACCAACAGATCTGCACCGATAATCGGTTTAACGCCTGCAGCCTGAGTCGCCTTGTAAAATTTCACCGCAGCAAAAAAATTGTTAAAGTCGGTCAGTGCTACGGCAGGCATACCCAGTTCGGCGACTTTTTTGGCCAGCGGTTTTATCCTTACCAGCCCGTCGACGAGTGAGTATTCGGAGTGCAGCCGAAGATGGACAAAGGCGGCGGTTGTGGATGAAGTAGCTATTGGAATTACCCTTTACTTGGTAGTGCGCTTAATAAATGAGTGGCATCAACGCCGTAGTGAACAAAACTATCGGCCATCAAATCAAAAACGGTGCCTTCAAAATCGGCAACAGCCGCATCGGAATCAGCCAGAGGTTCGATTCGGTCAGCCCATTGAATAATACCCGCCCCACAGGTGAGGCCGGCACCAAAGGTGGCGGTAAGAATCTTCATACCAGGCTTAACTCGTCCCGCCTCAAGGGCGTCACAGAGCGCCAATGGTATTGACGCTGCCGATGTATTGGCATATCCCTCGATGGCAACGACCACTTTTTCCATGGGGAAATTCAAGCGTTTTGCCAATGTCTGGATAATCCGAATATTGGCCTGGTGCGGAATAAACAGGTCTATCTCTTCTGCGCGTAGATTGTGTTTATCCAACACATCGGATATGGCATCGGACATGCCTTTTACGGCGCTTTTAAATATCTCCTGACCTTCAAAATCCAGCGAGATAAAGAACGCTTCACTAAAACGGGCTGATGTCATTCCCCAGCCCGGCAGACGCAGGCACTCGCGACTGTCGGGGACACAGCTGAGCTTAGACGCCAGTAGCCCAGAGGCCTGCTCAGAGGCCTCAATCAGCACAGCGCCAGCTCCATCGCCAAACAGAAAACAGGACTCGCGCTTCTTCCAGTCCATGGCCAGAGAGAGACGCTCCGAGCCAATTACCAGCGCTTTGTTGATAGAACCGGCCCTGACCATATCTGTGGCTGCATTTAAGGCGTAGAACCAACTGGTACAGGCGGAGTTGAGGTCAAAGGCGGCGGCGTTTGAAGCGCCCAGTTTATTCTTGATATAGCTGGCTGTATTTGGACAGATCTCCTCCGGAGTCGTTGAACCCAGGATAATCAGGTCTATATCATCAGCAGCGGTATCGGCAGCGGCCAGCGCTTTTTCAGCGGCCAGCCAGGCCATATCACCTGTAGAGATATGACTGTAGTGACGCTGGCGTATACCGGAGCGGGAAAAAATCCACTCATCACTGGTATCAACAATTTTTGCCATATCGTCGTTAGTCATCAACAGAGGGGGTGCATATTTGCCCCAACCGGTTATCTGTGCATATCTCAAAATAAAATCCTCGCTGACAACGCTGTTTTTATTATTTTTTACCCGGACAACTATCTCATCATTGGTCGAGCATTAAAGAACTTATTATATCGATTGTAGCCGCCGCGCGTTAATCAAAAAAGCGCGGTCTGGGTCAGTTCGAGCTGCTCGCGAACCGGGGCAAAGGTTTGGCGATGAATTGGCGTGGCACCCAAGCGGCCGAGTGCCTCGAGATGCTGGGCCGTGCCATAACCTTTATTCTTGGCAAATCCGTAACCGCGGTATATCTCATCAAAAGCTTTCATCTCAGCATCGCGAACCACCTTGGCAATAATTGACGCAGCACTGATCACCTCTACCCGTCCATCCCCTTTAACAACAGCCTCTCCGCGATACTCCCACTGGGGCAGGCGATTGCCATCAACAGCGACAAAATCAGGTTGCTGGGAAAGGCCCATCACCGCACGGCGCATGGCCATCAATGTCGCCTGCAGTATATTAAAACGGTCAATTTCAGCCACTGTAGCACGGGCGACAAACCAGCAGCTGGCGCGACCAATAATATCCTTGTAGAGGTTTTCCCTCTGCCGGCTGGACAGCGCTTTGGAATCGTCTAAACCTTCAATACCGTGATTATCCGGCAGAATAACCGCCGCGGTTACCACATCCCCAGCCAGTGGCCCACGCCCGACCTCATCGACACCAGCGAGACATTTCACCCCTGCAGGAGGATTCCAGCGTTTCATTGGACTGCCCCAGAGGCTGGCGACTGATTTGCTACATGGCTATCAGGCTGGCCAACCAGCTGAGCTATCGCTGCCGCAGCGGCGTTTCCGGAATCCCTGTTGATCTGCTCATGGAGTTGGTCAAAGCGCGTCTCGAGCTGATGACGGCGACTACCGTCGAGAGCATCAATAACCGCGCCGAGCAGATTTTCTACCGTGGCGTCCTGCTGGATTAACTCCGGCACCAGCATTTCATTGGCAAGCAGGTTGGGAATTGAAGCATAGGCTGTTTTGATAAACGGCTTGATCAACCTATAGCTAATATTGCCCATACGATAACTGACCACCATCGGCTTCTTCAGTAACATTGCTTCAAGAGCGGTGGTTCCAGAAGTCAGCAGTACCGCATCTGCGGCCTCCATCGCTATCAGGGACTGTTGCTCTATTAAACGCACCGGTAGTTGTGGATAAGCGGCGAGTATTTCGGCAAGCTGTAAATGGCGATCAGCGTTGGCCGCTGGAATCAAAAACTGTATTTGCGGGAAGGTATTCAGCAGCCCTTCAGCAACCTCGAGAAACAACTCTGCCATCAGCGCCACCTCTCCTGCCCGACTTCCAGGCATCAAAGTCAGCACGGGTCGCTGCTGATCGAGTTGCAGACGCTCGCGCGCCGCGACGATATTTGGCCGCTGGGCAATCTCGCCGGCCAGTGGGTGTCCGACAAAGGCTACCGGGACATCATGCTGAAGATAAAAAGCTTCTTCAAAGGGCAGCAGGCAGAGCATAAGATCAACCGAGCGCTTAATGTTTTTTATTCTACCCTGACGCCAGGCCCACACAGATGGGCTGACATAGTGGACGGTTTTAACCCCGGCATTGTGAAGTGCTTTTTCAATACCCAGGTTAAAATCCGGAGAATCGATACCGATAAAGGCTGTCGGCACGGTTTTAGTGTAGCGGCGGATAATCTCACGACGTATTCCCAACAGTTCAGGGAGGCGCTTGAGGGGTTCAATCAATCCCATTACCGAGAGTCGATCCATTGAGTGATGAGAGATAAAACCCTCGGCAGCCATTTTTTCACCGCCAATACCTTCGAATTTGGCGTTGGGGAAACGACGCTTTAGGGCGCGAATCAAATCTGCGCCAAGGGTATCACCGGAGGCTTCACCGGCAACCATGGCAAAAACCGGAGCACTGCCAACCGCATCAGCTGGGGCATTACTGTGGCTTTGATTGTCCATAACTTAACGAATAATGCCGCGTGTAGAATTCTCGAGAGAGGTCAAAAACATTTTGATCGCCGTATCGTCACCGAGGTTTTTAATCGCCTCGATCGACTCATCCAACTGCAGGCCGCGACGATAGAGCAACTTATAGGCCTGATTGGCAAGCGCGATCTGGTCAACATCAAACCCTCGGCGTTTTAGACCTTCACGGTTAATGGTTCGCGGTTCAGCCGGACTGCCAAAGGCGGTAACAAAGGCTGGGACATCATGGTAGACAAAGGCTGCGGGACCGACAAAGCAGTGGGCCCCTATATGCACAAACTGGTGAACTAACGCGTAGCCAGAGAGAATTGCCCAGTCGCCAACATGAACATGGCCAGAGATGCTGGCATTGTTAACCAGGATAGAGTGATTACCGATCACACAGTCATGCCCAACATGCGCATAGGCCATCAACAGGTTATCGTTACCAATGACCGTCTCACCCTGATCCTGAATGGTACCGCGATGGATAGTTACACCCTCACGAATCACATTGTTATCGCCAATAATCAACTTGGTCGGCTCACCTTTGTATTTAAGGTCGGGAGTACCATCACCAATGGTAGAAAACTGAAAGATACTATTGCCAGAGCCCATAGTAGTCGGACCTTTGATAACCACATGGGAGGCGATATTGCAGTTATCTCCAATCTCGACATCTGCACCAATCGTCGTCCAGGGGCCAATCGTCACGTTGTTACCGATCTTGGCGGAGGGATCAATTATGGCATTAGGATCAATCACTAAATTTTATCTCTATCTTGATAGGCACAGAGCAGGGTCGCCTCGCAGACGAGCTTGCCATTGACCGTAGCACGAGTCTGGAAACGCCAGATATGACGCTTTACAGCCACCACTTCAGACTCAAGCATCATCTGGTCGCCAGGTACCACAGGGGTTTTGAAACGAACCTTGTCGAGCCCGGCAAATAGATATAACTTGCCGTCGTTTGCGGTGGTATCAGTGGTAACGAAACCGAGAATACCAGAGGCCTGAGCAAGTGCCTCGACAATCATAACGCCGGGGAAAATAGGCGCACCGGGAAAATGACCATTGAACACCTCTTCGTTTCCAGTAATGTTTTTATAGGCAACGATCTTTTCACCCTTTACCAACTCAACCACTCTATCGACCAAAAGAAACGGATACCGGTGCGGTAACACATCCATAATTTCAGTAATATTCATTGCACATTCCATTTGAAAATATAATTAATCTTATTGACTAGAGACCTGGATTCGGGCACTTCTAGCTATTGTTTTTTTCCAACGCTTTAAGTCTGCGAGCCATACTGTCCAGCTGCGTGATTCTAACCGTATTTTTACGCCACACCCGCGTTTCCATCAATGGCGTACAGGCAGAATAAGAACCCGGTTGTGAGATAGACTTGGTGACTAGAGATCGTGCCATGACCTGGACATTATCACAGACATCAATATGCCCAACCACACAGGCATCACCGGCTAAAATACAGTTTTTTCCCAGTGTAGAACTGCCGGCAACACCCGAAAAAGCGGCCATCGCACAGTTATCACCGATCACGACGTTGTGGGCAATCTGCACCTGGTTATCAATAATCACCCCATTGCCGATTTGGGTGTCACCCAGAGCACCGCGATCAATGGTAGTACAGGCACCAATCTCTACATCGTCGCCAATCACCACACCACCTATCTGATAGATCTTCTGCCAGTTGCCCGAGCCATTCGGAGCGAAGCCAAAACCATCGGCACCGATTACCGCACCGCTGTGAATAATTGCCCGACTGCCGATACTGACATCGTGATAGATCGACACATTTGCCGAAATGCGCGTGCCCTCACCCAATTGACTGCGAGCACCAACATAGCAGCCAGCAGCCAGGGAACAGTTATCAGCAATCACTGCATCGGCGTCAACGACCACATTGGGCCCTATAGAGACGTTGGCGCCAATCCGTGCACTTTTATCGACAACCGCCGACGAGTGGATCCCGGGGACTGCTTGTGGAGCCGTATCAAACCACATGGTTATCTGTGCATAGCCGAGATAGGGATTGTCCAAAATCAGCAGCGCGCCGCTATAACCCTCTGTTTTATTGGATATATGCTTAGCGGAGAGAATAACCGCCTCGGCACTGCTGCACGCCAGCTGACTAACGTATTTCTCATTTGCCAAAAATGCCAGCTCACCAGAGCCAGCATTTTGCAGGGTATTTAAACCTTTTATTCGCGTCTGCGGATCGCCACGTAACTCTGCCTTGAGGAACGTGGCAATTTCACCCAGCGAGAAGTTCTCACTCATCAGGTTTTACTTTGTCTTCTTATTCAGTCGATCAGCGACCTTAGCGGTAAGGTTGCTCTCTTGACCGGCGATTAAAACCGACTCGGCGCGGAGAAGAATAGTCACACCTTCTTCGGTAACGACTTCCTGCAACGCTTGCTGAGCCACAGGCGCCAGTTCCTGCATTATTTGCTGCTCCAACTGCTTCTGCTCGGCCTGAATTTTTTGACGGGCCAATTCGGCATCGGCCTTGGCGTATTCCATTTTCTTCTGGTGGCTTTGTGCTTGCTCCTGAGACCAGGTCAGACGTTTGGCTTCAGCCTCTTTCGCCAGAGCCTGGAAATCTGCCACAGAGCCTTCAAACTTTGCCTTAAGGGCAACAAAATCAGCACTGGTTTGCGCCTGCTTAATACTCGCCTGAGCTGCATTCGAGCTAAAGATCGCCTGAGCAACATCTACGACAGCAATTTTATCTTCAGCGACTGAAGCCGTTGAAAAGGTACCCGCCAGAGCGACGACAAAAATCAAACAGAGTGCTTTCATATTACGCAAAATATATCTCCCTACTATTTATAATTAAAATTGATTACCCAATGAGAACTGGAACACTTCAGTCTCATCGAATTCATTTGAGTTAAGTGGCTTGGAAAGACTAAATGTAATCGGACCAAAACCACTTAACCAGGTTGCACCGACACCAACCGAATAACGCAATTCACCGGCATCGGGCTTGAAGCAGTTAACCTGTGAATCACCACACTTGGTGTTAAATATGTTGCCAGCATCAAAAAAGAATGTAGATTGCACTGAACGCTGGTCTTCAATGAACGGTAGCGGGAAGATCACTTCCGCACCAAATTCGATCTGCACATTGCCGCCGATTGGATCTGGATCATCGAAAAAAGCCGAGCTACAGGGCGGATCCAGAAGATTACAGGGAGTATCCTGCGGCCCCAAAGTATTGCGCTTAAAGCCGCGCACGGAGCCAAAGCCACCACCGTAAAAATTCTTAAAGAAAGGCATCTGGGTAGTATCACCATAGGACTCACCATAGCCGAGATCAGCCCTTAATTTAAGGGTTAGACCGCGATAAAGCTTGCGCAGATGCTGTCCGGAGTAGGTCATTTTATAATACTCCAGACCAGAGCCAGGCAACGCAATATCAACACCCAAGCGCTGAGAGGATCCTCTGGTGGCAAATATACCGCGGTTAAGGGTCGACTTAATCCAGCTGATATTGGCGTTAAATACATCAAACTGCGATCCGTTGGCTGTGACAAAGTCAGCAATCTCCTTCGAGGCAAAGGAGCCAGTTTCCAAATCGAGGTTTTCATAACCAAGACCAAAGCTAATACGCTGAATCTCAGAGATTGGGTACCCCCATTTCAGCGACGCCCCATAGGTATTGGTAGAGAAACTGGCGACATTGATCTGATCATAATCGGTTTCGCGGGCAAACAGACTGAAGCCGGCACTGACACCATCAACGGTAAAATAGGGTTCAGAATAATTAAAGTTCAGTGAGCTCTGATAGGTACTTCGATTCAGACCTATACCCACCTGCTTGCCACTACCGAAGAAATTATTTTCGCTGAGATTAGCACCGAGAATCAGACCCGTGCCCTGTGCGTAACCAACACTTGCACCAATCGAACCAGAGGGCTGCTCTTCAACCGAATAGACCACATCAATCTGGTCATTGGTGCCGGCAACCGGGATATTCTCCACATTCACTTCTTTAAAGTAGCCGAGACGCTCGAGGCGCACTTTAGACATTTCAATCAGCGCGTTATTGGCAGATGCAGCCTCCATCTGACGCATCTCGCGACGCAGAACATAATCGGCAGTTTTGGTATTGCCACGAAACTCGATACGACGCACATAGGCACGCATCCCCGGCTTGACTAAAAAGGTTACCTTGGCAGTTTTATCCTCTTCATTCACCTCAGGAAAACCCTCGACCTCGGCAAAGGTATAGCCCTCGTTACCCAGCCGGCGGGTAATATACTCATAGGAAGTGGTCATCAATGTCTGGGAAAAGGTCATACCCTTTTTGAGAATAATCAGTGCGCGAACATGGGACTCGGGAATGACCATCTCTCCCGCCAACTCCACTTCATTAACAGTAAATACATCCCCTTCGTTAATATTGATAGTGATATAGACAGAATCTTTTTCCGGGCTGATAGAAACCTGGGTCGACTCAACGGCAAACTGCAAGTAGCCGCGGTCCAGATACCAGGATTCCAGAGACTCCAGATCACCGGAGAGTTTCTCGCGAGCGTACTTATCATTACTGGTCAACCAAGAGAGCCAACCCGTCGTTTTTTGCTCAAAGAACTCAAGCAGTTGTTCATCGCTAAACCGCTTGTTACCGACAATATTAATATGTCTGATTTTAGCAACATCGCCCTCATCAATATTGATATTGAGGGCAACACGATTGCGTGGCAACTGCTCTATTTCAGTTTCGACCAGCGCGCCGTAGCGACCTTGAGAGACATACTGCCGCTGTAATTCCTGAGACATGCCCTCGAGAATTGCCTGGCGAAAAATCTGCCCTTCGGCGAGGCCGTTATCGCGCAGAGCCGTTAATAGCTGATCAGTTTCAATCGCTTTGTTGCCTTCGAGATTAATGATTGTGACAGCCGGACGTTCAGCAAGGGCTATAACTAGCACCCCATTTTCACGGGCCATAACAACATCGGAAAAGTATCCGGTACGAAACAGTGAACGTGTCGCCTCGCGAATATTGGGCTCATCGACAAGATCGCCCACACTGATTGGCAGTGCGGCAAACACAGTTCCAGCCGAGACCCTCTGCAGACCCTCGATACGAATATCATCAACCTGGAAAACCGCCGCATAAACCGATACGGAAAAGGTAACAAGGGCTATAAAAAGGGCTGTAAAGATGCCACTGAAAAACTGCTTCATGTAATTATTAAAATCCAATTTTAGTTATCTTTTAAGCGACCTTAAAAAGACCGCATAACATCATTATAAGTGGCAAATACCATTAACCCCATCAACATAAAGAACCCGACTTTAAAGCCCACCAACTGCACCCTGTCTGAGACTGGCGAACCCTTAACGATCTCAATGAGATAGTACATAAGGTGACCACCGTCCAATACAGGTATTGGCAATAGGTTCATTACGCCGAGCATTATACTGAGAATGGCGATAAAACGAATAAAATTGTCGAATCCGGATTTTGCGGTGTCACCAGCAACCTTGGCAATGGTAATTGGCCCGCTGAGATTCTTTGGTGAAAGCTCGCCCATCACTAATTTAGCAATAGACTCGAGCACAAAAACACTGGTCTCTGCAGTTTCCCTAGCCGCCCGCCCTATGGCACCGAGAGGGCCATAGTCAACGCTGCGCAACAAATTCTCTGGATAGCGACCCGCAGAAGAGAGCTGAACACCCAACTGCCC
>ERZ1046568.1133-NODE-1133-length-19544-cov-14.917646_pt1 | contig 19544 bp, 20 predicted proteins | sample MGYA00383092_ERZ1046568 | MGnify/ENA primary metagenome ERZ1046568 (study PRJEB29581, sample SAMEA5548362) | metagenome | biome: marine; feature: coastal; material: water | depth 1 m | study: Short-term variability in the microbial, nano- and picoplankton... | reverse complement strand
ATTGTTCTAGGTTCTCTCCATAAAACTTCATTACTTTTTCGCTTGGTGGACAAATTAAAATTTTCTTATTGCCTTTTCTTGGCTTTCTCCATTTCCAATTTAGCTTTCCTAATCTGTCAGAGTCTCTATCAACAATAGGTCCTAAATTTTGTAATGCATTTTTTGTAACTCTGTGATAGTCTTTACGTGTACTTGGTTGTAAGTATCCGGTATCAATTGCATAGTAATCTACATTATTTTCTATACAATACTTTAATGCTTTTTGGCTACCGCCTCCAAGACCTCTTATAACTAAGGTGTTTTTAGTGCCTTGTTGTAAATCAAAATTGCTAATCTGACCTCCGCACCCTATAATAAAATCTTGCAAATAAGGATCATATTCTAACCCTTTCTTGTCAAGGTCAAAGTCGTCTGCGCCGGGTGCAATGGCTGCTACTTTTATTCCCATTCTTTTCTCCGTTATATGTTTAATTGTTTCTTTTGATTTATAAATGTCTTCTGTAGGATCTATGAGATGTTGTAAATGAGCTGTTAGTAACGTCTTAGTTTCTTTTGGTAATGTTAAATCCTCTATTTCAAATGTTCTACTTTTTAAATCGCGTACCTCTTGATTAAGTTTATTAACTCTTTCTTCGTACATTTTTGCTTGTGCTTGATACCATTCTTTACTAAATGCACAATTACGATATTGATCAAACCAAGGGCCGCCTTCGGTATAGTGTATTGCTTTTGGCTGACCATCGCGAACAGGCTTATACCATCCAACTAACCAATTCCATTCATGACTTATTTTTCCTACCTTATCATCAGTAAGCCAACTAAACCTATGCATGTATTTCCCATCAATAGTTGGATCGTTTACTAATTCTTTGTCAACTATTTTATTATCAGGGTGTCCACAATTCCATAGTACAGCACTAGACCAATTTTTACGTGGATAGTTAAGTTGTTTTTGACCATCCATTTTTTCACCTTCTTTAGGTGTGTAATCATGATGAACACACATAACAGCATACTGATCATTTACCTGATCAAACAATTCTTTGATATCAGTTAAAAACAAAAAGTCGCAATCAATAAATAATGCCCAGCCTCTATGCCCCATTAAGTCGGGAACTAAAAATCTAGTAAATGTAAATTCTGTACTAGCAAGCTGATCTTCTTCGCGCCAATACATATTGTCTCTTACAAGATTATGTCTTTTTAACGGAACAATCTTAACAGGTACAGTTGCATGTTCTAGTATACTTGCTTTACAAACATCAAAAGCAATTGGTTCACGAGAGTCCCATCCTACGTAAACTTTTAATGGCTTTTGTTTTGTTATTTTATTGTCTTTCAATATCTTTCTCCACGCAATTTGTTCCGTATTGTATTTCTACTAATTTTAAATTTGTGTTATGTTCGTTAGCAAGTTGATGCCAAGTTCCTACAGGTATATGCAACGACTCGTGTTGACTATATACACCTAATGTTTCTACATCGGTACTACTTTTATTAATAGTGTATACTGTTGCTGTACCTTCTGCAATAAACCAATGTTCACTACGCTCCTGATGGCGTTGCATTGATAACTTATTGCCTGGCGGCACTGTTAGTTCCTTTACTTTAGTATGTTTATCGTATTCATGTACCACTCTGTAATACCCCCATGTACGCTCAGTCTTTGGTGCTTTCCACTCGTCTAGTATCCAGCTACTTGAATTCTTTTTATTTTCTCCACCAACACCAAATTTAAAATCAACATAACCTAAGTCACCATATACTTTATATTCAGGAGTTGTAAAGTCTGTCCTGTCGCCGCCATTAGCGAAAACAACTTTTGTACTACTAGGATGTGTACTAATTAATTGGAATATTGCATGACATGCTGTATCATCTTCGTCGTCAAATCCTATAACTCTATCGACAACTTCTAACGCATTTATAATAGCACAACGTTCTTCGAAAGGCATAAAAGGTCTGCCTTTCTTTCTTGTTAGCCAGTCATCACTGTTCACTCCAACAATTAGTCTGTCGCCGAGTTTACGTGCTTCTTTGAAGTAAGCTATGTGTCCGGAGTGTAGTGGGTCAAATCCACCTGTTACTAATACAATACGTTCCATGCTAGTATTTAGTGCGTACTTAATGGGTGTAATTATATTATGGTATTACAGCCAACCAAATACATAATCCTTTCTAACATTAGTTAATTCAACAGCGCCGTGGTCTTTAAGGAATTTACCTGCACAATATTCTGTATCTGGGTGTTGCTCACAAACTATAATTGGCTTGTGTCTTAGCAATGTATCAATAGCGCCTTTAAGAATTTCAAGTTCATATCTTTCACAGTCAATTTTAATTAGTCCAAACTTTGGTAAATCTAGATCATCTAGCCGGCGAACATTAATATCACCTGCGCCTTCAATAACATGACTTGCACCTGTATTGTGACTATCATATTTCATATTAATTGTTGAGTTTTTACTACCTAATGCAACCTTATGTATTTCTACATTTAGACTTTGTACATTACGTTCTAAGCAACTATATACTTGCTCTAGTGGTTCAAATGCAATAACTTTTTTAAATTTTGTTGTTAAAGGTTTTGCCCAAAATCCAATATTAGCACCGACATCTAAACATACATCAAAGTCAGTAACATAGTTATATGCCGCTTCTCTAATGTCGTCTTGGTATTCAGCAGGCCCGCCATTGCGTACTCGTTTAGCTATTAGCCTTTCAAAATGTTCGTCAGTAGACGGCATCCAATATCCGTAAACTTGTTTCATTTCTTTTCCAGCATCACAATATATTTTATAACATGCAGAGGTGGACCTTTTTTAACTTTAGCATGACGCTCTGTAACTTCTTCATGAATAATTTTCCAGTCTTCGAGCTGTTCGAGTTTGCGTTTCCACCAGTCTGGTTTTTCAATAATAAGATGAGCATTCCTGCCGTCGCTTAATGCTTTCTTTGCGGGGTGGCATGCAATAAGATGATACTGATATCTACTAGATCTATTACATAAGTCTTGTATTGTGTCATCAATTAAATGTTCTTCTACATGTTCTAACACATCGCTACTGTATGTAAGTTCCACACTTTCTGGTAAGGGGTTTGGAAATGTAGCTGGGTCGTATGTATGTAATTTTATATCAGGGTAAGTGTGCGTGATAGTTTCACTTGTATATCCTTTACCTGCACCAAAGTCTAAAAAACTAGTAATATTTTTTTCTTTAATTAACTCGTGTACAATTGTTGGTATATTTCTATTTAACCCAAACGTTTTTTTGTCGTGTAATTTTTTAAGTTCTTCTAAGTATTCTGCTGAATGCGCCATTCTTGCTCCCTTACATTTAGTATATTTACCAGGTCTTCTTACTATAAGAAGCTAGTAACGGCTTTAGTGATGGTCTACATGGACACCAAAAAAATATCCTAGTAAGAAAAATAATGGACCTATAATAAATAGATCCATTATAAAGTGTAAAGCAAAAGAAAGAGCAAATATTTCTTTCCAATGAGCTTTACATATGTCTAGCCAAGTTGCTATTTTCTTTAGCATTTAAAGACTCGCATCTTCCATTCCTGCTACTCTTAGTTTAACAACATTAGTAATTTGCCATTGTTTTTGATCAAGACCTTTAAGTAATCCTAACCACTTATTACGCATAAGGGCGAATTCATTAATTATTTTTTCATAATCAACAACGTCTGCCTCACCGTCTACGTATTTTTCAACGTCACGGCTTGACAGAGCTCGTTGATAATTTTCAAGATATTTCTTAAAAAAAGAACTACGTAATCTACGTAACTCAATATTAAGGTAATGGAGTATGGCTTCAATTTCTTGAAGTTGGTTAAAGCGATGCTCAACAATACCAGGCATTTCTGATGCAGCTTTTTCAACGTTGCCTTTTAGTTTGACTTCGTTTTTTGCTTCGTTAAGTTCTTGTTCAAAAAACTTAACAGCATCAGGTATCTTGTTAATGTCTCTAGATACTTCGCTATACCAACCCATACTTTAATCCCAATCCTCTTCTTCATCTAAGATGTCAGTCTCTTCTTCATCTAGATAATAATTAATTGCTTTATCTAGTTCAAAGTCTGCACCCATTGCTTGCGCCATAGTGTCGTCACCGACACCATAGTCTGCTAGTAAGTCTACAAATCGTTCAGCAGCTGCTTCGACACTTTTCTTATCAAGGTATTCCTTAAATACTGTCCAAACTTCTGCAATTACTGATTCGTCATCAAATCCGTGGCTCATAAATTATTCCTCTATTAATGCTTCTTCTTGTGATTCAAGATCTTCTTCAATCGAGGTATTTACCATTGAAGCTTCTTTAGTAGCATAATCAGTCATAACTTTATCTAATAAGTCTCCAGACCAGTTTTTACGATATTCAAGAATTTCTTCACCGTCACTAGTAACATACTTTAGTCTATTACCTTGCTTTTCGATAACACCTTTTGCTTCAAAAAGTTCAACGATTCCGCTATGTGGATTCATTCCTGTTTCGTATGGAATCTTAACTTGTACACCTTCAAACGGTTTTGCGTAACGTGTTTTCATTACTTTACAGCCAGCACGGATACCCATGACTTGACTGATCTTATTACCGTCTGCATCTTCTTTGAGCTTCATCTTCTTCATTGCTACAACAATACTAGAAGCATATATAAAGCCCTGTCCGCCTGATATTTTATCATCTGGATCAAACATATCCTGCGATGCATATGTATGGTTAGTACAAACTAATCCTACGTTATGAGCACCGATCATGTTAACTGTATTACGGACTAATGAAGTTAGTGCTTTAGGCTTACGACCCATATCACCTTTCATGTCACCCTTGTTAAACTGATCAACATCTGTTGGTGTTAGTAACATACCTAATGAATCAATTACAAACATTACTTTAGGACGATCTTCTTCATCCATTGCTTTGTAATCTGTCATAAACGTTGCTATTGTTTTAGCAACATCATCAATCATACTCATACTTAATTTAAGTAGTTTTGATTCGTCACAGTCAACACCAAGTGCTTCTAGCCATGATTGATCAAGTGCATTTTCTGAGTCAATTAATACTACATAAATGCCTTGTTCTTGTGCGTGTTTTACAATATTACCTGCCGCAAAATAACTTTTACCTGCGCCAGACTCTCCTGCAAACACTGTTACCTTACCTAGTGGAACGCCTCTATGAAAGTCGCCACTAATAAGATAGTTTAGTGCATATGAGCCAGTACTTACCCAATCCGTCGGATCGTTAAAACCACTACTCATACCTTGGATTGACTTAGTTAAGTCTTTCCTAAATTTACTTACATCAAATGATTTAGTCATTTTTTCTCCTATATAAAAAGTTGCTTCTACTAGCGTTTAGAGTGTTGACAGGTAAACCGTGAATCTCTGCTCTGGTTTAACTAGTAGAAGCTATGCTACTTTTAGCCTTGACGTGAACGAATCATTGCAAGGATGTCTTGGGCGTTGCCGCCTGCTTCAGGTGCCGCTTCAGCCGCTGGTGCTGGAGTTGCTTCTGGAGCCGCTGTAGGTGCCGCTTCTGCTACTGGAGCAGGAGTTGCTGGTGCTTCTGGTGAACGTGATGTTGCTGTAGCCGCTGGGCTTGCTGCAACCTGTGGATCACCTGTACGTGCTTGCATACCTGCAGGACGGAAGTAGTTACTCCAACGTTCTGGATCATATGCTTCGCCGTCTACAGATGCTTCAAACATTTCCTGCATTACTTTCTGTGCAGTTGCATCTGGCTTCTTAGGAAGAAAATCACCTAGGTCAAATAACCCATGTGTATTGACTGCATTCATTTCGGCATCATCTAATGGACGCTCTCTACGTGCCCAATTACTTGTGCCGTAGTCTGCATAACCACCTTTAGATGTTTTGTTAAGACGGAAGTCTACACCAGCAGTATAATCTGTTGGTAATTCTTCCATGTCAGGATCCATAAGCGCCTGCTTAATGATTTGGAAGATTTGTGGACCAATAATAAACCTACGAATTGGATTCTCAGGTGTGTTATCGTCTGTTAATGGGTTATCTGTTACGAACCCTTGGAAAATATATGAACGCTTTTTCCAGTACTTACGACCCATGTCTTCTAGACTTGCGTCTTTAAACCATCCACGTACTTCTTGTAAAATGTTACAGCTTTCGCCATACATTTCCATACACGGTACTTGTACTTGTACTGGACGCGAATCAGTTTCGCCTTTGATACCCGCAAACGGAAGTTTGATTACCAAGCGTTCTTTCCAAAAGAAAGTGTTGTCTTGATCGCCATCAGGAAGGAAACGTAGAGTTGCGCTCTCGCCTTCTTTGATATTCCAAAATGGGTAAATGCTGTTGTCGCCACCGCCTGAACTGCGGTTGTTGTTACCTGCTTCTTGCTCTTTGAGCTTCGCTCGGATTTCTGCTAATGATGCCATAATTAATGCCTCCTATATATGCCTTTATGGTTGTAGCTACGTTGCTACGTTGTTATCAAGTGCCTATTTGTTTGTAGCACAGTTATTATTATATGCTATTCTACAAACAATGTCAAGTCTTTTTTAAAGAAAAACTTAAAACTTATTGGATTTATTATCCAATTCTATTTATCTTAAGCCTGCTAGTTCTCTCATTCTTTCGAATTCTGGAGTTTGTGCTGGTTCTCGATATGTTTCTGTTACTTCGTATACTTTGGTAATAAACGCTTTTGCAGGTTCAATAAACTGCTCACCGTAATCTTTTTCTACCATTGTTAATACTGCTGTTTCGCCTTTTGGAAATTCGCCTGTTTCTTTATCAAAATAACTCAGTATAAATTCGCCTAATGGTGTCTTGTCGTCCTTTTCAAGTGTAATCTCGTCACCGTCTGGACCGTCAATTTTGTCGCCTTTTTTCTTGCCATTCATTTTGGCTTTCTTTACAGCGTGTGCGTATGCATTGCCTTCGTCCATATTATCAACTAGCTCTTCTATGTAACCCTGAATAATGTCGTCTCTATCATCGTCCATATGTAAGCCGTGTTCCATACCGTACTCAGACATTTCTCTATCTAACTCTTGTGGAGATAATCCTATTTCTTTTGCAAGTCCAGCTTCGCCGCCTTTTTCGTATACATCATTTAATTTGTCAAGTTCCATTTCTTGCTTGCTTGGCTCTGACTGTGGATCAAAACTTTCATCAAATTCAATATCGCCATCGCGCATTGCATCCATTGCTTGTTGCTCAATATCAGCATCGTCCCAATAAAGCATATCTTCTGGTCCAGGTAATGTATTAGGATCAATCTCTGGCTTACCATTTACAATTTTAACTTGAACTTCTACTTCGTGTTCGCCGCCATCTTGATCACTAACAAATAATGCCATAGTTCCTACTTGGCCGTCTTGTGCTTCGTTAGTATCTACTTCACCAAACTGTCCCATTGTTTGTTCAAACGCTGCTTCAATTTCCATTTCTTCTCTTGATAAACGGTTACCAGCTTTTTTTGCTTTATCTGCCTTGTCCATATGGTCATGATAATAATCTGACTTCATTTGCCTAATCTCATCAGGTGTTTTTCCGCTTGTATCCATTCCCGAATCGTCAAAATTTGCAAGGTCTGATTTTTTATATTGTTTATTAAGTTTTCTCTTCATCGCCATTTTGCCGATGCCTTTGAATGGACCTTCTGACATTTCTTCGTCAGTTTTTTTATTTTTTTCAGCTTTGCTATACTTGTCCTTTAATGCGCCTAACTCTTCTTGCGAAGCGCCTTCACGTCCTGCTTTTGCTGCTTTGACCATATATTCTTTGCCGTGCTTCTTGACACCAGTGTGATATTGTAAGCCTGACTCACGCATGTCACCTTGGTATACTTCGTAACCTTCTAAATCCATTGGACCTAAAGTTTCTGCACGAGTATTTTCACTTACTAAGTTATAAATGTAAGGGAAAACATCTTTAAGTTCTTCATTAAACTGACGTATAGTTAATTCATCAATCCAATTTTCTGCAACATCTTGTGGTACTTCTGTTACTTCTGTTTTTTCAAAACTTTCAAATGCTTCGGTGTAGTATGCTTTCTTTTGTAAACTTTCTATAGTCTTTTTAACTGTTGTCAAACGTTCTTTAACAACATCAACATATCCAGATAGTCCTTCTGCCATTACATTTGAGCGACTCATGTAACTTTTGAATTTCTTTAATTTAGATAGCTCTTCGCTTAATCCTACAATATGTTTACCAAATTCATCATACGCATTGCCGCCTTCTGCAACGTGTCTTGCCATTGCTCTAGCACCGTTAATATGTTTATATGGATATTTAAATCTTTCGCCTTCTGCACTTTCAATATAGATGCTTTCAACGTTTTGTGTTCTGCCTGCAGCTCTTTCTTGATTCACTGCCTGGTTATGACGTAATACAAGCCTTGCGCCATCAAAATCTTGATAACTTAATCTACTTGTACCGTAAAGTTTACCTTCGCTCATTGTTTCTTCCTCTGTACGGTTATTTGCTAAAAATTTGTAATCTCTTCTATTTAAATTTGATTTATTAATATCTCTAGTATCAAAGTTTAACATACGCTTTTTTGCAAATTGCCTTAATTCCTTTAAAAAATTGTACCAACTCTCTTTAGTAAGACTGTCTTCGTTAGTAACTAGTCCTTGGTTATATACTACTGATACTGTGTTTTCGTCTAAACTAATAGATATCTTTCCTACAGCTCTGCCTTCAGTTATAAAATCAAAATCATAAAATCTTGCTTGTTCAGGCGTTGTAGTTACATTGCCTTCGCCGTCGCCAATAGTAACACTTGGAAAGCGTCCTCTTATTTTATTAAATAATTCTTTGGCTACTATATTTAATGTTTGCATATTGTATTTATCAACTCTTTAATAGTTTGAACTAATGAAGATTGGCATTGGTGGTTCATAATCACCGTCATCTTCTGCTTGGTTAAATGTATTATAAATTCTCGGATCCCAGTCTTTTAGTACTGCCATCATTCTTAATGCAAGTAATGTTGCACTTACTAAGTCGTCTGAAGCGCCAGGCTTTGCTTGATAGCTACTACCTGATGCAATATAATTTTTAAGTTCTGATATTAACGGTTTACTAACTACAGACATCCTTTCGCCTTCGACCATAGTCTTTAATCGACTACAAGCGGTAATTTTTGTTCCATGAGTAGTGTTAAACCCTTTGCGGAATTTACGTACATGACCTTTACGCATTGGCTCGCTTACAAATAATCCTGGTATGTTTTCTTCACCAAAGTCATTAATTACTAGTAATGCAGCTTCTCCTATACCGTTGTTTTCTACACTCCAGTATATGCCATTTGTGTTACCTGTTTCTTGTTCTAAGTATCTACATATATCGGCAAGTACTCTAATTTGTCCAGGTATTGCTGTTTGATTATGTTGCCATTCTGCAACTTGTCTATAACTAGGTAATTCATAGACTTCAATTGCAGCATTATCGCCACCTGTACCCATACTAGGATCAAGTGCAACAGCATATGTAAATTCGTTACTTGGCTTTTTATACCAACGTGTTTGGCCCATATTTAATACAGGATTCTTGCCTTCCATGTTTGCCAAGTATATACTATTAATAAGTGTTTCATCAAATACAAGAAATTCACATCCATATTCACGCCTAAACTTTTCCTCGCCTATGCGTCCAATTTCTTCTTCTTTCCACTCTTCGTCTCTATCTGGATGTTCGTCCCATTGTGCTACAAAACTATGAAATCCGTTTATGCCCACTTCTTGTTCGTTACCATGGGAATCAAACTTTTCTTCTGCTTGTTTCCATATCATAGCAAATGTATCTTCGTCACTGTTAGGTGTGCTAGTAATAATAGCTCGTCCACCTGTTGCTAGTGTAGGTGATATTGATGTCCAAAACTCTTCGGCAATATTAGGTTGCACAAATGCAAACTCGTCACAGTATAGTAATGATATACTCATACCACGTCCTGTATTACCTGTTGTAGTTTGTGCTACAATACGTGATCCGTTTTCAAATTCAATTGATTGTTTATTATAACTTGTAACTCCTGCCCTAATATGGTCTGGACAAGTTTCATATACATAACGTATACGTGACATGATTTCTTGAGCGCCTGTATATTTGTGTGCCGCTACAAGTATAGTTTGATCTGAATTAAACATAGCATACCAAGCAAGGTATATACTAGCACATGTAGTTTTACCTGTTTGTCTAGGCATCATGTTTATATTAAATCTAAAACTGTGATAACTATCCATTAACCGTAATTGATACTCGTATGGATCAAATAATAGTTTACCCTGTACAGGATGTTGGATAAATGCAAACTTACGTGCAAAGTACATATATCCATCATCTGGGTCCATACAATTGGCCAGGTCCTGAATTTGTTCTTCGTTGAACGTTTCTTTTTGATTTGCTTTTTTGGTGAGGACACCGTCTAAACTCTTACTCATAATAGTATTTAACCAATTATATCGTCGTAGTAGCCTGTATCGAATCTTAGATCAAATAGCTTACGTTTGTCTTGTTGTATTAGTATTGGAACTGGGGAAGCATAATCGCCGTGTGTAGGTTCGCTCCATAGCCATTCGTATTTCTCGCTTACGTCAACTTTTTTGCAAAGTTTTTTAAGACGTCTACGATTATATCCTTTACAAATGTATATAATGGCTTGATTATTATCTAGTTCTTCTATTTCGTTGTTCCAATATCTTACTTTTATTTCGCCCTTTTTCCATGCCGCTCCGCTCCACGGGCATACAGGTTTTATATGTTCAAAGTACTTGGTCCAATCTGTCATAAAAGTATTTACAGAAAAAAATAGGCTCCTAAGAGCCTATTTGGATTTACTAAAATTTAGTAAAGTTATTACTTACAACCGCATGATGCACATGCCATTAATTTCTTTTTGCCTGGCTTGCCACATTCTGGACAATCAGTTTCTTTAATATCTTCAGTCTTGCCACGTCCTCTGCTAGCCATTACTTTTTTCTTGCCACGTCCACGTCCTTCGGCTGCCATTTTTTCGTTTAATGCTGCCCAAAGCTGCTCTTTAACACTGGCTTCAACTGTTTGATGCATTGCTGGATCTTTTGCACGGATTGCACCTTTTGGCTTTTCGCCGTTAATGCCTCCACTTAGATCTTTTGTCATGTACTGAGTATCTCTATATTCTTCTTCTGGTGAGTTGTCATATCCTGCTTCAGTTGCTACGTCATCAGTCATTTTGTCGCCTATATGAGCGCCAGCTACTGTAGATGCTACTTGTCCTAGGGTCGAACCTAAAGCTGCACCAACCGGTCCACCTATTGCTCCACCTAGTGCCGCTCCACCAGCTTTGCCTGCTGCTCCACCTAACATACCGCCTACGAAACCTTCTTCTGAATCATCATCGCCCGGTACTTCATCTTGTCCTGGCTCTTCTGGATCATCAATGTCTTTATCTGTACCAAAGTGTTCATGACCTTTTCCATCATGTGGATCGTCAATCATACTTCTAAATTTTTCCATGTCGCCACGCATTGGACCCGATGCTTCTGAATCGCCATCAACATCGCCAATTCCTGCATTTTTCATCATGTCAATTAAGTCTGCAACATGCTCTTTTCCGCTTGCGTTTATGCTTACGTTCATACTTACTGGAGCACCTGGATTTTCCGGATATCCCATTTCGTTAACAACTGACTCATTCAACTGTTCTGTTGAAGATTCAATGTTGTCCATTTTTTGAATTAGATTCTTTAAATCCATAATTAACTCCCTATTACGCTAGTAGCGTTTTCTTTAATGTCTTCGTCTTTTATTACTTCGCCTGTTACTGCGGATTCTGTAGGATCCATGTCACGTTCTTTACGTGCAACTTCAAGCTCTTTCAACAACTCCATTACTCTGTTGCTTCCAACTTCTGCTTGACCACTTGTGCCGCCCATGTCTTCTTGTGTTAACATTGGTTCATAGTCGCCATCTTCTTTAGGCGTTTGGTATTCTTCTTGTGGCTCATTTGGATTACGAACAATAAAATGACCTTGGTCTATTCCGCAACACTTTGCTAGATACTCTTGTAATACTTGTGTTGTTGTTGGATAGTTTACTGATACTTCAAAATAAGTTACTTCTGTATTTTGTAGTTGCGGAAAGTCTAACGGTCTTTCTTGTATTGGAGTTTTCTTACCTGCTGACATATTAACAACATCATATTTCTTTAATGCTGTTTCTAGTGCATCAGCAAAGCCTTCAGGTAACTCGCCTGCTACTCCTATTTTAAAAGGATACGTTTTTTTTGTTTCTGTTAAAAATTCTGTAAAAGATTTCATGTTAGTATTTCCTATCATATATATTATTTATCCTTATCAATACCTTTTAGGCGTTCTAGTAGGCTATTCCTATCAGTTACTACAAAGCCTTCTCCGTTAACAACGTCCCCGGTATCTATGGAATCTTTGTCCATTTTTTCTTTTTTGAGTTGCAGTTCTACCATTTTTAACTTATTATTAAGTTTAGCTACTTTAGCATCAAGACCAGTCTTAAGCATGCCGCCGGCAACTTCAAACACACGACCGCTATAACGACTCTCAACATTCATACCAAGATCCATTAGATCGTCATATGCTGTTAACGCACGATCAGCAATATCATTTAATTCAGAGTCTGCTTTTTCGCCCAACCCTTTTACTGCAGGCAATGCACCAGCAATTTTATCAAACTCTGCTATGTCACGAAACGTTTCCTGTTGTTCAATAACTGCGGTTTTTACTTTTTCTTTTTTTGCATCATCAATGAATTCTTTTGAGTCAGGCAAATTTAATAAGTCTTCTAATTTTTTAGTCATTGGATCTTTCCATTATATGCTAGTATTATTTAGCGTCTTTTGCCGCTGTGGAAAATATCTTTTTCAGATATTACTCTAAAACGAATGCCTTTTGATTTACACCACTTACTAGCAGCTTCCCACTTTGCTTGATTAACTACCCAAGCAGCTTGGTTATGCCTACTACGGCCTAACTTTTCAAATACTGTTTGATTCTCAGGTTTAACTTCAATAAGTTCAACTTGTTGTCCACCTTTTTTGCCTGTATAAACTATAAAAAAGTCTGGTACGTATATAGTATGTTTACCTGTTAATGGATTTCTGTAAGGAATCTTAATTGCTTCACTAGCCCATCGTTCGACACTTTTATGTTCGTCGCAAAATTTCATAAAAGCAAATTCCCAACTACTTCTATAAGTTGGCGTTCTATTACCTACATATTTTTCTGGATATTTTGGAGTATACTTGCCTTGTGCAAAACGGCCCATGATATTACTCTACAATGTTTCTTCGTTCTAATTTTTCTGAAACTGATGTTGATCGAAAGCCTAGCGTACTGACTTTGTTTCTATCATAATTTAAAATTTCAGCAACGATTTCACTAAGTTGGATTTTACCTAATCCTTTAAGAGTATCGATTATTTCAAATACGTTTACATTATCAATCTTGGCTTGTTGTAATATAACTGTTGCTGTGCTTCTTGCAGCTAATTTTTCAAAACCTTTATTTTCAAAAAAACCAACAACCGCATCAACTTGGTTACTTGGATATGATATTGACTCTGTAAAATACTGATCAAAAAATCTTTTAGTTCCGTCAGCTGAGTCGTTATTTTGTACTGGTAAGTTACTAGACATTAGATGTAATTCCTTGTGTTGCTCTATATGAAGTAACTATTTTATTGCCAACTGAAAGGACCCTAGGATCTCCAGAAGCAATTTTTTCATCAACTTCATTCTTAATTGCATTTTTCTCTTGGACTGTTAGTGTATCATATACTCCTAGTCCAACAGCATTACCCTCTGATAGCCCTGCTACTGTTGATGCTACAATACCAGTAGCTACTAATTGTTTTGCTACAGCATCTTTTAATCCTGGTGTATTTGTTAACTCTGTTTCTATTTGTACATTAGAAAGCATTTTATCAACTTTCTTTGTCACGACAGCTGTTGCTGTTGTAGCATTATTTTGTCCTGTTCCACCACTCTTTGGAAAACTTGAGTTTGCTAAGCCACTTACGTTTGCACCAGTTGCAGCTGTTAGTCCTCGACCTACTACACTATACCCTTCGTTACGTATACCTTCTTTAGTTAATTTTTTAGCATTTTTAACTGTGTTGGTTGCTTTAATTAATGTACCTAAGCCAATATTACCGCTACTAATATCACTAAACACACTTGCACCACCAGCTAATACTCCGCCGGCACCAAGTAAACTAGCAGCACCGCCTCCTGCTACACTAATTGGACTAGGTGATGTATCATAATGTTCTGTACCAAATCCAACTGGTGCATTACCTTCTTCAACAGCGCCTGTACTATAAAATACTGATTCGTATAATATTTGCATTGTATTTTGTGATGTTTCGCCACCAGCTGATTGATCCATAGTATCATGTTGGAAACTACTAATAATAGGATTAACTAATGTATATGTTATATATTGATGTCTAGCCATTTGGCTAATTTGAATACTATTAAAAAATGGTGCATAAGAATTATTATCAAATCCGTATCTAAAATTATTTAATGTTTTGCCTTCATATGTATTATGCGGCATGAATCCTGCAGATGTTTGATTAGGTTTACCAGCTGCATCTAGACTTCCTAAGTTGCCATCTACATAGTAATATCTATAATAGCTTTCCCAAAGATAAGAAGTAAGACCCATATTATCATCATGAAATGTAATATTAATTGGATCATAGTCTAATCTAACTTGTAGATTTTTCTTACGATTATATTTGTTCTTAGTTTCAGTTTGTATATTATACTTTGGTAAGTCTGCTGTCTTAACTAACATGTTAACTTCTAGACCATGCTTTTTATCAAAGTTAGGACGAACTTTTTTAATTACGTCTTCATTTAAGTTAAATGCTACATGATAAAGAAACTTAGTCTTAGGTGCTAATCTAAAGTTATCATCTGTATAAAGTCGAGAAGCATGACGGTAGTCCGCCATATCACCTTTAGGGTTTAACGCCCCACTTACTAAATTATCTAAAAATCCGCCAAACTTGCTCATACTAATATTTATCCATGTGAATTATATGCGTAGATAAAAAAAAGGGACCTATAAAAGATCCCTTTTTTGATTTTGTAATTACAATTACTTTTAGCTTACGCCAGTTGTAGATGCAATAGCTGCAACTGATCTGCCAATAGCAGTACCAACACCGCCTCCGCTAGCGCCTTGAGTTTGTATAGCGTTGTCGTATTTAATTGCTAGTGAAACTGTAACTGGCTCATTAGCACTGTATGCTAATGTGTTGTAGTTTGCACTTTCTAAATAACAACCGTATACTTCAAAAGTTTCTAACACAGTTGGTGCAAAGTTACCGTTACCACCGTCAAGTACTTCGATTCTTGTAACAAACTTGTAGTCAATTCCGCTTGCAGCACTTGATTGCTCCATAAAGTCGAATTGCTTCTGTAATTGCTCGCCGACTAATTTTTGGACAGCGCCTGTTGCGTCATCTCTCAAGTTTAGTGTAATAGCTTCCCAGGTATGTTTACCTGCTAAGTATACTCTTGAGTTGTAAACGTCAATTGTCATAGTTTCGAAGCTAACGTTTGGTCTAGTAACATCAACAACTTGTTTTGTTAGTTCTGTAACTTCCCCTGCACTTACACCAAAGTTCTCCAAGCTCACTCTAAAGCGATATTGAAGTTTTGGCATCAACAGTCCTTGGTTGGAAGAACTGCTGTCACTTGCTAGTGGAACTGTAATTTTTGATAGTGATGAAATAGCCATTTAATTTGCTCCTGTTATAATATTATTTATCATTCTTACAAGCCTGCTATCTCACCAGTATTTTTCAATCTCAGTGGAATGTATATAAACTCAACTGCTTTAACTGGTTCTATTGCGATATCTAAATATAGCTCGTTTCTGTCTATTCTGCTAGGTGTATTGTTACTTTCGTCACATACAACTAAGAAGTCATAAAGTCCTCTTGACCCAACTAGTTCTAAACATAAACTTTCTGCTGCTTGTTTGACTTGATCACGTGTGATCTTATCATTTGGTTCAAAGATATAAGGTTTAGCTAACTTATTAAGTTGACTACGTAAGAATATTACTAGTCTTGCAACGTTAATTCTATCTAATGAACTAGCGCCTCTTGCACGAGTCTTTTGACCAAAGTTAACAAGTCCTGCACCAGTAATAAACGTAATTGGATTAATGTTTAAACTGTACAGTGTATCTCTTTGACCTTCGTTAAGTGCAACACTTATAAATTCGCCTTCTGCATCAATGTACCCTGTTGCTGAAGCATTTGTAATGCCGCCGCGTCTTGTACCTGCTGGTGCAAACCAAGGATAGCTAACTTGATCACTTAATGCTAATGTTCTTAGCATCATATGACTTGGTGGAACAACTACGTTGTTACCTGCGTTATCGCTTGAGAAGCCCCATGGATAAAATACACCTAAGTACTCGTCTCTACTTACTAGTCCGTCGCCATTATCTTCAACAGCAAGATTCACATTTGAACCCCACTCATTAAGTGATGTAGCATCGGATTTTAATTTAGCTGGTGAATCACCTACAATAAATGCTGTTAAGCCTCTATCAAAGTTTAATGAAATCATTTCGCCAATTAGTTCTGGATACCCTGGAGTTGCCATTAAGTTAAACACTCTTGACTCATCATCTCTAATTTCGTCATTACTGTTAACCATTGCTTGCATTGCTTGAACAACAACTTTACGTTGTGCTTTAGCACCAAAGCTACCGGATCCGTCGTCTTGGTTAGCTGATTCAGTTACCCAACGGTGTGTATAGTAAGCACTCATTGACTCGTCGCCGTTACGTGCATTATCTAATGATGTATCAACATAATTTCTTACAAATTTCTTAACATTAAATCCTGAACGTCTTGTGTTCCAAAGCAACATACCTTTTGGATATAAAGCTGGATCTGGAGCGTCTGCATCTAAGTAGTTACTTACTAACATGTCTTTAATGTCGCCTGCTGCAGCACTGTTTGAACCTGCTGTATTATAACGAGCATCTCCAAATAGTACACCATCTTCAGTAGTTTGATCACCTTTATCTAGTAATACCCACTTTAATGTAGAACCGTTATATTTGTAAATTAGCGGATAGTTTTCTAAATCTGCTGTGCTAATCCAAATATCACCGTTTTTAAGTGCTGTTCCATCTGATTGTAATGTTGGTTCTGAAGCTGTAACTTGCGGTCCTTCTGGATCTGTCTTGTCACCATCAGTACCTGCATAAAATGGACTTGATGTGTCTAAGTATCCAACCCATGTAGTACCATTATGAATCATTAAGTCAACTTCGTCTACAATTGAATTGTACCAAAGTGTACCGTCTGCTGTTAATGCTGTTGGTGCATCTTCGCCTGCTGTATATGCTAATACTTTCCAGTTTGAAGCAACAAAGTCATTAACTGAATCGCCTGCTGGTACAGCATATAAGTTTGGAGTTCCTGTATTTGCATCTACATACGCAGCAAAGCCAATAAGTGCTAATGCGCCGCCTGTATCGTTAATACGGAAATCTCCGCCTAATGTGTGTTTAATTGAAACTTTATTAGATGCATCAACTGTTGCAACAATGTTAGTAAATCCTGCACTGTTAATAGCACCTGCTAGTACATCTGCATCACTTGAAGCACCTGTTGCTGTAAATGTTACAGTTTTTGCTGTTTGTAATGCCGCATTGTTTGCTAAAGTTTCTTGAATACCAAAAGCATAGCTCTGTGATGAAAGTTGAGCTGCTACAGCTGAACCTGTTACAATAGTAGCGCCTGCTGCTGATCTTTCAAATATTTTAAATGTTGCTAAGTTAACAGCTTCTTCTGCTACGTTAGTTTGTACATATAGTGAACCTGCTGCTAAGTTTGCACCGCCACCGCTTTTATCCATCGCATATAATGCTGATTGATTATTAGCATAAATTGGAGCTGCAACTTGTGTCCACGTTCCTGTTCCAACTGCGTATTGCTTAACTCTAACACGAGCACCTAAATTAGGCTCAGTAGTTTTAAACCAAATACTGCCTGTAGGTCTTGGAGTTGTGTCATTTGACTTATACTCTGGTACGCTTGTGTGTGGAGCAGTTGATAATGCTGGAATTGCATAAGTTCCTGCTGGAATCTTAACATCGTCTGCAAGTCCTGTTCCTTCTGCAATAATAATAGTTGCTGTTGAAGCACCTGTGTTGTAAAGCTCTAACTGGCTATCTACTACTGCCGCTGTAACGCCTGCAATTGATAAACCGTTAATGTCACTTACTACGTCAGTTAATGATGTTCCGCTTGATGTAACAGTAGCACTATTAATTGTCATTGTTACTCCGCTTGCAACACTAGCAACAGCTGAAGAACTTTTTACTGTAGCATGACTGCCTTTCCAAGCTGTGCTTCCAACTTGTACCCAAGCACCACTTGCATTTTTGTAAAACAACTTATTTACTGTTGTAGTTGCAACAACCACATAATCACCAATTTGGCCAACTGATGTCTTAGGGTTACCTGTTGCACTATTGCCAACTAGTTTTGTTACGTCTGTGATAACAGTTGGTACTTTATTACTAAAAGTTTGTCCGCCTGTTGTAGTAGCTGAATTTGAATTCCATTCAAATATACCAAAAGTTGAAGTTTGTGTGTCAAACCAACTTGTTCCGTCTGCTGGTGCAGCCGCTGGTGCATTTGCTGAAGCTTTTAATTCATTAAGGTCGATGTCTGCACGAACAACATATGCTCTGTTGCTAACACCAAGCATTGAATAAGCTGCTTGTAATCCGTATTCGTTCAGTTCGCCTGCGTGTACTGGATTATTGTTTGAATCTGTTATAAAAGTTGGGTCGCCAAAGGTTTCAGTAAGGTCTCGTTGCGAAGTAAGTAAATATGGCTTACCTGCGTTTGCCTTAGTTGTTCCTGCTGCTGTCCCTGTGCCTGCGCCATTGAGTTTATTCTCAGCGGAAGCAACGAATATCATTGGTACTGTACCTGGTTCAGCTGGGGTATAGAAACTTTCGTCTATTACGCTAACCTGTACTCCTGGTGATGTTAATGCCATTTTGTTCTCCTATTAGGTATAAGTTGTTATATGTATTTAGCATCTAGGATAAAAAAGGACGTCGAAAACACCACAAAAAAGGGACCAAAAAGGTGAGGTAAATACAGTATGAGACCATTATGCGTCTGCGGACAGCGTCCTGCAGCTATTAACTACAAAAAAGGTAATAAAACTTATTATCGTAAGAGGTGTGAACGGTGTTTAAGGACAGGTGGTAAGAGTATCGGTGTTCCTAAATGGAAACAGTCTGGTTACATTAAAAAAAGAGAATGTGAGAAATGCGGGTTTAAAAGTAATCACCAGGAACAGTTTAATGTGTTTCATGTAGACGGAGACTTAAATAATTGCCGACCAACAAATTTAAAAACAATATGTGCTAACTGTCAACGTGTAATTCAGAAAGAAGGTACTCGCTGGAAGCAGGGAGATTTAATCCCCGATTTTTAAAAATTGTTCTTATTAACA
>ERZ1046568.1132-NODE-1132-length-19570-cov-14.012093_pt1 | contig 19570 bp, 20 predicted proteins | sample MGYA00383092_ERZ1046568 | MGnify/ENA primary metagenome ERZ1046568 (study PRJEB29581, sample SAMEA5548362) | metagenome | biome: marine; feature: coastal; material: water | depth 1 m | study: Short-term variability in the microbial, nano- and picoplankton... | reverse complement strand
TCTTTCAGACGTTAGTTGGCCCTTTTCATTGTATTGATATTCAGATTTTGTTAAATTTTTAAGAACTATTCTGATTGTTGTCATTTCGTTAGTGGTCCCTGAATAAAGATAAGCTTGACCATTTTCCATATTAGAAAGTCTTTGAATGATATCAGATGAATAATGACTAGTTATTATGGAATCTTTTGTATAGATGAATCTAGCGAAGTCATACTTAATCTTAGAAGGGTAATGCTCACCTTTTACAGTAATAATTATAGGGTTTAGATTGGCTTTGAATTTATAACTATGTTCTACTGCCCTAATACCTTCTATCAATATCCTATTTACTCCATTACACCCTGATATGGCAGTACGCATTTCTTTTGTCAAAGTAGGCTTATTGGAAGAGAAAAATTTAGGTTGATTGTTTTGGTACTCAACAATTAGTTTGAAACCCGTCACTTCATACCTTAAATGGTAAGCAAATCCAGCTCCCATCGTAGCTATGACACTAGTCTGTGCAAGTATCATGGCCTTATTTTTTGGCAATCCATCATTTTGCAACCCGCCTAGTTAAGCAGTAGGTTGAGGTAGTAGTCTTATTCTAAATGTTTGCTTTCCAAGCCAAAGTGTATCCTTCTTTTAAGCTTTCCCACTTTTACAAAGCCTTCTCGTCCAGAGATTACTCGTAGTGTTCCGCTGTCTGTTAGTTTGAGGTTTGGACTAGTTTCTACTACAAGGTTTTCTTTTGACACGCCAGAAGCAGATATGTTCGCTGGATTTTCAATTCCTTTGTAGAGCAAGTTCATTGCACTGAGCTCTACAGCAAATTGTTGAGCGAAACACACTAAACTAACGAGAATTAAGAGTGTAAAGGATAAGATTCTCATACAACTCAAAAGTAGCCCTTTATTTCCTAGTAATTGAGTTTGTACTTGACTCTTGAATTTTCCTAAATCAACTCCTCTTCCTCAAAATAATTGACAATGTGGTGTCTCAGGTACATTTCCTGTTCTAGTAGATCTTGATTGGGCAGTTTTTCTGCCAGTTCCCATACTGGCCAGTCGTTTTCATCTACTCCTTTTAGTTTGTAATGTCCGGATGTACTAAGCACTCTGCACGTAGCAATATGCATAAGTTTCACTTTTTCTTCTTTCTTGAATTTGGTTTGAGGTTTCCCAAGTTCTCGCATACCTATGATGTATAGAATGGCACTGAGATCTGGAGTCTTTTCAAAAACTTTTTCAATCAACTCTCTTATTTTAAACCACTTATCCTTTATTGTTTCTTCTTTTAAATCGCTCATTTTTTGATTTTAAATGCTTGCTGAATTAATACCAAATAAATTTAGTTCATTTGCTTTATGGCAAAACTCCTGCAAAGATTACTTACTGAGGCTAAAAACCGAGGGGTTTTTACTAAAGTTAATATCGAGGAAGGGGAGGTCATTCAAAAAAAAACACTCAATAAGCTTCTCGAACGTGCAGAATTTACTGCTTTTGGAAGACAACATCGATACAGCAACTTCGTAGGTAGCGATACCGTTTTGACAGATTTTCAAGAAGCTGTAAGTGTTGGAGATTATCTGCATATGCTACCTTGGTGGACTAGAAGCAGGGCAGGAGAAGAAAATGTAACTTGGCCAGGTGCCATCAAGAACTACGCAGTTAGTTCAGGTACCTCAGATGGAAGTAGTAAGTACATACCCGTAAGCGACCAAATGTTAAAGTACATCAGAAGGGCAAGTATAAGACAGGTGCTTTCTATTATTCAGACGGATGTGCCCAAGGACCACATTGCTAAAAAGTGGCTTATGATAGGTGGTAGCACCGAGTTGGAGTACAATGGTATGTACTACTCTGGTGATCTTAGCGGTATCACTACGGGTTCTGTGCCTATATTATTCCAGAGACTTTCAAAACCAGGAGTTCACATCCGAAAGGAAAAAAAATGGACTGAGAAAATTGCTAAGATTACACGAGAGGCAGAGACTTGGGATGTAGGCATGATTGCGGGTGTTCCTGCGTGGGTTAAGCTGTTGATGGAGAGTATTATAGGTCACTATAAATTGGATAGTATTCATGATATTTGGCCACATTTTGAAGCATATATTCATGGAGGAGTAGCCTTATCTCCGTATAAAAATTCGCTAGACGCTCTTATGGGAAGGTCCATCAAGTACTTTGAAACCTACTTAGCTTCTGAGGGGTTCATTGCTTATCAGACTCGATTAGATAATGAAGGAGGTATGAAATTACTGCTTAGAAATGGAATCTACTATGAGTTTGTACCATTTGATAGAGAAAGCTTTACCGAAAGTGGAGAGATCCGAAAGAATGCAAAAGTCTTGTCATTAAGTCAAGTGAATGATAGGGATGAATATGCCATTCTTATATCTACCTGCAGCGGTGCATGGAGATATTTAATAGGTGACACAATTCGTTTTACCAATCTGGACCGGTGTGAGATAAATATTACTGGAAGAACAAAGCATTTTTTATCGCTTTGTGGAGAGCACTTATCAGTAGACAACATGAATAAAGCAATAGAATTAGTGTCAGAGGAGTACAATGTACCTTTTGAAGAGTTCACGGTATGTGGCATACCATATGAAGGCTTTTTTGCTCACGAATGGTTTATCTCTTGTGACGACTCAGGTATGTTGGGCAAAGAAGAGATTTTAAAAGAAAAGTTGGATATGACCCTAAAGGTTCTTAATGATGATTATCGTGTAGAGCGATCGGCAGCTTTAAAAGATATAGTAGTGCATTTGCTTCCAAGTAGTAAGTTTTATGAGTGGCTACGTTTTAATGGAAAAGAAGGTGCACAGAGCAAGTTTCCAAGAGTCTTAAAAAAGGACACCCTTGACAGCTGGCTTAACTTCCTAAAAAACAACAGTTAATGTGGATTTATTTATATCTAATTGTAGTAGTTTCCGTTGCCTATATGGTGGGGAGAAACTCAAAACGAAATGGATTTCATTTTTGGCGTAGTTTCATTTTTATGATGCTACTCGGTGTGTTAGTATTGGCGTTTTTATTAAAACAGTTCAATGGGTCCTAGCAATGCCGCTTTATCTCCTTTGAGGCTTATTGATATGGGCTGTATATGTGGTGTGATAGGAAGTATTATTACCTCTATAATCGCTTATAAGAAAGGTCAAAGAATTATATGGTCTTCACTAGTAGGCTTTGTTTATGGTATATTGCTGTTCTTGGCTATTTTGGTTTTACTAATTAGCTGGGCTGCAATATTTTGAATTCATAATCACCAAACTGTTCAGTAACCTCATCAAGTATGGCATAGATTTCATTCTCATCCATAGTAGTCACCAGTCTTGTTCTGTATTCTTTGAAGTGAGAGACCCCTTTGAAATAGTTACTGTAATGCCGCCTCATTTCTACGATACCAAGTACATCACCTTTCCATTTCATTCCAAACTCGAAGTGACGTTTACATACATCTACACGTTGAGCGATTGTGGGGGGAGCAAGCTTTTCACCTGTTTCTAAAAAGTGTTTTATTTCATTAAATATCCAGGGGTAGCCTATCGAAGCACGACCGATCATAATGCCATCTACATTATATCGCTCTTTATAAAGCTTTGCTTTTTCTGGACCGTCTATATCTCCGTTACCAAAGATGGGAATATGAAAACGTGGATTTTCTTTAATTTTTCCAATGAGGCTCCAGTCGGCTTCACCTTTATACATTTGTTTTCTCGTGCGTCCGTGAATGCTAAGAGCTTTAATACCAACATCTTGAAGCCTTTCAGCAACCTCTTCTATGTACTTAGTGTTATCATCCCAACCGAGCCTAGTTTTCACGGTAACAGGGAGTGACGTACTCTTAACTATCTCAGAAGTCATTTCCACCATTTTTGGAATGTCTTGTAGGATTCCAGCTCCAGCACCCTTACATGCCACTTTTTTCACAGGACAGCCGTAGTTTATGTCTATCAAATCAGGGTTTGCAGAAGCCGTAATTTCGGTGGCTTCTTTCATAGAATTGATATCATATCCAAAAATTTGGATACCAATCGGTCTTTCATACTCGAATATATCGAGTTTTTGAGTGCTTTTAGCAGCATCCCTTATCAAACCTTCACTTGATATAAACTCAGTATACATAACGTCTACACCGTTTTCCTTGCAGACAGCTCTAAACGGTGGGTCACTCACATCCTCCATCGGAGCTAAAAGAAGTGGAAAGTCACCAAGTTCTATGTTACCTATTTTTACCATATTTGCCTTAGATATGAGTTTCGAAGAATTCGAAAAGGGCAAAGATACAGAAGAATCTTTTAGTCCTAGAACCAACAGATTGAAGGTATTTCTCCATTTAATATTGGGGACTGTATTCTTCTTAGGTTGTGCAATGGTGCTAGGTGGTGTTGGTGTAGCTGTTTGTTCCTATTTGTTGCACGGTGAGGTTGCAAGCCTTACTCAAGGAATAGGTTTGTTCAATGATCTTAAGTCACATCCTGAGTTGCTAAAATTATTCGTTTTTATTAGCTCTTCTCTTCCTATTATATGTGCAGCTTTTTTGGTTGTTCTAGCTATAAAAGCTAAGCCTAGAGATTATTTATTACTCTCATTTCCAAAGTCTTTAAAGTGGTTTGTTGTTTCGGTTTTGTTTGTTTTCGTATCCGTCCCTCTTATGGGGTTGATGCTTCAGATAAATGAGCTTATTGATTTTAGTCGTTGGCCTGATTTGTATAGTTGGCTTCAAGAGCAGGACGCATCTAACAATGCTATGTATGAGGCTATGCTTGGAGAAAAGAGTGGTTTGTCAATATTGACTAGTCTTTTATTTATGGCATTTATTCCTGCTTTTGCGGAGGAAATGTTTTTTCGGGGTTTTATGATGAATGCTTTTAATGGACTGTTTAAAAACATGCACGTAGCTATTATAGCTACAGCGATTGTGTTTAGTCTTATTCATCTTCAATTTACTAAGTTTTTACCTATGTTTTTCTTAGCAGTAGTTTTTGGGTATGCCGCATATTGGACAGGTTCTATATGGACTTCTATTTTAGCTCATTTTCTGAATAATGCAATGGCAGTTATTCAGCTATACTTTTTTACAGACGGTAGTTACGAAAAAGCACTTGATCAAGGATCTGATATACCAATGGCTGCAAATATTGTGTTGGTGGCATTAGTGGTAAGTCTATTTGTATATATACATAAGAATACCAACACAAAAACTGAAAATTTCTATGTCTAATTTAGCATTACGTGTCATATTCGGAGCGGTTTATGTCGTTATAATGGTTTTTTCTTCGATATACGGCAATCCTATTTTTGGTGTCGTAATGGCGTTAGTAGCATTTTTATCCTTGAATGAAATGGGTGTGCTGGCAAGGAAAACCACTAGTCAGCATCTTTGGCTAAATCCCGCACTTTTTGCAGGAATTATAGTATATCTGACTTTTTTAGGTGCAAGAGAGCTTGATTTATTGGCCTATTCAGTGTTATGGATAGTGCAATTGATTTGTGTTTATTTCATATACAGAGAACTAAAATTTAGTCAAAAACTTAACTATCTGCTATCGTCAGTCTATTTATTCTTGCCACTTTTAGCCCTATCTATTTGGTTTCTTCAGACAGAAAATTTGGCAACAGAGTATGTATTATTCTATTTAGTTAGTATATGGCTTTATGATTCTATGGCTTATGTAGTCGGAAAGCAGATTGGTAAGACACCAATCTTCCCAAAGGTGTCTCCTAAGAAGACTGTAGAGGGTTCAATTGGTGGAGCTCTAGTTACCGTTGGTATTATGACTATTTTGAATCAATACTGGCTACAAATTCCGGTTCAAGCCTATTGGTTAGCAGTTGTAGTAGTCTTTTTTGCTACTTTCGGAGACTTTGTTGAGTCGTATATGAAGCGGAAACTTGGCGTAAAAGATAGTGGCACCTTGATTCCTGGTCATGGTGGAATCTTAGATAGAATGGATTCAATTTACCTATCTACACTGCCATATATCGTCATATTGTTACTTCTTTGATGAAAAATACGCCGCTTCCTTATTTCGTGGTGATTTATATTAAATACATTTGCCTCAATTCTATTAAAACTTAATACACTTTAGAACAATGACATTAAAGTTCAAAGAACCAGCACCTATTACGGATCACCTGAATCCATTGGAGTCTATGATGCAAAGGTTTGATGAAGCAGCTAAGATACTCGGTTTAGACGAGTCTACTTATAATGCACTTAAATCACCAGAAAAGGCAGTAATTGTAAGTCTTCCAGTGACCATGGATAATGGAAAGGTAGAAGTCTTTCAAGGATACAGAGTAGTACACTCTTCTAAATTAGGTCCAAGTAAAGGTGGAATACGTTACTCAATGGGAGTAAACCTTGACGAGGTGAAAGCATTGGCCGCTTGGATGACTTGGAAGTGTGCTGTAGTTGGTATCCCATACGGTGGAGGAAAAGGAGGCATCCAATGTGACCCTCGAAAGATGTCAGTGGGTGAGTTAGAAAGGTTGACTAGAGTCTTTACCGGAGCAATGAGAGATGTGTTTGGGCCAGAGAGAGATATCCCAGCTCCAGATATGGGAACAAACCCTCAGACTATGGCTTGGATAATGGATGAATACTCTAAACTCGTAGGACAAGCATCTCCAGCAGTAGTCACAGGAAAGCCGTTGGTATTGGGAGGCTCTTTAGGTAGAGTAGAAGCTACAGGGCGAGGAGTTATGGTTTCTGCACGAAGTGCTATGGCTAAACTAAAAATGAACCCTTCTGAGTCTACTTGTGCTGTACAAGGATTTGGAAATGTTGGAAGTATATCTGCTAAATTATTGGAGCTTCAAGGAGTAACTATCGTAGCTATCTCTGATATCTCTGGAGCATATTACAATCCAGAAGGATTAGATATTGAACAAGCGATTAAGTATACTGCTAAGCACAAGAGCCTAGAAGGCTACAAAGGCGGTAGGATAATATCAAACGAAGAGTTACTAGAGCTTGATGTAGACATACTAGTACCAGCTGCGTTAGAAGATCAGATTACTGAGGAGAATGCAGCTAGAATTAAGGCTAAATTAATCGTAGAGGGAGCAAATGGACCTACAGCATCTACTGCTGATAAAATTCTAGAAGAAAAAGGAACCATGGTTGTGCCGGATATCTTGGCAAATGCTGGTGGTGTTTCCGTCTCATACTTCGAATGGGTTCAGAATAGACTGGGATACTTTTGGACAGAAGAACGTGTAAATAGACGTGCAGATAGAGTAATGAAGCTCGCTTTTGATGAAGTGTACAAAGCTGCTCGTAAGCACAAGTGTAGTCTGAGAACTGCAGCATATATAGTAGCTATCCAGAAAGTGGCGGACACTTCTAAATTAAGAGGGATATTTTAAATGAATCTACACAGAGAAGGATATAAAATTGTCCTTATATCAACATTACTTTTTGTAGGTATTCTTTACGGACTTTCTGCAATGGCGGCTCCTCAGTGGTTGATGTATCTACTGGGCTTACCATTATTGGTTTTATACATTTTAATTATTCGATTTTTTAGAAATCCAGAGAGACCGGCTGACCAAACAGCCAATGGCGTAGTTAGCCCGTGTGATGGTAAGGTAGTGGTCATAGAAGAAGTTGAAGAAACGGAGTATTTCAAGGATAAACGAATTCAGATTTCTGTATTTATGTCTCCATTGAATGTACATGTAAATAGGAATCCAATAGCAGGAATTGTCAGCTATTTTAAATATCATCCTGGAAAATATCTTGTGGCTTGGCATCCAAAATCGAGTACAGAGAATGAACGCACTACGGCAGTGATAAAAAGCGATTCTGGTACAGAGGTACTCTTCAGACAAATTGCCGGAGCAGTTGCACGTAGAATTCGATGGTATATAAAGCCTGGAGATAAAGCGGAAAGAGGTGCTGAAATGGGGTTCATAAAATTTGGTAGTAGAGTTGATATTTTTGTTCCTATGGGTACAGACATAAAAGTTGAGCTGGAACAAAAAGTCACAGCAGCCGAAACACTGCTAGCTGTTTACAAGTAAAAAGGTGAAGATACAAGAGTATCTTGAAAAGCACCTTCCTCCTTCTAAGGCAGAATCTATCTGTGACTATCTTAAGGTAAGAAATTGTACACTGAAGATTACCCGTCCTCGTAAGACTAAGAGAGGTGATTTCCGTCAATACCATAATATTCTTAGTATATCAGTAAATCACGATGATAACTCATATCGTTTTTTATTCACACTTATACATGAGATAGCTCATCTCAAAACTTTCATAGAGCATGGTAACAAAGTAAAGCCCCATGGCAAGGTGTGGAAGTCAAATTTCAAGGAGTTGTTTTACTTATTTGATATGGAAAGTGAGTTTGATCGAAATGAGGATTTGCTTATGATTGTCAAGGAAGAGTTAGAGAACCCTAAAGCTTGTAGTGGAGTGGGTATAGTGCTTGAGAAAGCATTTTCTGCTTATGATTCTGAACAGGTCTTTCATCTAAATGATATTGCAGAGGGTGCAGAATTTATCTTTAAAGGAGTTCGGTATAAAAAACTAGAAGATAGAAGGTCACGTGTGATGTGTTTGAATGTACATAATCAGAAGAAATATACGATTAGTAAGGCTGCGGGTATTGAGCCGTGTTAATAATTTTTAAATTTTTTTGTGACTTGTTGTTTAACTTGCATCTAACCATTAATTAAACCAAAAAATTATGTTAAAAGAATTTTATTTTGACTGGAAATGTGATTGACTTCGCAGTTGCAGTTATTACGGCAGGAGCTCTTGGAGCAGTAATCAAAGGATTTGTAGACAAAATTGCAATGCCTCTTGTAAGTACACTTACTGGAGATGTCAATTTCGCTGACAGATTCTACAATCTAACAGATACTACGTATGAATCTTTGGCAGCAGCTAAAGAAGCAGGTGCTGCGGTTCTAGCTTAAGGTAGTTGGATCAATGACATTATTAGTTTGCTAATAATCGGATTTGTTATGTTCCTGATTGTAAGAGCCTACAATAATACTAAGGCCCCTGAACCAAAAGCTGCACCAGCAGGACCTTCAGAGGTTGATTTACTTACTGAAATCAGAGATTCTTTGAAGAAGTAATAGCTTAGAAAATTTTTTATAGAGGCTCATCTTTGAGGATGGGCCTTTTTTTATATACCCAATTTAGGAAATTCTTCAGGGTTATACTCGCTCATCATCCCGTAAATTAAGTTAAATAACTGTTCAGGGTTAGATTTTGAGAAGTAATCTCCGTCAGTACCGTAAGCTGGTCTGTGATCTTGTGAAGTGAGTGTTTTTGGAGCACTATCTAGGTACTGGTATCCACCTTGCTCTTCTAACACTTTTTGCATCATATAAGCTGTTGCACCACCATTTACATCTTCATCCATAAATACCACCTTATTGGTTTTTTTCAGAGAGTCTACAATAGAATGATTTACATCAAATGGAAGTAGAGACTGTACATCTATTAATTCTACTGATATTCCTTTTTGCAGAAGTTTAGTGATTCCTTCTTGAGCTATTCTAACACAAGAACCATAAGTGACAACGGTCACATCAGTTCCTTCTTGCAGCACTTCAGGCATACCTACAGGAACAGTGAATTCTGCAAGATTTTCAGGTAACTTCTCCTTAAGACGATATCCATTTAGACATTCTACTATCAATGCTGGTTCATCTGATTTCATCATCGTATTGTAGAACCCAGCAGCTCTTGTCATGTCTCTAGGAACCAGTACGTTCATTCCCCTAACCGCATTAAGTATCATTCCCATAGGAGATCCACTGTGCCATATACCTTCAAGTCTATGACCTCTCGTTCGGATTATAAGTGGATACTTCTGACCACCTTTAGTACGGTACTGTATAGTAGCTATATCATCACTCATCATCTGAACACCATAAAGCAAATAATCAAGATACTGAATCTCCGCTATTGGACGAAGACCCCTTAGTGAGGCACCTATTGCTTGGCCTACGATGGTGTTTTCTCGGATACCCATATCCATAACTCTAGTGTCTCCGTGCTTTTCTTGAAGACCTGCAAATCCTTGATTTACGTCACCTATTTTTCCGACATCCTCCCCAAATGCTATAACTTCTGGGTGGTTGCTAAGTAAGTTGTCAAATGTTCGGTTGAGTATTTCAAATCCGTTTAGTTGTTCAGCATTCTCAGGATACTCAGGTTTTACTTCTTGTATAGAAAGAGCACTATTTGGAGATTCGCTATGCAAATGACTGCTGTAGACTTTTTGATACTTTGCTAAGTAATTGGTGTAGTAAGCTCTTAGTTGCTCAATGTCGGAATTGCCAATATTTTCGGAGATTACCGCATGCAAAGTTTTTAATATATCCTTTCTACCAGGGTCCATAGTGGATGCTAGTTCCTTGGCTTTCGCATCATCCACAGTACCGATTATGGCTGAAGCTTCTTTTACCTCTACTTTTACCTCAGTCGAGAAGGAAGTCCAAGCTTCTTTCTTTGCTTCTTTTACGTGATTTGAAACCTCACTCTCTATTTGATCAATCTCTTCTTCAGACACTATCTTATTTTTTAATATCCAGCTACGCATTTTTACAACACAGTCATTTTCCTGTTCCCACTGCAGTCTATCCTTAGACTTATATCTTTCGTGAGATCCAGAAGTACTGTGTCCTTGTGGTTGAGTGAGTTCTTTTACATGAACTACCACTGGAGTATGCTTTTTTCTGCACACTTCTGAAGCCTTTTTATAGGCATTGATAAGTGCTGGATAGTCCCATCCGTTCACCGTTATTAGCTCTATGCCCTTTCCAAACTTATCGGTTTTAAATCCAGATAGAATAGAAGTAAGGTTTTGCTTAGTAGTTTGGTGCTTTGCGTGTACCGAAATCCCATACTCGTCATCCCAGATACTTGTTAGCATAGGAACCTGCATAACTCCTGCAGCGTTGATGCTTTCCCAAAAATGCCCTTCTGAAGTAGAGGCATTTCCTATTGTCCCCCAAGCTATTTCGTTTCCAGCGTTAGAGAAGTCAGTATTTTTGTGTAACTCTTTATTAGTTTTATAAACTTTAGATGCAAATGCCAGTCCGAGGACTCTAGGCATCTGCCCTGCGGTAGGAGAAATATCAGAAGAAATATTTACTCTGTCAGTCTGTGGTAACCAGTTCCCATTATCATCGAGCATTCTAGTTCCAAAATGACCATTCATACTTCTACCGGCACTACTTGGCTCTTTTTCTGCATCTGGATGAGCGTATAGCTGAGCAAAAAATTTCTCAACGTCGCTTAGACCTAGTGCAAACATTAGTGTTTGATCTCTATAGTATCCTGCTCTGAAATCTCCATTTTTCATAAAACGAGCCATTGCCACTTGAGCTACCTCTTTACCGTCCCCGAATATCCCAAATTTAGCTTTCCCGGTTAAGACCTCTTTGCGACCAAGTAATGAAGTCTGTCTACTTGTAAATACTGTTTTGTAATCTGCGATTACTTGATCAACAAATTCTTGTTTTGATATTGATGAAGTTGATTTTTGAGCCACTTTAGATACCATAATTTGAGTGGTGCAAAGGTACGATTAAAAATTCAGACCCAATCTTGTTGAAATTGGATTGCATAATCTGAAATCAATTAAAATGTTCTCGAATTATCCATTTGACCTAATTTAATGGGCTTTACACAGGATGTGAATATTTAGTCACACTTCAAACATAGATTTGCAAGGTTTATGAGTATAGTAAAGAAGTTAGCTGGTGATACAGCGATTTATGGGATACCAAGTATCGTTGGTAGGTCAATAAATTTTTTACTCATATTTTTCTTTGCTAAGTATTTTACTCCAGATTTTTTAGCTCCACACGTAGAGTTTTATGCTTACGCAGCTTTCATTTTTGTCGTTTTGCCACACGGAATGGAGACTGCTTTTTTCAACTTCGCAAGAAAAAAAGAGGCATATAAAGATGTTTTTGCAACCGGCCTACTTTCTGTCTTTATCATAGTTGTCGTTTTTGTAATAATGATACTATCTGCACAGCAGGAAGTTGCAGAATTCGTAGGCCATCCAGACCAAGCACGCTATGTTCTTTGGTTTGTGTTTATCATGTTTTTTGATGTACTCAAATCTCTTCCATATGCTTTGCTAAGGTATTTAAATCTAGCTAAAAATTTTGCAGGCATAAAGAGTATTGGCATTGTACTTAATGTGATTCTCAATGTGTTTTTCATCGTTTACTATCCAGATATTTCTGGTGCAGAACGGAGTGTGGAGTATATTTTCATTGTCAATTTAGTAGCCAGTGGTATCGAATTTTTGTTGCTGGCTCCCTTGGTTTATAAGCACATCGGTACCCCTAAATTAGACTTATGGAAAAGCATGTTTAAGTATGCTTGGCCGTTGGTTATCTTAGGGTTCGCAGGTATGATCAATGAGACATTTGACAGGATCGCCTTGAGAAAGCTCCTTCCTGTGCAAAGTGCTGATTATGAAATAGGAGTTTACGGAGTGTTTTATAAATTGAGTATGCTGATGACCATATTTATACAGGCATTCAGATATGCAGCAGAGCCCTTATTCTTTTCACACGCGGATAAATCGGATGCTAAGAAGTCATATATCCAGATTATGAATTGGTTTGTATATGCTTGTGGAGCTATCTTCCTGGTGGTTAGCTTATTTAAAACGGAAATCGCCGAACTATTTATTAGAAATCCAGAGTATCACGAGCACCCTGATGCTTTGACTATTGTACCCATTTTACTCTTGGCAAATCTTTTTTTAGGTGTCTTCTTTAATCTAAGTATCTGGTACAAGCTAAATAATAAAACGAAACTTGGTGCCCTTGTATCCATAGTAGGAGCTACGTGTACAGTTGTGCTCCTTTTAGTGTATGTGCCTATATATGGCTTCAAAGCAGCGGCCATCATTACTTTAATTGCCTATTTCATAATGACGGTTTTAAGTTATTTACTAGGTCAGAAATACTATCCGGTAAATTACAACATTAAGGTAGTGTTAACTTTAGTCTTACTTAGTGTGGCATTGTATATGGCATCAGAATATGATGGCCTAACCAGTTGGACGGCATATGGCATTAATATCCTGTATATAGGTATCTACGGATTAGTAGGTTACAAGCTCATGATAAGTACAAGAAAAACCTAAATTTGCCCACGAATGATAGAGCTTCCGATTATAAATAAAAGCAATAATCCACTTCCAAAGTATCAGACTAGTCAGTCCGCAGGGGTAGATTTATGTGCATTTACAGAGGGGGATATTATCATCGGCCCCATGGAACGTAAGCTTGTGGGTACAGGTTTGTATATGGCTTTACCTGAGGGTTATGAGGCGATGATTCGACCTAGAAGCGGAATGGCATTCAAGCACGGCATTTCAGTAATAAATACACCAGGCACTATAGACGCAGACTATAGAGGAGAGATTAAAATTGCTCTAATTAATCTTTCTCAGAATGAGTTTACTATTAAAAATGGGGACAGGGTCGCTCAGATGGTAGTTAATAAATATGAGCAAGTACAATTCGAATTAACAGATAGCCTTGACGAAACGGATAGAGGTTCGGGAGGTTATGGACATACAGGAATATAAAAAAGACTAAGAAGAATGAATATTATAATACCAATGGCAGGAATAGGGAGTAGGCTAAGACCACACACGCTTACAGTGCCAAAACCACTTGTGCCCGTTGCTGGAAAACCAATCGTGCAAAGATTGGTAGAAGACATAGCAAAGGTAGTGAACGAGCCATTACAAGAAATTGCTTTTGTGGTTGGCCCTAATCAGCAGTTCTTTGGTGAAGATGTGCAAAATCACCTTCTTGAGGTGGCAGAAAAACTAGGCGGTAAGGGATCTATTCACGTACAAAGTGAGGCTTTGGGTACTGCTCATGCTATTTATCAAGCCAAGCAAGCACTTACCGGAAATGTTATTGTTGCATTTGCAGACACGTTATTCAGAGCTGATTTCGTGCTAGATGCTTCAGTAGACGGCACCATTTGGGTAAAGGAAGTAGAAGATCCAAGAGCTTTTGGTGTAGTCCAGTTGGATGGTGACGGTATAATAGAAGATTTTGTAGAAAAGCCAGAGAATCCAAAATCAAACTTAGCTATAATTGGAATATACTATTTCAAAGACGGAGATGCACTTAGATCTGAAATAGAATATTTGTTGAATAACAATATAATGGAGAAAGGTGAATACCAACTCACAAATGCCTTAGATAACCTGAAGGATAAAGGTGCGAAATTCACTCCCGGAAAAGTGATAGAATGGTGGGATTGTGGCAACAAAAATGCCACCGTAAATACAAATCAGCGTGTTCTTGCAAACGTAGAAGGAAGCCTAGTATCGAACAATGTGCACTTAGAAAATGCAGAAATAATAGAGCCGTGCTATATTGGAGAAGGTGTTAAGCTGATTAATGCTAAGGTTGGTCCATATGTTTCAATAGGCGACAATACTAAAATAGAAGATAGCGTTATTACAAATACTATTATTCAAACAGAATCATATATCGTGAATGCCAATATAACCAATTCGATGATTGGAAATAAAGCTCATTTTGATGGTTCTGCTAATGAAGTAAGTATTGGTGATTATTGCATACAGAAAATTGGTTAAGAACCTTCATATAGCGATCTTTTTTGTAGTCTCTTTTTTCGTTTTTGGGTGTAAAAGCTCTAAAGATGTTGTTAGTTCTGCTGGTTTGGATTATCAAACTCAGAAGTCTTTTGAGAAGGTGTATTTTTCAGCCAATAAGCAGAAAGTTTTAGGAAACAAGGAAAAAGCCCTAGAGTTATATAATCAAGCTTTAACGATATATCCAAAAAGTCATGCGGCAATGTACCAATTGGCTAAGTTATATTACAAGACTGAGAAGTATAACGAGGCTCTTTATTGGGCAGAAAAAAGTGTAAAGGCAAATCCTAGCTTCAATCACTGGTACTCAGGTCAGTTAGCACAGTTTTACAACAAATTTGGTAAGTATGAGGAAAGTGCGGAGCAATTTTCTTTGATGGTAGAAAATGAGCCAAATGTCAGAAAAAATTACTTTGAGGCAGCTAGTCAATTCTATAACGCTAAAAAATATGATAAGTCTATCTCCTACCTAAAGGAAATGCAAAAGAGGTTTGGTGTAGAGTTAGAGTCTGCTAGTAGATTAGAGTATATCTATACATCACTTGGGAAAAAGGATGAAGCCATAAAAGCTTTAGAGGCACTTGTAGAAACAGATCCAGATAATATTAAGTACTTGGGTTTCCTTGCAGAGACTTACAATAATGGGGGGTATACAGAAAAATCGATAGTAACCCTGAATAAAGTTTTGGAGCTAGAACCAGAGACAGGGAAAGCCTACTATGCCTTGTATATTATATATGCTAAGGTGGGTGACAGAAATCTTGCAGTAAAAAATCTGAAAGAGTCTTTTAAATACAACGATATTAATCTACAACAGAAACTGCAGTCCATTACTCCATTTTTTATGGAGATACCCAAGAATGAGTCTTCCAAAAATATGCTTCTTGAGTTAAGTGATTTGCTGTTGGAAGATTACCCCAAACAGTTACAGCCATACATGTTCAGAGCAGATATACATGGTACTATTGGACAATATCAACTAGCTAGAACCTACGTAAAGAAAGCGATCAAAATAGACAATTCGGACTTTCAGCTGTGGAGCAAATTGATAAACCTCAACTCTAGACTAGGAGATAATGAGGAGCAATTAAAAGCAGTAGAAGAAGCGTTGGAGCTGTTTCCTACAAGAGTTCAGCTATATGCCACTCAAGGTTACGCATATATGGGCAATAAAGAATATCAAAAAGCAGTGGATATTGCGACGGAAGGTTTGGACTTAGCGGTAGACGATGATAGCAGAATCCAACTGTTAAAATGCTTAGCTTCTGCCTATGGTGAGTTAGAAAATTTCGAGAAGGCTGATCAAACCATGGATGAAATTTTAAAGATTAATGGTTTTGATGCTACCTCATTAAACAACTATGCGTTCAGCTTAGCTGATCGAAAGGAAAGACTGACAGAAGCAGACTCTATGATCAATATCGCGTTGAAACTGGAACCAGGGAATCCATTCTTTTTAGATACAAAGGCATGGATTCTTTTCGCAAAAAAAGATTACAAACAGGCTCTTAGGCTATTAGACAAGTGCATGGAAATAGATTCTAAAAATCCTGAATATTATAGACACGCCAAACTAATTTTTATAGAGATCGGAAATCAGACCGTGGCAAATGATATGCAACAAAAAATAGACGCTCTGAATGAAAATCGCTAATTACTTCATACTGACACTTTTGAGTGCTTTAGTTTTATCTGGATGTAAATCGAGAAAAACAGGAAGTTCGATGTCCCTAGATGAAAAGATGGTAACTCAGTATTGGGACACCCAGTTTGGGAGCGAATATCTTGAAGCTCGAGGAAAAGCTTCTGTTACTTCGAATGCCACCACCACAAATGTGTCTATGCACCTCAAGATGAAAAAGGATAGTATCATCTGGGGTAAGTTCAGTCTTTTCGGAATAGGTGCCACCGTCTTGATCACAGAAGACAGTTTCTTTATGGTAAATACACTCAAACAGGAGTATATGGCCTACAGCAACTCATTCCTAAATCAATATTTAGGCTTTAAAGCAGATATTTCACAGGTTCAAAACTTGCTACTCGGTAATGCGGTATTTGCAAGAGATTTGTATAATTTTTCGATATCGGATATGTCATTAGTTGCAAATGAAGGAATAGCTACAAATACTTTAAAACTGAATGACAAATTAAGAACATTTAGCTCTACCATTAATACCCAGGATACTACCCAAAATGCAATAGTTCAATATGACCAATACGAGCCTTTTGAAGAGCAGTTAGTGCCTAAAATGGTGAGTATAGATGTAGAACAAGGTGGTCAATCTCTTGATGTTGTGTTGAACTATCAGAATATAAATACAAATATTATCAGTAAATTCCCATTCTATATACCAAGGGGGTTTGTTCGTAAATAGGTACATTTTTCTTTTATTGATTATTTCATTTTTCTTTCTTGTAGCAGATAACAAGGATGAATCATTGGATATAGCAATTGCCTTCCAACAGCAGGATGAAAATGATATTCTTCAACAGTTAAGAAAAGAAAAATACGAAGTTTCGAGTCAGATTAAGCAAGCCAGTGTTAAGCTAAAACGATGTCGATCCTATCTCAACAGGCTTCAAATCAACTCTGCTCAAGATGAGGAGTCAAGGGATCTAAGCGGAGAAATGGTTTTTGTCAACCAACTGCTAGAGCAAACCAGTCAAACACTTGTTTACTTGGAATTATTGAAAGACTCCTTCCAATATAAGATGGAAGAATCTCGTGATAGTTTGGATCTAGAACAGATGAATCGTTGGAGAAAGAAAAATGATTTTGTTTCAGAACTCAAACAAAAAAAATATAGCGAGATAACCTTATTGCAGTCAAGAGTAAGGGAATTAAAAAACGAAGAATTGCTATACACTGATGACCTAGAAGCTAAAAGTACAGCACACGCACAACAGACTGATTCTGTCTCTTCATTGATAAGTAAACAACGCTTATTTCACAGACGACTATTTGAAGTCAACACTCAGATAAACAACGAGTTGATCAAAAATAATTATGGGTGGATAGGTACGAGTCGCTATCAAAAGGGCGAACAAGACGAACTGCCTTTCAAGCTACAACATCCTGTAAAAAATGGGATAGTAGTCTCAGGTTTTGGTGTTCAACAACATCCGCTGGAAGGTAAAATTTTGATAAAAAACTTAGGATTGGATATACAGGTTTCCAAGAATGCAAGGATAGTAGCGGTAGCAGATGGAGAGGTAAGTAAGATTTTCGAATCCAGAACATTGGGTCAAGTGGCTATACTGAAATACAATGAGTACCAGTTTGTTTATGCGGGTTTTGACAGGGTGGATGTGAAGGAAGGTGAATGGGTACCAGCTGGATCTATATTAGGTTTCTCACCCCAAGAAGATTTTAGTAAAGTTCACTTTGAACTTTGGAATGGGAAAAAGGCTATCAATCCAGAGCTATATTTCCCTTAGTTTATCCCCACTTTTTCCTATCTCATTTGATGTTTTGTATTGACTGCAGAAATAGAGATATTAGCACCGATGAAAATAGGAGTAATAGGTGCTGGAGTAATGGGGCGAGGCATAGCTCAAGTATCAGCTATGGCTGGTCACGAGGTGGTTCTTTTTGACATAAACTACGATGTGTTACAGTCTGCCGAAAAAGGGGTAGATAAGAACCTAAACAAGGCCATCCAACTTGGTAAATTAGATGAAAAAGGTAAAGCTCAGACACTCAAAAATCTCCAATATAGCAACAGCATAGCTGATGTACAGGTAGATTTAATAATAGAGGCCATAGTAGAGCGTTTGGATGTAAAAGCAAAGGTGCTTGCAGATCTAGCTGATATCAATGGAGAAGATACGATTTATGCATCCAATACTTCATCTATACCACTTACACAAATAGCTGCCAACTTTAAATATCCCAGTCAAGTCGTTGGAATACACTACTTTAACCCAGCTCATATTATGAAGCTAGTAGAGGTTATACGGGCAGAACAGACTTCTGAAGAAGTGCTAAAGACAGCCTTAGAATATGTGGAAAGCGTGAATAAGAAGTGTGTCATAGCTCAAGATGCACCAGGATTTATAGTAAATCGTGTAGCACGGCATTTTTATGTTGAAGGATTGAAGGTTCTTGAGGAAGATGTCGCATCCCATGATGTGATCGATGATTTGGTAAGGGCAAGTGGATTTAAAATGGGCCCATTCCAATTAATGGATCTTATCGGTGTAGAGACTAATCTGTCCGTGACCGAGTCCATGTATGAACTGTTCAATTATGATCAAAAGTTTAGACCAAATAGGATACAACAAAAGAAAGCTCAAGCAGGTTATTATGGTAGAAAGTCTGGAAAAGGCTTTTACGATTACGATAAATGAGAATACTAGGAGTCATACTACTTTGCTTTGGTTTTATCTTTCATTCTTGCAATCCAGATGATGGATTCACGGGAGATTGCTTTGTGCCAGAGGTAGCAGTGAATCTAACCATTAATATGAATCTCCCAGAATACTTCAGGTTACAAAATTTGGGTGAATATGTCGAGTTTGAGGCAGGAAACCGCGGCATATACGTGATTCATAATTTTGATGATTTGTTTTACGCTGTCGAACGCACTTGCACGTATGAGTCGGACAATGAATGTGCTAAAGTGACTATTGATGATGATTTATTACAGCTTAGATGTGGTGAGTTCACAAATGACACCACCTTTGTGAAATGCTGCTCATCTACCTACGATTTCAATAGTGCATTTCTCACTGGCCCCACAAGGTGCAATTTGAAAACCTATCGTGTATCAAGAGGTGGGAATTCCTTGTTTGTAAGTAATTGATACTTGGAATACTCATTATGAATAAAGTTTAGGATGCTCATCTCCTTTTTTCAAAGTAGAGTCAATTAGACTCTTATCTACCCTTTGGTCTTCTTGTTTATCGAATTAAAGTGACATTCCCACCTTTAAATATTTT
>ERZ1046568.1130-NODE-1130-length-19585-cov-35.389606_pt1 | contig 19585 bp, 16 predicted proteins | sample MGYA00383092_ERZ1046568 | MGnify/ENA primary metagenome ERZ1046568 (study PRJEB29581, sample SAMEA5548362) | metagenome | biome: marine; feature: coastal; material: water | depth 1 m | study: Short-term variability in the microbial, nano- and picoplankton... | reverse complement strand
CTTCAAACTGATTTATAAATTGCTCATACAAAGATTTAGCAACATCTGAGTTTGCAGCTTTGACATAGCTTGGTCGATTACCCTTTCTAATTTTAGCATGCAAAGTAAATTGACTTACTACAATTGCAGAACCATCGCTGTCTTTAAGGGAAATATTCATCATATTGTTACAGTCATTAAAAACACGAAGATTTGCAAGCTTGTTACTTAACCAGTATACGTCATCTTTGGTATCTGTTTTTGCAATCCCTAAAAGTACTAATAGCCCCTCTTTGATTTTAGCAAGGTTTTCTCCATTGGAAGAAACATTTGCTTGTGAAACACGTTGAACTACTGCTCTCATTATGAATCATGATTGTCTGTTCGATAATGCTCTTCATCCCCTTCTAAAATTTGTTTATAACTTTTGTAACGCGACGCAGCAACTATATTGTTTTCTATGGCTTTCTTAACAGCACAATTTGGTTCGTGTAAATGCAAACAATTGTTAAACTTACAAGACTGTTTTAAAGCGAATAGCTCTGGAAAATAATTATCTAACTCAGCGGGCGCCATGTCTACAACTCCAAAACCTTTAATCCCAGGCGTATCTATAATCTGAGCATCAAAACTGAGATCAAACATTTCAGCAAAAGTAGTAGTGTGCTGTCCTTGTTTGTGCTGATCAGAAATTTCTTTGGTCTTAATGTTTAGTCCGGGCTCAATACTATTGACTAAAGTGGATTTCCCTACTCCCGAATGTCCAGCAAACATACTTGATTTTCCAGTCATTAGCTTTTTAACAGACTCAATGTTCTCGCCTGTTTTAGCAGATATAATCAAGCATTGATAGCCAATACCTTCATAAAGAGTTCTAAGTTTCTTGACAATGTTATTAGACGCCGCGTTATTGACGTCTACTTTATTAAATAGTATAACTGCTTTGATTGAATAAGCTTCTGTTGTGGCTAAGAAACGATCAATAAAACTTGTAAAGGTTGGAGGGTTGTCAATGGTGACTAATAAAAAAACTTGATCGATATTACTTGCGATAATATGCGTTTGTTTAGAAAGATTTACTGATTTTCTTACGATATAGTTTTTTCTTGGATGAATAGATGAAATAACACCTGTTTGGGTATTGTTGCTGGTTTCTAAATCAAAATCTACCACATCTCCAACCGCTAATGGATTAGTGCTTTTAATCCCCTGAATACGAAACTTACCCTTGATACGGCATTCGTAGAACAATTGATCTTGTGCCTTAACAGAGTACCAGCTTCCGGTTGATTTATAAACAATTCCTGTCATTCTTATTTTTAAGATCATCACAAAGAAACAAATTTCATTTAAGACCTTAGTTTATGCCATAAAAAAGTTTCGCATTATGAGTGTTTTTTTTAATTATTTAAAATTTTTTCTTGATGATTAATCGATTCTTGGTGAACAGCCTTAAATAATTTAAGTATAAACTCTTCACTTAGATTATATTGCTCCCCTTCCAAAACCATTTTACCTAAGATTTCGTTCCATCGCTTACTTTGTAAAACAGCAACATTCTTTTGTTTTTTTATTAAACCAATTCCCTCTGCTACCTTCATCCGTTTCCCTAAAGTCTCAAGTAATTGATTATCCATAACATCAATTTGAGCTCGTAAATTTTGGAGCTGATCGTTATAATCTGCCTCTGGTGTTGATTCCTTTCTAATTTTTAGATCTTTCATAATCTGAATTAATGAAGTTGGCGTTAGTTGTTGTGCCGCATCGCTCCAAGCGTTATCTGGGTCATAATGAGATTCAATCATAAGACCATCAAAGTTTAAATCTAAAGCGGTCTGTGAAACATCAAAAATCAAATCACGATTTCCTGTGATGTGTGATGGGTCATTAATCATTGGAAGATCTGGAAATTTTGTTTGTAACTCAATTGCCATTTGCCATTCAGGGGTGTTTCTGTATTTAGTTTTTTCGTATGACGAAAAACCTCTATGGATAACTCCTAAATTTTTTATACCTGCGGTCGCTAATCGTTCTACTGCGCCTAACCACAATGCTAAATCAGGATTTACTGGATTTTTAACTAACACAATTTTGTCGGTTCCATTTAATGCATCAGCAATTTCTTGGACAATAAACGGACTAACGGTTGAACGTGCTCCAATCCATAGTAAATCAATGTCATGTTCCAAAGCTAACTCTACGTGAGCTCTATTGGCTACTTCAGTAGCTGTTTTTAATCCAGTCTCTGCTTTTACCTTCTGCAGCCATTTTAAACCTAGTGCACCAACTCCTTCAAAATTCCCTGGTCTTGTACGAGGCTTCCAAATTCCAGCACGATAATAATTAACATCTGTGTCTTTTAGCTCATGAGCTATTCTTAATACTTGTTCTTCTGTCTCAGCGCTACAGGGACCGGCGATAACCAAAGGGTGGTCTAGATTTAAGGCATTAAGCCAGCCACTAAGTTCTTTTTTATTTTCCATTATTAAATTTTTAAGCAATTCCTTTTAATATTTTTTTTATGTGATTTGTATTTTTCATCTCCGAAAATATAGCATCAAAATTATCGTTTTCCATATAGGTTTTAAATTGATTTAAGTTGTGAATATACTCTGTGAGTGTTTCTATTACATTTTCTTTATTTTGTTCAAAAATAGGAGTCCACATAGCTGGTGAACTTTTAGCCAATCGAACTGTAGATTCAAATCCACTTCCTGCCATATCAAAGATATCTACCTCATTTTTTTCTTTATCAATCACAGTCTTTCCTAACATGAACGAACTAATATGAGATAAGTGTGATACATAAGCTATATGCTTATCATGATCAATAGCTGTCATTTTTCTAATTCGCATACCCATTTTATTAAAAAGTGCTATAATTTTAGTTGATAAAGCTTTTGATGTCTTATCTAATTCACAAATTATATTTGTTTTATTTTTAAATAGCCCTTTTACTGCCGCTGAAGGACCAGAAAACTCAGTACCTGCAATAGGATGAGTTGCTAAAAAATTTGCTCTGTTGGGGTGTTTATCGACTGACTCACAAATTGCTTTCTTAGTAGAACCCATGTCAATTACAATAGCTTTTGTAGGGATCAACTCTAAAACTTGTATCAATAATTTGATTGATGCATTTACAGGGAGAGCCAATACTACAAGGTCTGCTGAACGAACCGTTTCTAGATCTCCGGCCAAATCAATTATACCTAACTCTAACGCTTCCTTTAAATGATTAAGATTTTGATCAATTCCAGAAATAGAAGCACCAGGAATATGATCCCTAAGGTCTAATGCAAAACTACCCCCAATTAACCCAACTCCTATTATGCTTATATTTTTCATATCACCCGTTTTATAGCCTCTTTAATAATCTCTTCTGGCGCACATAATGAAAAACGAATGTAACCTTCGCCATTAGATCCAAATATATTACCCGGTGCAATAAACAAATTGTAATCCTTTAACATTTTATCAATGAATGAAAGAGAAGATATCCCATCTGGAAGTTTAGCCCATACAAACATCCCTGATGTATTTATTTCAAAATTACAGTTTAATGCAGTGGCCAATTCCCAAATCAATTTTCGGCGTTCAGAATAAATGAAGTTCAAATCACTAAACCAATTTTTTGGACTGTTAAGTGCTTCAATTGCTCCTTTTTGGATCCCATAAAACATTCCAGAATCCATATTACTCTTGACCTTTATAACACTATTTATGTAAGATTTATCGCCAATTAACATGCCGACACGCCATCCAGCCATATTAAATGTTTTGCTTAAAGAGTTCAGTTCTAAACAAACTTCATTAGCTCCTTCAATATTAAAAATACTAAATGGGTAGTCATTTAAAATAAAGCTGTAGGGATTGTCATTAACAAGTAGTATATCATTCTTTTTTGCAAAATCAACAAGTCCTTTTAAAATTTCTTTGTCACCCAAAGTCCCTGTTGGCATATGTGGATAGTTAACCCACATTAGTTTGATCTTAGAAACATCCATAGCATTTAATGAAACTAAATCAGGCTGCCAATTTGAGGCTGCTTTCAAATCATAAAAAACAGGGATGGCTCCTACTAACTTTGTGACTGACATGTAAGTGGGATAGCCTGGATTTGGAATCAAGACTGCATCCCCCTGGTTAAGATAGGCCATCGAAATATGCATAATGCCTTCCTTACTGCCAATCAATGGGAGCACTTGAGTCTCAGGGTTTAGCATAATATCATAATGTGCTTTGTAAAAACCTGATATTGCTGAACGAAGTTCTGGTAGTCCTTGATAACTTTGATACTTATGAGCAGAGGCATCGGACATACTTTTTGTAATCGCAGTAATCACTCCTTTTGGAGGAGCTAGATCAGGACTGCCTATTCCTAAATTAATAATAGGCGCTCCATTTAACTTAAGTGCATTCACCTCTCTTAATTTTTTAGAAAAGTAATATTCTTCAACTGTAAGTAATCGATCAGCAGTGGTCATTATTTTTTTGCGTTTTTATATTCCCCTAATATTTTAAATTCTTCAGCCATAATTTCCATGATTGCTTTTCCTTTTTCATAATCGGCGTATGATTTGAAAGTAATATCTACAAAAAAGGCGTATTTCCATGGAGTATCAATTTTTGGAAGAGATTGAATTTTTGTCAAATTTAAATTACAATCACTCATTACATTAAGCATAGCCGCTAGACTTCCTCGCTTATGATCTAATAAGAATTTTACAGAAGCTTTATTCACAAGATTAGTGTTTTTTGGTTCAAGTATTCTTTCAACAATCACGAAACGTGTTTCATTGTGTTTTATGGTTTGTATGCTTTGCTTTAAGATATTTAAGTTAAATATACGGGCGGCTTCTTTGCTAGCTATTGCAGCAACTCCCATAATTTGGTTATTTTGGATTCTTCTTGCAACTTCAGCAGTGTCTGAATCCTCTATTAATTTTATATGCGGGTGATGCCTAAAGAACTCTTTACATTGCAACAAGGCCATTGGGTGTGATAGGACTTCTTTGATATCACTAATTTTTTGTCCACTAAGCGCCATTAGATTATGTTGTATCTCAAGAAAAAACTCGCCTGTGATATGAAGATCTTGATCATCAATAAGAGCATAATTGGGAATTATTGATCCAGCTATAGAGTTTTCTAATGCCATAATAGCTATATCTGTATTTTTAGATGTTAAGCTATCTACAACATCTCCAAATGAAAGATATGGACATATCTCAACGGGCTCATCAAAATATGATTTAGAAACAATGTAGTGGAAAGACCCTTCAATTCCCTGTATGGCTACTCTTTTTGTCATAAAAAAAAATCTCGATGTTAACATCGAGACTTATATTTAAAATTTATATTAATAAATTACACATATAGAGTTTCGATTTCTCTTCCAAAAAAGAAATAATAAAAGCTATAAAAAATATAATTTAAATTTATCATAATTAATTAACTATCAAGCTAAAGTATCTATTTTTTATATAAATCAAAATTTAATTTATTGTTTTTATTATTTAGTCGGAATAATTATGAATAATTTAATAAAACTAGCTATCTATTAGCTTAATACTATTTTTTTTTACAAATATTAGACAATACAAGTAAAGATAAATTCTTTTGCATTGGTTATCGGTTTAATACCATCACAGAAATCAAATCTCGATAACAATACTGTTATAGATAAAGTTTTTTTATTAATTCTATATTATGTAAATTTGTATTATAAATCTAGAGGATAAATTTGATCTGATTGCAACCTCACTAAAAAAAGCTAAAGCAGTATATTACTACTCGACAGCTCTGCAATTTCATTTGTTTATTCTCAAAAACATAATCTATGAGTTATCTATTTACTTCCGAAAGCGTTTCTGAAGGTCACCCTGACAAGGTTGCAGACCAAATTAGCGATGCTCTAATTGATCATTTTTTAGCTTTTGATCCAGATTCAAAAGTTGCTTGTGAAACTTTGGTGACTACAGGTCAAGTAATCCTAGCAGGTGAGGTTAAATCAAAAACCTATTTAGACGTACAAAAAATTGCACGGGATACCATAAATAAAATAGGCTATACTAAGGGTGATTATATGTTTGACGGCAACTCGTGTGGAGTACTTTCAGCAATTCACGAACAATCTGAAGACATTAACAGAGGAGTAGAAAGAGGGGATGAAGAACAGGGAGCAGGAGATCAAGGAATGATGTTTGGATATGCAACTAATGAAACCGAGAACTACATGCCATTAGCTTTAGATCTTTCGCATCGAATATTAACTGAACTAGCAACAATGCGGCGAGAAGGAACAGACATTCCTTATTTAAGACCCGATTCTAAAAGTCAGGTTACAATTGAATATGATGATGATAATACCCCTAAAAGTATAAATGCAATAGTGATCTCTACACAACATGATGATTTTGATGAAGAAGTCACCATGTTAGCTAAAATCCGTAAAGATTTAAAAACAAAATTAATCCCTAGAGTTATCGCCAAACTCCCAGCGCATATACAAAAGCTTTTTAACGATCAAATTACCTATCACATCAACCCAACTGGAAAATTTGTAATAGGTGGACCTCATGGAGATACTGGCTTAACAGGACGTAAAATAATTGTTGATACTTACGGAGGAAAAGGAGCGCACGGCGGCGGAGCTTTTTCTGGGAAAGATCCCAGTAAGGTAGATAGAAGTGCAGCGTATGCAACTCGTCACATCGCAAAAAATATGGTAGCATCCGGACTATGTTCAGAAGTTTTAGTTCAAGTGAGTTATGCGATTGGAGTTCCAGAACCAATGGGGGTATATATTGATACCTACGGCACTTGTCCCTATAATTTAACGGATGGAGAAATTGCTTCTAAAATATCGAAGTTATTTGACTTAAAACCTGCGGCTATTGAAAAACGACTAAAACTTAGAAACCCTATCTATAGTGAAACTGCTGCATATGGACATATGGGGCGTAAAAATAAGTATGTTTCAAAAGTTTTTCATCAACCCAATGGAAAGAGTAAATCATTAAAAGTAGAACTATTTACTTGGGAAAAACTAGACTTTGTTGACGCTATAAAAAAAGTATTTAAGATTGAAAACTAACTCAAGAGCCATGCTCCTGAAATAACTAAAATCAAAGAAATAATATATCTAGGATAAAATTTCTCATTAAGAAAAAAAATAGCAAATACCATAGTAAAAATTGGTGTCGAGAGGTTAACTATGCTAGAAATAAACGGGTCCTCTAACTTAAGGCCATAAAAACCAGTAATCATTGCTAAAAACACCACAACAGATTGTAACCAAATATAATCTAGCTTAAAAAATGTTATTAAAGGCTGTTTTTTTGTGTGTAATAAAATACACGACAACAATAAAACCATAATTTCTTGATTGAAGACAAGAAAAACATAATCATATGTTCGCAAATTATACCACTGCATTATAGCTGAGAGAGAAAAACAAATAGTCATTAAAAAAAACAAACAATGGGTTATTAAACTGTTCTTTTTTAGATTGTTCTGTTGGGGTAAAAGATAAAAAACAAACCCTAAAGACAAACAAATAAGTCCAGTAAAGTAATTATTTGGAACTATGTTTTCTATAAAATATAAATAAGTAGCTGATCCCGTTGCTCCAAACAAACTGTAATGAATAAACATAGACAGTGAGCTCTTCTTTAGTGCATATATCATAAACACTAATCCGAGCGCTCCAATAAGACAAGCTAAGTTGACAAAAGCAGCCTGAGCTAATGTGCTGTAAAATATGTGATTGTCATAACTAAAAAGTACTACAGAGAATCCGATAAAAACTGTTATGATTGAACGCTTAAAAATGACCTGTAATGGATAATAGTCGTTTACAACCCATTTCCATAAAACGTTATTTATAGCAAATAAAAGAGCAGAGACTACTAGGTAAATCATAAGTTTCTAGAAATACTTCTTTAAAAACCTCAGCGTAAAACGTTTGAACCCTGTCAACTTAACTAGCTCTAAATATTCAGCTTCAATATTTTTTAAAACAAGTCGATAGGCTGTAGTTTTTAATTCTAATTGATATTCAGCAATAAGATTAAATAGCTTTAAATAAGCATAATAAGAATTTGTTTTTGAGTCATCCAAACTAACTAAATTTAAATGATACTCAGCTTTTTCATAATTTTCCTTACTAATTTCTAACAAAGAAAGAGATATTAGGTAAGTATTTTGAGTTGCATAATAGCGCCAATTATTGGCTTCAAATAATTGATCGGTAAATAGTGAAAACAAATATTCTATTTGATCTATTGCTTTTACAAAAATAAGGGCTGGAAATATTTCAATAAAAAAAACAGATATATTGTAATTTTTAGCTGTGGATGCAATTTTAGTAACAAAATTATTTATGGGCTTGCCCTTTGTAAAATGAGTTACTAAGAGCTCATATGCTAGTAATCTTCCGATCAGTGCTGGATAAAGTTTAGGTACAGAAATATTTGGCTTATATTCATTCAGTAGAGAGTTTCCGGAAAGAAATAAGTTGTATTTTAATATCAAATTCACAAACAATAAGTCACCCTCTTTAGTATCAAATAACAATCTTCTTTTAGTTAAAAACCCATAATAGCCGTTAAAATTAGAGTAATCAATGTAAAAATCTAAAATATTCGATTTGAACTCATATTTATCATGCAGTAATGGTACTAACTTTTGATATTGTATTTTACTAAGAGATCTTAAAGCGCCTCCAACTGCATATGCTATTTTCAATACCTCTAAAACTTCTACAGAACTAAGGTCATTTTTCTTAAATAGAAAAGACGGACTACGTCTTATAAAAATAACTTTTAGTAAATCTAAACGCTCTCTTCTTATGAATGACTTTATGATAACACTTATATAATAAACATAATCATTATGATATTTTAAGCTGATCAACCGCTCAAGCATTTTTGGAGTTATCTTATCTGTATTTTCAAAATCAGAGATAAAAGTATACCTATCCCAGTCCTGATCTTTATTTACATAATCAGAAAACTCTGAAAAAGACTTATATCCTAAATACTCTGAGATAGTGTCAAGAGTCTTAAATTGAGGAGCATTTGAAGGTAGAAACCCATAAAAACGTCTCAATGTGTTAAAACCAATAGGCTTCAATACACTGATTGTCATTTTTTCGTGTAAATACTTGACGTCAGCCTGCCTATCGATAGTGAATCCTATCTTTTCATTGATTTCAGCCTTTATTTTAGTAACTAGATAATCCATTAGTGCTAATGTACGCAATCCAATTCTAAAAAGGGCTTAATATGGGCTTGTTAAAATGTAGTTTTAAAAAACTTATTTTTCATATATATACAAATCATAGAGTTATAACACATAACGTACGCGGAACGTCAAATAGCGAGGTTGAATAAAGTATTCTGTTGCACTGACTGAGATGTTTGAGGCATTACTTTGGTTTTGTGAACGTGTGTCAAGAAGGTTAGTGGCCTTCAATTCATACTCAAATTTTGAATCCTCATCTTTTCTGTAAGACAAAGAAGCGTTCCAAAATTCGTAGGTATTAATTGATTTTTGTTCATCGCTAAAATCATTGTAAGAATAATCTGTTCTAAAAGTAAAGGACTTAAGAAATAATGCATCTATTTCAATGGTAGGACTTTTAGTAAAAAATTTAGTTGTGTTAGCTCCTAAATTGTTATCCTGTATTGAATATCGATAACTTAAATCAACGTTCGGTGCTGTTCTAAAATTAGTGCGAAATTCAGCTCTATAAGTCTGTGAAAAGCTTTCATTAACAGAACGTCTACCCTGAATAAATTGATTAAACTTAGAGTAATTTAAATTGGCTCTTACAGATCCTCTCAGTTTTCCAAAAGTACGCTGGTAACGCCCGCTTGCAGATAAATTTTCATCCGCAAAATTGGAATTAAAAGGGGTAGAAACTCGAATTACACTTCCTGGAGTAAAAATAGATTCAGTTCTAATGTTATCAATACTTTTACTGTAATTGATGTTAGCAAAAATATTAGTATAATTAAACATATTGAAGCTATAATATGATAAGTTTACATTATGAGAAAGCGCGCTTTGCAACTCTGGTGACCCAGTAAATAACGAATTATAGTTATTCAAAACTAGACCACTTGCAAACTGTGAAACATCTGTAAACTGTGTTTGCATTCGATATGTTAAATTCAATGTTTCACTCTTTTTAATATCATATCTCATATTAAAATCAGGTAAAAACCTATAAAAATTATCAGTTGTTTTCTCATTAAATTGAGTGTTTGAAATTGAATATGCATGCGCTGAAACACCAGGTGTAAAAGTGAAATTGTTGTATTTTAATCGGTAATGTAACCCTAAATAAACATCTGAAAAATTATAAGCAATATCATTAGTTGATAAACCTCCGGCAATTGTAGGAGTTGGATCAAAAACTGACTGATCATCTAAATTTTGAAAGATATTAGAATCAAATTGCTGACGACTTGCTATGGTTCCAAGTGTAAAATTAATATTACTCTTTTTGTTGAGAATATTCCAATAGTCTAACTTAGCATCAACTTGATTTGACTGTACTCTCTTTTCCTGAGCTAGATTATAATCTATTTGTGAACCGTTCAAACCTAAATCATTGGCTGTTCCGTTATAATTAGCCTTATCTTCTAAAATGGCGTTGTAAAAAGGGTCCTCGTCTTTAATTAAATGCTGAGCCTCAAAAGCAAAAATATTGGTTTCGTTAAGTGTGTAATAATAATTCAAACTTTGATTGAAACTAAATGGATTAATATCCTCAAGCTGGTTAATTGAACCATTAACAGAAGAATTGAATTGTTGGTCTTGAGAGCTTTTAGATAAATTACCAAGGGCTTCGTATTCAAGTTGATTATTAGCATTTGGTTGAAACTTCGTAGTCAGCTTAAATAATCCTAAGTCATTATTTTGAATGGTATTACTTTGTGTGTCTTCATTAGGAATGCCTAAGTCAGCGTCTGAATATTGAGTGCTTCTATTTTCTTGTAATTCATTTTTAGTATTTGAAAAGATAGCAAATCCACCTAAATCTAAAGTCTTTTTTGGAGACCAACTAAAATTACCAGCAGCAAACTTGGTGTTAATGTCTTTAGCTCTGTTATTTTGTAATACTAAAGCACTAATATCATTATTGCCCAGGCTTAAGTTTGTACCGCTATTTCGGCTCGGTGATTTAAATCCACCCGAAAAATTATAATAGTCTCGTCGGGAAAATCCAACTTCACCAATATTATTTAAGTCTCCAATAAAATTAACACTGTATTCAGGACTATAATAAAATAACTTAGGTTGGGCTAAATAAAGTTCGTTGGCGTCTGAATTACCTCCCCCAGCTGTGACATTACCAAACCAGAAGTTTTTCTTTCCGTCTTTAAGCTTGATATTAATAGCTATGTTGTCTTGGTTATTGGTGACACCACCAAGTTGTCCTACTTCCGAATAGTTTTTTAAAACCTGAACCTTATCCACAGCATTGGAAGGGATGTTTTTTGTGGCTAACTTAGTATCCCCGTCAAAAAAATCTTTTCCTTCAACCATGAGTTTACTCACCACCTTACCCTCTACTTCAACTTGGCCATCATCATTAATCTCAACTCCAGGAAGGTTTTTTAAAACGTCCTCTAATTTTCTTTCAGTACCAGTATTAAATGAATCAGCATTATAAACCAAGGTGTCTCCGCTGACGGTCACAGGCATTTCATAGGTTAATTCTACTTCATCCAAAGAATTGTCTTGGACAAGTACAAAGTCCTGAACCATATCATCTTCTTTAGTTTGTAAAGGCTGGTCCAAAGATTTCATCCCTATGTAACTGGCTTGAATCGAATAGGTAGTATTCTTTTTCAGATCTAAACGAAAAACACCATCATCGTTAGTTATAGCATACGAATCTAATGACTTAGTTGCTTTATTAATAGCGATAACATTGGCTAATTCTAAAGGGCTACCTAGGCTATCTTTAATGACCCCCTCTAACTTGACTTGAGAGAATCCTGTAATACTAAATGTGAGTAAAATTATAGATAAAATGTATTTCATAAAGCAATGATTTCTGTGTTTGTATTATTTTCTCCTTCTATTTCTGCCTCCATACATGGAGCGCATCTCTTCAGTTTTTTTCTTTACTATGTCGTTGTATTCAGCACGACTTACAACCTCTCCTTTTTCTGGAGCTTTAATAACTTCTTTTTCTTCAGGATTCATTATGATCTTGGAACATAAAATAGTTGTTTTATCAGTGTTAACCTCAAGTATTAGGCCGGGTAATCCCCAGAAATCTCCAGGTCCTTGACTAACAGGTATCTGTGGAGTGTACCACGCTGTAACTTCAATTTCCTTTGGTATTTCGATATCATCAGAAATATTGGTTGTTTTGGTGGAGTCTTTCTTGGTGTTTGAGGATTTAGAAGGTTTTTTTCTTCGCATGCTTCGCCAGTCAAATTCATCGACTTTTTTGGTTGCTATCGCTTTCATACAAACGTATTGACCAATTTGTTTCGTTTCAGTAGTCAATTGCCATTCAAGGTTGGTAAGGGAATCTGAAATTAAAAATTGTTTTCCAAAAAACTCTTGGTCCTGCAGTAAACGTTTACTTTTTATATTTTTATACTGTAAGCCAGAAGAAAAACTTTTTCCCCACATACCAAACCCACCACCTCGGCCAGGGGCTTCAAGAACCTCATCTTCCATGTAGGTTGACGATTCCCTGTCGAAAGTAAGAATGTATGTTTTCTCAAACATACTTCGCATACGGTCTGCAATTTGTTTTTTTTGTTGGTCAGACATTTTACGACCACCCCATCCATCCATATCAACAGATGTCTTGGAAAAATAATACGCTTTACCTTGAAAATTTTGAGCGTAACTGAATGTGGAAAGCAAAAAAATTACTCCCAATGTAATTTGTTGTAATTTATTAAAAGAAAACATAATTTTTATTTATTTATATCGACAGGCTAAACTACATATAGTTTAATGGTAATACGTTAAAATTTGTTTAAATTAGTCCATGACCTCAATCTGAACCCTCACTGGCCCTCTTTGAGACATTTCGTCCATCTTTTTTTCTACGATTTTATCATATTCAGGTTGCGATACGGTTTCTCCCTTTTTAGGGGGCTCTATTTTGATTGGTTTTGTAGGGTTTAATATAACCTTACTGCATAAAATCGTATTACTATCATAACTCAATTCCAAAATAAGGCCTGGGAGTCCTTGGAATTTAGAAGGACCATTGCTGACTGGGATTTGAGGCGTATACCAAGCGTTTATTGTTATACTTTCTTTTGTTGGTTCGTCAGAACGAGTATCTACCTTTATTAGTTGTTCAGCAGTGGCCTTAAAACAGGTATATTTCCCAATATTCTTGGTGTCTGATTGTAGTTTCCAATCAATTTTTTCAAAAGTATCTTGGATCAAGAAAACTTTACCCAAAAAATCGGTTTGTTTAGTGTACCGATCTTCTTTAATATTTTTATAAAATATGTCGGACCCACCAGAACTCATAACAATCATTCCATTTCCTAGAGAGGGTGGTGCAAGCGATTCGTCCTCTTTATAGATAGATTGCTCTTGGTCAAAAGCTAAAGTAAATGTTTTCTCTGACTGCTTTTGAATCATCGCCATAATTTGTTCTTGCATCATATCTGTCATGGTGCTGTCAAGCTCAATTTCAATTTTATTTTTAGTCTTGTAGGTTGCTACCCCTTGAAATTCTTGGGCGCATAGACTTGAAGCGCTAATTGATAGCAAGAATAAAGTTCTTATAATTGTTTGCATAGTAATTGAGTTTTTTAATTATGTATATTATTTTCTTTGCTAAAGTTAATATCATGACAACTGAATTGACAAAAACCCTAAAGAAAAGCCATTATAGTAGACGAGCAGTCAACAATATTGTTACAACATTTATCAAAAAATTGTATTTTTATTGTCATGATAAAATATTTGACCTGTTTTCTTTTGCTGTATAGCTGTTGGCTTTTTGGGCAAAGATCTTTGTCAGCAAAACTAATTGAATCAAATCCTTTAAGCTGTGATCGTTTTGTTGGAGTAGATCAATTTGAATTTCTGTATTATTTGAAATCAAGAGCTCTATTTAAAAACATCAACCAAGAATCAATAAACTATAGTAATTTAAGTAATGGTGATATTTCTTTTGTTTCAATATTTAATCCTCTAAAACTAATTTTACTATCAAAAAACTTTAACTCCGTTACACTATTAGACAATCGACTTGCTGAGCTGGCTATTATTGATTTTAATTCAATCTTACCTTTAAGGACTATTTCTAAAATATCTTATGGAAACGACACCTCCTTTTGGCTATTTGATTCCAACACTCTTCAATTAGAATTATTTGATTATAATTCCTCAAAATCTAGAATAAAAACATTACCACACCAAAGTGAAATCCTAGATCTTGATAGTGACTACAATTATTGCTGGGTACTTTTGAAAGATGAATTGCTTTGTTATAACTACATGGGAAGCTTGATTAAAAAACTTCCAAATCAAGGGTTTTCTGAAATTAAACTTTGGAATGGAATCCTATTCTTAAAGAAACTAAATGAACTTTATTACAAACCAAAAGAGATTGATGATTTTAAAGCTTTAAGCTTACCTAAAAATTTAGTGAAACAGTTTTTTGTAACCAACCAAACCTTGTATATTTATGACGAAGAATTTCTTCATAAATACCAACTACTAAACAATTAATATTATGCACGTTGCTATTGCAGGAAATATAGGGGCAGGAAAAACTACCCTAACTCAATTATTAGCGAAACACTACAAATGGGAGGCTCAATTAGAAGATGTTGTTGACAATCCCTATTTGGATGATTTTTATAATCAAATGGAACGTTGGAGTTTTAATCTTCAGGTTTATTTTTTAAATAGTCGGTTCAGCCAAGTATTGAAAATTCGTGAAAGTGGGAAAAATATCATTCAAGACCGAACTATTTATGAGGACGCGAATATTTTTGCTCCTAACCTACACTCAATGGGCTTGATGACAAATCGTGATTTCAAGAACTACTCTTCACTTTTTGGACTAATGGAATCTCTAGTTCAATCTCCAGATTTAATCATTTATTTAAGGAGTTCAATCCCAAATCTTGTATCTCAAATCCATAAACGTGGTCGAGATTATGAAAACTCAATAAGCATCGATTACCTAAGTCGTTTAAATGAGCGTTATGAAGCATGGATCCATGGATATGATAAAGGGCGGTTACTAATTATTGATGTTGATAATTTAGATTTTGTAGAAAACGATGAAGACCTTCGTTTTATAATCAGCAAAATTGATGCTGAAAAAATTAGCTAAACGAAAATAAAATCAATAAAAAAAACCCTCTAAAGAAGAGGGTTTTTTTTATTGTATGTAGTCATTATTAATTAATCTTAAGAAGCTCTACTTCAAATATTAAAGTAGAGTTTGGAGCTATTTTAGCACCAGATCCTCTTTGCCCGTAAGCTAAATCGGATGGTATAAATAGTCTAAATTTATCCCCTACAGACATTAATTGCAATGCTTCGGTCCACCCTTTAATAACTTGTGTAACACCAAAAGTAGCTGGTTCTCCACGATCAACTGAGCTATCAAAAACAGTTCCATCAATCAAAGTCCCTGTATAATGTACAGTTACTTTATCATCCTTAGTTGGAGAAGCTCCTTCCCCTTTAGTAAGAACTTCATACTGAAGACCACTTTCTGTTGTGGTAATACCCTCTTTTTTTGAATTTTCATCTAAAAAAGCAACTCCTTCTGCAGCTGTTATTTTAGCTTTTTCTTCGTTAGCTTCCTTGTTTTTTTCAGTAAGTTTTGCAAAATAAGTTCTTAAAAACTGATTACTCTCATCTTGATTAAGTTCTAACTTATTTCCCTCCAGTACATCTCTAAAAGATTTACTGATTGCTTTATAATCCATAGACTCTACTCCTTGAGCTTTTGCTCCAGAAGCACCTAGAACTCCATAACTATAACTGAATTTCTGTAAATCATCACTACCGTCAGAGTGACCACCTAAAATAGGGGCTATTACTAATCCAATTAAACAAGTTAACTTAATAAGGATATTCATTGAAGGACCAGATGTATCTTTAAAAGGATCTCCGACTGTATCTCCAGTAACTGCTGCTTTGTGAGCCTCAGATCCTTTATAAGTCATTACTCCATTAATTTCAACTCCAGCTTCAAAAGATTTTTTAGCATTATCCCATGCACCACCGGCATTATTTTGGAAAATAGCCCAAAGTACACCTGAAACGGTTACACCTGCCATATATCCGCCTAGCATCTCTGCAACTAACATATTATTGTCTTGATACACCAGCTTACCTACTAATACCACAAGGATAGGGAATCCAATCGTAAGAATTCCTGGTAACATCATTTCTTTTAACGAGGCCTTTGTGGATATGTCAACACATTTATCGTATTCAGGTTTTCCAGTTCCTTTCATGATCCCTGGAATTTCCTTGAACTGTCTGACTACTTCATTTACCATTTCCATGGCTGCTTTTCCTACTGCGTTCATTGCCAGAGCAGAAAATACAACTGGAACCATACCCCCAACAAACAACATTGCTAACACTGGCGCTTTGAATATATTAATGCCATCAATTCCTGTAAAAGTGACATAAGCAGCAAATAAAGCTAATGATGTTAATGCAGCAGAAGCAATTGCAAATCCTTTTCCTGTTGCAGCAGTTGTATTACCAACAGCATCAAGAATATCTGTTCTCTCTCTAACTATGGGATCTTGCTCACTCATTTCGGCAATTCCACCAGCATTATCAGCAATTGGCCCAAAAGCATCGATTGCTAATTGCATTGCTGTTGTAGCCATCATAGCTGAAGCCGCTAAAGCAACCCCGTAAAAACCAGCAAGGGCATATGATGCCCATATCGCAGCTGCAAATAAAATTATTGAAGAAAATGTAGAGATCATTCCAGTTGCTAGTCCAGCAATAATATTAGTTCCTGCCCCTGTACTTGATTGTTGAACAATTTTAAGGATTGGTAAAGAACCAAGCCCTGTGTAATATTCAGTGAAAGCTGAAATTCCAGCTCCGACAATTAAACCTACTAAACAAGCATAAAACACTCGCATGGATGAGATTTCTTGTAAACCTTCTCCAAAGAAATTCATTTGCATTGTTTCTGGCAACATCCAAGTTACAAGGCCAAAACACGCAGCAGCAACCATAGCTATTGAAGCCCAGTTTCCAATATTTAGAGCTTTTTGAACTTGAGCCTCTTTTGCATCGTTAGATGAAATCTTAACCAAAAGCGTTCCTATTAGAGAAATAATAATTCCAACTCCAGCAATGGACATTGGCAATAAGATTGGTCCGATACCGCCAAAAGCGTCACTAATTGAACCACCCATATCTTCAATCACATAGTTACCTAAAACCATAGCTGCTAGCACTGTCGCTACGTATGATCCAAATAAATCGGCCCCCATTCCAGCGACATCTCCAACATTATCTCCAACATTATCAGCAATTGTAGCTGGATTTCTAGGATCATCTTCAGGAATATCAGCTTGTACTTTTCCAGCTAAATCAGCACCTACATCGGCCGCTTTGGTATAAATTCCACCACCAACTCTTGCAAATAATGCTATAGACTCAGCTCCCAGAGAAAACCCGGCAAGAGTTTCTAAAACACGAGTCATATCAGCAGTGTTTGTCCAAACACCACCCATATAAGTATTAAAAAATAAAATAAAGAATAATGTAAGACCTAAAACAGCCAAACCAGCAACTCCAAGACCCATGACCGTACCGCCACCAAAAGATACTTTTAAGGCATTCGGCAGACTTGTTTTTGCCGCTTGAGTCGTTCTAACATTTGTTTTGGTTGCAATTTTCATTCCCATATTCCCAGCAAAAGCAGAAAACACAGCACCAACTATAAATGCTACTATAATAAGATATTCTGTTGAGGGAACAATGTATGCTACACCAGCCAAGATAACACTTGCTGCAGCCACAAAAACTGCTAGTAAACGGTATTCTGCGCCTAAAAAAGCAAGAGCTCCCTCATAGATGTGCTCTGAAATTTCTTTCATTTTTCCATCCCCTGCATCTTGTTTCATTACCCAAGACTTTTTTAGTAGCATGTAAGCCAATCCTAAAACTGCCATTGCAACTGGCATCCAAATCATCAATGATTCCATAGTATAAATTTTATTTATTTAACGGGCACAAATGTAGTAAAATGATCAGAAACTAAAAAAACTAATTTGATATAATTAGGACTGTCTAATATAAGGGGAGAAAAACTAAAATTAAATAAAACCTAGATTGAAGTTGAAATTCTATTTGTACATTACTTTTTTTACAGCCTTGACAACATCATCACTGTTTGGCAACCACTCTTTTAAAAGAACTGGAGAGTATGGCGCAGGAGTATCAGCTGTATTTATTTTTACAATTGGAGCATCAAGATAATCGAAGACTTTCTCTTGAACTTGATATGTTATTTCTGTAGACACATTCCCAAACGGCCAAGCTTCTTCTAAAATCACCAAACGATTTGTTTTTTTAACAGACTCTAAAACTGTATTTATATCTAATGGTCGAACGGTTCTTAAGTCGATAATCTCACAAGAGATCCCTTCCTTTTCTAATACATCTGCAGCAAGGTAAGCTTCTTTAATTATTTTCCCAAAGGACACGACAGTCACATCAGAACCTTGTCTTTTAATATCCGCAACACCAATAGGTAAAATATATTCTCCTTCCGGAACTTCTCCTTTATCTCCATACATCTGCTCACTTTCCATAAAAATTACAGGATCGTCATCTCGAATTGCTGCTTTTAAAAGACCTTTAGCATCATATGGATTAGACGGCACCACTACCTTGAGTCCGGGACAGTTAGCAAACCAGTTTTCAAAAGCTTGAGAATGCGTAGCCCCTAGTTGTCCTGCTGATCCAGTAGGTCCTCTAAACACAATTGGGCATTTAAATTGTCCACCGGACATTTGTCTTATTTTGGCGGCATTATTAATAATTTGGTCAATCCCAACTAGAGAAAAGTTAAAAGTCATAAATTCAACTATAGGACGATTACCTGTCATGGTTGAGCCAACTGCAATCCCTGAAAATCCTAACTCAGCTATAGGGGTGTCTATGACCCTTTTTACGCCAAATTCATCTAACATTCCTTTTGAAGCTTTGTAAGCACCATTGTATTCAGCTACTTCTTCTCCCATTAAATAAATACTATCATCACGACGCATTTCTTCGCTCATGGCTTCGCAAATTGCTTCTCTAAATTGAATTGTTTTCATTAACTAAATTTTGTGAGGAACAAAAATAAGAATAATACTCAATTATAATTAAAACATTTAACTAAAATTTACTATGCATGCATAGGATGTGTGATGTTTTTTATTTACTTTTGGTATCTAGTTTTATTAGAATAAAAATTTTAAATATGAAAATACTAGTATGTATTAGTCACGTCCCTGACACGACTTCTAAAATTAATTTCTCTGAAGGAGACACCAAGTTTGATTCTAACGGAGTGCAATATGTTATAAATCCAAATGATGAATTTGGC
>ERZ1046568.1129-NODE-1129-length-19593-cov-10.381564_pt1 | contig 19593 bp, 8 predicted proteins | sample MGYA00383092_ERZ1046568 | MGnify/ENA primary metagenome ERZ1046568 (study PRJEB29581, sample SAMEA5548362) | metagenome | biome: marine; feature: coastal; material: water | depth 1 m | study: Short-term variability in the microbial, nano- and picoplankton... | reverse complement strand
GGTGTAAGACATATTGATACAATACTACAAGCACTATTAGCAGGAAATAACCCAACTACAATTTACGGTGTTGGATTAGATTACCCAAGTGCTGACTTGTTTAACGGCACTAGCGAAACAGGATCTAATACAGCAGTAGCAAACTTAGTAGACTCTGTAGCATTTGCATTTAACACAGAATACAATCCACCATTACGCAACGATCGAATGGATGTGTTCCTAATGGGCGATGCATGTATGTTACGTAACATGACCGTACAAGGACACGGCGGATTTATGATGGTGCTTGATCCTGAAGGACAAATACTTACTAAATCAGCATACATACAAACAGGTTCAAGTTTCTCTAAGAGTTTAAACAAACCAGCATTTAGAGGTGGACTACTAGCAGACGCATTTGTAGGTAACACAGCAGTAGAAGTTGTTGGCAAAGGTTATCCAGGTGGTGCAGCAGACAACTTTATCTTACAAGTTAAGTCAAAAGGTGATGCTGTAAACGATCCACAAGGCTTGTTTATACGCAAGCCGTCAATGCCTGCTCCATTCTATATTGATGGTAGACGTTTCCAGTGTAACGCAGTTACTGACTATGATCCAGATTTAGGCACAGCTACACTATTACTTGACAGAAGTTCAAACGAAGGCGACGGCTTTACAGGACTAACAAGTGACAGTGTAACAGGTAGAGATTTAGATAGCATTGGTACATTCGAATATAACGTAGCAAAATGTAAGCGTGATACACTATATGTACTAGACGCAGTAAGTTACGACTTAGCACTTAATACTAACTATAACGCAGTTACAAACGGTCTAGCATACCAAAGAGCAAATGCTAATGTAGTACGTGATGATCAGTTGTCACGCACAGTAGTAGCATTCCAATATGCTAAGACTAGAACAAATGAACTATCAAATTACACAGGCACAGCACAAACTAGAGGTGATATTGCGTTTGATGAAATAATTGATATTTTAGAAAATGGCACAGTAAGTACAGATGCATCAGCAAACGCACTAGTATTTAATGCTCCAAGTGTTTTGCCTACAACAAAAGCAACTGAAGCAAAAGCACAACTACAAAACAACAGAGACTTCCTTGCAGCAGAAATAATTGGATGGATAACAGCAAACTTCCCAGCATTAGGATACAACAGCACAAAGTGTGAACGAGATGTAAAGTATATTGTTGATGCACTTTCATATGATATTCAGTATGGTGGTAACTCTGCAAGTGTAGCCGCAGCACGTTCTTACTTTGTTGGCACAGTGAATCAATTAGGTGAAGGTACTGACGAAAGACTAGCAACTGAACAAGCATATGGCATACTAAAGACACAGATTGCTTCAGTAGTACAAGACTCAACCGTAGCTACAAGTTATGGCGCAATAGCCCAAGACTTTACAGCAGGCGCAGCCACAGCAACTGAAGTTGGACTGTTAGAAGATAATATAGACGAAATTATTATTGCAGTTAGAAACAACAACCTTAACAGTTTGTCAAGAGTAATTAATCCAAGTATTGCATTTGCATCACAATCATTAATTGATGCACATGATCAAATACAGCAAAACAAAGAAAGAATTGCACACTTAACAACTGAAAGTATTGATGCAGTATTTCCTATCACAATACAAACAGGTGGTAACAGATCGATACTAGGTAACGACTTTACACAGATTAATGACTTAGGCTATGGACTAGTTGCTATGAACGGCGCACTATCTGAAATGGTTAGTATGTTTACATACTATTGTCGTGCTAGTTACTACAGTAAAAATGGTTCTGAAATTAGATCACTTACAGGATCAAGTTGTTATGGTGAGTTTGGACTAGTTGCTGAAGGCAGTGATCCAAACGAGATTCCAGACGCAGTTCAATTGCGTGATGATATGACACAACCTGCTAAAATATTTACAGCAGATGTAATCTTAAACTTTGCTAATCCTGTATCAGTTACAGCAGGTGAAACAATTACACAAACTACATCTCCGGCTGCAACAGGTGTTGTAACAATGAGTACTGTAGGTACAAGAGTGTACTTGACTAGCGTTGTAAATAACTTTAATACCAGTAGTAGTATAAGCGGTAGTACAACAGGTGCGATGTCAGTACCAAGCGAAGTTAATTCAATTGGATTTACAAACAAAGAAGAACAACTTAGTGCATATATCTACGATATAGAAAAAGCACCTAGTAACAGAGGTGAGTTTGATTATTACCATTCTGCAAAACAAATATTTGCACGTTACGAAATATCAAATATTGAAGTTACTGATATCCTACTTGATGATTTTGTAATTGACGGTACTGCTATACCATATAGCATCACAAGTACATTAGGCGGTGGCACACCTACATTTAAGATCCGTAAAAACATTAACGAGTATTACGGATTAGAAGTAGTAGGTGCTGGATCAGATTTTGAAGTAGGCGATACGATTGTTGTAAACGGTGCAGAGTTAGATGGTGCAACTCCGGCTAACAATTTAACAATTACAATTGATGGTGTAAACAACGACGGTAATATTACAGCAGCAAGTGCAACAGGTACCCCTGCAATAACTAACGAAACTCCAGTATTTACTGGACAAGTTTATAAAGTTAACTTTAGTACAAGTGATGGACAATTTAGTCAAGACGGACTTGTAGACGATATTGACCATAATGAATTAATATCTGTTAGATACAACCAAACATTTATCCTAAATGATATTAATAGACCTGACGTATTAACTATTCGTCCTTCAACGGCTGTTATATTCAAAGAAAACATAGGAACTGTTTATAGAAGTATTTCGTTCTTAGGTGCAGATGCTGCAGGTGTAGCACTAGACGCAGATGAATCATTAGCAGGGTTTGATAGTACATACGACTATGTTAGACTAGTTGTTGATGCTACAAACGGACAGTCAAATGCAAATACAATTTATGATCTAAGCGGTAATCCACTTACAGCAACAGGTACTATGGGTAATTCAGCAGGTGATACAGTTATTGCTGTTACAAGGCTATATGAAGCTAATGAAATAAACAGACTGAATAACAACACATCTACTCCAGAAATACACAGACCTATAACATTTACACAAGCTGGTGCTGTGCAACCTATGATAACAGCATGGTCTGGTAAGAAGCATAGAGTGTTTAACTATCGTGGTGTTAAGTTTAATGATGTTACATCGAGATACGAAGTACAAGAAACTCCAACTGAAAACGATGATTTTGGTATTGTTTCAATAACTGACAAAGAAGAAATTAACTATCCGGCTACAGCAGCAGGCTTAGGAAGCCCAGTTATACTTGGTGCAGCAAATGTTATAATTAGAGCAGGTTTACAAGAAAATTCACCTGCAACAGTTACAATTAATATTTCAACTTGTCGTGCAACAGGACATGATTTCTTAGATGTTGGTTCAGGTGGATTTAACACTAGTAACTATCCAAATGTTATTTTTGGATTACCTCAAGAACCAGATCAAGCTAACGAAGTTAGAGAAATAGGCAAAGGGCGTGTGTTCTTTGTTAGTACAGACCAAAATGGTATCTTTAGAGTTGGTAGATTCTTTAGTGTGGACCAGGGTACTGGTACTGTTAGTTTCTCAGCAAGTATTGCGCTTTCAGATGTTGACGGACTAGGCTTTAAACGTGGTGTTGTTGTTACTGAATTTAGTACAGATACAGCAATGGTTGATAACGCTTCGGATACAGTGCCAACAGAAAGTGCTATTCGCGGCTATGTTAATAGACGCTTAGGATTTGATCACAACGGTGCTCCAGTAGGTAACAAAATTGGACCAGGTGTGCTTGCATCCAACGGTAGTGTTTCATTAGAAAACGACCTTAACGCAGCAAGTAACACAATTACAAACTTACGAGCTCCAAACGCTGATTCAGATGCAGCAACAAAAGGTTATGTAGATTCAACAGTTGGATTATTTGATACTGTTGAAGAAATGCGAGATACATTGTTTACAGATGTTCAAGAAGGTGAACTAATTGCTTCATCAGGACATAGAAAGTTAGTTGTTGATGCTACAACTGTAGTTTCAGGACCATTTGAAGTAGGCGATAATTTTGTAGGTAGTGTTACAGGAGCAACAGGTACTATTGTTGATGTCCAAGAAGCTGAAAGTGTTGAAGGTAGTGTTATCTTTATTACATATCTTGCAACAAGCGTAGGCACTGAAGTATCAGACGGTAAACCAGCAGGTGACTCACCTGATCCAGATGTAATCGAAGTTCCAGGTGCTGCTGAAGCACAAGTTATTGACGGACCATACGATGAATTAATGAACGCTGTTTATGCAACGGCTAGCGATATTGCTGTTACTGTAGCACGTACAACAACAGGTCCAGTTTCTGCTCCAACTAGCAGACAACTTGAGCTTAACATGCAAATTAAGCCAGACACAATTATTAATACTGACGTAAATGCAAATGCAGCAATTGCACAAAGTAAATTAGATTTACAGTCAGCTGATACATTTGATGAAAACAACGCAACAACAGGTTGGGCAGGAACAAATCCAAAAGTACAAGCAGACTTAGGACTTGCCAAATTTAGTGATGAAAACTTTGAAACTTCATCAGGATTTGTTAGAATTAAAGAGCATGGTATTCAACTAGGCGAGCTTGCAGAACAATCAACAGATACAGTAATTGGTAGAAGCGCAGCAGGTAGCGGAGACGTTACAGCAGTTGCATTTAGTACTGTTGTTGATGAAGGTGGCGCTGTAATGGATACTGACTTTACAGGTCAAGTTCCGCCTGCTAATGACCCTGGTGATACAATGGTTAGAACTGGCGCAGGTGCTTATGCTCTTACAAATATCAGTACAACTGGTGAAGTTGATAGTGTAGTTAAGACTGATGGTAGTGGTAGTGTACAAGTTAACTCATTAATACTTGGTGGTGATAGTAGTTACGAAATACTTTCATTGAATACTACTGAGTTGCAAATTAAGACACCAGCACAAGGTACTATACTTACTGCATCAGGTGGCTCAGCTACTGCAAACCCAACTGTTAATATTCCAGGAAACTTGAATATTGGCGGGACAGGTACTGCACAAAGTATTCTACAAGGACTAAGTGGGTTTAATAATGAGTCAAGGATTGCAACTGATTGGTTGTACACCAACTTTATTGAAAGTACTCAAGAAAAAGGTGCTGCAAGTACAGGCATTGCACTAGGTGCTAACACAGGTAAAACAACAACAGGTCAAATTGGTATGATTGTTGCTGATACTGCAACATCATCTAGTTTGGTTCCAGCTATCTTTACAAGCCAAGGTATGCAACCTGACTTTAACAACATTTATAATATTGGATTAGCAGGCAAGCGTTATAACACAGTTTATGCAACAGTGTTTAATGGTGTTGCAACTGAAGCATACTATGCTGACCTTGCAGAAAACTATCTTGCAGATGCACAGTATGAGCCAGGCACAGTATTAGTATTTGGTGGTGACAATGAAGTTACTGAATGTAATGCTAAAGGTGATAGAAGAGCAGCTGGTGTTGTAACAACTAACCCTGCACACTTGATGAACAGTGCGCTAGAAGGTGATAATGTTATTGGACTTGCACTACAAGGGCGTGTACCTTGTAAAGTAATTGGTAAAGTAGAAAAAGGTGACTTGTTAGTAACAAGTGCTGTTGCAGGATACGCTATTGTAGACAATGATGCTAAAGTTGGTACAGTAATAGGTAAAGCACTTGAAAACAAAGACGACGGTAACAGAGGTGTTATTGAAGTTGTAGTAGGTAAAGTATAATGAGTAACCCGCAAATCAAAAGATTAATACAGAAAGGTGACGCTAAGGCGTCATCTATCGACAAGAGAGGTAGTAACAAAAAACAAGTTGTTGCAACTTCAGGTAAACTTAGAGTAGTGGTAACAAAGGATAATACAAATGGCAAAGCAGTCAATTAATATAGGTAGCAGTCAAAACAAGGGTGACGGTGATCCGTTGCGTACTGCTTTCACAAAAATTAACAATAACTTTGATGAATTATATACAGCAGATACAACGTACATTAGTTTAGCAACACTAAAAACTGAGGTAGCAGCAGCTACTGACTTTGCAGACTTTAAGGCAAGAATAGCAGCACTTTAATGATTGCGATAAATATGTATAACAATAGGAAATGACGAATGGCAAATAGGTTCCCACTAGTACTTGACACCAGCAGCGGCAATAAAATTGCTGAAATTGCAGCAGGTGACAATTTAGATCTAAGACAAACAAGTATAGTCGATGTGCAAGACATTACAGCATTAGGAAATATTAATGCTGCTTCTGTAAGTGTAAACGGACAGGATATTAAGCCTGGCGTCTTTACAGACTTAACAGATGCACCTAATAGTTATACTGGTAATGAAAACTTTATTATAAGAGTTAATTCAGCAGGAACCGGATTAGAATTCTTCCAGCTAGGCGGCGATGCACAACCGTTGAGCGTGACTGATCTTGCTATAAGCGGAGACATACAACCAACAGTAGCACCAGGTGGTGATATTGGTAGTACGACACAAGGCTTTAATGCTATATTTGCTAATTACTTTCAAGGATCTATAAAGGGCAACAACGGTAGCACAGTATTTGACGCAGCTACTAACCAGATACCATATTCGGTAATTGTTGGCGGGCCAACAGCAATGTCAGATCTAACAAACGATCTAGGCTTTGTAACAAATGCACAATTGAATGACGGCACTGTTACAGTAGAAATTAAAAACACAGGTGACTTGCAGGGTAGTGTGTTTGGTGAAGACAGTACATTACTTGTTGATCATATCAACGGTAGAATTAATGCTGCAAGACTAACACGCAACGGTGCTAATGACGGACAAACTATTGTTTGGAATACAGCAACAGAATTGTGGGAGCCAGGCACAGCAGGCGACATCACAGGTTTTGCATCTAACAAAACAGATACACTAACTGTACAAAACGGATATAAAATTACTTTTGCAGCAGCAATTGGTAATATTGAAGGCAACCAAATCAACATCACACCAGCAGGTGGATATACAGTTGATTTAGGTAACACACGTATGCAAGCAAATGCAGGTATACAGCCTACTAACAATGCAGAAGGCGCAATAGGTACTGCAACTAAAAAGTTTAACGAAGGACATTTTGTTACACTTACAGCTGATACATTACTTGGTGCTTTCCAAGGTGACTTAGTTAACGACGAAACAAGATCTAATGCTATTGTTGCAGGTGACAAAACTGCTGCTAACGGAGGCTACGGTTTTCATTTAGTAAACACAACAGGCGGCGTGACAAACGCAAGTCTAAATTTCAACGGTAATGATTTAATTACTGCAAACCTTGTAAATGCAACTGGCGAAATAAGCGGCAACGTTTACGGTGATGACTCAACAATACTTGTTGACGGACTTAACAACAAGATCCGCGGAGATATTGAGTTTGCTGTAACCGAAGGTTACATTGCAGGTAAAAACATAAACATTACTCCAGCAGGCGGCTACTTTGTAAAGCTAGGCAATACAGAAGTAACAGGTACAGTTACACCAGCAGTAGACGGTGCAGGCAACCTAGGTACAGTATCTAAGAAATTTGGACAAGGATATTTTTCTACTGTAAATGCAACAACTATTGATGCAGATAATGTTATAGCAGATGTACTAACAGCAACATCATTTAATATTACAGGTAGTGGTGTTGGTACATTTAGTAGTGGCGGTGACTTAGTTATTGACACAGGTAATAGAATTATACTGCAAGGCGGTCCAGCAAAGTTTCCAGTTCTTACAACAACTGAAAGAGATGCGTTTCCTACAATAGATGCTGATACAATTTACAACAGCACAGACGATAGATTTCAATTCCGCCAAAATGGGCAATGGATAACATTACATGAAGGAACATTCAACGGTGATGTGATAGGTAATGTTACTGGAGACCTAACAGGTAATATAACCGGAGCTGACAGAAATGGTGCAGTAGCTCCTGCAGATGTAACTATTACAGCAGGTGACGAAACTACTGCTTCGCAAAACGGTGCAGATGTAACTATAAGCGGTGGTGCACCGGGCGCAGGTGGAACACATGGTGGCGTAAATATTGGTAATGCTGCTGGCGCAAATCAAATCGACGGCGACACAACATTTGGTAATAATGTTATTGTTACAGGCAACATGACTGTAAGTGGTACAACTACAACAATCAATACTGAAGAAGTTAACATTGCAGATAATATTATAATACTAAACAGTAACTTCACTGGAGCAGGGCCAACAGAGTCCGGCGGTATTGAAATTGAACGTGGTGATGAAGCTAATAAATCATTTATATGGAACGAAACAACAGACAAGTGGACATTAGGTACAGAAACATTAGTAGCTGGAACAGTTGAAGCAGCGTTTATAGGTACATTTGACGGTGATATGTCAGGTACAATGTCAGGTGATGATTCAACTATACTTGTAGATGGTAACAATAATAAAATTGTTGGCGATATTGATACAGCAAGTTTAAGAACAAGTGAAGATAAAATTGCACTTGGTGAAGGTGCTGGTGCATCTAACCAAGCATATGGTGGAGTAGCAATTGGTAACTTAACTGGTACAGTAGATCAAGGTTCACAAGCAGTTGCAGTTGGTGTTTCTGCTGGTAGAGAAAGACAAGGTTCACAGGCTACAGCACTTGGACGTTACGCTGGTCAAAATGATCAGGGCATATCCGCAGTAGCAATTGGTAATAGAGCAGGTAGAGAAACTCAGGGTGCTGATGCAATAGCAATTGGTCAATTAGCAGGTGAAACTAACCAAGCGGCAAACTCAATTGTATTAAACGCAACAGGTAGTGCAGTAGAAAATACCACAGCAAGTAGTTTAGTAATTAAACCAATACGTGATGCAGTCGGTACAACTGTAGTGATGTACGATGCTACGTCAGGCGAAGTAACACATACAGCAACACCAGGAACACTAGCAGCAGACTTAGATCAAGCAACAGTAGCAATTGGTGCAACAACGGCAACAGCAGTTAACATTGGTAATGCAGGTAGCACAACAACACTTAGTGGTCCACTAAGCATTGGCTCAACAATGTCCTTTACAGGAACGCCACAAGGTACTATAGAAAATTCAGAACAAACAACTACTATCAGATTGTTTGACACTACATATACAGGTGCAACAAATGGCGCACAAATGATTTTACAAACGCCACTTGTTACAGTATCTAATAACTTCCAAGTAGACGGCACAACACAATTTACTAACCAAGTAACAAGTCCAAATGGATTTAAAGGTAGTGTATACAGTGATGCAGGCACTCTTGTTATTGATGGTGCAACAGGCACACTAGCAGGTGATGGTGTTACAGGCGCAGGAACTACTACGTTTACTATTACTACTCCTGATACATCAGATGCAACTGTACCAGAAGCAATACAACTAGAGCCAGGTGATGCAAGTGCAACAGGACAAGCAGGCGGTAACATTGCTTTACTAGCAGGTGCAAGTAATGACGATGCAGGTGGTACAGTAATATTAAGAGCAGGTGCTTCAACATCAGGCACAGGCGGAACAACTTATATTGACGGTGGCGATGGCGCTACAGACGGCAATGTTGCTATTGGTACAGGACATCTTACATCAGCAACAGCAGAAATTATTATAGGTGCAAGTGGTGCAACTGATACAACTGTAGACGGCAATAGGCTTAGAGTCAGAACAACAAATATACCTACAACATCAAAAGGTGCTTCAGGTGATAGAATTGGTGAAGTAGCATTTGATGGTACAGCAATTTACTTCTGTGTTGCAGATTATACTAACGGTTCTCCGGACATTTGGCGTAAGCAAGCATGGGGTAACGGAGCAGCTTGGTCGTAAGGGGCAAATAGATGAGCGAACAAGAATATGTAGTAAGTCTAAATAGAGACGTCGACTACGATGCTTTCAATACAGAAATGGTTGCAACTACTGGTGCAGGTGATATACCTAACAGAGAAGTAACGATTGCGGACCCACGCTTGGGTAGCTATAGAAATACACACTACATGCTTACAGATTCAGAAGCTACTGCATTACGTAGTGACAGTAGAGTGTATGCTGTAGAACTAAAGCCTGAACTAAGAGACGATATCGAATTACTACCTTCTGCTACACAGATTAGTAATTTTACAAAAACAACAAGTGATACAGGTACCTTTGTAAATTGGGGATTAACTAGACTTAACGAACAAGATAATAACTACCAAGGCACTAACGGATCATCAACTACAACTACAGGTAACTTTGATTTTACTATTACGGGTACAGGTGTTGATGTTGTTATAATGGATAGCGGAATATACGCTACACACCCAGAATTTTTATTTACAAATGGAGATCAGCGTGTTGAAAGAATTAACTGGTATAGTTCAGCTGGAGTTAGTGGTACACAGCCTTCAGGTTTCTATAACGACTTTTCAGGACACGGTACTCATTGTGCAGGCATAGCAGCAGGACTTAATTACGGTTGGGCTAAAGACGCAAAAATATTTTCAATGAAAGTAGGCGGTCTTGAAGGACCAAACGATCCATCAGTAGGCATTCCGATATCAACAGCGTTTGATTTAATTAAACTTTGGCATAGAAACAAAACAGCAGAAGCTGGCACAGGATATAAACGCCCTACTGTTGTTAATATGAGCTTTCAGTACAGCAGTAGATATTTAGGTATTACTGGCGGAAGTTACAGAGGTGTAACATGGACTGGTACTAGTAGAGATCTTAACAAAGGTATGACAGGATATTTTGATGGCGGCGGCTTTAGACATCCTGTAAGAGTAGCAAGTGTAGATACTGATGTACAGGAAATGATCGACGAAGGCATACACGTTGTTATAGCAGCCGGAAACAACTTTACTAAAGTAGATGTAGACGGCGGCACAGATTATGACAACTATTATACAAGTAGCACATACGGCAGCAACAGAACATATCATCAAGGTGGTTCACCATATGATGATCAAGCATTTATTGTAGGCAATGTAGATAGTGTGGTTTCAGTATCACAAGGCGAACAAAAAGCACAATCAAGTAATAGTGGTCCAGGTGTTGATTTATTTGCACCAGGTACAAATATTATGAGTGCAGCGAGTGTTGTAAGCGACATCAACGGCACAGCAGACTACGAACAAGGGGAAGGTAGTTCATTCTTCCAACAAGCAAATATAAGCGGCACAAGTATGGCAGCACCACAGATTGCTGGTATGATATCGTTATATGCTGGACTTAATCCAAGTGCAACACCTGCACAAGTTAAGACATGGTTTATGTCTAATGCACAAGATGACAAGTTGTTTACAACAGGGTTAGACAATGACTATAGCACCACCCGTAGTTTATGGAACGGACCAAACAAGTTTGCTTGGAATCAATATAATGCAAATAAGTTGATACAAGGACAGTTTCCAACTGATCCTACGTTTACATTATCTAAAGATATATTAGAAGTTGACGAGGGCAATTCGTTTACTATAACGTTGACTACTTTACAAATATCTTCAGGTACTGTAATTCCTTATACCATTACAGGTGTACAATCAGAAGATATTAATAACGCTGCACTAACTGGTTCATTTACTATGGATGCTAATGGTGTAGCAAGTGTTGCATATACTGTCACAGCAGACTTAACAACAGAAGGCTCTGAGTCATTTATACTTACACTTGATAACGGTGAAGCTGAAATAGGACTAGAGCTTAATGATACTAGTACAAATGCACAACGCCCAGTATATAACTTAACAAGAACAGCAGCATCGATTACAGAAGGACAAAGTGTTACATTTAATCTTGAAACTTCAAACGTATCTGACGGTGATATAGGATATACTATTACAGGTATAAACAATTCAGATTTAAGTGCTGGGTCACTTACAGGTAACATAACATTAACTAACGGCGTAGGTGCTATAACTATAACAACAGCAATAGACCAATCCACAGAAGGAACTGAAACATTAACATTTAGTTTAAACGATCCTTTTGCTGATCCTGTTACTGTTGATATATTAGATACAAGTCTTACACCTACATATGCATTAGCAACAAGTTCTGCTAATATAGACGAAGGCTTTGGCGTAACAATTAGTCTTACAACAACAGATTTATTTGATGGTACAAATGTTCCATATGAAATAGAAGGTATAAGCCCATCGGATATTAACGAAGCATTGTCAGGTAATTTTGTTATTGTTGACAATTCAGCAAGCATTGATATAACAACTAATAGAGATTTGACAACAGAAGGTAGCGAAATAATTACAATTACTTTGCCTGGCAAGAGTGTACTAGTAGATGTTAATTTAGCAGATGCATCACCAGCAAGACCAGCAGGTAATACATTTGCAATCTTTATATCAGACAACACCGACGATTCCTTTGAAATTGCTGGACAAGATAGGACTAGTGGTATCTTTGGTAACAACATAGATATTAATATCAACTATGGTGATACGATACAATTTACAGTAAGCAGTGCAGGCCATCCTATTTACATAAAGGATACACCAGGTAGCGGAACTACAAACTTAGTAGGCGACACTACTAACCAAGGCGCTACATCAGGACAACTTATTTTTACGCCTAATGCAAGAGGCACATTTTATTACCAGTGTAGTGAACACGGTACGGCTAATGGAAGCATCATTGTAAGCTAAATACAATGTAACGGAGAAGTAAATGGCAATATCACTCATCAATGTAGGACAAATTGCAAACGACGGCACAGGTGACGATCTTAGAGAAGCAATGATTAAAATTAATCAAAACTTTGAAGAGCTTGACTTGCGTGACGACGAGCAAACTACAGCATCAAATTTAGGTGCAGTAGGCGAAGGTTTATTTGCAAACAAAGTAGGGTATGACTTACAGTTTAAGAAACTTGTAGGCGGAACTAATCTTACACTTACTTCAAGCGAGAATACACTTACTATTGATGCAGTTGGCGGACTACAACAATTAATTGTAAGTTCGGACAGCGGAAGTATTGTACTTGCAGAAGGTAGCACACTTAATATTGTTGGCGGTGATGGTATCAGCACAAGCCTAGTAAACGATACACTTACAATTACAAATACAGAATCAGACATTGTTACAGATACTACTCCACAATTAGGTGGTAATTTAGATGCCCAAAACTTTAGTATAGCAAATGTTAATGCAGTTTCTGCAACAACAGTTAACGCAGCAGTAACAGGTGATGTAACAGGGTTAGTTCACAGCATAGATATCAGAGATTTGAAGACATTCCAAGATAAGTTAGACGACGGTTTTGATTTTGGCACATTTGCAAGTTCAGTAGATAATATACTTGATTGGATAATAGGTTCTACAAGTGTTGACATGGGCACATTTGGTACTCCTGAATTACGTTTAATTGATCTCGGAACATTCTAACAACGATAAATATGCTATATAGGGAGTTTTTATATGGCATTTAGACCACAAGACATTGCTATCTCAGACACAACCGGGCAATATCCTAGTAAGACTGAAATAGGGTTAGACGGTGAAACATTACGAGTAATCACAGATGGTGATCCGTATCCTGCGGCAGTGGGCAATCCCTTAATTAATGATGGTGCTTCGCAAAGAAAAGGATTTTTAGGTAACAATAAGATTTCAGATCAAAGTAGAGATTTAACATTTACTTATAGAGCAACTAGAAACAGTGAAAATTTAACAGATAGATCTACTGGTCCAGTTGGTATTGCTGCAAACGGCGCATACCTATATAGTCCAGCTCATCCTATTGGTGCGTTACCAAACAGCTTAAAAGATCCACACCCGGGATTAAATTACAACATAGTCCACTTTAAAGATGTATTCAGCTTAGATGCATCACAAGGTTCGCCTACAGCATTTGGCGAGTATGGATATTATTCAGGGGCATTTATATTTTCAACTTGGCAAGACTCAAAAGTTTATAATTCTAATAATTATTATGCTGTAGATAGTTTTGGAAAAGATCATCTTCGTAACACACAAGGACATTCAAAAATAATAGGATTTGCATTTGACGGCTATCCTGTATACGGTCCGTATGGATACAGTGAACCTTTAGAAGCAAGTAGTCGTATAAGTATGATGAAATCTAGTTACCGACTAAAGCAATCAGATTCTCATCGTCCGTCTAAGTATAAAGCATCAGACACTGTAGATATTGACGGTGATTTAATAAACTTAGACTTAGGTAGCTTTATACAAGATTACGAGTACGTTGAGGGAATGGGAACGTTAGATAAACAGAACGGAAGATATTGTAAAACTCCAGAGTATCCAAACGGCACATATGCTTACTTTATAACTTTCAATAATCAAACTTCACAAACTCCTGCTTATCCTTATATTTTTGGTGATCAGACTAAACAAGCAAGAACAGCTGGAATTGGTGTAGAAAGATATGTTGAGAGTTTATGGAACCTATCAAGCGGTAACGTACTTAGTACACTAGTTGAACGTAACACTGTTGAATTAAGACTACCAATTGCTAATGGCGTAAGTCCAAGATTAGAAATCATTGCAGGTTCATTACCTGGAGGGCTGCGTCTAGACGGCGAAGCAATCAAAGGAACACCGTTTGAAGTTGAAAGAGACACACTCAGTAGATTTGTAATAAGAGCACACTTTAATGGCAGAGTAGAAGACAGAACATTTGAAATTATCACTACCGGACCAGATGAACCTTATTGGATCACGCCGGCTGGACTATTAGATGCAGGTCCATCAAAACATTACTTTGTATTAGATAATGAACTTATAGATTACCAACTAGTAGCACAAGATAATGATTTACCAGCAGGTGATATATTAACTTACTTTATTGCCGAAGGTGACGGTGCTTTACCTCCAGGACTGACTCTAACAAACGAAGGTAAGATACAGGGTATTGTTGAGCCGTTATTTGCACTACCAAGAAGTGCAAAGGATTCTGGATATGACCAGGATCTTTATGACAGTGTACAAGCAGACTTTAATGTTAAAAGTACTAACGGTTATGCAACATATTACTACGATGTTGACACCTACGACTTTAATGTGCCAACATTGATACCAAAGAAACTTAATAGGTATTATCCGTTTATTGTTACTGTAACCGACGGTGATACATTTATAAAAAGAGAATTTAAAATATATCTAGTAGGCGACGATTATCTAAGATCTGATAACGCAATTATGCAATCGGGTACAGGTGTATTTACAGCTGATAATACATACTTGAGAAATCCTGTATGGTTAACCCCAACAGACTTAGGATTTAGAAGAGCCAATAACTACGTTACATTGTTTATGGATGTTATTGAAAACAGTAGCCTATATGGTAATGTATATTATATACAAGAAGACTTTAACGATGATGGCACACCAAGCGAACTTCCGCCAGGGCTAACGTTAGATAATATTAACGGAGAAATAACAGGACGAGTACCTTATCAACCTGCAATAACAGAAAGTTATAAGTTTACTTTAACTGCAACAAGATTTGAAGGCGATACAGGCACTGCAACTATCTTTGGAACATTCTACGAAGATACTCTTATGAGTACAAAAAGTTTCAAGGTAGGAAAATTAAATTTATCAGGTGACATTGATGGTGTTGACGATCTTAATGAACTTGTTACTAAGAAAATTAAAATATACGACAAAGAATATAAAGTAATATCTGTAGACGATAGTAATGCTGATTATGATATTATTAATTTAGAAACATCTTTAGATCCTGTTGTGTCGCTTTCGTTGACTAAACAAGCAAGTGTAGCAGATAACTTCTTGTTTGTGTCACAACTTACAAATAGTAATATTGATAGAGTTACTAATAGTAAACTTAACTTTAGTTCAACTGAAAGTTATTCAATTGATAATATTGTTCCATATTTAGAGTATACTGTAAGAGATGTAAGTTTTGGCAATGTATTTGCAAGTAATTCAAGTTTAGAAATGCCAGTTGGTCGAACATATAATGTTGGCGAGTATGCATCTTACGATGGCGACGATAGCAATCAAGCAGGTATATACCAATTATTATACGGCGATCTTACTCCACTTTCACTTACTATACAACAATACTTTGCAGGTAATGTGATTAGTCCTATACATGGTCTTAATGCTAATACATATAATGGTGCAGCATTTCAGTTTAGAAGTACAGATGAGTTACCTAGTGTTGTAAATGCCGAAAGTATTTACTTCTTAAGAATTATAGATAGTAATACAATTAGTATACACTCAAGTAAAGCAGGTGCATTAAACGCTAATCCTAATATAGATAAACTTAGTATTTCAGGCGGCACAGGCATACAAACATTAGTTGAAGCAGGTACTACATTTACAGCAAAAGCACAAACAGATAGTTTAGGTGCTCCTATATCAGATGCAGACGGTAACCCGTTACTTAACTTTGAGTCTGTTAGATGGCAATATATAACATCTAGTCAGTTATTATTATCACAAGAAATAAACAATGCAATAATTATACAAAATCTTTCACGTAAATATACACAAGGTGGTATTACATTTACTGAAAAAGGAACAGGTGCGTTTAGTTTACGTATGCCAAGTACTGCATTTACAAGACTAATTTCAAAAGTTAAAGAGTTTTTCTATGAGGCAGATGTTAGTACACTTGTTACATTGTTTAGAGACAATGAAGATAAGTTAATATTAGGACAGCCGTTAGAACGTAATATTACAAACGGTAATAATATAGGTATAGCGTTATTTAGAAGAGATAGCTTTGCTAAAGATATTGCTGTTGCAGAAGAAGATGAACTAGTTGATTTTCCTGCTAAAACTAAAACTTTCTCAATTAGAATAATTGGCGAAATTGATAGTGAAATACAGTGGATTACTGATCCTGACTTAGGTACACTGCCTGCAAACTTTATTAGTACGTTAAATGTACAAGCAACAAGCACAGTACCAGACACAAGTTTAATCTATACAATACAATCCGGAAGACTACCGTTTGGTATGCGGTTGAATAATACCGGTGAACTTATTGGCAAGCCTAGACAGTTCCAAGATAATAACGGACTTGGACTAACAACTTTTGATCAAAGTGCAACAACATTTGATGGTGTTACAAATCAAAGCACATCGTTTGATAGAGAATTTAAATTTATTGTTCAAGCAAAAGATAGGTTTGGGTTAAGTGCAGTTACTAGAGAGTTTTCAGTAAAAGTTAGTGACAATGATAATTTAAAGTATAGTAACTTATATATTAGACCGTTATTAGAACTAGATCAAAGAAACAAGTATCAAACGTTTGTTAGTAACCCTGATGTATTTACACCAGAAAAAATATATAGACCTGATGATCCTAACTTTGGCATACAAAAGAAGATACAAATGTTAGCATACTCTGGTATTGAAACTAAGAGCGCAGCAACATTTGTTGCCGCTACAGCTAAACATCACAAAAAGCGTAGACTAAAGCTAGGTGATTTCAAAACAGCAGTAGCAAAGAATCCAGGCTCAACAGATATAGTATATGAAGTAGTTTATATTGAAGTAATAGATCCTAATAAGCCAAAAGTAGGAAATACAAATGCTACATTTAACATTACAAATAAAGCTAAGATTACAGTAGATAGTATTGAATACGCTGTTAAAGACGACAACACAAACTTAGGTAGTGGTGTAAGTGAATTAGCAGTTTATGGTAGACAGACTGTGAGATTTGTAGTACCGACTCAAGATAGTATAATAATTGATCCTAGAGCAGGAAGCGATTTACTTATAGATGCTGATAACGAAGACTTTACTGTTACAGTACGTGCCGGGCAAGAACTTACTATAACATTATTGAAAGCAGATAGTGAGCCTATGAGAATAAGACCAAACGGTACAACTATCAAAGCAGATAATAATTCTGTTACAGTAGGACAAAATACAGACAATTTAAGATACAACGTAAATATTGATCATATGAGAACACAGTTAGAACTTACAGGATCATCTGAAAGACTCTACTTACCGTTGTGGATGAGAACTCCACAACTTGACACAGCATTACAAGAATTAGATTATACAACAGCAATACCTGTGTGCTATTGTAACCCAGGTGAAAGTGCCTCAGTCTTGTTAAATATTAACAACCAAATTGCTACAGGACAATTTAATATAAGGGATATTGATTTTACAATTGACAGATACATTGTTGACAGAACATTAGAAAACGTTAACGAACAATATATTTTGTTTCCAGATTACCAATATAACGTATAACACTAGATAAATACTACGAGGAACAAAAACATGGCCAGTACAATTAGAACACAAGAAATTGCAACAGATTATCCACAAGCGGGTGTAGACAACGACACACGTGGGTTTAGAGATAATTTTAGTATCATCGAATCAAACTTTGTGAATGCAAAGGATGAAATAGAAACTCTACAGAACAATACTGTAAAATTAAATATTGCAAATAACTTTGCAGGTACAGCAGTTATTGATGCAAATTTAGATTCTGTAACACAAAAAGTATTACAATCAACTACATTTACTGATGGTCCTGAGCAACCACAAATTAACTTTGTCAACGGACACTACCAAGTGTTACGCTTTGGCGGAGACAAAACATGTATACTATCAGAATGGCCGTTACCTTCAAGTGCTGGTGGAAACAATGAAGACAGACTTGCTAAAATTACATTAGAAATTGCAAGAGCAAGTGGCAATTCAAATAGCACCGATGTAACATTTACAGCAGGTGCAGGCGGCACAATTTACTTAGATTCATCTAACATGGCAACTACTACTATTACACTTAATGATGATAATATTGTACTTGTTGAGTTTTGGACTACAAACGGCGGTGTTACTGTGTTTGGTAGAAAACTCGGAACATACGCAGCAGCATAATGCATCCGCACGTAGGCAGTATAACACACTTTTCAGAAAACGAGTTAGAAGAAAAATACTTCCAACTACAGAAAAGATACTGGCAAAGTGCTGGTAACCCGGGACTACAAACGCAAATAACATTACTGTTAGATGAATATAGGCTAGAGTTAGAAGCACGTAGAGCTAAACAAAAGCTACCACAAACTGATGAAAATAATGATGAAAATGGCAATAAAGGACTTGACAATCTCATCAACATCAGTTAAACTATAAAGTATGTTAATGAAAACAGACAATCTCGGCATCCCTCGATTTACTAATCGTGATCTTATCGACATGATCTATTCAGGTCACGTTGACAAGTGTCATGTGGTATTATGTGAACAATCAGATGATGTAGACAAGTTTAACACAGCAATGGAAGAACAAGGCTTTGATAAACTACAAAAGTATATTCCAATTGACGTAGACGAAAAAACATTTGACGGTGCGTTACAATCGGAATGGTTTATGCCTGATGAATACAAAACGCTTAATGTTATTGATTATGTATTGCAAAGAGTTGTTAATCAAACGGAAGCAGAACGAGCGGGTGAAGAACTTGTCGAGTTTGAAAAGCGTGGTATGTTTGATCTACTACGCTATATGATATATCTTGTAGACTTTATGCGTGAGAATGATATTGTATGGGGTGTAGGCAGAGGTA
>ERZ1046568.1126-NODE-1126-length-19636-cov-14.490118_pt1 | contig 19636 bp, 15 predicted proteins | sample MGYA00383092_ERZ1046568 | MGnify/ENA primary metagenome ERZ1046568 (study PRJEB29581, sample SAMEA5548362) | metagenome | biome: marine; feature: coastal; material: water | depth 1 m | study: Short-term variability in the microbial, nano- and picoplankton... | reverse complement strand
ACTACGTAGTAGACACCCGGGTGATGTGGTAGAATCGCCTTAGATCGCGATTTGTCACCTAAGTCCGAACGTGTTCACCGGATGTTAGGTGTGCAATCTTAGTCTCAGCCGATTCCGCGCCGATTCGAATGGAAAAAAAAAATCCGACCGAGACTACTTTTTCAAATCGTCCGCTAAGTCGACGTCGTGGTTCAGTTTCGAACGCCCTTCGATTTTGTTCACAAACGAGTACACGCGTGCCATCGCCCATTGCTCTTTGCTCAACTTTTTGCTCAACGGTGCGTTTGGGTTCTTCTTGTACGTCCCCTTCACACGAACGGACTCGGGGTTTGTTTTGTACGCACCTATTCCGCGATCGTATACCTTATCAAGGACACTCGTGGGAATCTTGGAAACCCGAGATATTTCACCCTTCGTGTGTGATTCGTCCTTGCCGAATCCGTGCCGCTTGTTCCACTGTTGTTTGTTTGTACTCATTGGTTTACCGTATACGATGGGAATTACAATTCTGCGAATCGTGCCAGCAGTGAAGTCACTTTCGCATCCAGCGCGGCGATGGTCGCCGCCTGAGTAGTGACGATCGTGTCCAACTCTTTTATCGCCGCTAGACCGTACACGAAAGACCCGTTATAATCGAGATTGTAGCGATCGTCCTGTCTTGTTTCTTCCTTGCCTTGATGTACGGTGTGAGACAGCTCTGGTACGAGAAGAACGTGCTGTGCTATGAGACCGACCTCATGCCTTGTGTCGACCTCCTGATCAAGGACGTTAGATTTGTCGTATGTCTGTGGTTGCAGGCGTCTGACAACTTCTAGTCCATTTGTGATGTCCTTTTCGTTAAACTTGAGACGATCGTCGCTACTGAGGTGCGTTCCTACTGCATGCACATACCCAGAGAAGTACCCATGTCCGTAGATGGGGTCGAAAAATATCTCAGCTCCTCCGGTGTGAGAATTGGAACCAACACCAGAATAGCTTAGTCTCAACCTCCCGTACGCATCTGTGCTAACCCTAGTCGTATTACCGAGAATGCATAATAAAGCAGTAGTCGTAACCGAACCAAAAGCTATTACGTTTCCATACGCATTGACTTTGAATCTCTCTTGTGTACCATACATTTTGGTGAGATCTCCTATTATTGTAGTATTCCCGTATGCGTCCACTTTGAACCTTTCCGCACCATTGTAAGTCTTTGTCAAGTTACCGGTAGCGTTGATGTTAGTTCCTGTTATCGGTCCCGACGATACGACCGAACTTCCTGCGACACTGCTGTTAGAGTTAAGAACAGAGCACAGAACTGCGCCTGTGCTCGTTATTGTGCATTGGTGTGCAGCTCCAGCGAATGTGTCGCTGACGTTTAAAGCACCACACGTCACAGCACCAGTCCCCGTCGAAACACTCTGACACGTAATTGCACCCGAGGCGGGTATTGTCGCGTTTACCGCAACGTTCGAACCGAACTGAAGAGCTCCGGTGATGAGACCGCCAGCGGCTGTTAGCACGTCCGATATCAACGCGTAATTGGAGAGCCAACCTTGAACAGTAGACGTGGTTGGTCGCGAGGTGATTTGTGACTGTACGTCAGAACTGACTCCGTTCAAATGCGTTATTTTGTCCGCTCCAGTGTCTGTGAGTTCGACGTAATGATTGTCGCCGTACGTCTGCGTTATGTATCTGTTGTCGCCCTCAGTTTCAGTCAAATATTCGGAGGGAATGCTCGTCATATACCCAGGGTCCGAGGACGGGATCCACGTTGGTTTGTTTGCAATTGAGGCGGGTGTTCCTGCAGTCGCGTTCCAATCCGTCTGCACGTTCACCTGAGCACCGGAAGCAATGGACGCAAGTTTTGTGGTGTTGGCGACGATCGCGCTTTCTTGCGCAGGTTCAATTCCCTTTTTGTCGCTGTTGAGTGCGATCGCGTCCGTAATCGATGTGGGAACGGATGTCAAGTAACCGGGGTTCGAAGACGGGATCCACGTTGGTTTGTTTGCAATTGAGGCGGGTGTTCCGGCAGTCGCGTTCCAATCCGTCTGGACGTTAACCTGAGCGTTTTCGGCGATGGACGCAAGTTTTGTGGTGTTGGCGACGATCGCGCTTTCTTGCGCAGGTTCAATTCCCTTTTTGTCGCTGTTGAGTGCGATCGCGTCCGTAATCGATGTGGGAACGGATGTCAAGTAACCGGGGTTCGAAGACGGGATCCACGTTGGTTTGTTTGCAATTGAGGCGGGTGTTCCGGCAGTCGCGTTCCAATCCGTCTGGACGTTAACCTGAGCGCCGGCGGCGATGGAAGAAAGCTTGTTCTTTCGCGACTCGCTGAAGTTGTAGTTCGTCAACCCGGCAGTACCGTTCGACGCGAGCGTGTTTGGAGCATACGGTAATATCGGGAAATTGTTTGCGTCAAGGTTGGTGTCACCCTGATCTGTCGTCCAATCGAGCAGATACGTGGGTTTGTTTTTCACATCGTCCCACGTGGTCTCCCTTGCGGAGTCGTAGTCGAGGGATCCATACGGTAACGCTGCCATTGTTTATTATAGGAGAGTGAATTTTTATCCCGGAAGGCTGCCTAACACATTAAGAGCGTCCGCGTTATAGAACCCAGACAACGGCATGACGGGAGTGTTCATTGGTTTATTGAAATCCGTCGCCAAACCGAGGGGTTGATGTCGCGCGTATCCCTGCTGTGGGTACATACCTCCCGTCAGTGAGGAATCCGTTCGACCATACTTTATCGCTTCCGGTTGACCCTTACAGTGCAGAACACCGTGCATGCTCTTCGTCTGCAGGTCCGGTGCGAATTGATCTGGTGGTTTGGTGAGAGGGACGTACATTCCCGGTGCAGGATTGCGTACGTTGTTGTTCTTCGGTTGAAACCCAAGACCGCCCGTATGCATTGTAAAAAACGTTGGTTCTTCGGCGCCCTTGAACGGACGAATTCCAGAGTACATCCCAATGATGTCTGTCATCTGTGTTTTGATATTGTGTGTCATATTTTTTATGCGATCACTTCGATGGCGCGTCCCGACCCGACTCGGAGTTCCGAAGTGCACTCAGCAAAGACGGTGAGGTTGCACGACGCGACACCCGTCGTCTCGACGGCTGCCTGTGCGGAAACGGAGCGAGTGTCCAAACCAGACGCAAGACGAGACATCTCAGAGTCGGGGAGGCAGAAACGCATGCACTGAACAAAGTAAGAATCGGTATACTGCTGCATCGTCATGCTGTGCTCCGTGTGGTACGAATCGATGGAGTTTTGTGTGATAGCGTACATTTCTGAACGGTTGACACGGAACGCAGGGACTGTCGCGCCGTTGATCTGGAGTTGGTAAGTGGCTGGAGTGGTGGCGCTGGTGAGAATCTCCTGCATACGGAAATACGTCGACGTGTACTTCTCCTTGTTGGTGTCGAGGACGCCTCCTGAATCGTAATCGGGGATACCGACATCGATATCCGCAGCCGTTTGTCCAGACTCGTCATCCACAAATGCTCCACTCTTCTTGTAACCGGGGATACGATGAACGCCTGCCCTGTCAGGGTACGTAGACGCCCTGTACACCATCCAAACGCGATCCCACGACGCAGAGTTCACGCTGAATCGTGAGGTACCGTTATGAGTCGAGACATAGGTAAACACATTCTTGAATGGCAGAGAAACATAGCCTACGGACGCGATGCGTTGCTCAGTGATCTGGTCGAGAACGGACGTCGCCATACCTAGTACTTCCAGCTGCATTGATATGTTCGACAATTTGAAGGACGCCTTTGCACCTTGGTTCTCGTCTGTGATGTCTGCTGTGCCGGTGCCATCCAACGCAGGACCGGCACATGACGAACAAACGCTGTCCTCTGCGAGGGTAATCTCAATTGTGACTTGTGGGAGAATACCCGTGTCCAAAATCGATGGCTGAACCGTTCCAAGGAACGACTCCCAATGCTGAATGGCGAGCTGATCGTCCGTGTCCGTGTACTTCTCGTTCGCAGTGGTCGTAATTGCGCTCCCATCATGATACGACTTTGTGCGCACGATCTCGGGGTGCCCAAGCACTGAGTTACACTTCGATCCCTCCATCGCCTCTTTTGCAGTCTGGTAGAGTCCATACGACTGAAAGTTGTTCTGAACGAGAGTGCCACCCATATAGATAGCGACCCGCTCGATCAACTTGTAGATGCCGTTGGGGAGACGACCTCCTGCGGTAGCCGTCTGATCCGCATCCGCGTTGAACATCATGCGAAGCGAACGAAGGTTGACTAAACTGTTGCTAGGCAGTTCAAAACGAAGAATACGGTTCGCAACAGCACTGTCGTTGCTCTGTGGTGAGATTTTGAAGTGTGAAGTGCTGACGCCCTGAAGACGCTGCATGAAGAACGAGACGTTCGCTGGTAGGACACCCGCCATTTTTTTTGTTTTGTTTTGTTGTATATTACACAGATATAAAAAAAATGCACGTGTTCAGTCGTTCGATATGGTTCACATCTTGGGACGCCCGTAATCGGACCAGACTACGACACCTTGCGCTTCACGCGCGGGTTTTGGAAAAGGAGGAGGGACGGTGTCCAAATGCACAGGATTGCGAACGCGAATCACCTCTACCTTCAAAACAGCGGTGAAGTACAAGTTCCCTTGCGTGCTTTGGTCATCGTCGACGAACGAATCCGCGAGCGTGTTTCCGAGGGTTGTGAACGCGGCGGCGCCGGATCCTCCACCACCAGAGAACGATACGGTTGGTGCGGCCCCGCTGAAACCGCTACCTCTCGATCCTAAGATCACAGAAACCACTTTCCCAGAGTTTGTCCCGGTTCCCAAAACAGCGGTACCGGTCGCCGCAACGGTTCCACCCGTGATTGTGACATCTGGTTCTGACGTGTACCCGCTTCCACCATTGGTCACGCGAACACTGATAACGCCTTCTAGATTGCCTTCTAAACCCGCGGCGCTACCGCTCGACGAACCGGGTAGTCGTCCAAGTCTGCGTCCTTTACTGTCGGTGAGGAAAAGGTGAAGGTGAGACAATCGACGTTGCTGAAGGTTGAGAAAGTAGTCGTCTCCCGTTTGTGTATGATAGCTTGCGAACTCCACGTCTCTGAACACCTTTGCGAGTATGTTGCTGTTGATCACGTCGGGTCCCGCCGCACCGATTGCAGAGTCGAGAACGCTCATCTCGAGACCGTTGGACACGTTCTCACATCGCAGGTATATGTACGGGTCACTCATGCGCTGCATTGGGAAGTATCCCTTCACGACGACCGTATTGTCCGTCACAGTTATCTCAAACGATGATGAAGTGAGATCAGCGACGTCGTCGATGCGTCTACCGCCGAGTATCTGGTAACTCTCACCCGCCGCTGCTTGACACTGTATAACGACGCCGTTGGTTAAATTCAGACCATGAGCAACATCGGCGTCGGCTGAGGTCTTTGCGGTGAGTGTCAACGACATGAGTCGTGTATCGTTTGCGTTTAGTGACGTCGACACGGGTTGGAGACCGGTCGGGGCAAACCTTGCAACCGAAGTCGCTCCGGCGCGTTTCGCTTCAACAACGAGTGCATCGCCAAGAACTTGTGTGAAATCCGTGACGATAGTCGACAGACTGGCGTGGTTCTTCCTCGTCAATCTAATGATCTGATCGTTACTGGTTGACGATGCCCCGTTTGTGATGAGGCGAATACGACGGTTCGTGTTGTCGATGTGGTGCATGTTATTGAACATTGTGAAGTTGGTCAACGTCACTCGGATTATCTCTCCGTCCATTGACTCGATGCTGTTTCCTTCCATGTGAATGTGTACATCGTCTCCTTTGCTGTGACCATGTCCATGAACGGACGACAACTCGGAATCCACGAATAGATTGAACGTGTTAACGACGGATTGCGCTTCATAACGTGACGATGCGAGACTCATTGTTTTCTTCTTATCTGTTTATTTTTTTTTGAGGTCTTCCACGAACCGCCGGATTCGCACGGTATGTCCGATTGGTAAAGATGCGATCGAGGATCGTTGCACGGGATATATTTCGACGGTACAGTGACAACCTTGTCCATCACTTCGTTCATTTTATCCGCCGGTGTGTTCTTGCACAGGTCGTACACCCATTCCGCATGCAACGGATTCACGTCGGGCCACACATCGCGCATGTACTTCAGCGCGAGTTTGCGCTCCGCAATCTGATCTTCAGTGTAGTCGAAGGGGTTTTCCGCCTCTTTGCGCTCGAATCCAGGAACAGCGATCGACATCGTTTAACACTATCATTCACATTTTTTTTACGGTCATTCCTCCTCCCTCATTTCCTCCCTCATTTCCTCACTTCGCGGACCGAGTATGTAAGACATCAGACCCTCGCTCTGGTCTGGTATCACACCCTGTGTCTTTGCGGCGGCGTCCGCTTTCGAGATGATAGCGAGTGACTGTCTATCACTGCGATACTCATGATTCAGTATGGACAGAGCCTCACCGTGAGACATCTTTACGCTTCGCGGACCGAAACCGTCAGGGAAGAGCAACGGCAAAATCTTTTCCACACCCTCAGTCTCCGCGATGTTGGATATCATTGCACGCGTCTGAGGGTGTAAGAAACGGCGTGCCGCGCTGAATTCTGAGTCGAACTGTCGCATAGCGTCGTGTCTGTTGCTCCTACCAAGTGTGAGAGACGCGGTGGCGTGAGTTAGTGACGTCAAATCATCCGCAAGTTCAGTGGAAGCGTCCGACATCGTTGACGACCCTGCGACGGTGGATTCAGGTCGCTTCATACCGTATGGCACATGTGTACTCTTCATCTGTTCCGCATATCCTTGTTCGATGTCTGAAGGTGCGTTCGTAGACCCGATCTGCTTTCTATAGTTGAACACCGCCTCCATCGTTGCTTCCTGCGTCCTTGCAGGCGCTGCCACCATTGCAAAGTTCTGTAAATCATTGATCGGGAACCGTGCAAACTCCGTCTGTGTCTTGGTTTCTTTGGGAACCTTTATCCCTCTGAAGATGTTTGTTTGCAGATGCGTTGGATGCAGCGCTTTGTGCGTCATTAGGTCGGGCGGGAAGAATTCTGGACAGTGGTGTTTGATTGCAACGTCGGAAAGTACTCCCACTCTCGCCGTCATCGCTTTTTACTCATTGAAGACATTATTTTTCAGGAGGTATGAGGAACTCGTTGAAACGACGACGGAACATAGATGGGTGGGTTGGTTTGCGGTGCAAGTCGATGCTTAGGAACTGGTGCGAGTTACCGTCGCCGATCGCCTCGTTGTACACATTCATGAACGTCTCTTGATCGATCTCTCCCGCTACGCTGTCTGCAACGTCAAGAAGCTCCGCCTTGTCCTTCGTCTTGAACAGCATGAGAGACGTGCACTGGTTTCGTATGACTTTGTTAAGACCTCCCGTTTGCGCTTTGAACGATTGTATGAGAAAGTAGAGTGAGACACCGATCGATCCTCCTTCCGATAACTGTCCTACGTGACGGGAATAGGTAGAGAGTGCGTTCAACTTGCGAGGTTTGGAGTAGAGACCACTTCCTAGACAGTCGTCAAACACAACAGCAATGCGTGGTTTCGCACCGTTCCAACGATGCGTAGGTCGCATGAAATCGCGATCGTTGAAAAATGCGATTAGGTCGTCCTCGTCGATTGGCATGTGATCACTGTTCAACGCCTTCATCAGTTTGTGATAACGACGCAAGTCCTCACGGTACCGATCAAGGTCCTTCGCCTCGTCCTCTACTGCCTTCTTGATCTTATCTATGACGCCTGGGTCGTCACAGTCCTCAAACACGTCCTCTTCGTCGATTTGGAGACGACTTAAGATTTCCTTGTTGGATTTCATGGTAGGAGAGACGATCAGTACGCGGTCGTACTTCATCTGTTCTAATAGTGACACCGTCGCTGTCGTTTTGCCGGACTGACGTTTACCAACGATGACACACACCTGATGCATGACGAACATGTCCGGATGCGTTTCATACGCGCCACTCGTCGTCTTCGGAGGGACGATCTCGCGACCTTTCAACTTCTGCGTCCTCATATTCTTTTTGTATACGCAGTGTAAAAAACAATGAGCGTCGTCTGTCCAATAGAATGTGTGAAGAGTGGGTGTGAGGATCCGCCAGACTTCCTGTCAAAGCATAGTACTTGGTTGTTGACTATCATTGCAAGCGCGTCTGCGCTCTTTGGTGTGTTTCTAACGTACTTTCTGAAGTCCAGGTGCAAGAATATCAGAACACCATGCATCAGTTGCGATCGAGACGTCGTCGCGTTGGATCCCTCCGAAGTGCAAGTGACGTCTAGCGCAGATTAAGCAACTTTCTTTTTGTGACTAATGAGGACAAACACGATGAATGAAGAGGGATACGAACACGCGGTCGTCTCCGACGCGGCGTATAACTTCTACGAACATGGTGAGGATCACGCACAGACAGAACTCGACAATCGTCTGAAAGGGTATACAATCGATCCAGAATTGTCCGACGATCACGCTGTCACCGTTTTAACGCCTACCGGTAACGCGATCATTGGGTATAGAGGAACGGATCCGTGGAACATATACGACATCGGTGCGGACGCCCTCATACTCTCGGGATACCACAGAGAGAAGATGAATATACTACCGTTTACGCGATTCGAACGAGCGAGCGATCATTTCACACACGTGTCCAACAAGTACGACGTTTCCTCTGTCACTGGTCATTCACTCGGAGGCAGCGTTTCAGACTTTGTGGGACGAAAGCACGACGTGAACGCGTATGCATTCAATCCCGGTGAGACACCGTTCGAGTACGCGCGTTTCGGTCTTGTGGAACCGTCCAAGACGAAAGTGTACACGACGGGCGACGACGTTATCTCCATGTCCAGCTTTGCTTACAGGAACAATCAGGAGGTGGTGCAGGTTCCGAAAACGGTGTCGGGTGGGTACTACTATTTCGATTCACACTCTCTTGCCAACTTTCTACCCCCAAAAATAAAGTCTACCCCGCATCGCGATCACACGACTGAGCGCGAAATAAGAGAGGAGCGTCTGTGTCGCATCCGCCCCGAACTTTGTCCTAAAGGAGACTAATCGAGAGAGGTGCATCTGACCCGACGATGCCCGGTACGAATGTCACATTCGGACGAGATTTAGGTTCGTTCGTCTGTGTTCTCTGCAACTCGCGACCTGGTGTGGATATCGTGTTTGCATCGACGACCGTCTCGCTTTTACTCGGCAACGACTCCGATAGAGGGTGGTAGTCCAATCGGTTCTGGTTAAACACCTCGTTGACGTGGTAATGAAGTAGCTGCGTCACAGGTCCTGAATGCGACATCAGGTACTCGTTCTGCGATGACACCATGTCGTTGTACTGATCGCCGTACGCCTGCAGATCTTGCAATAGGCGTGTGTTGTATGTGTCCACTTGAGCCTGATTCTTTTCGTTCAGTCCGTGTATCATGTCGGCGTATTGCGCTCGCGCTTTGAGTAGATACGACGGTGTGTAGCGAGACACGTAATCGTTGTGGTTAGGAAGGAGGTGCGACCCTTGTTTTGGTGTAAACGTTCGCGAGACAGGGTCATAATCGTACATCTGTGGTCCTGTACCTTTTCCATACACCATAGCGAGTTCGTCATAGAGGTGATCACGATCTTCCAAACCATACTGCCTTAACTCATCCTGTGTATACGTAGGCAACCGTTTGAAATCCCCATCTTCGCCCAAAGACAGTTCGTGCATGTACGATACGTACTGGTTGAGATTCATCCCCGCCGCGTGTGCTTGTAGAATCTGTGAGTCGGACGGATGCCATTGCGATATATCGGTCGGATCAGTCGCAAGGTATGCTTGGTCGATGTCGTAGAACCCTGCGATGCGCACCTTGTCTTGTTCCTGCGCGAGGTCACCCGCTTCTTTCACAACATCGGGTTGCGCCTTCACCCTATCGAACTGCATCTCTTGGTAACGATCACGTTGCGCGTCTCCTTCCATCCCCTGTAATTCGATGAGTTGTGGTACATCCACTTCGAGTTGAGCGGCGGTGCTTTCCATGTCACTGTAATACGCGTGCATGACGTTGGAGAATTCGTCATCGTATCCTGCAGCGGTCTGGATGTTTGGTGAGAGCTGCTCGATTTTGATTTGATTGCTTGCATATGCGTCGATCACGCGATCTTGCGCGTCTAGTTTGATCGCTGTTCTGAACTTGTCTTCCCATTTCGAGTCGAGATACGCGGTCTCCACAACGTATGGATCGAGTTGTGATGGCAGTTTTTGATGGTCGTTCCACGCGTTCACCATCTTCTTCTTCGCGTCACCAATCCGTTTCTGTGTGTAATTAAGCTCCTGAACACTCATTTCCACTTGCATCTCCGCTTGCGGTTTCCACGTACTACTCGTTTTGTCGTTAAGGAAAGCGATTTCGTCGGGTGTGAGCGACCCTGGATCGCGTGAACGGATCTCTGTGCAATCAGACCCACCCGTGCAAACGCGATTGATGAGAGCGTGCGAAATATACTTAGAGAAGAGGTCGTTGAGTCTCCTTTGATCACCAGTCGCTGCACCGCTTCCGGGACCAGGCGGTGGAGAGTTGGAGGGACGATCGACAAAGAGTCTCTGTGACGACGAAACGAAGGCGTCCCATGATTCGTTACGCATATCTAACAAGTCCCTGTGTCGGAACGCATCTAGCGCCTTTGCAAAGTCGTAATCATGTGCAGGCAACGTCTCTAGAAGTTGTCTACGCGTGTTTGAGGTCAATATCACCTTGATCTGAGCATTCTTCTGTCTTTGCTTTGCTTCATGTACCTTTCTGTCCTGATCTGCACCGCTCACCGCTCCGAAAATGATGGAACCGAGCGTCGCAAGACCACCTACGACTAGAGAAAGTCCTAAAGTTTCGGGCGCAGCGGCGAAAGAGACGGCGCCGATTGTAGCGGTCGTGCCTAGTCCGATCACACCGGACGACACGGTGTTAGCACCCGCGTGAGTGAACTGTCCGCTCCGCATCAACGCGTCGTTGAGGAGAAGATCGAGTGGTGCAGCGAGTGCGCCGATTAGGAGACCCTCCACACCGCCTCGAAGGATTGCAGAACCAGCGCGCATCGTGGTGTATATCGCGGTGTCTGCCGCCGCGGTTACCGCCGACCTTGAAAGTGTTCTTTGACCTATCGCGACGGCGGTTCGTCCTACGACGTCTCCTACTGCTCCAGACGTTCCGCCAATGATCGACGAGTTCGCGAGACGATTCCCCGTGTAATCCTTATCACCCATCAGTTTCGCAACTCCCATACCCGCTAGGAATCCCAACCCCGCCGCGGCGCTCCCCGCAGTCGTGTTGCGAACGGTCACTTCACTGAAGGACGCTCTCGCGATTCGAATACGATCGGAAAACGCGAGCTTGGGAGCGTAGCGTCCTATGACGGTTGGTTCGTCTATGACTTGGTCAAAAGGAGAGAGATCTAGATCGATGTCGCGAAGACCTGTCACGTCCTCTGTGACAGGGCGACGGACGGTGATGTCACCAGTGTCCGTGGTTTCAACATTGGTTCGTATCGTGTTCAACTCGATGTCAATCGGTCTACCACCACCAACCGCTCGTTCACCACTGATCATCTGTGCCATGCGTATGCCTTGCGAGTCGGAGACTACTCGTTCGTAACCCTGTCCAAACTGACGAACGGTTGCAGCACGGATGTCCTGAACAGCACCTGACGCTCGTTTCGCCACGGATTCCGTGATCGACACGCGCATCTTCTTTGCCGCCTGTGACGCGAGAGCGATGTTTCGACTGAGTTGTGTTGCGCGAGACTCCAACGCGTTGCGCGACGTTCTTGCACGGTACCTCGACGGAGACCCTTGCTCTACATCATAGTACTCTCCCCTTCTTTTTCTACCAGACATGGACTCGCGCACGTCCCCTTCAGGGATCTGTGGAAGATCGACGTTCCGCATCCCGAAACGGCGTTGACGGAGTGTTGGTTCTTGACCAAAATCCAGACCTCGTCGAGTACCTGGGTTTGTGAGTTCGATACTCGTCTCACTTGAAGGAGTAGAGGACGACCCGTTGGTATACGATCCAGCTCTCGACCCACCGTTCGATCCGTTCGTCCGTGATCCATTCGACCGCGACGACGGTCGGCGGAATCTACGTGGTGCTGGTCGTGGAGTCTCCACAAATTCCATGTCTCTAGGATCGGACGACGGCATACGTCGGGGTCTCGGTATCACCTCGTCCGTCTCAACCATCGCCTCACGAGTCGCACGGTCTACTTCCGTTTCACCCGTCTCCCGTATCGCGTCCGCAAGTGTATTCTCCAGCTCATGATCAACGCGTCGTGGTCGCGATGCTATGATGTCATCCATTTCTTGTATGACGCGATCCGCATCCTCATTGCGATAGTTCGCGGATTGAATCGGTCTAACGAGCGAGTCGCCTCCTTGAAGTTCAGTGGGGACAGTACGATATCCCTTTGGACCGAAGAACGTCGGCTTGATTCCAAAGCGTGACTGCTCATGAAGTACCCGACCGCTGCCTCGGAATAAGACGTTTGTTTCATCCTGAGGGAGTTGCGGATCGCTGTATTGTGATCCCGGACCCGTCGCGCCTCCAATCAGTGTACCGCTCTCGTCTGGGAAGACGGGGTTCGGTCGCTCCGGTTTACCTGGAACGAGACGATCGTCGAGTACACCGGGAACGGTCATTCGAAAAGGATGGAATGGATTCTTTGGATCAGGTGGTGGTTGCTGTGGAGGTTCTACAGGACTGAACGGAAGGATGGTGCGGTCGAAGACGCCACACTCTGGGAGACGACGGAACTTTTGTAAGTTTTTGGTGCATCTTCCTCCGTCCTCTCTAAACTTGACCTTGTGTGTTGACGGCATAGTTTGACACTTAGCATGTCATTTTTTTACGGAAAGATCGTATGTTTTCTTCAAACGATGTTGATTCACCCCACAGAATATGATAGGACAATGCACCGGGTGTGTCAGGCGCTTGATGCTTCTCCTTCGCGTGTCTCAAACGATACAATCGCCTACGCTCTTTGTCCTTATGAATGGTGTAGTCTTCATACCGCGACGCACCAAAGTGCACCGTTTTACGATCTCCCGGTTTACACTTCGTGTCTCCAGAGCACTTGCAAAACGTCGCCGTCCACTTCTTCTTAGGATTCACACTCTTCTGTATGTCGATGAGCCGCATTTTACATAAACGTTAGATATTATTTTACCTGCGTCTTCCTCCCGCAAGAAACGCCCCACCGAACATGTTGTTGTACAGTTGCTGCGCGTGTAGATTGTCGGTGTGTGGTGGTAACTTTGGCGGTGACGGTTCACGTTGAGGTGGAGGCGGTGGAGGTGGAGGTGGCGGAGTCTCCTTTTTCTTACGTACGCGCTTGACGAACACGACGCTCTGATTGGGTTGGAACTCGTCACTATCACTTGAACTCTGCTCTACAACGACCATCTGTCTCTTCGTCTTCTTCTTTACCGGTGCTACTTTCGGGATCGGTTCTGGTTCCGGTTCGGATGACGGAGGCGTCGGTTCCGGAACGGTCTCCGGTATCGTCTCTGGGATGTCGATAGGAGTTTGGTCATGTGTATCCTCTGTAGTCTTAGGATTCATACGACTCTCCATTTCCTCAAGCTGTGCACGTTTACGTATCAAAGAGTTCTTTCTACGAACCTCCAGCGCCTTCTCGCGCGCCATTGCAAGTTTGATCGCTCTATCTTCTGGAAAGGGCTTCTTTGTAATCAGTGGTTCGATAGAAACGTCAGACATTTGTGTTTTATGTATCGGACAGAAAAAAAATATCAGCGTACACAAATCATCTTTTCTGACGCGTCACGACTCCGACTGGTTTTTGTCCCGGTTTGTGTGACGTCTTGTCCGTTCTGTGTTTCTCTGTTTGTGGTCGCTGCCCCTCACGCAGCGCAGTTTCTACATCTGCATATCGTTTGGAGCGTAGGTGCCGCATGATTGACGACAGATGCGTCTTTGGGACTCTCTCTTCTCCTCGCTCGGGATCCGTCACTGTCTTGTACGTTACTTTGAGGAATCGTTCTAATTTCCAGACCTCTGTGTTTGTTTTCTCGACGAGACGGTTGTACGTGACAATGCCGACGTAATGGACGAGCACGCCCTTGCATTCGTTGTCCTTTGTCCGGTTGCCGTAAGTGATCATGTACGACTTGAACCGTTCGTACGCGTTGCCATTGTCCATACCTGCGACCCCGAACTTTATCGACATTCCTTTCTCGAGTAGCGGTTCGACAATGTAGAATGCACGAACGCCTCTGAGTTGCGACCCGTACTTACTCAGGAAGTCGTTCAGGTTCATCGTTTGTTTGACTATCGTCTTCATGTTTTACTACAGCAATACATTTTCTTTCCTGAGCAATCCTGGTAAAACGTAACATTACAGACGGGTGCAGAGACGCGCCGTCGAAATTTTCTGGAACATCGGGGATCTTGTGCCTCGTGACGATATGTTTTTTGATATACAGACGTCGAAAGTCGAGACCGCACAGGGGACACTCCGCACGATCTTCTTTCCCCTTTCTGAGCACTTCTAAGCGGGTCCTTTGGTACCGAACCTTTCGTTTCTCCGCGTCATAGATACGGCGCCTCGAGTTTGTGACTTCGATAATCTGGTTCGTCATTCTTGTGTTTACATATACCACAACATTTTATTTCTCGACAGTCGAGCAATCTCGAATTTCACCGTTCACGAATCGCACCTTTCGAGTCATCGAAACTGTACTCATTGTGTGGTTTTTGTTTACTTTAAACATCACAGCGCCTCCCGCACTCAAATCGAACTCGACAACGCTGCCCTCGAACAGATCGTTGAACATAAGCATCGGGTTTCCACCGTACTCGGTCGTCACCTTGTGCATGATGCACTTGGACGGTATACCCTTCAGACGTATGTGGTACGCGCTGTTACCGCCGTCGTCTTCTAACAGGTCGATATAACTCTTCTTACCCAGGAACACACTCTCAACTGCCTTGATCTCACCCTTGCTTTTGATCGCGCAAGGTACGAGTTTGTCGTCCACGTTACTGTACGATACGCTGAAATCGAAGTCGGTGTGGAACTGACCCAATTTCTTGCCAATCAGCTCACGACCGTACCTCTTCTCGAACTCCTCTGCGAGAGGTGCAACCATGTCGTCGTCGATGTGCATCGAATCCGTGTCTGTGTAATGAATGCAAGGACCACCAACGTCCTCCGCCGTGCACATAACCTCGTTCATGATGTTCTTGCTTACGGACAGAATCTCACACGCTACATGTTGACGGTTGAAGTGCGTGTCTATTTCCTTGTACAACTCGAAGCGCCATTCGTTGTTGTTCATCTGCGTAAAGTCCTTGATTCGGTTGAAATTCGTGTTGATAAAGTTGTCCTTACGCTCTCCTTCCGTGATGTAGCGGGTGTCGACATCGATCGGTTTCAGTCCGCAAATTCCGTAGGATGCGTTCATGATCAGTTTGATGACGAGCTGGAGAGGGTTGTCTTCTTTCTTATACTTTAGTCGCATGTTGAACAGATCCTGAATCACCCCATTTATCGTTGCGTTACGTCCTTGATCGAAGTAGTAACCTTGCAGGACCGTGTATTCGATCTTGCTCCATCTCACAAGGTCCTCGAGTGTCCACTTGTCGACTGTGATCTCGCACCCTTCCACCTCGTTGGTCCAGACGTTGCCACCTTCATCGTCCTTAAGTCGTGCTATTGGGAAACGGTACCTCTTTCCCACTTTATCAACGCGTATTTTCACAAAGTATCCGTCGACATCGTCGAGATTCACGGTCTCGTCCCAAACCTTAGGAGCGCCCTTGAGAAATCCTGGTATTCTCGCCATGGAGCTAGGGTACAGAGACACGCCGTCGAAGTCCGCGAGCGTCTTCTTCGTCTCGATTTCATCGTTCGTGTCTTCCGGAAGGTCTGGTGACAACGACGGTTTGCTTATGTTGCGAACGGGTTTGTTCTCGGCGCACATCACTCTACCTCCTACACTCGCGTTCGCAATGAACCTTTGAGGAACTCCCGCAATCTTGTGCACACCGTCATAACATCCTTGCTCTGTGAGGTATGCGTCACCGATACTACTTATCGTTGGGTAGTGGAACGCGTCTATGTCAAACGCGGTGAGTAGCGAATCACGGAACACGCGCCATCCCTTTTTCAACACGTCAACGTCCGCTCTACAGTAGATGCGGCTGTACTTCATCATATCGTATCGTCTCACGCCGTCCTCACACTCGACCACACATCCCCACGACGCCAAGTTCTTCAACAGCTGATCTCTATCCTTAAAGTTCGGTACTGCGTTCAACTGTTCCATCGTCGCCACCCCTCCAGATCGCACGAACTCCTCCGTGTACATATCGTAAGGCATCACTTCCTTCGCCTGGTCGAGTTTGAATGATTTGCCAAAGTCGGAAAGTGGCATCGATATCGTCTTGTACGTGTCTTGGAAGCGAATGTCTAACATCTTATCGTAACGGAAAGGGGGTGTAGCGCGGAAAGAATCGAAGTCCGCACATTCAACGATACTGGCTATGACATTACCGATCCCTCGCAGTTTTTTGAAGTCGTTGAACTCCGTCAGGTACTCGCCGTGTTCCTTTACGATCTTAACCGCCCTCTCCCACACACCACGATGCATCGACCGACCCTCTCCGTGATCAGGATCGTGGTAGTACATGGAACGACCCTCGTCCTGCATCCAGCACACCAGATCGCCGTTGGGAAAGTTTTTACGCGTACCCTCCTCACGCTCGTTTCCGAATCGAACGTACCTTGCTCTTCCGCACACGATACTCGATCCTCGTTCGATGTAATTCGAGCGATATAGGTATTGCCACAGGAAACTGAGGTCGTACGTCACATTGTGTGCCAGCATACGAATAACAGGCACATCGTTTGAGTTTAATTGCTCGCCAGGCGACACCTCGCAACCGTACCTCTCGACGAGGTCGTCCAACATCCGTTTTGCACACATCGGACCGTCGTACTCGTGAACGACATCCTCGTCGAACTCGCTGTAACACACCTGGTACGCAACATGCGGACACTCCTGTTGGTACATTTTCGCTTCCGATTCGGTGTCCAGTCTTTCCTCTCGCACCTTCGTCTCTATCTTCTCAATGATCTTCTCGGGTTGCCTGCACGTTTCCATTATCTGCTTGCGACACGCCTCTATCATTGTATGCTTGTCGTGTGTTTGTTTTGTCGTCGCCTCGAAGTCGAAGAACACGTTCGCGTCCACAGGTCGAGACCGTGATACCAGAGCCGCCTCCTCCACCTTTCCCAACTTCAGCTTTGTCACCTTCTTTTCGAGCCGTTCATACAGAGCCGGGTCCTTCTTCTCAATCGTTTCCCACGACTTAATCATTCTCGTCACCCTGTTATAATCCAAATCTTCAAACTTCCCTATATCGTCATAGACGTCGTCGATAGACACGTTGTCACATTCCGTTTCCGTCACCTCCACGGGGACGATGTGTTTGATACATTCCAACTCATGGATGGGGCTGTTCTGAAGACCGTGCAGTGGTTTGACCGCGAGTCGTATCTCATAACCAGTCTGTTCCAACACATGTTTCTGAGCCTCGTCTATGAGCCCGTCGCTGCATCGGTCGACGATGCACCCGTCAAAGATGAGCGACCAAACCATCACAACCGATTTTATCAAGAAATTGTAAAGACACATCAAACACCTGTTCTCCTCGTCAAACGACAACGTAGCAAACACGCTTCGTGCCACCTCCTCATCGGTCACCTTCTCCTCTCTCTTACGCTTTATGAGATCCTTGTACTCGTCTCTGAACGCGTGCAACACCTCACCGTGCACGACTTTCATCTCGTCGCCAAGTCTGCGCAGCCATGGATGAATACGGTATGGATTTTTCTTGAAGTCTTTGAGATGCGGATAACCGCCGTTCAGCACCGCACACACCATCTTCTTAACATCACCCTTCTCGCAGCAGTGGTACTCACAGATCTCTGCGAACCACCGTTCACGGTTGTCCTTGTAGTCTCTCAATGCCTCGATCTCGCAATTCATAACGCCTTCACGATTAAGACGATCGATCCACTGCGTCACGATGGTGGGCGCGCTGTTCACCATGTCCAGGTCGTACCCAAGGTGACCGATCAGTGCGGGACGCAAACAGCTGTAGCAATTCTGCAGTCCAACACCATTCTTCGTCATCATTCGTCCTAATCCGTCACGCTGCTGGTACCGCACCTCCAGTTTGCCGTCCCTCACTCTCGCTTTCACTCTCTCCAGGTACTCCCTCATGTCTCTCACTTTGTTGTGCTCTCGCTGTACACGATTCTTCGCTCCCGTCTTACGCGTGTCTGGCACGAGACCGTGCTCACGAGAACGGATGTCTGTCAGGATCTCTTCGAGTCGCTTCATGTTGATCGGTTCCCACAGTCGGAAATCGTACCCTCCGTCGCGTTTGGGGTGGAATGGTCTCGAATACGACTCTGGATACTCCAGCGTTTCGAAATCGTTCGTGTTCGCCTTGTCGTGGAATTGGGTCTTGAAGATGCCGTGAGTCGTGATACTGATCTTGTGGACGTGCTCTGTTTTCATAATCGACCGCAGCAAGTTGAGTGAGTTCATGCCGCGCGTTTTATCGCGGTTCTTACCGTCCTTGAACGTCCACCACTCCATCTTGTCCTTTAGGTCGTCGTAGTGCTCCACAGCATACGAGTTGAACTTTGTTGGATGCAGGTGTATATAATGATCCATAATGCACGCTACTTGCACATGGAACCCGTCTTTGTCTCCGTATTTGACGACGTCCTTGTCGCCGTCTGTGTGTATCTCGACGTACAAGTTGTGCTGCTCCGCAATGTCGCGGATGTTGCGACGCGAGATCGTTCGCCTCAGGAACTGTGTCTTCATCGCTTGCAGAACGGCTTCGGAAACGCCCGCAGACTGGAACGCATTCCACAAACAGTTGCTATCATAGTTCTCCTTCTTTACTTCTTTGAAACACCCTAGTCGTTCTAGCGTTTCGGACAGATCGCCACAATCGAAATCGTGCGTGTACGGGAAGTACGCGCCTCCACGGAAATTGTATCCGTTACCACCTCCAACATTACCAATACTGAACGCACCCCCGCTACTCATCTTATCCGTCACCTCACCGTCACTGAACGGCAGATCAATCCCACGACCTTCACCACTTATCGCTCCATCTACAAGTCTCATCAGGTCCTCATATTTCTCAAGACTGAGCGTGTAATACGTCTCATCGCTCTGGATTATGAACTTACCGCCGTTTTCCAACGCTGGCAAGTAAGCGTCCAACGTTCTCTTTACCTCGCCGTAACCCCTCAACCTATAGTTCGCCTTCGTCGTCCGACCCTCCATGTATGCCTTCTGCGAACGGCGGTTTCTCGCCTGTCTTCCCCTGTTTTCGCGTAGCTCTCGGTAACGCGCTTCATTTGCATCGCGTGTCGCCTCTCGAGCCGCAAGTCGTTGGGCTCGTGTCCCAAAAGTCGAGTTGACCAACAATGTCGATTTCAGATTTTTGAGCTCGCGGGTCGACATGGTTGGTTTGTTGAATGGTGGTCAACAAAAAAAATTTCGTCCCACGAACGCATCGGTCGGATTTTTTTTTTCCATTCGAATCGGCGCGGAATCGGCTGAGACTAAGA
>ERZ1046568.1119-NODE-1119-length-19765-cov-15.691578_pt1 | contig 19765 bp, 13 predicted proteins | sample MGYA00383092_ERZ1046568 | MGnify/ENA primary metagenome ERZ1046568 (study PRJEB29581, sample SAMEA5548362) | metagenome | biome: marine; feature: coastal; material: water | depth 1 m | study: Short-term variability in the microbial, nano- and picoplankton... | reverse complement strand
CTGTTCAATAATTGCTGATGGCGTTGTCATGAGCTGCGCACCTTGAGATAGAAGACGTAAACAGCCTGCTCCGTTTTTGTGAAACAGCGACCAAGGTGCGGCAAATACCTCTCTTCCCTGCTGCACCGCCGCGTTGGCGGTAATCAGCGAACCACTTGGGTGTCCCGCCTCAATTACCAACGTCGCGAGACATAGTCCAGACAACGTCCGATTACGCCTTGGAAAATGCCCACGATGCGGCGCGACCCCCGGGCAAAATTCAGTGACCAAAGCACCTTGTGCGGCAACGTCCGCAGCAAGCCGATAATGGTGTGCGGGATAGATCCGATCCATTCCTGTGGCCATAACCGCAAGGGTTTGTCCGCCACTGCGTAGAGCACCGCGATGAGCAGCGGCATCAATACCGTGAGCCAACCCACTGACCACCAGAAACCCAGCAGACGCCAACTCGAAGCCCATCTGATCGGCGAGTGCGACTCCATCTCTGGAGGGTTGTCGAGTACCCACAATGGCAATCGCTGGGCGACTCAAACAGGTGAGATCGCCACTAATAAATAAGGCGAGAGGAGCATCGGAAAGTTCACTCAACAATGTGGGATAGCACGTGCCAACTTCAGGTTGTTTGCCCCAGGGGAGTAAGTGGCATGGCGCTAAAGATTTTACGTGGGTACGACCTGTCGCCTTCGATCCCCCCAATAAAGCTTTTGCCTCAGCTTCGCTTAAAAAAGGTGCACCATTGGTCTTTAGCAGGCTCGGGGGCGCAAAGCCCTGTGCCAGCAGTTTTTTCTTCGAGGCACGATCGAGTAACCTCGTGGTGAGAAAAGCTAACCAGAGGCGGTCCGCTGCCGCATCCCTTGCAAGCAAATAAGACATAGTGCTCTTCCTTGAGCTCATGAAACGCAAGCATTTTTGCGATGGAACCTATCCAGCGAACCGCAAGAATCAGGGGTTCTTGACTTTATCGCCAACGGCGAGGGGACGTGACGCTGTCAACACCAACCCAAAACTGGCTTTTTCGTAAACAGCAAAGACCATCAAAATACCCGCCCTAACGTCAGGCAATGTCACCATTTCTTTCTGCAAAGGGTCTTGAACAACTTCACCTGTTTGATAAATCGCAAGGACATCGCCGACCATTAGGCCCTCTCGATCACCGCGGTTAATCGTAACAATATTCATAGGGCCGATTTGAGTCACACCGGAACTGACCGCCACCATAAAGCCATCTATGATTTCATTGTCAGGAGATTTGGGCTGGAAAAATGAATCCAAGATACCTTCCGATAAAGGAATCAACCGATCACCGATGCGGATTTCTTCCGTCATTCGTGTGATTTCAAACTCCTTCACGGCATCTGGCGCCGCCTCTACTCCCGCGGAGGACAGCGAGGCACTGCCGATATCCAGCGCCGAAATACCTAAAACCTCCTGCGTTAAAGGATCTAAAACCGGGTTGCCCTGTCGAATGATGCCAAATACTTGGTCACCGCTGGCCACCGGACCCCGCACATAAATGCGATCGCCTAGACCGCTGATAATACGTTGGGCGTCCCCGGCAATCACATAAGGTAAATCGGGAAAAACCCCAGACTCGAGAATTCGATTATTCCGCAAAAAGGGATCGATCTGATCACGAGGGACAGGAGGTATCGCGGTATCAAGGGGCTGACTGCGCACACTGGGAGACAATGTGACGTCTCCACGACTTGCCAGTGCCAACCGGGGACGACCACCCTCCCACCGCAGTGACAACACGTCCCCAGGATAAATGCGGTGAGGATTATCGACCTGTGGATTAATTTCCCACAGCTCGGGCCAACGCCAAGCCTCCTGCAGGTAAACCCCGCTGATTCCCCAAAGCGTATCGCCCTGCTGCACAACGTAGTTCAGAGGAACATCATTCTTCAGTGTTGGCGCATTTGATGCTGGCGACTGGGCGAGAGACAAAGCCGAGACCAAAGCCATCGACAGCGCCCAGTAAAAACGCAGGTGCGCAAACTTGGACAAAAAACGCCTCTCGCCAATTCGTTCTGATCGATACGCCATCTGGCTGTCCTCGTTTGCTGCTGTGTTGGTTGAGCTCAACGCTATCATCGGTGACCCACGGTCTTTTACACAAATGCATAACCCATACACAAATGCACAACCTATCTTCTGGGACGAAAGCCCCTGACTGGCGCTATAATGAGAGTCTGATCCGACGGGTACGCGCTGGCAAGCGCAAATGCTGCCATCTTATGCCCTTTCAAACCACTTCAACGTCACGGCCCTTACCATGGCAATACTGTCAATTCTTGAATTTCCAGACCCAAGATTACGTACGGTTGCAGTACCCGTCACAACGGTTGATGCCCGAGTGCAACAGCTGACCGACGATATGCTCGAAACCATGTACGACGCACCGGGAATAGGCTTGGCGGCAACTCAAGTTGACGTTCACGAACGCATCATCGTCATTGATATTTCAGATAACAAAGATCAACCTCAGGTTTTTATTAATCCTGTCGTTGAAGTCCTTGACGAAAATCTCGGTGAATATGATGAGGGGTGTCTTTCTGTCCCCGGGTTTTATGAAACTATCCGCCGGCCTGAGCGCATTCGTGTTACAGCGATTAATCGTGATGGAGAGACGTTTACCCATGATCTCGATGGCTTACTCGCTATTTGCCTGCAACATGAGATTGATCACTTGGAAGGCAAGCTTTTCGTTGACTACCTCTCCCCCTTAAAACGACAAAGAATTCGTGGAAAACTCGAAAAGACCCAACGCCAGCGTGCCTAAGGTATGAGTCACGCCCGACGGGTAATTTTTGCCGGCACACCTGAATTCGCTGCGGCCCATCTTGATGCGCTTGTCGCTGCGGGCCATGATGTTTGCGCCGTACTCACACAACCCGACCGACCCGCAGGTCGGGGCAAACAGTTGCAGCCCTCCGCCGTAAAGCGTCGAGCAGAGGCGGCGGGGATTACCGTGCTGCAGCCGGCATCACTGCGAACACCCGAGAGCCACGCTTTGCTCGAAGCGCTGGACGCCGACATTATGGTGGTTGTGGCCTACGGACTGATCCTTCCACAATCTATCCTCGACATCCCCAACTATGGCTGCCTCAACGTTCACGCCTCCCTGCTGCCACGCTGGCGTGGCGCAGCTCCCATCCAGCGCGCCATTGAAGCCGGGGACGCTCACACGGGCATCACGATCATGCAAATGGAAGCGGGGCTGGACACCGGCCCCATGATTGCAAAAAGCACTCTAGAAATTACCGAGACAGAAACCAGCGGAACACTTCATGAACGACTTATCGAACTCGGGCCTGGGTTGTTACTGGAAGTTCTAGAAGAACTGCCCCACCGACTGGCCCAGGCCACACCCCAAGAGAACCACGACGCCACCTACGCCGCTAAAATCAATAAACAAGAAACCCAGCTCGACTGGGACCTCGATGCCCTTTCGCTGGCTAGAAAAGTTCGCGCTTTCAACCCGACTTCTGTTTGCTTTAGTTATTTAGGCGGGGAACGCCTAAAAATATGGCAAGCCACCGCGATTCAAATACCACACGACAGCAATAACGGGCGTATCATTGAAGCCAGTGCTGACGGTATTGTTGTTGCCTGCGGTGTCGGTGCGCTGAAGATTACTGTCGCGCAATTTCCAGGCGCTAAAGCACTACCCGTATCTGATCTGCTCAATGGCCGAAGCAACCAACTCGCCATCGACCAAGAATTCACCACCCCTGGCAATGGGTCTTGAAGACCAAGTTAACAACTCGAGCCGTATCGGCGCGCATCTTGGCTGCCGTATACGGCGGGGAGTCGCTGGTCAGGGCTTTACCCAAAGGGCTTGAATCGCTGAGTGGGGAAGATCGGCCCCTCGTTCAAGAACTGGTCTACGGAACTCTAAGAGAATGGCCGCGACTAGAAGGCATAACCTCTCAGCTGCTGCGCAAACCGCCCCGTTCGAAAGACGCCGACATTCTCTGCCTGATATTCACAGGTATCCACCAACTGTCAGCGCTCAACGTACCCTCGCACGCTGCGGTCGGTGAAACCGTCGAGGCGGCAAAAAGCCTTGGGAAATCCTGGGCGACAGGCCTTATCAATGGTTGCCTGCGTAACTATCAGCGACAAAAAGATGACCTTGAAAATCATCTGGCCCCCCACCAAAAACATGCACTGCCAAAATGGCTTTGGGAACAAATCTGCGACCAATGGCCTAATCAGGCAGAAGCAATTGCCCGCGCGAGCCGGACACATCCGCCCATGACGCTTCGCGTGAATTTACAGCGGGTATCCAGAGAAGACTACATTGCGCAATTACTGCATGCCGATATCCCTGTGACGAGCCATCCGCATATTGCTACCGCAATAACCTTGCAAGCACCAAAACCCGTCTCGAGCATTCCGGGGTTCCAAGAAGGATGGAGTTCTGTCCAAGATGCGTCCGCGCAGTTAGCGGCTCAATTTTTGCAGCCGATCAACCAAGAGTCTATTTTTGATGCCTGCGCGGCACCTGGTGGAAAGACCTGTCACTTGCTTGAGCGCGCGCCGGAAGCTCAAGTGTTGGCAGCAGACATCAGCAGTCAGCGCCTTGTGGGCGTTCAGGAAAACAGTGCCCGACTGGATTTGCCGTTAGAGGTAGCAGTGCTAGATGCAAGCCAAGCTGCTGCCACCCTGCTGCCAAAACAGTTTGACGCTGTTCTTGCAGACGTGCCCTGCTCGGCAACCGGCGTGATCCGGCGCAACCCAGATATTAAGGTCACCCGTAAAGCCACAGATATTGAAAGCTTCAGCCAACAACAGCGTGAGATACTGACAGGCTTGTGGCCCCTGGTGAAGCCCGGGGGAAGACTGCTGTATGTCACCTGCTCACTGTTAAATGCTGAAAACGATGAGATCATTGCCGCGACTCAGTCAAACCTTCCCCAGTGCGAAGTCATGCCATTATCAGGCAAGCCTGGATTTAAAACCCGATTAGGATGGCAAACGCTGCCCTCTTTAGAGGACGGCGACGGCCTGTATTTTTCGCTATTACAAAAAGTGACAACTGACCCAAACGTTTAGATTGCGGTAAAAAACACCATGAAAATACCGCGCAGGACGTTTAAGGTCATGACACCTCCCAAAGAGAGGCCAAACAGACTGTGAAGATTATTATTCTTGGTGCCGGACAAGTCGGAGGGACGCTAGCCGAACAGCTCGCCGACGAGCAGAACGAAATAACGGTCGTTGATAGTCAAGCAACCACCCTTCGAGCCCTGCAAGAGCGACTCGACATTCGCACGGTTCACGGTGATGCCGCTCACCCTTCGACCCTGTTCAACGCGGGCGCGGAAAATGCCGATCTTCTCATCGCGGTCACCAACTCAGATGAAATCAATATGTTGGCGTGCCAAGTTGCATTTACGCTTTATCGGACACCCAAAAAAATCTCACGAATACGCAGCTCTGATTACCTCAACTACTCAAAAGCGCTGTTTAAAAGTGGGGCCATACCGGTAGACGTGATCATTGGCCCAGAGCAACTCGTGACCAGCAACATTCAACAGCTGATTGCCAATCCAGGCTCGTTACAGGTACTCGATTTCGCCGAGGGAAGAATTCGTCTGGTTGCTGTTCGGGCGATTGAAGGTGGACCGATTGTTGGCCGGCAACTGCAGGAAATCCGTGACCACATGCCCAATATAGATACACGGGTGGCCGCTATTTTTCGGCATGATGCGCCACCCATCATTCCCGAGGGGCTAACGGTAGTTCAACCTAACGACGAGGTATTTTTTATCGCCGCTAGAGAGAATATTCGCGCGGTGACCTCCGAGCTTAGAACGATTGATGAACCCTATCGTCGGGTCATGATTGCAGGAGGGGGAAATATCGGCGCTACTCTGGCGAACCGCCTAGAGCGCGACTACCAAGTGAAGGTTTTGGAGTTGAGCTACGATCGCTGTCGCGTTCTTTCCGAGATGCTGGAGGAATCTATTGTGCTCCACGGCAGTGCCAACGAACCTTCCTTGTTACTGCAAGAAAATATTGAGCAGACCGATGTTTTCTGCGCATTAACCAACAACGATGAGTCCAATATCATGATGTCGATGTTGGCCAAGCGCTTGGGTGCGAAAAAGGTTATCACCTTAATCACTAATGCCGCCTACGCAGACCTTGTGGGCGAAGAGATCGACATTGCGATCTCGCCACAGCAGATCACCATAGGCAGTTTACTCACTCATATAAGACGCGGTGACATTAGTAATGTGCATTCCCTGCGACGGGGTGCAGCAGAAGCGATTGAATTGATTGCACACGGTGATGCACGCACGTCGAAGGTGATTGGTAAACGTCTTGATGAAATCGAACTGCCACAAGGCGTAACTGTTGGTGCCATACTTCGCGGCACAGAGGTCGTCATTGCCCACAGCCACATCACAGTAGAACCCGACGACCACGTGATTCTGTTTTTGACTGACCAAAATCGAATTGCCGAGGTTGAGCGATTGTTCGCACCTGGATTTGGATTTTTCTGATGCACCTGCCCGTCTCACTGCGAATCATTGGTGTGCTGCTCATGCTGTTCAGCACAGCAATGTTGCCGCCCATGATCCTTGGTTTATTGGACAATGATGGGTCCGCCCATGCCTTTGCTATCGCCTTCGGCATTAACTTGCTGGCAGGTTTAATGCTCTGGCTACCCACGCGAAACGCACGGCGGGACTTGCGGATTCGCGATGGCTTTCTGGTCACTGCGTTGTTTTGGATCGTACTCGGCACCTTTGGCTCGGTGCCTTTTCTCACCAGTGACGCCGTACCACTATCTCTTGCTGACGCGTTGTTTGAATCCGTTTCGGGTCTTACCACAACCGGTGCCACGGTGATTGCAGGGCTTGACGATTTACCACGGTCAGTACTGTTGTATCGGCAACAGCTACAGTGGCTGGGGGGAATCGGCATTATTGTTTTAGCGGTGGCGATCTTACCCATGCTTGGCATCGGCGGTATGCAGTTATACCGGGCTGAAAGCACAGGCCCAGCAAAAGACCGCAAACTCACACCCAGAATCACCGGCACCGCCAAAGCCCTGTTTGGCATTTATATGGGGCTCACAACTTTTTGCGCTGCTGCTTACTGGCTCGCGGGCATGTCTCTGTTCGATGCCATTTGCCACGCATTTTCTACCGTTGCCATTGGTGGGTTTTCAACTCACGACGCCAGCATGGGGTTTTTTCAAAGCGAACTCATTCTTTTGATATGTACCTTTTTTATGGCAGCCTCTGCCATAAATTTTGGCCTGCACTTTATTGCCCTGCAACGGCGCAGCCTAGAAATCTACCAGCGCGATTCAGAAACGAAATTCTTCAGCAGTGTCATTGGCATAGCCATTTTGATTACCTGTTTAACTTTGCTGGTCACACAAACGTTATCACCGAGTGAAAGCCTGATTCATGGCATGTTTCAAACGGTATCCATCGCCACCACAACGGGATTCACAACGCAGGACTTTTCTTTGTGGCCACACTTCTTACCGGTGTTGCTGCTTATATTGTCATTTATGGGGGGATGCGCCGGTTCTACCGGTGGTGGCCTAAAGGCCATGCGCCTACTCCTGATTTTCCGCCAGGGCATGCGTGAGCTGAAGCAGCTCGTCCACCCCAATGCCATCATCCCGTTAAAACTGGATGCGCGCAGGGTACAACCCTCAGTAGTCAGTGCAGTCTGGAGTTTTTATGCCGTTTATATGGTGTGCCTAGTCACCATCATGCTGTTGATGCTGGCGACAGGGCTAGATTTCACCTCTGCGTTTTCAGCCACAACCGCAGCGATGAATAATCTGGGACCCGGGTTAGGGAGTGTGGCTGCTAACTACGCCATGGTCAGCGAAGTCGGTAAAGTCATTCTGTGTGTTGCGATGCTGCTAGGAAGACTTGAAGTCTTTACCTTGCTGGTTTTATTCACGCCCGCTTTTTGGCGTCCCTAGATCGCCAGATTATTTCATCCCCCGAGCTGACTTAATGACCTCGTAGGCTGTCGATATTTCCTGAGATCGCTCAGTCCCCAATTTCACCATTTCGTCTGGAACGCCTTTGGCAATCAATTTGTCAGGGTGGTTTTCACTCATCAATCGGCGATAACTCTTTTTAATGACCTCGTTTGAGTCTGACGCACTCACGCCCAAGGCTTGATAAGCATCGTTTAACCGATCACGAGGAGCGGGCGTGCCCATGCGTTGTCCGCCGCCACCGCCACCCGTGTGAAAACGCGATTGCGCCACCAACATTGCCACTAACCGATCGACCGCTTGTGTCGGCATGCCGAGTAAGCTCGCGATGTGATGCAATGCTGCTCGCTCGGGCTGTGCTAACTCGCCATCGGCAAGCGCCATGCTAGCGAGGAACGCAAATAAAGTTTGTTGAACTTGCCGGCGTTGTCCCACTCTTTCGGCAAAGGCGGTGACGGTAGCCGCGGGGTCAAAGCCGGGTTCGGCGCCCTCACGAAAGTGTTGTATTGCGGAATTTCTTTGAGTGGGATTGAGGCGAAATTGGCGAAACAACACTTCGGCCTGCGCTATCTCAGCTTCACTAACACGGCCATCAGACTTAGCGACGTAGCCCAGCAGCGTAAACGTCGCGTCAAAAAACTGCTTCTGGCTGCGAGCAAGATTTTCAGGGCTAGCCGCCTGAAGCGCCTGCCAAAGACCGCGGTCGAAAGCATGACCAATCGCGAGTCCAAAAAGTAAGCCCACAATCCCAAGGGTAAAAAACCCAATCAGACCTGCGACAAGCTTTCCCATTATCTTGTTCAAGAATACTGCTCCAGTTTTTTCTCAAATCGCGCTCTTGGAACTTTTAAATTTTTATAGTGATCAATGCCGTTATCAGGGCGGCAACGAAACCGCTTATACGACCACTGATATTGCTGGTCGTAGCCCTGCATAAGGTCAGCAACGGCTTCATTCATGGCGGTTAGTGCCACGCGCTCGTCATCATCATAAACCGCAGCCGGCGCGGCCTTGTAGATGACTTTAAAGCCACCCGCCGTTCTTAAAGCCACGCCCATGAAGGCTTTGGCTTTGGAGCGCTTAATAAGATTACAGCCCAAACTGGCCGTGCCGCAGTCTATTCCTTTAAAAGGTACGTTGAGCCCCCCCGAGGCGACTGTGGGAACTTGATCGGGAAGAATGCCCGAAATACCGCCCTGCCGCACGCAGCGCACCAAGGTCGCTAGTCCTCGAGGATCGGTGGGTACAAGTTGCCCTCCACTGCGTTCCCTAGCGCGTTTAATAAGCTCGCCGGTTGTAGCAATTTTAGGCGGCTCAAACAAAGCAACCATCTGGCCTAAAGTAGCGAGATGCAGGCCAAGGACTTCCCAATTGCCCAAATGGGGACCTAAAACGATAACGCCGCTTCCCGATGCCAAGGCTTCTTGAACAGATTCTGCCCCTTCACTGCTTTCAATCAGCGAAGAGGTGTGCGCCCAAGGGGCCTGCCAAACGTGGCCCATTTCCCCGGCCAAGGCGCCAGTTTCTCGCAAGACGTTGCGCACTAACCGATCTTGAGATTTTGAGCTCAACTCAGGATAAGCCAGAGCGACGTTTCTCTCCGTCACCCGACGGCTGCGGCCATCACTGTGGTAAATAATCCAACCTAGCCCGCGCCCTACAGTCCTTACCCAACGGATGGGCAGCCAATAGCTCAGCCACAGCAGTCCGCTTAAGAAAAGCGTTATCCCCTGATTCCGCAAAGATTGTGCACTCAATGACAACAAAAGCCGTGACTCGAAAATATCAGTGCTTATTATGCCCTTCCTATCACGGGTATAATCAAGGCCTGACTCATTTATCGGACTTCACAGTGATCCCCGAGACCTTTCAAGACCTCATTTTACGATTACAGACCTTTTGGGGCAGCCATGGCTGCGTGGTACTGCAGCCTTTGGATATGGAGGTTGGCGCGGGAACGTTCCACCCCGCCACTTTTCTGCGAGCCATTGGGCCTGAAAACTGGAATGCAGCCTATGTACAGCCCAGTCGCAGGCCCGCTGACGGTCGCTACGGCGAAAACCCCAACAGATTGCAGCACTATTACCAGTTTCAAGTGGTGATGAAGCCTAGTCCCAGTAATTTTCAAGATTTGTACTTGGCCAGCCTCCGAGACTTAGGACTCGATACGCTGCAACATGACGTGCGTTTTGTCGAGGACAATTGGGAGTCACCCACTTTAGGGGCTTGGGGTCTGGGGTGGGAGGTCTGGCTAAATGGTATGGAAGTTTCTCAATTTACCTACTTTCAGCAGGCTGGCGGCCTCGAATGCTTCCCCGTAACCGGTGAAATTACCTACGGGCTTGAGCGCATTGCGATGTATCTACAAAATGTCGATTCGGTCTACGATCTGATCTGGGCGAAAACCCCCGCAGGTCCCGTGACTTATGGCGATGTTTTTCATCAAAATGAAGTCGAAATGTCGACCTATAACTTTCAAGAGGCCGACACAGAAGCATTATTTAAGACCTTCGACTTCTGCGAGCACGAAGCCGTCCGCTTAGTCGAATGTAAGCTGCCACTGCCAGCTTACGAGCAGGTCATGAAAGCGTCTCACGCCTTCAATTTGCTTGATGCACGACATGCCATCGGCGTGACAGAGCGCCAGCGGTATATCCTCAGGGTAAGAACCTTGGCGAAGGCAGCGGCTCAAGGTTACTTTGAATCCCGCGCTGCACTGGGCTTTCCTCAGGCCGATCCCGACCTTCGCGAACGGGCGCTGGGAGATCTTTCATGAGTCAGACAACAGCAGATTTATTGTTTGAATTAGGCACAGAGGAACTCCCTGCAGGACCCCTACTATCGATGGGAGAGGCACTGAGAGCGAGCATTCTAGAAGGTCTCGCCAATCACGGGCTCCCCTGTGGCGGCAGTCAAATGTTTGTAACACCGCGCCGGCTGGCGGTGTTGGTTAAGGCTGTCGGTCTAGTAGCACCCGACAAAACTGTTGAAGCACTGGGACCGCCAGTAGCTGCGGCCCGGGACAAACAGGGCGATTGGACGCCTGCGGCGCTAGGCTTTGCTAAGAAGCAAGGCGTGGAGGTAACACAACTTGAAGTCGTCAGTACCAACAAGGGTGATCGACTGGGGTTACGTCGAATCGAAACCGGTGCCCAAGCTGACGCCGTGCTACCTCAAATTCTGGCCAATGCTGTTGCCGCCATCCCTGTATCAAAACGTATGCGCTGGGGGCGAGAGCGGCACGAATTTCTTCGGCCTGTACAGTGGATTGTCGCGTTGTTGGGTACCCAGGTTATTGATGTCGTTGTTATGGGTATCGGTTCTGACCGCGTCACTCAGGGGCACAGATTCCACCACCCGGAATCCATCGCCCTAGAATCTCCCGAGCAATACGAAGACGCGTTGTTAGGAGCACACGTGCTTGCCGATTTCGACCAGCGCCGTGAACGTATACGAACTCAAGTACTGGCGATTGCCAAAGACCTTAATGCCAACGCCGTCATAGACGAAGCATTGTTAGATGAGGTCACCGGGCTTGTTGAGTGGCCCGTTGCACTGCAGGGAAGTTTTGATCCTGCATTTTTGGAAGTGCCTGCCGGGGCAGTGATCTCTTCGATGAAAGAACACCAGAAATATTTTCACCTTGTATCAGATCAAAATCAGCTGTTACCGCTATTCATTACGGTATCTAACATTGAAAGCAACAACCCCGCGTCTGTTATAGCAGGCAATGAACGGGTGATTCGGCCGAGGCTGAGCGACGCCGCATTTTTCTTTGAAACCGATAAAGCGACACCGTTGGCTGATCGAGGCTCACGACTTGAGGGGATTGTGTTCCAGCAAAAGCTGGGCAGCGTAGCGGACAAAACACGTCGAATTACCGCGTTAAGCGGTTGGATCGCCGAAGCTCTAAGTGCCGATGTTAGCATCGCCCAACGAGCTGCCACTCTGGCCAAGTGTGATCTAGTTTCTGATCTGGTGTTAGAGTTTCCAGACCTTCAGGGAATAGCGGGCGCTTACTATTGTCGCCATGATGGCGAGTTGGATGCCGTTTCAACCGCCGTTGAAGAACACTATTGGCCTCGCTTTTCGGGAGACCAATTGCCAAACAGCCCAGAGGCCTCAGCCGTGGCCCTTGCGGATCGATTGGACACCCTGGTGGGCATTTTTGGCATCGGCCAGGCACCTACTGGATCCAAAGACCCCTTCGCATTGCGACGTGGCGCCCTCGCCGTTATACGGTTGCTCGTTAACTTAGATTCGCAACTAGACCTGTTAGATTTAGCGAAACGTGCCGCTCAGGAATACCCAGAAAATACATTGGATCAAAATACGGCCTTGGCAGTGACCGAATACACGCTAGAGCGGTTCAGGTCTTGGTACGAGGATCAAGACATTGCAGTTGAAGTTTTGCGTGCCGTCCTTGCTACCGGTATTACGGCGCCTGCGGAAGTAGACCGCAGAGTCTCGGCACTGAACGCCTTCGCTGGCACTGACGCCGCGGTTGCGCTAGCGGCAGCCAACAAACGGGTCGCCAACATTTTAAACAAGTCAGATCAAACGCAATCTGGGAGCCCTGATCCCGAGCTGTTTAACCAACCCGAAGAGGCACAGCTTTATGAAAGCCTGCAGGTGTTAAAACCCATCGTCGCTGACAACATTCAAAACGGCGACTATGCCACTGCACTGTCAAATCTAGCTTCTCTGCAGGCCCCCGTTGATGCTTTTTTCGAGGGCGTCATGGTCAATGCTGACGAGCCCGCTATTCGAACCAATCGACATGAGTTGCTAGCATCACTTCGCAACGCTTTTACCGGGATCGCTGATTTCGCCCTTTTAGGTGGAGCTAGCAAGTAAGCGGGTAAACATAGCGCTAAGAAATGCAGGGGTAGCATTTAATGGGCACTCAAGCGCTCCCAGCAATGAAGGCCCGAAACTAATTCCAATCGACGTCGGGGTTTAGGGCCGTCCCCGACATTAAACGATCGGAACAGGGACTGCCCACCACTGCAATACAGCAGTAGTATTCGTGTCCAAAGCGTTAAAAATCGAGGTTTTCTACCGCAAGTGCGTTTTCTTCAATAAATTCACGCCTGGGCTCCACATCATCTCCCATTAGGGTAGTAAACATTTGGTCAGCCAAAATGGCGTCCTCAATGGTCACTTTCAACATTCGACGAACGTCTGGGTCCATCGTAGTTTCCCATAACTGCCCAGGGTTCATTTCTCCTAGTCCTTTATACCGCTGCACCGAAGTCCCTTTGCGGGCCTCTTGGAGCAGCCAATCCAGGCCGGCTGCAAACTCCTGCGTTTGGAGCTGCTTCTCACCGCGCTTGAAGTAACCACTCACTTCGATTAAGCCTCTTATGTTGTTGCCACATTCAACCAAAGTTGCATAATCTTTACTCGCAAAAAATGAGCGTCCCAAAATAATCTCTGTCGCAATGCTGTGGGATATCTGCGTCACAACAGGGTACCAATGGCCACGCTCTGGGTCTTGACGGAGCTCCGCCGAGAAAGTTTGAGCCTTGTCGCTCACTGTTAGTAAGCGCTCACTTAGCGCATCACAATGGGATTGCATTGTGGCTTGATCGCTCATTGCCTCAACGTTCAGGGGTGCAATAAAAGGTAATTGCCATAACACTGTGGGTGAATAAACCCTGCACAACCTGTTGATTACTCCCTCCGCAGCTCGATAAGTCGTCACTAACGACTCCAGGCCTTCTCCAGTAATAGGGGGTGCGTCTTGATTCACGTACAACGCAGCACCCTCTAAAGCGTTCTGCGTTAAGTAATCGTCAAAAGCCGCCTCATCTTTTAGGTACTGGCTTTGCTTTCCTCGAGTGAGTTTATAAAGGGGGGGCTGAGCGATATAAACGTGGCCGCGATCAATTAATTCGCGCATTTGGCGGAAAAAGAACGTCAACAACAGCGTTCTAATGTGAGAACCATCAACATCGGCATCGGTCATAATAATAATGTTGTGATAACGAAGCTTATCTGGATCAAATTCTGTCTTGCCGATACCACAACCCAAAGCCGTGACGATATTTCCAACCTCCGCAGAGCCCAGCATTTTGTCAAACCGAGCACGCTCCACATTGAGAATTTTGCCTTTCAAAGGAAGAATAGCCTGAAACTTGCGGTTTCTTCCCTGCTTGGCCGATCCTCCAGCAGAATCCCCCTCCACCAAATACAACTCGCACAACGCGGGATCGCGTTCCTGGCAATCGGCAAGCTTTCCGGGTAATCCGGCAATATCGAGGGCCCCCTTACGGCGAGTCATGTCACGAGCCTTGCGAGCAGCTTCGCGAGCTCGAGCGGCATCAATCATTTTACCCACCACCAACTTGGCATCTTGAGGGTTTTCCAGCAGGTACTCGCCGAATATCTTACCCATAGACTGCTCAACTGCTGGCTTCACCTCACTTGACACCAATTTATCTTTGGTTTGTGAAGAAAACTTGGGGTCGGGCACCTTCACGGAGACAATGGCCGTCAGGCCCTCTCGGGCGTCATCGCCCGTAGTATTCACTTTCGCCTTTTTCGCCAGCGCTTCTTTTTCAATATAATTATTCAGAGTTCGTGTCAGCGCCGCCCTAAAACCTGCGAGGTGCGTACCACCGTCGCGTTGAGGGATATTGTTCGTGTAACAAAGAATATTTTCCTGAAAACTGTCATTCCACTGCAGCGCGACCTCAACACCCACATCGCCATCAGCGATAGTTTCACAGTGAAACACTTTGTTGATCGTAGTCTTACCTTTATTTAGAAACTCGACAAAGGCGTTTAAACCACCATCATAGGCATAAGTCTCAGTCCTTGCGCTGCGCTCGTCGGTTAGCTCAATACAAACACCACTATTTAAAAAAGCGAGCTCCCGTAGGCGCTTACCCAAAATATCGAAGTGAAACTCAATATTTGTGAAAGTCTCTGGTGATGGCTTGAAACGTACCGAGGTTCCGGTGCTCTCGGTTTCACCCACAACAGCGAGGGGCGCAACAGGTACCCCGTGCTTATATACCTGCTCGTGTAGCTCCCCTTGACGACGGATAGTAAGCTGCAAGTGTTCTGAAAGTGCATTGACCACAGAAACACCAACCCCGTGTAATCCCCCCGACACCTTGTAGGTGTTGTCGTCAAACTTCCCACCCGCATGGAGCACCGTCATAATAACTTCGGCAGCAGAGACACCCTCTTCGTGCATTTCAGTAGGAATGCCACGACCATCATCCCCAACACTGACAGATTCATCCGGGTGAATAGTCACGCTGATCTTACTGCAATGACCCGCAAGCGCCTCGTCGATAGAGTTATCCACCAACTCAAATACCATATGGTGTAACCCGGTTCCGTCATCAGTGTCACCGATGTACATCCCTGGACGCTTGCGAACAGCATCTAACCCTTTAAGCACCTTAATACTGTCAGAGTCGTAATTTCCGCTGTTCTGTGTCGAGTTATCTGTCATTTTGTAATCCGTTTTACGTTTTTATAACACTGGTGTTGTCGGCCACCGCAGACACACACCCCTGTTCCACGTGGAACACTGCCGCTACGTCATGCATCCACGAAGGCTCTGCGGCCAGCTCACTCACCGTAGTCAACACTACCTGCGAGTGCGTTTGCTCTAACATACGGCATACTTGCAGCGCATGGGGACCGTCCAGCTCAGCTGTAAGATCATCAACCAAATACAGCGGCGCTCCTTTCTCACTTGCAGCAAGCACTCGGCCCTGAGCCAATCGAAGCGCTATTACTGCCAACTTGAGTTGACCTCTCGAAAACACCTCTGCCATAGCACGCCCCTGCCACTGCAGGCGCAAATCCGCCCGGTGAGGACCCACGTGAGTAAAGCCCTGAGCTGCATCTGACTCCGCACTTCGCGCCATCCCCGCCTCTAACGAGAGACTCGAGTCCCACCCGGGCCTAAAAACCAACTCAGCATCAGCTAACGTCGGGTTCAGCTCCGCCAGTATAGTTTGAAAAATCGGCTCCAGCCGTGACACCAAGTTGACGCGATATTCCGTCAAAATGCTTCCGACTCGAGACAACTCACCCAACCAAGGATCCTGCCCCCGCATCATACCACGACGAAGCATTGCATTTCGCTGCTTGAGGAGCCGTTGATATCGGCGCCAAACATCTAAAAAACCAAGTTCCACGTGGAACAATGTGCCATCAATTAGCCGACGACGGGGCTCGGGAGGACCCGTTATTGTGTCTGTCGATGAGGGATCAAGAATTATTGTCGGCACCTGCGCCACAAACTCTGCCAAAGAACTCACTGGTTCACCATCACATCGCAAGGTCAACTCGCCCGTTTTAGTGCGCTTTATGCCCAACGAGCGTGCAGCATTGCCACTCTCAACCCGAGCCTGGACAACACAATCCTCACGCCCATGCTGTATGAGGGATCGCACCGAAGAAGAACGAAAAGAACGGCCCGTTGACAGCAAAGAAAGCGCTTCAATAATGCTCGATTTACCACTACCGTTAGCACCGAAAATCAGATTGATTCCCGGACTCATCAGCAACCGCTGAGCCGAGAGGTTACGAACACCATCGATGTAAACGGACTCGAGCCGAATATTGTTAACCGATTTGCTCACGCCGCTGGTAACACTCAAACCCTGGCTAACACCAGAGATTTAGAGCCGCATGGGCATAACCACGTAAAGTGAGTCACCCTCCTCAGCCTCCTCGAGCAACGCGCTGCTCGCCGAATCAGACAAGGACAGCCGGATTTGATCGCCGTCTAACACAGACAACACGTCAAGCAAGTAGCTCACGTTGAACCCTACCTCAAGCTCTTCGCCTTGATACTCAACGGCAACCAATTCCTCCGCCTGTTCTTGCTCCGGGTTATTAGCCGTAATATCGAGTGTGTCGGTACTGAGCTTCAGACGAACACCACGATATTTTTCATTGGATAAAATCGCCGTTCGGGTAAACGCCTGCCGCAGCTCGAGGCGCTGCCCAATAACGGTTTTATCCGCTGATTTAGGTAAAACACGCTCGTACTCAGGAAACTTGCCATCAACTAACTTAGAGGTAAACGTAAACTGCTGATTAGCGGCACGGATATGGTTGCTGCCAATAACCAGGCGTATCGATTCATCCGTATCCAAAAGCCGTGACAACTCTAAAACACCTTTTCGCGGAATAATAATCGCCGCATCGCCAGTACTGACGGCCTCTTTTGCCGTACATAAAGCCAGACGATGTCCATCAGTCGCGACCATGCGCAACCGGCCCGCCTTCAGTTCTAACAACATACCGTTTAGATAATAGCGCACATCTTGCTGTGCCATGGCAAAGGCCGTTCGATCGATCAACCGCTTAACAACCGACTGGGGCACCTCGAGTGTTTGATCGCCAGCGCTCTCATCAACGGATGGAAACTCTGCAGCAGGCAAGGTAGATAACGTAAAGCGGCCCCGTCCCGCCTTCACCATAGCCTTGCCAGAATCAACACTAAATTCTATTTGGGAACTGTCTGGAAGAGATTTACAAATATCAACCAGCTTGCGGGCAGGCACAGTAATATCACCGTCGACGCCCCCAGCCTCTACCTCAACACGACCGACCAGCTCAACTTCTAAGTCTGTTCCCGTCAAAGACAGCTGCGTGCCTTCGAGGTTCAACAAAATATTACTCAGAATGGGAAGTGTCTGTCGCCTTTCCACCACCCCCGCAACTAAATTAAGGGGTTTAATTAAAGCTTCACGGGATATGCTGAACTTCATGGTCAAACTGCTCCAAGATAAAAGCGACTAAAACACCGCACATCAATGCTATCAGGTGGTCAATAAGCGCAATAAATTTTTATAGTCTTCACGAATGTCCGATGTTGTTTCGCGAAGCTCCTTTATCTTACGACAAGCGTGAAGAACTGTCGTGTGGTCTCTACCCCCAAAAGAATCACCGATCTCAGGGAGGCTGTGATTTGTTAACTCTTTTGAGAGCGCCATAGCCACCTGCCGAGGCCTCGCAATCGAACGACTACGCCGCTTTGACATTAACTCCGCCAACTTAATTTTGTAATATTCAGCGACGATACGTTTAATGTTATCGAGGCTCACCTGCTTGTCTTGCAGCGCCAAAAGGTCTTTCAAACTCTCTTTAATAAGGTCTATATCAAAAGGCCTGCCGGTAAAATTGGCACTAGCAATAACTCGTTTAAGCGCGCCCTCAAGCTCACGAACATTTGATCGAATACGTTGGGCAATAAAAAACGCGGCATCATGTGGCAGGGTAATCCCAGATTGTTCTGCTTTTTTCATCAAAATTGCAACGCGTGTTTCTAGCTCTGGGGGCTCTACTGCGACCGTTAAACCCCAACCGAACCTGGATTTTAAACGCTCCTCAAGCCCGTTAATTTCTTTGGGATAGCGGTCACAGGTCAGAATCATCTGCTGCCCCCCTTCCAACAACGCATTAAATGTATGAAAAAACTCCTCTTGAGACCGGTCCTTATTAGCAAAAAACTGAATGTCATCAATTAGCAGCGCGTCAACCGACCGGTAATAGCGTTTAAAATCATTAATGGCATTGAGCTGAAGAGCCTTAACCATATCGGCCACAAAACGCTCGGAATGAAGGTAGACGATCCGGGCGTCAGGTTTTTTGCGCCGTAGTGAATTGCCAACGGCATGCATGAGGTGTGTTTTACCCAGCCCCACACCGCCATACAAAAATAACGGGTTATAAGAATCTCCGGGGTTGTCCGCGACCTGCTGTGCAGCAGCCAAAGCCAATTGATTGCTCTTGCCCTCAACAAACGAACGAAAGGTATACCCCTCAACCAGGTTGTGTTGGTGACTGGGCACGGTTTGCACCACCGGTGCTTGCCGCTGAGTAACGAAACTCTCAGCTCGGGGACGAGCCGGCGTTGAGGTCGATTGCAGCGGCCTAGAAATTTGAGGGCTTGCATCAAGGGCAACACTACTACTGGGCCCTGCCACTGCCGCAGCACCACCAACGACAATCGTCACATCCGTGCTTTGAGCTCCAGATTCCGCCAGCACCTCGCCAATCAATACCGAGTAACGCTCCTCAACAAAATCGCGAATGAAACGATTGGGAGCGGCAAGCGTCACCCCTCCTTCGCTCGGATCGGCCTGTAATGGCTTTATCCAAGTATTAAATTGCTGTGGTGGCAATTCGTCTTCAAGACGGCCAAGACACCACTGCCAAGAATCTGTGCTAATTGCTCTTAACGACACACGCTGCTCCGAAAATTTACCCTCTACCACACCAGGTAAAAAGCGATCGAGTGACTCTCCAGGCCAGAAAAGTCTGTTTTATTATAGAGTTATACACAGTCACCGCCGTGTCCCCACCGGTATTTAACCAAAATGACTGTAATGGCGGCCCACTGATCCGGTTATTGCGCCTGAACCAAGATCTAAGCCACTAGTTATCCACAAAAAAACACACCGATCAAACTATTTTTTTTTGTTATTAATCAGTGTCTTATAGTTGTTTTTTTGTCTATCCTGTCCCGCAAGGAAAAGCAACCCACAGAGAACCCATTGGTTGTGTGTAACCTGTTATCAACATTGTTTTCTTATGACACGACAACATCAAAATTCGTGCGCCAGACCATAAATAACACGCGCCTGCATACCAAGGCGGTTGGTAAGTGCTTACACCCAAATACAATAAGTTTTTTTTCAATGTTTGGTAGGCGCAGACAACATTTTATTGAGGCTTGCCCCTCTGCTTGCGCCAAAGTATACTCCGCGCCCTTTCAACTACCGACTCAGGCAAATA
>ERZ1046568.1115-NODE-1115-length-19808-cov-7.951045_pt1 | contig 19808 bp, 15 predicted proteins | sample MGYA00383092_ERZ1046568 | MGnify/ENA primary metagenome ERZ1046568 (study PRJEB29581, sample SAMEA5548362) | metagenome | biome: marine; feature: coastal; material: water | depth 1 m | study: Short-term variability in the microbial, nano- and picoplankton... | reverse complement strand
GTATCGCGACCCGGACACCAGCTGTCTTTATCCTGAACCTGTAGCGCAGCATTTGTGCCCGCTAATAATCCCTGGGCCGCAGCTTCTTCATAGCCAGTAGTGCCATTGATCTGGCCGGCAAAAAACAGTCCGTTAATCGCTTTTGTCTCGAGAGAGTATTTAAGATCCTGGGGATTAAAATAATCATATTCGATGGCATAGCCCGGGCGAGTAATATGGGCATTTTCAAAACCCTGAATTGAACGCACCAGCTCAAGCTGCACGTCAAAGGGCAGGCTGGTGGAGATTCCATTAGGGTAGAGCTCGTAGGTGTCCAGCCCTTCAGGCTCAATAAATACCTGGTGCTGATCCTTATCGGCAAAGCGCACAATCTTATCTTCAATCGAAGGGCAGTACCTTGGACCCACACCGTCGATTATGCCAGTGTAGAGCGGAGAGCGATCGAGCCCCTTATGGATAATTTCATGAGTGGTTTTGTTGGTGTAGGTAATCCAACAGCAGGTCTGCTGCGGATGTTGCTCGACAGCCCCCAAATAAGACATCACAGGCTCAGGCTTATCTCCCCACTGCTCTTGCAGGTGAGTGAAATCGACTGAGCGGGCGTCGATACGCGGCGGTGTTCCGGTTTTTAAACGTTCAACCCGAAACGGCAGTGACCTTAAACGCTGTGAAAGATTGATCGAGGGAGGATCACCTGCGCGACCAGCAGAATAATTTTCCATACCGATATGTATCTTACCCGCAAGAAAGGTTCCAGCGGTCACAACAACAGTTTTGGCTGAAAAAATAAGCCCCATCTGGGTAACCACACCAGTCACTCGGTCGCCTTCCATTACCAGGTCATCGACTGACTGCTGAAAAATGGTTAAATTTTTCTGATTTTCCAATAGTGATAAAATCGCCGCTTTGTAGCGAATGCGATCAGCCTGAGCGCGAGTAGCCCTGACAGCTGGGCCCTTTCGAGAGTTGAGAACTCTAAATTGAATGCCGCCAAGATCAGTTGCCTGCGCCATGGCACCGCCCAGTGCATCAATCTCTTTGACCAAATGGCTTTTACCGATACCGCCAATGGCAGGGTTACAAGACATCTGCCCCAGAGTTTCAATATTGTGGGTCAGGAGCAATGTTTTGCTGCCCATGCGTGCGGCTGCCAGGCAGGCTTCTGTGCCGGCATGACCACCGCCAACAACGATAACATCAAAGGTTTCAGGGTAGAGCATAAGGTTTTAACTGCAATAGCTTTGAAATTGAAGGGTCGCCATTATACGTGGGGTTGTTTAAAATTTAACCACCTTATTTTGAAATAAGTTTTGCAGGCGATTATTTGCAGATGATCTTTTAGCGTAAACTTATTAATTAAATATACTTATATATAGTATATAGAGATTATTGTTATTGTTATTAGGGCGCCATGTTAATGGGGATAAAACCAAAATAACCAATTAATGCATACACTTACGATTAATTTTAGTCTGTATAACCCACTGTTTAATCGTGCTGAAAGCTGGTATCAATTCTGTTTGAACTTGTACAAAATTTTGCTGATTTAAGAAAATTGATGAGTTCGGCGTTTTTCTGGGGATAATTGATCAGCTTATACAGGGGTTTCACACAGAATAACCCTGTTATGCCTTTTCAGGCACTTAACTCTGGGGAAAAGTTGTTAATTTATTGTTGCAATGCTGTATTTAAAAATGAACCCTAAGTTACTTGCCTTTATTGTGTAAAGATTTCAAATTAAGCGTTGAATTGGAGGGGGATTTTCATTAAACTCCCGCGCCCTAGAACGGTACTCCTTGTTTAAACGTTGCCTAAAGTGATGCAACGGGCTGAGTACAGTAGACATTATTCGGAATTGACGTTATGAAAAGAACATTTCAACCAAGCGTACTAAAGCGCAAGCGCACTCATGGTTTTAGATCACGTATGGCGACTAAAAATGGCCGAGCTGTTATAAACCGTCGTCGAGCCAAAGGCCGTAAGCGTTTAGCTGCCTAAAACTTTAGGGGCTTCCAATGCCCAGAGCAACCTTCGGTAAAGATCGACGCTTACTTAAAGCCTCTGAATACAAAGAGGTTTTTGAGAATAATGCGTTTCGGGTTGCTCATCCCAAATATCTTCTCCTGGTTAAACCTAATGATACTGGTGTGTCACGTCTGGGTTTGGTCGTGGGGAAGAAAAATGTTCCCACAGCTGTCGGTCGCAACCGCGTGAAACGAGCTGTTAGGGAAATATTCCGCACTACACCCTTATCCGAGCCGCTGGATATTATCTTTTTAGCCCGCAAAGATGCCGATAAGCTTTCTTCTGTTGAGATGTTAGCCCTAATGCAACAATCATGGGCTAGACTGTCTGCTCGGCTTGAAAAAGATACTCAAAACAAGGTGAATAAAGATAATGCGTAGATTAGTGATAGCGCTTATACGCGCTTATCAATATGCTATTAGCCCTTTATTGGGAAAGAACTGCAGGTTCTACCCTACCTGCTCAAGCTATGCTGAAGAGGCCTTTAGGCGCTACGGAATATTCAAAGGGGGTTATCTTACGTTGCGTAGGGTTGTAAAATGCCAACCTTTCCATTCAGGGGGTTACGATCCGGTGCTACCGGTAGAACATTCTGGTAAATCGGATGAGGTTGATACCTCTAACAAAAATCAAACAGAGTTATAAATAGAATGGATTGGAAGAAAACATTAAATATTAGCGCTATTGGCTTGGTTGCATGGTTACTGGTTGTCGAGTGGAGTAATTTTAGCGAGCTTCGCGCCGCTGAAAAAGCCACTCCGGTTGCTGAAATCCTTATCCCAGAGACAACATTACCTTCTGAGCAGCAGCAGGTAAGTTACAGCGATGAACTGCCAACCTTGGCAGAGACACCAGTTGCAGTGGTCAAAGAGCCGGTTGATACCCGCCTGGTTACAGTTACCACAGATACTTTTAAAGTAACCATAGATACTCTTGGTGGTGATATTGTTCAGGTTCAACTGCTTCAACATCTCACCAAGATGGCTACAGATGGCGGCGAACCCTTTACTCTGCTGACCAGATCTAAAAGCAATGAATATATAGCCCAGAGTGGCCTGATCGGAAAAAATGGTACTGATACCAGAGAGGGTCGCCCGGTCTATTCTGTATCCCAGTCAAATTTTATCCTTGAGCCTGGTGAGCAGAGTTTAAATGTAGATTTAAGCCTTAATCAAAATGGCGTCAATATTGTTAAGCGCTTTAATTTTACCCCTGGTGAATATGTTATCGGTGTTAACTACCTGGTTGAAAATAGTGGCTATGATTCCTGGGAAGCTACTTTCTATGGCCAGATTAAGCGCGATTCCCACGAACCACTGATTGAGTCGAGTGGTGGCGTTAGCCCTTACCTGGGCGCAGCTCTTCGAGAGCCGGAAAAGAACTTCTCTAAACACGACTTTAACGATGTCCGTGAAGAGTCGGTCAAGGCTGAGATCAAAGGCGGCTGGGTATCTATGGTTCAGCACTACTTTATCAGTGCCTGGATTCCACCGACAAACGATAACAACAGCTTTAGCCTGCGCAAATTATCAGGTCAGGATATCTATCTGTTTGGCTTTACTGGCGAAAAACTGATTGTTCCTGCGGGTAGCAGCGGAGAGTACGGTGCACAGTTTTATGTTGGTCCCAAGGATCAGGAAAAACTGGAGTCGCTGGCGGAATATCTCGATCTAACCGTTGATTACGGCTTCTTATGGATGCTCGCCAAACCAATTTTTGCCGCCATGAAGTTTATTTTTGAGCTGGTTGGCAACTGGGGTTGGGCGATTATTCTGCTAACCATCGGCATCAAAATACTGCTCTATCCACTCTCTGCGGCTAGCCTTCGCTCGATGGCGAAAATGCGCAGCTTGCAGCCAAAAATGGAGCGTTTAAAAGAAACTTACGGCGACGACCGGCAAAAAATGTCCCAGGAGTTGATGGGTCTGTATAAGAAGGAGAAGGTTAATCCCGCTGGTGGTTGTTTCCCGATGTTGTTGCAGATGCCAGTTTTCCTCTCCCTCTACTGGGTGCTGTTGGAAAGTGTTGAGATCAGGCATTCGCCGTGGATTTTCTGGATCGCCGATCTGTCTGCTAAAGATCCATACTTTATCCTGCCGCTGGTGATGGGTGCGAGTATGCTGTTGATGCAAAAAATGCAGCCGATGCCCACCGATCCAACCCAGGCTATGGTGATGAAGGTTATGCCTATTGCGTTTACTTTCTTCTTTATGATTTTTCCTTCCGGCCTGGTTCTCTATTGGACGGTGAACAACCTGCTGTCGATGCTTCAGCAGTGGTATGTTAACCGGCAGTTAGCGGCGTCCCAGAGTTCTTCTGGAAAGCCTTCAGGGAAAACTAAAAAGTAATTAAAAAGGGCCCTTTAAGGGCCTTTTTTGTTTAGGTGTATAGAGTGCAAAACGATCTGGATACCATTGTTGCTATTGCCACTCCGCCCGGTCGCGGGGGGGTTGGTATTGTGCGCGTTTCCGGTAGTAATATTGAGCAGATAATTGTCGATATTATCGGTAGGCTCCTGCCACCTCGTGAGGCGGTGTTCAGTCAATTCAAAGGTGCAGATAACCAGGTTCTCGATGAGGGCGTGGCTATTTACTTCCCCGCACCTGCTTCTTTTACCGGTGAGCATGTTCTCGAGTTACAGGGTCACGGCGGCCCGGTAATTCTTGATAGTCTGCTGCAGCGCTGTCTGCAGCTTGGCGCACGAATGGCCAGGCCTGGTGAATTTAGTGAGCGCGCCTTTTTGAACGATAAGCTTGATCTCACCCAGGCTGAGGCGATTGCCGATTTGATTGATGCTTCATCTGCTCAGGCAGCTCGTTGCGCGGTGCGATCCCTGCAGGGTGATTTTTCGCGGCTGATCAATGAGCTTGTCGATCAAATAATACAGATACGTATCTATGTTGAAGCGGCAATTGATTTTCCGGAAGAGGAGATTGATTTTCTCGCTGATGAACGGCTCTCAATCAACCTTCAGCGGCTTTCTTTAGCCTTGGCTGACACTCTGGGTAAGGCTCAACAGGGTTCTTTGTTGCGGGATGGTATGACTGTGGTGTTGGCCGGTAAACCCAACGCCGGTAAATCCAGCTTATTAAACGCATTAGCGGGTCGCGAAGCGGCAATTGTGACCCCTGTGGCTGGCACAACTCGAGATGTGCTGCGGGAAAAAATTACCCTCGATGGTATGCCACTTCATATTGTCGATACAGCAGGTCTGCGTGACAGCGATGATGAGGTAGAGCGGGAAGGTATTCGTCGAGCTTGGAAAGAGATTGAGGGTGCCGATCAGGTACTTTTTTTAGTTGACGCTTGTGAGACTGACCACCCGAATTTACAGACTATCTGGCCGGAGTACTTTGCTCGCTATGCCGATGCTCAACAGCCAATCAGCGTTGTTTTAAATAAAATTGACCACAGTGGACACAGTGCTGGCCCTGTAGAGAGTCAGCCTGGCACTTTTGCTATATCCGCTAAGCATAAAACGGGTCTCGATGACCTGGTGGCATTTTTGCAGACCAGCATGGGATTTCAGGGTCAGGAGGAAGGGCTTTTCTCCGCGCGCCGCCGCCATTTAGATGCACTTGAAAAAGCCCTGAAATTAGTTGATACGGGCCGCAGGCAGTTAAGTGCCAGTGGCGCTGGAGAATTGTTGGCTGAAGACCTTAGGCAAGCACAAAATCACCTCTCAGAAATTACAGGACAGTTCACCTCTGACGACCTCTTGGGGCATATATTTTCGTCTTTCTGTATTGGAAAGTGACCATTTTTATTTATTAAGTCACGAACCACTCATGGCCGCTTGGCCGACAGGACAGAATCTTTCTATGGACTCCTCTAAACACTGGTTTTGAACTGGATACACACAGGTTATACACAGATGTTGGTTAAATAATAACCAATAATTCTTTGCTTTATTGTTGATAAAAAAAATATTGATATTCGGTAACATGTTGATATTAAACAATATAATAAATATTCATTAATATGTTAGATTTTTTTCGGTGTGGATAAAAGGGTTTTAAGCGGATAGAATAAATTCAACGAAAAGTTTTGTCTTTTCGAATAATAAAGCGAATAAAAATTAAAAAAGAAATAGTATGACTTGGTCGGTGGTTTTACCTTTTGCGGTTGTTCAGTGAGGAAGTGTGTTTCTGAAACTTTCTGAAGCAACAGGCTGGTGAAATTTCCTTTAGAGTTATCTTGCGTTGGGATGAAAAATAGGTGGAATTAAGTAACTCTTTTGAGCGTGATTCTATGAGTGGCGCAGTTGGTATAAGCGAGCCCATGGATATTAATGCTCTACAGGCAATCTGGCATGATTGTACAAAGCAGCTTTCAGACGAGCTGCCCCCTCAGCAGTTCAATACTTGGATAAGACCCTTAAAAGCACAATTCTTTGCTGCTGATGCCATTCTCGGTGATGGTTCTTTAGTGTCTCAGCGAATTCAACTGGTTGCCCCCAACCGCTTTATTGAGGATTGGGTTCAGAATAAGTTCCTGGCTCGCATCGAGGCCCTTTTTTCACGGTTTGGTGCGGATCAGTGTAGTGTTGCTGTGGTCTCCCAGTCCGAGAGCGCCCCTGCATTCAAGGCTCAGTCTAGCGCAGCAGTTGCCGACGATCAGACGGCACCTGCCAAAAGCCAGCCAGCATCTGCATCAAATGTTTTGGAGGCGGTTGAGCCCCCCAGGTTGATAGTGCCATCGCCACAAGTGCAGACGTATTCGGGCATAGCCGCGCCGGAAATTATTACCTCTGCCGCTGAACACAGCTTAAAAAGCAATCTCAATAGTGCGTTTACTTTCGACAGCTTTGTTGAGGGCAAGTCCAATCAGTTGGCCCTGGCGGCAGCGCAGCAGGTTGCGGAAAACCCCGGCGGCTCCTACAACCCACTATTTATCTATGGTGGTGTAGGTTTGGGTAAAACTCATTTAATGCATGCCGTTGGCAATGCCCTGCGCCAACGCAAGCCAGATGCAAAAATCGTCTATCTTCACTCTGAGCGGTTTGTAGCGGATATGGTCAAGGCGCTGCAACTTAAGGCTATTGATGAGTTTAAGCAGTTTTATCGATCGGTAGATGCGTTGTTGATTGATGATATTCAGTTCTTTTCTGGTAAGGATCGCAGCCAGGAGGAGTTCTTTCACACATACAACGCTCTATTGGAGCGCGGCCAGCAGATGATTTTAACCTCAGATCGCTATCCCAAGGAGATCGATGGCGTTGAAGAGCGTCTAAAGTCTCGTTTTGGTTGGGGTTTGACGGTGGCTGTTGAACCGCCTGAGCTTGAAACCCGTGTTGCTATCTTGATCAATAAGGCTGAGCAGGTTGGCATGGAGTTATCCAGAGATGCGGCATTCTTTATTGCGCAACGTATACGTTCGAATGTCCGTGAGCTTGAAGGGGCATTGAAAAGAGTGATGGCCCATGCGCAGTTTAGTGGTCGGGCCATCGATATCGATTTAATTCGTGAGTCACTGAAAGATTTGTTGGCGCTTCAGGACAAGCTGGTTACCATAGACAATATTCAGCGAGTGGTAGCTGACTACTACAAGTTAAAGATGTCAGATTTGCTTTCCAAGCGTCGCAGCCGCTCTGTTGCCAGGCCCAGGCAGATAGCCATGGCGCTGGCTAAAGAGTTGACTAACTACAGTCTTCCGGAAATTGGCGAGTCTTTCGGTGGCCGTGATCACACCACAGTACTTCACGCTTGCCGCAAGGTTAAGGAGCTTGAGGGCAGTGATCGCGAGGTGGAGCGAGATTTGAAACACCTGTACAGAACGCTTTCTAGCTAGGGTGTTTCTAGCTAAAATGCACTCTGGGCAACCTAAAATAAAAAATAGTATTTTTACAAGATGTATTTAACCGTGTCGGAGATACGAACTTACCATGAAATTTAGCCTTTCCCGTGAAGTATTACTCAAGCCCTTACAGCTGGTTGTTGGTGTTGTTGAAAGACGTCAAACATTGCCAATCCTTTCCAATGTGTTGCTCAGCCTGGAGGGTTCACGCCTTTCAGTTACTGGTACTGACCTTGAGGTTGAGATTGTTGGCTATACGGAAGTATCAGCTGCAGAGGAGGCCGGTGAAGTCACAGTTTCAGCGCGCAAGCTCCTTGATATCTGTCGCTCTCTGCCCGACGGTGCCAAGGTTGATTTTTCCAGCAGTGATGGCAAGGCTCAGGTGAAAAGCGGCCGCAGTCGCTTCACATTGGCAACCCTTCCGGCCAATGAATTTCCTTCGGTGGATAACGGTGAAAATAATATTGAGTTTGATGTTGAAACTGAGACGTTGAAACATCTGATTGAGTCGACTTCATTTGCCATGGCGCAGCAGGATGTTCGCTATTATCTCAACGGTATGCTCTGGGAAGTAAGCTCCAACAAGCTTCGTGCAGTGGCGACAGACGGTCATAGAATGGCGCTCTGTGATGCGGCCTGTGAGATAGAGGTTGCCGAGCTAACCAAGGCTATCCTGCCGCGCAAAGGTGTTATGGAGTTGGCCCGTCTGGTCAGTGATGAAGGCGCCGTGCGAGTGGCTATGGGCTCTAACCATATTCGCGTCAATGGAACTGATTATTGCTTCACCTCTAAGTTGGTTGATGGTGCATACCCTGATTATGATCGTGTACTGCCTAAGGGTGGTGATAAGCAGGTGGTCGGAGATCGTGCCGAGCTCAAACAGGCATTTGGGAGAACAGCTATTCTCTCCAACGAAAAGTATCGTGGTGTCCGGATTATGCTCTCAAATGGCGCCGTTAAAATGGTTGCCAATAATCCTGAGCAAGAGGAAGCGGAGGAGGTTGTTGGTGTTGATTATGCTGGCGATGATTTGGAGATTGGTTTCAATGTTAGCTATCTCCTGGATGTCCTCAATGTCCTCAAAGGGGAGGGTGTTCGCCTAACGCTCTCTGACTCTAGTAGCAGTGCGCTGGTCGAGGATGCTGCTGATGGCTCGGCGGTCTATGTTGTTATGCCGATGCGGCTTTAACGGCATTGCTGCCGTTTACTGGCTGCTTCTACTGCTAATCACACCTATATGCATTTATCTCAATTGGATATTTTTCAGGTACGCAACCTGGAAAATATCCGCACCAGCTGTCATCCCCAGGCCAATATTATTTTCGGCGCCAACGGCAGTGGTAAAACAAGCTTTCTAGAGTCTATCTATCTTCTTGGTCGCGGCCGCTCTTTTCGTCATCGCGACCTGCGTGTGGTGGTTAATAATGATTCTGATGAGCTGGTTGTCTCCGGGCGTCTATTGCGTGACCAGACATCTACTGCCCATCAGCTCGGTATCAAGCGTACATCGAAGGGTCTCTTTGAGGCTCGTTTGGATGGAAAGCCGCTGCAGACGGCGGCACAGCTGGTTTCCGAGCTCCCCTTACAGTTAATTGATGCGCATAGTTTTATGCTTTTGGAGGGTGGGCCTCTTCAGCGCAGACAGTTTTTAGATTGGGGCGTGTTCCACGTGGAACATGATTACACCAATCTTTGGCGGCGCTTCCAAAAAACGCTAAAACAGCGCAATCAACTGCTTCGCCATGGTAGAATGGACGAAGATTTGTTGCGCACCTGGACGGCGGAGTTGATCCCCCTTTGTGAGCATATAACCCGGTTTAGGCGGCAGTATCTGTCGTCCCTTGCTGGGCATATCAGCAATGCAGTAAGTGCCTTTGAGGGGTTGGAGCAGGTTTCCCTTGAGTACTACTGCGGTTGGGATGAGGGGCGCGCTCTGGCGGATGTTTACACCGCTGACCATGGCCGTGATATAGCCACCAAGACGACAAATCACGGTGCCCATCGCGCAGATATAAGAATTAAGGTTGATGGCCAGGCTGCTGCTGAGCATCTCTCGAGAGGTCAGATAAAGCTTTTGGTTTACGCGCTCAAGTTGGCACAGGCTGGTTATTATCGAGAGCATACCGGGGAGTCTTGTCTTTTTCTCTTGGATGATCTGCCTGCTGAGTTGGATTACCAGCATCGTGGCCAAGTGATTTCGTACTTAAACGATCTCGGTTGCCAGTATTTTATTACTGGCGTTGATAAAAAAGATTTTGAGGGTTTGGTGCAGACAGTCCCGCACCAGATGTTCCACATGGAACATGGCGTTGTTTTAGTTGATTAAATAACAGGATATAGAAATTTTATGACTGACGAACAGAATTATGATTCTTCGAGTATTAAGGTACTAAAAGGCCTGGATGCGGTTCGCAAGCGCCCTGGTATGTACATTGGCGATACCGACGATGGCACTGGCCTTCACCATATGGTGTTCGAGGTGGTGGACAACTCCATTGATGAGGCGCTGGCCGGTCATTGCTCCGAGATCAAGATCGTAATTCATCCAGACGAATCTATTACTGTTTCAGATAATGGCCGCGGTATTCCTACAGAGATGCATGATGAGGGTGTTTCTGCAGCTGAAGTCATTATGACGGTTCTCCATGCCGGCGGTAAATTTGATGATAATTCCTACAAAGTATCAGGCGGTCTGCACGGTGTAGGTGTTTCAGTGGTTAATGCTCTGTCTGCCAAGCTGCGTTTAACTATTCGCAGAGATGGCAAAATACATGAGCAGGACTACGCCCATGGCGAACCACAGGGCCCTCTGGAAATTGTTGGTGATACCGAAGAATCGGGTACCGCAGTCCATTTTGAACCCTCGATCGATACTTTTTCTAATATCAACTTTCATTTCGATGTGCTGGCAAAAAGACTCCGTGAGCTATCTTTCTTGAACTCTGGTGTGCGTATTGTCCTGCATGATGAGCGAACCGGAAAAGAAGATATTTATGCTTACGAGGGCGGTTTGAGTGCCTTTGTTGAGTATCTCAACCAGAACAAAACAACTGTTAACAAGATTATGCACTTCAACACTATGCGTGAAGACGGCACCAGTGTTGAAGTGGCACTGCAGTGGAATGACGGCTTTCAGGAGAGCATTCACTGTTACACCAATAATATTCCCCAGCGCGACGGCGGTACACACTTGGCGGGCTTTCGTTCGGCACTCACCCGCGGCCTGAATACCTATATTGAAAAAGAAGGTATTAACGGCAAGACGAAGGTAGGCACCACCGGCGATGACGCGCGCGAGGGCTTAACGGCAATTATTTCAGTAAAAGTGCCCGACCCCAAGTTTTCCTCACAGACTAAAGATAAGTTGGTTAGCTCCGAGGTGAAAACCGCGGTTGAGCAGGAGATGGGTGAAAAGTTCAGCGATTTTTTACTGGAGTATCCTCAAGACGCCAGGGCCGTTGTTAACAAGATGATAGATGCTGCTCGAGCGCGTGAAGCAGCCCGTAAAGCCCGTGAAATGACCAGACGTAAGGGTGCCCTTGATATAGCCGGATTGCCTGGCAAACTGGCGGATTGCCAGGAGAAAGATCCGGCACTCTCAGAACTATATTTGGTGGAGGGTGATTCTGCGGGTGGTTCAGCCAAACAGGGGCGCGATCGCAGAACTCAGGCGATACTGCCCCTTAAAGGTAAAATCCTCAATGTTGAGAAAGCGCGCTTTGACAAGATGCTATCCAGCGCCGAAGTTGGCACACTGATTACGGCGCTGGGTTGCGGTATTGGTACCGAGGAGTTTAACCCGGAGAAACTGCGTTACCACACCATCGTAATTATGACCGATGCGGACGTTGATGGGTCGCATATTCGCACGCTGTTGCTGACGTTTTTCTTTAGGCAGATGCGCGAGTTGGTTGAGGCCGGCCATATCTTTATTGCCCAGCCCCCGCTGTATAAGGTCAGCCGCGGCAAGAGTGAGCAGTATGTAAAAGATGATGATGCGCTGCTGGCTTACCTGACCTCCAAGGCTCTCGAGAATGCCCGTTTGCATGTTAATGCTACCGCACCAGGTATTCAGGGTACCGCTCTGGAAGCGCTGGTTAATCAGTTCCGTCATGTTATGGGCTTGATTGAACGCATGTCGCTGGTCTATCCAAAAGAAGTACTTGAAGCGCTGGTTTACAGCCCCCGCTTCTCAGATAAACTTCTTGAAAATAGCGGCGAAATTGCAGCTTGGTGTAGCGAACTTCAGTTAAATCTCGAAAATGTGATGGTTGGAACTCATCGTTATGAGGTGCATGTGGAAGAAGATAATGAGCGACATATCTTCCTGCCTAAAGTTGAAATTACTGCCCACGGTATCCCTAATTATCATCTTTTGGGTCGTGAGTTCTTTGCTTCCAATGAATACAATGCGATTGCCGGGCTTGGAGAAACCTTACAGGGTTTAATTGAAGAGGGCGCATATGTTCAGCGCGGTGAGCGTCAGCAGCCGGTGGAGAGTTTCTATCAGGCACTGGATTGGTTGATGGCGGAGTCGCGACGTGGCCTGAATACCCAGCGCTATAAGGGTCTTGGTGAGATGAATCCCGAGCAGCTCTGGGAAACCACTATGGATCCCGACTCTCGGCGTATGTTGCAGGTAACAATTGAAGATGCAATTGCCGCAGATCAGATGTTTACGACGCTAATGGGCGATCAGGTAGAGCCGCGAAGAGACTTTATCGAAACTAATGCGCTTTCAGTGGTAAATCTAGACGTTTAATCGATGCGCTAGTCTGGGTGTTCTGTGTTTTTATCAAGGCCCCAGATATCGACATCCGAAGACCGCCGGCCAGTATTCTGTCGGCGGTTTTCTTTATCTGGCTCATACCGAATTTCACTGCGACGATCACTGATTCTTCTGCGAACAGTTTTGCGCTTATCCGCTACTGAACTGCGTTTTTTTGCGACTTTTTTCTTTGCAACCATAGCCAATCCACACTCTTTTTATTTCTTTGAGTATAGTTTAGCGGGCTTTTGGAGATGTCAGTTGCTTCACAAAGATTACAGCGCGCTGGCAATCCACTGCTGGGCGAGATCGGTCAATTCGCGAGGATTGTGGTTGTCAGTTGCTATGGTAGGGCCAATAACAATGCTAATAGTACCGGGAGTTTTTAGCCAGTTTCCTGCAGGCCAGCACTGACCGGCATTGTGGCGTACTGGAAGAATAGGCACTTCCGCCGCTTTTGCCAGAGCGGCGCCGCTGGTCATAAATGTGCTGACCTCTGAGCCGCGCACCCGCGTACCTTCAGGGAAGATAATAACTTTTATCCCCTTGGAAAGACGCTGCTTTCCCTGCTTGAGTACCTGGCGAATGGCGCCTGCAGGCTTTGAGCGCTTAATCGCGATAGCGCGCATGGCATAGAGACCCCAGCCGAAAAAAGGAATCCACAGTAGCTCGCGCTTGAGAATAACACTGGCGGGAACGAACAGATGCTGTAGAAAGAAGGTTTCCCAAGTGCTCTGGTGGTTGCTGAGCACGACACAGGCTTGGTTTGGAATGTTTTCCAGGCCAATCACCTTAACTTTGACCCCGCATGTGATGCGCAGCCAGCTCATTATCAGCTTATTGCCAAAGGTAATACATTTCTGGCGATAGCGAAACGGGAAAAACCCAACCAGGCAAACCGACAGGCTCATCAGTAATACGAGTACCACTAACCCGCTGTAAAAGAGTAATGCTCTTAAGGCCTGATTGGCTGATCCCATTAGCGGTCTACGCTCATTTGCTGACGACAAGTTGAGAGATATCCGCAACGTTTAAAAACAGACTGCGCAAGCTGTTTAACAGTGCCAGTCGATTATCGCGAATAGCTGGATCATCGATCATCACCATAACATCGTCAAAGAACTGATCGACCGGGTCTCGCAGCGAAGCCAGCTCTTTGAGTACAGCTGCGTAGTCGCGCTGTTCTAAAAGAGGTGCAATGGTGCTATTAAGTGAAGAAATACGTTTCGCTAATTGTTGTTCAGCAACATCGCCTAACAGGCTGCTATCAATAGTTGATGGAACAGTATCCGCAGCCTGTTTAGCGAGAATATTAAACACACGCTTATTGGCTGCAGCCAGTGCGACAGCCTCAGGCAGGCGTGTAAACTGGTCAACGGCCTTGACCCTGGCATCGATATCCAAAGGGTTGCTGAGCTCGAGTGCGGCGACAGAAGCAAATACTTCTGAATCTATGCCTTCGTCCTTATACCAATATTTAAAGCGATCTAAGGCGTAAGTGAGGACTTGCATACATAGCTTGTCAGCATCTTCGGTGATATTTAACTGCTGGGCTGCTGCAGTGATAGCCAGCTTGAGATCGAGATCAATATTGCGCTCAATCATAATACGCAGAATACCCAGACTGGCGCGTCGCAGTGCAAAGGGATCTCTTGATCCTGAGGGCTGCTGGCCAATACTAAAGATACCCACTAATGTATCCAGACGATCTGCCAGGGCGAGTGCGGCACCAGTTTCAGTCGCGGGAATAACATCGCCGGCAAAACGCGGCAGATACTGCTCCATAAGCGCTTCAGCAACAGCCGCATCTTCGCCGTCGTTAAGTGCATAGTAGCGACCCATAATACCCTGGAGATCATCAAACTCACCGACCATCTCGCTGACCAGATCAGATTTACAGAGCTCGCCAGCACGGCCAGCCTGTTCTTGCGAGGCGCCAGTGTAGTTGGCAAGTATTTTTGCCAGTCCGCTAACCCGCTCTGTTTTATCGAAGATGCTGCCAAGTTTCGATTGAAAGATGACCGATTTAAGCGTTTCGCGACGCGCCTGCAGTGACGACTTGAGATCCGTTTGATAGAAAAACGCTGCATCAGCCAGTCGCGGACGGATAACCCGTTCATTGCCGCTGATAACTTGCTGCGGATCCAAGCTTTCAATATTTGCCACTGTAATGAACAGCGGCATAAGCTTGTTATCGCTGTCGACAACATGAAAATATTTTTGATGCTGAGCCATAGAGGAAACCAGCGCTTCGGCAGGAACGTCAAGAAAGTGTTCTTCAAACTGGCCCATAAGCGGGACTGGCCACTCGTTTAAGGCAGTTACCTCATCGAGGAGGTCTTCGTCGATGACCGCAGTGCCATTGGCACCCTGTGCCGCGGCAATAACACCCTGGCGAATAAGGTCGCGACGCGTTTCAAAATCGACAATCACATAGGCGTTGTACAGCGTCTCTTTATAGCTGGCAGGGGAGTCAATTAGGATTTCACCCTGACTGTGAAAGCGATGACCACGACTAGTATTACTGCTCTCAATGCCGAGTATGTTGGTGCTGATTGTCTTGCCATCAAATAGCACAACGGCCCACTGCACAGGTCTAACAAACTCTTGGCGGCTTTTACCCCAGCGCATCGGCTTGGGAATCGGGAGAGCGGCGAGAGATTGATTGATAATATCGCCGAGTAGAGTTTCAGTTGGACTACCCACAGTGGTTCTACGGGCGCAGAGTTTATCCTGCTGGCCATCGTTTTCGACTAAGCCTGATAGTGCGGCGAGCTCTACGCCATTCTTTTTTGCAAAAGCTTCTGCAGCCCTAGTTGGATTTCCATCGTTATCAAAGGCAACCTTGGCCGGCGGGCCCCAGCTCACCACATCCTGATCCGGTGTCTGGGTCTCAAGGTCTTTTACCAGCACTGCCAGACGGCGCGGCGCGCCATAGATCGTAACCGCGCTAAACTGCAGCTGTTCTGCGCTGAGGCGACTGGTAATTCCTTCAGCAAAGCTATCGCAGAGCTGACGCAGTACTTTTGGTGGGAGCTCTTCGGTGCCAATTTCAACTAGAAAATCTGCGCTCATTTTGATTCTCCAGCAGTTTTAGCGGATTGTTTTTTTGCTGCCTTCTCTTGCTTGGCCAAGGCGGCAAGCTTTTCTTTCTCGACACGCTGAATAACTTCTTCCGCAAGCTCTTTGTCTGCCATGGGAAAGCCCAACTCTAATCGAGAGTCAAAGTAGCCCTGGGCAACAGCGCGGGCTATGGTTCGCACCCGCAGGATATAGCGCTGACGTTCAGTCACTGAAATCGCGTGGCGGGCATCGAGTAAATTAAACGCATGAGAGGCTTTCATCACCATCTCATAGGCGGGCAGTGGCAGGCCGCTTTCAGTTAATTTCAGGCAATCTTTTTCACACTGGTCAAAGGTTGCAAACAGCGAATCCACATCGGCATGTTCAAAATTAAACGTCGACATCTCCACTTCATTTTGATGGAAGACATCGCCATAGGTAACATCGCCCTGGGGGCCGTGAGCCCAGACCAGATCGTAAATGCTATCTACACCTTGCAGGTACATGGCGATACGCTCAAGACCGTAGGCTATTTCGCCGGTTACCGGATAACACTCGAGACCGCCGGCCTGCTGAAAGTAGGTGAACTGGGTGATTTCCATACCGTTAAGCCAGACTTCCCAGCCAATACCCCAAGCCCCCAGCGTCGGGGATTCCCAGTTATCTTCTACAAAGCGAACATCATGCACGGCTGTATTTATGCCCAGGGAGCGAAGCGAGCCGAGGTAGAGCTCCTGAAAATCACTCGGAGAGGGTTTCATAACAACCTGAAACTGGTAGTAGTGCTGAAGTCGGTTGGGGTTTTCACCGTAGCGACCATCGGTAGGTCGGCGACAACCCTGCACATAGGCGCTATTCCAGTTTTCCGGGCCAATCGCTCGCAGAAAAGTAGCTGGATGGAAAGTGGCTGCGCCGACTTCCATATCCAGTGGCTGCAACACCACGCAACCCTGAGAAGCCCAGTATTGTTGAAGTCTTATTATTAGATCCTGAAATGTATCAGGGGGCGTGCCAACATCGCTCACGGTGAATTCCTAGGAGTATTAATTAACGAAATGTAGTTTATGTTAAGAATGCGCAATTATAAGGCGGCGGATTAATAAAGAAAGAGAAAAAAATAGGCAATCAGCAGGCACAACGACTGACTAAAACCATCATTTCAAAATCATATATGGATATAATGCCGGTCAAAGATTAATCTAACAAAATAAACAGCAGGATAACCCCCCCTAAATAACAGAGGACAGTATCAAATGGTTCATGTAAGGCATGGTGAGAAAGTTCGCAAAGCAGTATTTCCTGTGGCAGGTATGGGGACAAGGTTTTTACCTGCAACCAAGGCAAACCCCAAAGAAATGCTGCCAGTTGTCGATAAGCCATTAATTCAGTATGCGGTAGAAGAGGCGGTTGAGGCAGGCATTACGGAGATGATTTTTATCACCGGCCGCAACAAGCGCAGTATTGCCGATCATTTTGATAAAGCCTACGAACTTGAGCACCAACTGGAGATGAACAATAAAAAGGCGCTGCTCGATATAGCACAAAATATTGTCCCCAAAGGAGTGAGCTGTACTTATATCCGTCAAAACGAAGCGCTGGGTCTGGGGCATGCGGTACTGACGGCGGCGCACCTGATTGGTGACGAGCCCTTTGCTGTAATCCTTGCAGATGATCTGATCCATGGTGATAAAGGCGCGGTTCGCCAGATGGTTGATCTCTTTGAATACTACAAAAGCTCTGTTATTGCGATACAAAAAGTGCCTGGTCCAGATATTTCCGCCTATGGTGTTATCAGTGGCAAGCCTCAGTCCGACCGTGTTTATTTGTTGGACGAGATTGTTGAGAAGCCTGCGTTTGAAGATGCACCATCAGATATGGGCGTTACTGGCCGCTATATTTTCACGCCACAGATCTTTCATCACCTCGAACAGTTGAAGCCGGGCGCTGGAGGCGAGTATCAGCTCACCGATGCAATCCAGACATTACTGACGGAAGAGCAAGTGCTTGCCTATGAGTATGAGGGCACGCGTTATGACTGCGGTAGCAAGATGGGATTGCTCAAGGCAAATATTGAGTTGGGCCTTTTGCATCACCAAATCGGTGACGATCTGCATAATTACCTTAGCAATGAGCTGCCCGAAAAGCTTAAAAAAACAACGTAAAAAGCGTGCTCTAATAGCAAGAAAAAACCGACAATCCAGCCTTTCTAAAAAGGTGATCGACAACGTTGAAAAATAAAGTTCTCCTGTTCGTGTTGAAGTTTTTTGGCTGGCTCCCGCTGCCTGTGGGGCGCCTGCTCGGGCGCTTCATCGGCCGACTGATCTATCGTCTCGAGCTGGGCCCGGTGTTGGTCTCGCGTATTAACTTGCGCCTCTGTTATCCAGGGTTGTCGCCTCAGCAGATAGAGGCCCTGTGCCATAAACGTATGTTGGAATTCGGCCAGGCGTTTGTGGAAACCCCCAGGGTATGGTCGAAATCCAGCGACTGGCTTGAGAGCAAAATAGTTGCTGTGGAAGGGCTCGAGCTTTTTCAGGCGGCCATGGCCGATACGCGCGGCACCATCCTTATTGTTCCCCATCAGGGTAATTGGGAAGTTGTCGGATTGTGGGCCTCACACCGATGCAAAATGACCTCTCTGTATGAGCCTCCTAAAATTCCCGAAGTGGGCGCTTGGATAAAATTCTCTCGAGAGCAGTCTGGTGCAACACTGGTACCCACCGATGGTCGCGGTGTCGCCGCGCTAATTAAAGCGTTGAAAAGAGGTGAAACCACAGGAATCCTTCCCGATCAGCAGCCCCGGGAAAGCGGCGGTATCTTCGCTCCCTTTATGGGTGTGCAGGCGCGCACTATGACGTTGCTGACGAATTTAATTGCTCGCTCAGGCTGTCAGGCACTCTTTTGTGCTGCCATTCGCGAACCCGGTGGGTGGCGGTTACACTTTTTACCTGCCGATGAAGAGTTGTATAGTGAGGACAAGTTAGTTGCAGTCGGCTCGCTCAATAAGAATGTTGAGAAAATAGTTGCGCTGGCACCGGAACAGTACCAATGGGAATACAAGCGATTTCGCGCCCAACCGGATGGCACAGATTTTTATGCCAATGGATTATAGGAATTTAATCTTATGGCTAAAGGGCATTTTTCAGATCAGCTAATCTGGCGGCAACCGCTGCTGGGAGAAGTCAGTAAAGTGCCGGCAGGGTTGCGCGACTGGTTACTGAATAGTGGTTCATTAACTCGGCGCTTGCAACAGGCCAGCGATGGGCAGCTAAGTGTTGAGGTCCTCAACCAGTCTGTTCAATTGCCGAGATTTTCAGAGCGTCGCGTCCTGGCGCTCGCGCCTAGGCAACTGGCGCTGATTCGTGAAGTGCTGTTGTTTGGCCGAGGCAAACCCTGGGTCTATGCGCGCAGCGTTATACCGCTAAAAACCTTGACCGGCCGCTTGCGCAAGTTGCGTCACCTCGATAGCCGACCGCTGGGCGCGTTGTTATTTAGCGACCCAACCATGAGCCGTGAACCGCTGGAGTGGACATGTATCCCTGCAAATAACAGCGCAACCCTGAATCCAAAACTTCCACCTTACAACCAGCCAATTTGGGGTCGTCGTTCAGTGTTTAAATTATCAGCCAAACCGCTTTTGGTCTGTGAAATGTTCTTGCCAGGTTTTAAGCCCGATGAGCACTCAATAAAATGAGCAATCTTCTAACCGCCAATCCCTGGATGCGCCTGATGCGCCTCGACCGACCCATAGGCACTTATCTGCTGTTGTGGCCAACCCTCTGGGCGCTGTGGTTTGCCAGCGAAGGTCATCCACAGTTGAGCAACCTGTTGATCTTTACCCTGGGTGTTGTCGTCATGCGAGCCGCGGGCTGTGTGATCAATGATTATGCTGACCGCCATGTAGACGGAGATGTTGAGCGCACTAAAAATAGACCGATTCCCGCAGGCGAGATTAGTGCTATTGCGGCGCTGAAGTTATTCTTCGGCCTAATGATAATCGCGTTAATATTGGTGCTGCTAACCAACCAGCTGACCATTAGTCTGGCATTCGGTGGTGCAGCAGTAGCTGCGCTGTACCCATTTTTAAAGCGCTTTACTCATCTCCCCCAGCTGGGTTTGGGTATTGCCTGGGCCTGGTCGACACCGATGGCATTTGCCG
>ERZ1046568.1098-NODE-1098-length-19951-cov-10.223160_pt1 | contig 19951 bp, 19 predicted proteins | sample MGYA00383092_ERZ1046568 | MGnify/ENA primary metagenome ERZ1046568 (study PRJEB29581, sample SAMEA5548362) | metagenome | biome: marine; feature: coastal; material: water | depth 1 m | study: Short-term variability in the microbial, nano- and picoplankton... | reverse complement strand
TGAAAGAGCTGCAAAAGGTTGTCAAAAACCCAACTAGCAAAAACTTTAGTGCGGGCCGCGATCCGGTCTTGAACACTGCCAGCTCATCCACCGAGCCTGCCTCACTGCCCTGGAAGCTACCGAGTTGAGACTGAAGCGGATGCGCTGGTCAGGTCCGGATCTTTGTCGGTCAGCACTGCTTTGAAATGATGGCAGGCCACCGCGCGAAGTTCGGATACCGTTTGTGTTTCGGGCTGGGTTGTGGCGCAGATGTCCGTCGCACGTGGGCAGCGCGGATGATAGTAGCACCCCGGTGGCGGGGAGAGGGGAGAGGGCACTTCACCCTCGATGGTGTCAAAATGAACAAGCTCATCCGCATCAAGCACCAGTTTTGGTACGCTCCCAAACAATGCTGCTGTATAGGGGTGTGCAGAAGCTGCAAAGACCTGATCAACGGGGCCAAGCTCGACAATACGGCCCAGATACATCACCGCCACGCGGTCGCTAACATGCTGTATCACACTCAGGTCATGGCTGATAAAGACGCAGGTCAGTTCAAGATCACGTGTGAGTTCCAGAAACAGGTTGATGATTTGCGCCTGAATGGACACATCCAGAGAGGCAACTGGCTCGTCACAAATCAATACATCCGGCTGCATCGCAAGCGCGCGTGCAATCGCGACACGCTGGCGTTGGCCACCTGAAAACTGATGCGGATAACGATCGACCCAAACAGGGTCAAGACCCACACGTTCAAACCAATTTGCAACGTATCCCTGCGCATCGGATTTGGTGGTCAAACCATGGGCAATTGGACCCTCCGATACCGTATCACCAACTTTCATGCGTGGATCGAGGCTGGCAAAAGGGTCTTGAAACACGGTTTGTACGCGGGTCGTTACCTTGCGGCCGTCCACCATGACCGGAGCGCCGTCCAGCAATATCGAACCAGAAGTCGGCGGCAATATGCCCGCGATCAGGCGGCCCAAGGTTGACTTGCCACAGCCGCTTTCCCCGACCAATCCAAGAGTTTCACCTCTGCGCACCGTCAGGCTGACCTCTGACACCGCCCGAACAGCACGGGACTCGACATTGCCCCCCAGTTTGGCGGCAATCTTTTCCCCGATGCCCAGGTTCGGGCCAAAAAGGCGGCTGACATTTTCGATGTTGAGAAAGACGCTCATGCAGTGGCCTCTTTGAATGCCGATACGGGGTGAAAGCAACGCCAGCCTCTGTTGTCTTCCATTGTCATTTCAGGGGCCGTAACGCAGGCTTTTGTTGCCCGGTCACATCTTGGGGCAAAGGGACATCCCGGTGGCAATGACAAGAGCGAGGGCGTTGTACCGGGGATTTGGCTTAGCGGCATGCCCGGTTGGGCCATTGCAGGTAACGACGAAATCAGCCCAGCGGTATACGGATGACGCGGATCGCGCAGCAAGGTTGCCGTTGGCCCCTGCTCCACGATGCGGCCTGCGTACATCACCGCCAGCTTGCTGGCGAGGCTTGAGACCACAGCAAGATCATGACTGATCCAGACCATCGCCGTGCCCATCTCAGCGGCGAGTTCACGCATTTGAAACAGGATTTGCGCCTGAATGGAGACATCAAGCGCGGTTGTGGGCTCATCCGCAACGATGACAGCGGGGCGGTGCAACAAGGCAATCGCAATCGCCACGCGTTGGCGCATGCCACCTGAAAATTCATGTGGATACCCGCGCAGACGTGCAGCAGCAGACGGGATACCGACCTGCGTCAAGAATTCAGCCGCGCGTGCATCAGCCGCCCGCTTGCTAAGCCGCTCATGCGCATCAATGGCCATGCGCATTTGCTGCCCAATGGTCAGCATCGGGTTCAGCGTAGCAATAGGGTCCTGAAAGATCATCGAAATTTCATGGCCGCGCCGTGCGCGTAATTTGGGGTCAGACAGGGTTATCAGTTCGGTACCGTTCAATTTGACGGAGCCTTTGACAATCCGCCCCGGCGCATCGACCAAGCCTAGCAGGGAAAACCCAGTCACAGTTTTTCCCGACCCGCTTTCACCGACGAGCCCCATGATTTCACCCTTGGCAAGGTCAAAGGACACGCCATCGACCGCCTTGACAACACCCGCCCGAGTAAAAAAATGCGTGGTCAGATCTGAGACGCTTAGAATGGGTTCCCTCATTTGCGTAGCCTCGGATTGAACTGGTCGCGGACTTGGTCCCCAACAAGGTTGATCGCTACAATTAGGATGATCAGCGCAACGCCCGGATAAACAGATATCCAGTAGCGTCCGCTCATCATATAAGGAAACCCGTTGGAGATCAGCATGCCGAGCGAAGGTTCGGTCACAGGCAGGCCCAATCCCAGGAAGCTCAAGGTGGCTTCGAGTGAAATGGAATTGGCGATCTGCACCGTTGCCACGACAATCAACGGCGGCATACAATTGGGCAGCAGATGGCGCATTACCACCAACCGCGCACTGAGCGGGGTGGCAAGCGCCGCCTCAACGTAATCCTTGCTAAGTTCGGCTTTGGCCGCGCCATAGGCGGTGCGCGCAAAATAGGCGTATTGCGCCACCACCAGCGCGCCGATCAACTGCGCCTTGCCCTGCCCTAGCAGCGCTACGATCACTAAGGCTAACAGGATCGCCGGGAAGGACAGCTGCAAATCCACAAGTCGCATGATCAACGCCTCGATACGGCCTCCAACATAGGCTGCCAAAATACCCAGTGTTGTTCCGATGGTCAGCGATACAAACCCCGCCGCCAAGCCGATCTGGATCGAAATGCGCAGGCCATATAAGATTGCCGACGACAAATCCCGGCCCTGAGGATCAGTGCCTAGAATGTGCGTATACCCGCCCGACCCGACAAACCCTGGTGGTCTGCGGCTATCCATCAGAGAAAGGTTCGCAAGATCATAGGGATTTTGGGGTGAAACCACTGATGCAAAAATCGCCAGCAGGATCATCAGGGCAACTACGACAAAAGCCACAACGGCAACTTTATTCTCGCGGAACTCTGCCCAAAAACGGCGCAGCGGGGTGTTGTCGGTGCTCATGCTGTGGCCCCCTGACGCAGACGCGGATCAATCATGGCGAACACCAGATCAATGACAAAATTGATGGTCACAAACAGGAAGGCGACCAGAATGAGATAGGCCACCATCACCGGCCGGTCGAGGACACCAATGCTGTCGATAATCAGCTTGCCGACACCGGGCCATGAGAAAATCGTTTCTGTCACAACGGCAAAGGCCAGCGTTGATCCCAGTTCAAGCCCAAAGACCGTGATAATCGGAATGGAGATGAGTTTCAGCAAATGACGGCGCAGGATTGTGCCTTCGGACAGACCCGCCGCACGGGCGAATTTGATAGTGTCAGTCAACATGATTTCGCGCGTGCCCGCGCGGGCCAGCCGAATCATCATCGCCAGTTTGAACAGGGCAAGGTTCACAGCGGGCAACACGATATGGGACAGCCCGTTCAGCGTTGGGAACGACCATGCCACCCCCCAAATCTCAACAGTTTCACCGCGCCCGCCTGCGGGCAGCCAACCAAGGTTGACCGCGAAGAACAGGATGAGGATCAATCCGACCCAGAATGACGGCACGGAAAAGCCCAGAACAGAGATCGCCATGATCGTCTTGGAGACCCAACTGTCCGGGCGATAGCCTGCGTAAATCCCAAGGCTGACACCCAAGACGGTAGCTGAAATGACCGATATCAACACCAATTCCAGCGTTGCTGGTAGACGCCCGCCGATCAGTTCCAGCACAGGGATATTATAGACAAACGAGCGCCCCAGATCACCCTGAAGCAGATTGCTCATAAAGATAAAGTACTGCTCGTAAAGCGGTCGGTCGAGGCCAAGCCGGCGGATCGCTTCCTCGCGGATGTCCTGGGTAGCTTCTGGCGGGATGACAATGTCGATCGGGTTGCCAATGGCATAGACCCCGCAAAAGACAATCACCGACATCATGGCCATAACCGCGACAGCCTGCAAAAAGCGTTGAATGATGAAGCCGAGCATCAGCGCCCCCCAAGGCAAAGAAAAGGCCGGGCAGCGCCACTGCGGCCCGACCTTTGTGTCATGTTACGCCGTTCAGGATGCCGGTGAAATAAAGAACGCCAGCGTATCTTCGTCGAAACGCGGGGCAAACTGCAACATACCTGCTTTAGCACCCCAGACCGTCTGAAGCTGCACAAGGGAGATGTAGGCCTTGTCCGCCATCACCTTTTCCATTGCCTGCTCATAGGTGGCGCGCCGCTCATCCGAATTCATCATCCTCGCACCCGTTTGCAGCAGCATATCCACATCGTCGTTCTTGTATTCGATGCGGTTATAAGCGCCAAGTTTGACTTCCGGGTTGTTGGAATGCGCAAGACCACCCAAGGTATAGGATGCCTCGCCGGTCAACGTGCCCCAACCGTTCATGAACATGGAGTATTCCAGCCGCGCTTGCGCCGGGAAATACACCGTTTTGGAGATCGCGTTAACGTTGGTTTTGATGCCCACCTGGGTCAGCATCTGGCCGAGACCCTGACAGATCGCGCCATCACCCGGAAGACGGTCAGCGGTGCAATAGAGGTCAACCTCAAACCCGTCGGGATAGCCCGCATCAGCAAGCAGCGCCCTGGCTTTTCCCGGATCGTGCGCAGGCATCGGGATAGCTTCGCTGGACCCAAAGAAACCCGGAGGCATCATTTGATTGGCTGGTTTCCCCAACCCTTCCAGCACGATATCAACCATTGTCTGACGGTCAATGGCGTGATCAATGGCCTGACGAACCTTCAGATCCCGAAACGGGTTTTCAGCGAGGTCAGAGCCGTCAATCGCGCGCACCAGCGGCGTATCCTCACGCTGATCCAGTTGCAGATTCATGACATAGACACTATCGCCTTTTACCGCATCCACACTGGCATCACGTTCCAGCGCCAGATAATCCACGGAGGAGACATAGTTGATCACATCCACCTGACCGGCCTTGAGAGCCGCCAAACGAGAGCTGTCGTTTGGGATTTCCTTGCGGATAACGGTTTCCCATGCACCCTTGCCGCGCCAATAGTCGTCGTTGCGCTCCAGAACCAGATCGCCTTTCGGCTCCCAGCTTACATATTTGTAGGGGCCTGTGCCAATCGTGGCAGCACCGGAGTTGAAGCCCGCAGCGGCAGTTTCCGGCGTTGAGTAGTCCGCCGCAGCCTCGGACGAGACGATGAACAGGCGGATAAAGTCATTCGGCAAGGTCGCCGCCTGACCATCCGTGTGGATGTGCAGCGTATGCGGATCAATGATATCGACGCCCGCCACACGGCGCACATAGATTGCTGTTGTGGTTGGGCCCGTCACAACCGGGATGCGTTCGATCGAGAATTTGACGTCTTCTGCATCAAAATCGGAGCCATCGTGGAACTTTACTCCCTTGCGCAGCTTGAATTCCCAGGTGTCATCATCCACCGGTGCCCAGCTTTCGGCCAGACCGGGTTCAATCTGTAAATCGGTGCCAGACCAGACCAGCGTGTCGAAAATATGCTTGGCCGCTTCGGCATGTGGACCCAGCGCCGAGAAATGAGGATCCATAGATTCAGGCCCGCCGCGCACCCCCATTGTCAACTTCTGTGCCGATGCGGCACCCGCCGCAGTCAGACCCAACGTGACCGTAAGAGGAATTAGAAACTTCCGGTACTTCATGATTTTTCCTTTCCTATGATGAACTAGGCAGCAATCGTCATCCGTTCATGCAATCTTATAATGTGTCCCATTCAATCTTATACTGTGTCCCATTTGGAACTTGCACAAGCACAATGTGACGATATACATTACCAGTCAAGTGCAATATACAATACCAGTCAAGTTCAATTTGGAACCCATTCACGTTCATCAAAGGATCAATTAGATATGTCAGGGACGCAAACCGCCTTTGAACAAGAATTTAACAACTCTCAGACAGACCGAAGCTCGAACATGCTGGAGACCAAATTGTGGGACAACCCCTGTCCGTTTACATTTCGGATCAACTATCTTGCACTGCTCTACAACACGCCGCTTTATTCTTGGGTCCAGGACGCCTATGGCCTGAAGCGGCCTGAATACGTCGTGCTTTATTCTCTTGCCCTTGCAGACGGGGGTAGTGCCCGCGATATTTCACGCACATCCGGTTTCCCTAAAAACACGCTGAGCCGTGCCATCAAATGGCTGGAGCTTATGGGCCTGATCAACGCCCGAGTCACAGCGCCGGGGGGAGGTCGCAAACAGGCGCTGCACCTTTCGGAAAAAGGTTGGGCGCTGTTCAACGAAACCCGGCCCACCTTCGAGGCGATGGAAAAACAGATGCTGAAAGTGTTGTCAGATGGCGAACGGCAGATGCTGTTTGAACTGATGTCCAAGGTTGTAATGGGGGCCTCGGAATGGGAAAACAAAATACCGACCGAAGCGACGAGCAAGACAGAAGGGAATGCGCAATGAAAGTATCCGAGATGAACTGGCGGGATGTCGAGGCAGCCGCCGCACGCGATCCGCGTTGTATCCTGCCCATTGGGTCTACTGAGCAACATGCGCAATTGTCGCTCTGTGTCGATTTGATCCTGGCCGAAAAGGTCGCTGTGGATGCCGCCGCGCCGCTCAACATCCCGGTTTTTCCGGTGGTGCCTTATGGTTTGGCCCCCTATTTCACCGCCTATCCCGGCACCGTCAGCCTGCGAGTTGAAACGCTGATGGCGGTCGTACGCGATGTCGTTGCCTCGTTGCACCGGTCGGGATTTCGACAAATTCTGATCGTCAATGGACACGGTGGCAACAATCCCGTCGGGGCCTTGGCACAAGAGCTCATGGCAGAACTTGGTGATACCTCGATCAAGTTTCACAATTGGTGGAATGCGCCCGAAACATGGGCCAAGATCCAATCCATCGACAGCTCTGGCTCACACGCCAATTGGATGGAGAATTTTCCATGGACCCGGCTTGCCCACGCGACAGCACCCGAAGGCGAAAAACCCATTGTTGACATGGCATTGATGAAAGCCTGCCCGCCTGGACAGGCGCGCGGCATTCTGGAGGATGGTTCTTTTGGTGGCGCGTGGCAGCGCGATGACACGGACATGCAGGCGATCTGGGACGTGGGCGTGGCCGAAACACGCAGCGCCCTTGAGGGGCCATGGGCGGAAATGAACAATGAATGAGCCGGTACTAATCTGGGGTGCCGGTGCCATCGGCGGTATTCTGGGCGCCTATTGGGCGCGCGCGGGCATTCCGGTGCTGATGGTCGATATTGTGTCCGACCACGTCACCGCCTGCGCCACCACAGGTTTGTCCATCGAAGGGCCGGTCGAGGAGTTTACCCAGGTTGTGCCCTGTGTGACACCGGAAGAATTGACCGGGACGTACAGCCGCATTGTCCTGGCGGTAAAGGCGCAAGCCACGTCAGCGGCCTTGGCCCAGTTGATGCCGCATCTGGCCACGAATAGTTTCGTGCTGTCTGCGCAGAACGGCCTGAATGAACGGGTCATAGCTCAATATATCGGGGCCGAACGGACCATGGGTGCCTTTGTGAATTACGGGGCCGACTGGATTGGTCCGGGGCGTATCCTGTTTGGAAACCGGGGAGCAGTTGTGGTCGGTGAGATCGACGGCACCATACAGGCCCGTACCCGCGAGATGTTTAACCTGTTGCAAGTGTTCGAACCCAACGCCGTTCTGAGCGATGACATCTGGGCCTATCTCTGGGGCAAGCTGGGCTATGGCGCGATGTTGTTCGCCACCGCCCTGACGCCCGACAGTATGACCGAGAACTTTGCCGATCCGGAACGTGGTCCCGCCCTCATCGGGCTGGCGCGCGAAGTGATGCAGACAGCCGTGGCCGAAGGCGTTAACCCCAAACCCTTCAACGGGTTTGAACCCAGCGCATTCATGCCCGGTGCAAGTGACGACGCTGCCTCGCAAAGCATCGCTGATCTGGCCAAGTTCAATTCAAAGACGGCCAAGACGCATACGGGGATCTACCGCGACCTTGCTGTGCGCAAACGCAAGACCGAAGTTGATCCGCAAATCGGCGCGGTTGCCGAGATTGCCACCGGTCATGGCATCAATGCGCTCCTGCTGCACCGATTGGTCGAATTGATCCACGACATCGAAGAGGGCCGCCGCGAAATGTCACGCGACACCTTTCACGAATTGACTAAGGTGATGGCATGACCCAGCGTACGGCTTTGGTCACGGGTGTGGTCGGTGGCATCGGGACGGCGATCGCCACCCGATTGGCTGCGGATGGCGCAACTGTCGTTGTCAGCGATGTGCCGGGGGATGCCCTGAACGCGGCAGCAGACACGCTTGGCCTGCCCGCGCTGCCCGCCGATCTGGGTGATCCATCCGCCGTGCAAGACATGGCCCAGCAATTGCTCCGCGACCACGCAGCCCCGGATATTCTGATCAATGCGGCGGGTGGGGTGCGCGGTCAGGTCGGCACCCCGCTTGAGGACGTGAAGCCGGACGCATGGCACAGCATCTTTGCCGTCAATGTCGATGCGACGCTCTATCTTTCGCAGGCCTTGGTCGGGCACATGAAAACAAGTGGCTGGGGCCGAATTGTGACCATCAGTTCCGGTGCCGGATTGCGGCCCAGCCTGACGGGTATTCACGCCTATACGGCGGCTAAACATGCGTTAGTGGGGCTGACCAAACAACTGAGCCTTGAGCTTGCCCAGCACGGGATCACCGTCAATTCCATTGCGCCGGGATTTATCCTGTCCAACCCTGCCACCCGGCGTCAATGGAACGCCTTTGGCCCCGAAGGGCAGGCACAACTGATGAACCGCATCCATACACGCAGGCTTGGTGCACCCGAAGATATCGCCGCCGCCGCCGCCTTTTTCACGTCAGGGGAAGCGGGGTGGATCACCGGACAAATCCTGAGCGTGGATGGCGGCATAACCTGAGAAGAGACCCCATGAGTGATCCTGTCCTTGACCATGCGCTTGCACGCAAACCCGCGTTGATTGCAGCGCTGAAAACACTGGTATCTTTCCCGTCCGTTGGTGCCGATCCGGCCATGGCACAAGGCATGGAAGACGCCCGACAATTCATCGAAACACGTCTTGATGCGATGGGTTTTGAGAACCGCCAGCGCCTGACACCGCAGAATGGCAGCGGACAACCAGCCATCTATGGCGAGCGGATGGATGCCCCCGGCAAGCCGACGATGCTTGTCTATGCCCATTATGATGTACAGCCTTCGGATCCGCTGTCGAAATGGGAGACGCCCCCCTTCGACGCGGTGGAAAGGGATGGCAAATTGTTCGGCCGCGGCATATCAGATGACAAAGGGCCGATGATGATCGCGCTCGATACGCTGGCGGCTTTTGTCGCCGTCGAGGGACGTTTGCCGATCAACGTCAAGCTGTTGATTGAAGGCGAAGAGGAAACCGGTTCCCCGTCGCTACCGGGCATTTTGGAACGTCATCGAGACCTGCTTTCCGCTGATGCGGTGCTGTCGGCGGATGGAGCCCGCTGGCGGCCCGATCTCGTGGCATTGAACGTCGCATCACGCGGGAATTCTGGCTTTGAAATACGGGTTCAGACCGCCGCGCAGGATCTTCATTCAGGACGGTTTGGCGGTATCGTTGCCAACCCCCTGCATGTTCTTTCAACCCTAATTGCCGGATTGCACGATGATCAGGGTCAGATCGCCGCGCCAGGCTTTTATGACGGCGTCAATGCCCCGACGCATACGGAGCAACAAGAAATCGCGGCAATTCCATATGACGAAACGGCCGCCTTTGACGCGATCGGCGCACAACCCCATGGCGAGGCGGGATATTCCACACTGGAACGGCTCTGGATGCGGCCCACGCTGGATGTCAACGGCATGTGGGGCGGCTACACCGGTGCCGGATCAAAAACCGTGATCCCGAACGAGGCCTTTGCCAAACTTACCATGCGGCTGGTGCCGGGGCAGGATCCGCAACACGCAAAACAGGCGGTGATGGATCACCTCAAGGCCCGACTGCCCGCCTATGCAACAATGGAAATCGGTGGCGACCGGGGGCAGGCCGGTGCCTATGCCGTGCCGCCAGATCATCCGTTGTTGGAGGCTGCTGTGGCGGCGCTGGAACACACTACCGGGCAGACGCTGCTAAAGGTGCGAATCGGGGCGTCACTGCCCCTGACCGAGATCGTCAATCGGGTGCTGGGGCTTGACACGGTGATGTTTTCCTTTGCCGTGTCGGACGAGAACTTTCATGCGCCGAACGAATTTTTTCGCCTGTCGTCAATCTCGGATGGTCTTGCCGCCTGGGTGCAGATCCTGCGCCAAATCGGCAATCGTGTGCCGGCCGACTTTGCCCGCTATCGGCGGACGTGAGCACGCCGTCAGCCATCAACAACAGATACGGTGCGGCACTTTTGGTGGCCGCTGCCGGGTTGTTCACGCTGGACGTGACGGTGCTGCGGTTTCTCTCTCCCGGCGTGCCATTTGCGCAGATCATTTTCTTTCGCTCTGCCTGCCAACTTGTCATCGTCGCCCTGTGGATCGGTGCCACCCGGCCCGCCTTGTTCGGCTCGACCCGCTGGTCCAGATTGGTATTGCGCGGCCTGACCAGCCTACTCTGCTGGTGGCTCTATTACGCAAGCTTTCAGCATCTTGAACTTGCGCTTGCCTCAACCCTCACGTTCACGACCTCGCTTTTTGTGATCGCAATGGCCCCGTTTGTGCTGGGGGAAAGGATCGGTGTCTGGCGTTGGCTGACAACGGGCGCAGGGTTCATCGGGGTCATTCTGGCCAGCGAAATCACGGGCATGAACATCGAACCGGGTGTGCTGTTTGGTCTTGGCTCCGCGTTTGCCGCCGCACTATTGATCTTTCAAAATCGGGTGCTAGCGCGCACGGAACATACCGCGACAATTATGTTCTGGATCGGGCTGGTGGCCACCGTCGGCACAATGCCTATGGCGATAGCAAGCTGGACGGGGCTGGCGGCGGTTGACGCGCTGCTGCTTGTTACGGCAAGCACACTTGCAACAGTCGGAATGTTGCTCACTGTTGAAGCCTATCGGTTTGGCGAAGTTTCAGCCCTGGCAACCTTCCCCTATCTGCGCATCCTCTTTGCCATCGGAATCGGATATTTTGTGTTTGCCGAGATAGCCACGCCGCGTGAATTGATCGGCGCGGTGATTATCGTGATTTGTGGTTTGCTGGCGAATGAAAAACGCCGCCCTGCGGTGCCTTGAAGGGTGCTGTAAGACGAATGAGAACTCGCATCGAATTGCTGGTGCAGCCTGAATCTATGCGCTCAATAGTTGGCGCCACACAGTAAGAGCCGCGGTACGGTTCAGCTTGAAATTGAGGCGTGAGTAGAAGAGGCGTTCCTAAACAAAATTATCTCCGAATGAATTTACACGGCTAATACTAAAGGCCCGTGGTCCGAGGCGCGGGGCCCTAAAATGGGGGTACCCGTTCCTAGGTCATGCAGCTCAACTTTAGCGATCAGGCACAGTAACCCGTTGCCGTTGGTCCCCGGACCGCGGCCCGAGCAAAACTAACGAACACCGATTGGGCTCATGCAACTCTGATATTGAGTCAAAGGTGCGTGGTCTACTGTCCGCTAAGCCCTGGCTCTTGGTCCCCGGTCCACGGACCACGGCAAGATGGTTCAGGAACCTCGGGCCAGGTTTCATCTACCTGAATGGGGAGTGTTTTGTCATACGGCAAGGCTACGAAACCGCCCTGCACGGCTCAAGCTCGTTTTGTCTGACAGTACCGAGCGAACCTATCCTAGTTTCTGCGATGGCGCTCAATCTCACTGGCAATTAGAGATTTGTAGAGCTCCCTGATCTGCATCATCACCGGGCGGCTACCATGGCCGATCTGCTTGCCATCGATCTCGGCCACCGGGGTTTGCGCACCAAATGTACCAGTCAAAAACGCTTCGTCTGCGCCGTAGGCCTCGTAGAGTGAATAGTTCTTTTCAAAGATCGGAATGCCGTTGGAGCGACACAAATCAATGACCTTTTGCCGAGTCACACCGTTCATGCAATAATCGCCGGTCGAAGTCCAAACCTCGCCACGCCGGACAATGAAGAAGTTGCAAGCGTTGGTGGTATTTACGAAGCCATGTGGGTCAAGCATCAAGGCCTCATCAGCACCAGCCTGTTCGGCCTGGAGGCAGGCGATCACACAATTCAGCTTGGAATGACTGTTAAACTTTGGGTCCTGGCTGGTCGGAAGTCCGCGCACCTGCGGCACCGAAGCCAGGCGGATGCCCTGGCCTTGAACTATCTCGGAGGGCCTCGAATGTTCGACAATCGCGACTACCGTGGGACCGAAACGGCTGAGTTTTGGGTGCTGGAACGGTTTAGCTTTACGTCCCCGGGTGATCATCAGGCGGCAATGCGCATCAGTAGTTATGCCATTGGCCTGCGCTGTCTTGTCGAGCAGAGCCTTGACATCGTGTGGAGTAAGGCCGGCTTCGAGCGAAACCGCTTTGAGGGAATTGAAAAGCCTGTCCATATGCTCGTCAAAAAACGCCCAGACTCCTTTATACAGGCGCATTCCTTCCCACATACCGTCGCCCAGCATGAAGCCCGAGTCATAGACCGACACCTTTGCGTCGTCCTTACGAACTAGTTCGCCATTCACCCAGATCAGAATATCATCGTTGCGCGAATCTTCTTGAGCGTCATGGGTGGATTTAACTTCGATATTCACCGGTCTTCCTCCACGCTAGCATAAACGGAGTCCAGGCCTTTTTGCATATGTTCGCCAATGTGGTTCAAGATGGCCGAGCGATCGTCGCCTTGCATGAGGTCCACGTATTTCTGGTTGGCGTCCATAAAAACGCCCGTGACACCGTGCTGTCGATTGTGGATAGACATGTAGATCTGCACCAAAGGCACTAGCTTTTGCCAATGAGATTTCAGAAGGCTGTGACCGCTGAGTTCGTAGATCCAGGAATGAAGAGCAATCTCGCCATCTACGGCGGCGCTGACATCTTTTGCGGTTCTGGCCTGCTCAAGTCGGATTAGTCGGCGCTTAAGAACGTCAAGGGCTGCGTCAGTGCGCTTCTCCCAGGATTCCTCAATCGCGAACCGTTCCAATGTGGTGCGCATTGAGTAGAGTTCTGACAATTCGCGGCGCGAGACCGAGCGCACGCGCAGGCCCCTGTAGGCTTCTTTGATCAGCAATCCTTCCTCGGTGAGTTGCAGGATGGCTTCGCGCAAGGGTCCCCGGCTGATGTTCAAACGGCCAGCCAGATTGGTTTCGGTCAACTTCTCACACGGCGCCAGATCACCCGCCATGATTTTGTCGCGCAGCATGTCGCGGACTTGCCCACTGATCGGTAAGGGGCGAATTTCGGTCAAAGTCATTTGGCTTTCCTATATGACGTGGGGCGGTGTGATCCGCCCCACTGTTTGATTAACGCATGAATATCTGTTCCCGCTGGATTGGTGGGCTATCAGCCGGATCTACACCAAAGTCTACAAGGAAATCATCGTACCAACCCTGAATACGCCCCGTCTCGTACCAGTAGTGGCTGACAGTATCGAGCCAGTCACGGAAGGTTTTGTCATCCTCGCGCCGTATCCCGATATTTACCGGTGCGGTAAAGGCTGGCGTCGGTACCGAGATAACACCCGCGCCCAGTTTTTGTCGCGCCGATAGAAGCGGCGGCAACATCAGCGAGACCGCATCAACCCGGCCCGATTGGAACGCAGCAATCGAGGCGGCGTTGTCAGGAAAACGCTGAATGTCGGCGTCCGGAACCATGCGGGTCAGGAACTGGTCCATCGAAGTGGCCTGCGGAACAGAAAAGCTTGTATCGCCCGAGTTTAGACCCGCCCAAGTGGACGCGTCCACACCATCGGCGGCCAAAACCGCTTGCGAAATGTAACCAACGGGATTGGTTGTGAAGTCGATTGTCCGCGCGCGTGATGCGGTTGGAGATAGAAAGTACATAAGGTCGATCTTGTCCGACTGAAGCGCAGCAATCGAAGTTCCCCAGGTGACTTCCACGGTCTCAAGTTCAACCTCAAGCGCCTCAGCCATTTTTTGACCCAGTGTGACGCCAAGTCCGCCGGTCCATTCGCCACTGCTAATATCCTTGGTGAACCAAGGTGGTGCCTGCGTAACACCTATCCGAAGGGTGCCACGTTCTTGGATGGCGTCCCAGGTTGATTGCGCCATGGCCCCCACAGTTGAAAGAGCGAGTACAGCTGTCGCGGTGACCACGCTGGCAATAGTTTTGAGCAAGTTCATTATCATTCTCCTTGTTTGTTAAGTCAGTTGGGTAGTTTGAAAAGCGAGTGTCCATCGAGGAATTCGCGAACACGCGCCGTCGCTGGCGTTTTTAACACGTTTTGCGGTGCGCCCTGTTCCAGGATTTGCCCATCATGCAAAAAGCAAACCTTGTTGGCCACATGATAGGCGAAGCCGATCTCGTGGGTGACGCAGACCATGGTCATGCCGTCTTCGGCCAATTGCCGCATGGTTTTCAGCACCTCCCCCACAAGTTCAGGGTCCAGCGCAGAGGTGACCTCATCGAATAGCATCACTTGAGGATCCATTGCCAAAGCACGCGCGATGGCGACACGTTGCTTCTGGCCGCCAGAAAGACGTGCGGGATATTCCAGCGCCTTTTCCGCCAGACCCACGCGGGTCAGTTGCGCCATGGCCTTATCCTTGGCTTCGGCTTTGGAACGGCCTAGCACAATCACCTGTCCTTCCATCACGTTTTCCAAAACTGTCATATGAGGGAACAGGTTGAAATGCTGAAAGACCATGCCGATCCTAGTGCGAAGCTTGCACAGGTCGGACTCGCGATACCGCATCCGGCCGCCTTGTTCGGTTCCGACCAGATCACCGTTAAGGCGCACCTGGCCTGACGTAGGTTCTTCCATGAAGTTTATGCAGCGCAGCAATGTAGACTTGCCGGAGCCACTGGACCCCAAAAGCACCACAGCCTCGCCTTGTGCAACGTCCAAGTCGATGCCCTTCAGCACCTCTAGTTCTATAAAACTTTTGTATAGTTTGCGTATTTCGATTGCGTTTGTCATGCGTCACTCTTTCCGAAGCGGCGTTCCAGCATGTAGGTCAATTGCACCAGGGGCAGCAGCACTACAAAGAAAATGAGTGCTACCACGGTGTAAGCCTCAATCGGATTAAATTCGTACGACGCGATCAGCTTGGCTTGTTGCAGCATCTCAGGGTAGGCCACGATAGAGGCGAGTGTCGACATCTTGAATACCTCGATGCCTCGCGAGGTCAACGGCGGCAGCATGCGCTTAAGCGCTTGCGGCAAGATCACGCGGCGCATGGCCTGCGCGTAGGACATGCCAATCGCCTTTCCCGCCTCCCACTGCTCTCGCTCGATGGATTGGATGCCGCCGCGAAAAACCTCTGACGAAAAAGCGATGGTGTTCAGCGTGATCCCGAGGATCGCTGCCAGGAAGGGCGAGACCTCAATGCCCGTCAATACAGGCAGTGCGAAGAAGAACCAGATGATCTGCACCAGAACGGGCGTGTTGCGGAAAACCTCGACGTATAGCATCGCCGGATAGCTGACCCAGCGTGACTTCGAGTAGCGCAACATTCCCATGATTAGCCCACCACCGAGACCGAGAACCGTGCAAATGATAAACAACTTAACCGTACCCAGAAGGCCTATGGCAAGCACGTTCCAATAGGCGAAGACCGAAGTGAAGTTCCATGTGTATTCCATGGCTACCTCATCGTCCCTTCACCACTTTTGGCTAGGCGATATTCCAGAAGAATCGTGAGTTGCGAGAAGACGAGGATCAGGAAGAAGTACATCACCGCAACGATGGTGTAGACCTCGAGCGGACGAAAGGTTTTTGATGCCAAATCGTTAGCCTGGAACATTAAATCAGCATAAGAGACGGTCGAAATTAGCGTTGTTGTCTTCAGAAGCTCAATGGAGCGCTCAGCAAAAGCGGGGATCATGCGTTTGACCGCTTGCGGCAGTATGATCCGGCGCAGACTTGATTTTTGCGTCATGCCGATGGCCTTCGCCGCCTCCCACTGGCCCTTGTCTATCGAGTTGATCCCACCTCGGAAGATCTCAGCGAAGAAAGCCGAGGATTGGATCGAAAAGGTTAGAACTGATGCCACAAAGGGCGTCATTTGAGCGCTAATGAGGATCGGCAAGGCGAAAAAGAACCAAAATAGCTGCACAAGTGGTGGTGTCGTTCGAAAGAATTCGATTAAGAATAAGCAGACCTGGCTGAGGACAGGGATCCGCGACATGCGGCCGAGCGCCAAGCCAAGGCCAAGCGGGATCCCGAAAACAAGCGCCAGGACAAACACCTGAAGGGTATTCCACAGACCCAGCATCAACAGATCCATGTCTGCCAAGGTCGCTGCAAAATCCCATTCGTGCACGATACGCCCCTTTCGATTGTTATCGGCATTCAACTTGACATAAATTTGTTAATTGTCAACAATCTGGAAAACTGGGGGAGATCGTAAAGTGGATAATCCAAACATTCTGTTCATCATGGCAGATCAGATGTCTGCCAAAGCGCTTCCGTTTTATGGCCACCCAATTGTCAAAGCGCCGACGCTGACACGGCTGGCCCGCGAAGGTGTGGTGTTTGAAAACGCCTACTGCAACTCTCCACTTTGCGGCCCCTCACGGACCTCAATGATGACCGGACTCCTGCCCTCAAAAGCTGGAGGTTTTGACAATGCGCATGACTTCTCGGCTGCACTTCCAACTTTTGCACATTATCTGCGCCTCGGCGGATATCTGACCTGCCTGTCGGGCAAGATGCACTTCACCGGTCCCGACCAGTTACACGGATACGAGGAGCGATTGACCACCGACATCTATCCCTCTGATTTTGGATGGACTCCAAACTGGTGCGAGCCTGATGCAAAAGTCACATTTCAAGATATGACCAATGTTCTCGAAACTGGCCCATGCCTACGGTCCTTACAAATCGACTATGACGACGAAGTAGCAACGAAAGCCTGTGGATGGCTATACGATCGCGCGCGCGCTGAAAGTACACAGCCTTTCATGCTGACTGTGTCCTTTACGTCTCCTCATGACCCTTATGTCGCACGGCCCGAATATTGGGAGCTTTACACGGATGATGAGATCGATTTACCTTCAGTGCCGCCAATCCCAGTAGAAGACATGGATGCGCATAGCAAAAGGATCCACTCCCATTATTCGATTGGCGAAGCTAACATAGACGATGACATCATTCGCAGAGCACGGCACGGATACTATGCATCCATCGAATATATTGACGCCAAGGTAGCAGCTTTAATGCAGGTACTCGAAGAAACTGGGCTGTCAGAGACCACGATCGTGGTCTTTGCCTCAGACCACGGCGACATGATGGGTGAGCGTGGGCTACACTATAAAAAGACCTTTTTTGAATGGTCAACGCGGGTTCCATTGATTTTTTGGGCTGGTGATCGACTCAATCCACACTGCGTAAATGAGACGGTATCACTATTGGATATTCTGCCGACGTTCGCAGATTTAGCGGGCACATCGAAAGATGTTATCGAGGCCGATGGTACCTCTTTGATACCGTTACTTAATCGGGAACCCATAGAACCGCGGGCAGTTCCTGGAGAGCTCCTATCAGAAGGTATTTTTGAGCCTGCTTTTATGCTACTTCGCGGGCGGGTAAAGTTGTTTTATAGCGAGATTGACCCCCCCCTTTTGTTCGACTTAGACTCAGACCCTGATGAGCTTACCAATATCTCGCATCATCCAGCTTATGCCGAAACTCTTGACGCGATGCTTTCAGAGGCCCGAGCGTTATGGGATGCAAAAGCCTTGAGAGACCGCATAATCAAGGACCAGAACCGGCGACGATTGATTAATCGTAGTCACAAGATTGGATCCGCTCCAGTTTGGGACTATCAGCCATATGAAGACGCATCCAAGCAATACGTACGCGCTGGAAAGTGGACTACAGAGGTCGAAGCCAAAGCTCATCTAGATACACTCGGACGACGCGAATAACAGATCCAGTTGGATTGGTAGTCCGTTGTGCTTATTGCGGCGAAAGCCACCCGGGCGGGTGTTTGCAGGCTTTGCCTGTAACGGCCGCTTCTGCGCAATCTTTCAGGCTACCAAAACGCACGGTTCGCCCACAGAGCCCCGGCGCATAATGCGCGTATTTCCCCGAATTTGTCATAAGATTGCGCGCCGTTGGTGGAAAAATGGGCTCTGTGATTGAACACCAGCAGAGATCTGGAATGACCTTTACACCGCAAACCTCCAGTTGCTGGACCAAACCGGCCTCGGTCGCTTGTTTCAGGATGCTACGCCCAAGGGTCACGATCACATCAGTCCCAAGACACCTAGATCGGCCTCCTAAAAATTCGCAAAACTTTGCGACCTCGTCATACGAGGCATGCGGACTGCCGATAGCCACAAGTTCAACGGATTCAGAGCCTGAGTTAAGGCTAGTCCAAGCCTCAACCAAGTCAGGCAGTGAAATACAGACGCTCTCCGCACCAGCTGTCAGCGGCAATTCTGCCTCTGGCGTAACGCCGGCCACATGCAGCATTGGCGACGCTGAGGTCGTTCCAAAAGCAGCACAAAGTGCGCGCAGATCTTCGCGAGACGGTTCATGATGTGCCAAACCTCTCAGCAAAGGAACCCGATCAGGGGATAGACGTCCTGCGATCCAACCCAGTAAAGGCCAAAGGCTGTCATCGTGGTGCTCCGGTACCCAACAATCAATCGCCAAGGATGGCCGTCGACATTCCACGTTGTACATGCCTGTATCGGGTGCGCGCCCTACTATAGCCACGAATAGGTCCAAATAATCCGGCAGCTTCGCTGTTTGCGCGCCCAAGACAGAATTTGCAAAAATGACCGCATTCGATTCCGACCAACCAATAATTTCACCCAATTGCGGCACGTCATCAAGGAGGTAAGGCGCACAGGTAAAAGTGGGCTGCGCTCCCATTTTTACATAGGCATCCGCCAATCGGCTGGCTGCATTTTCAAACGACGTTGGCAAACCATATGATGCGCTATTTTCTCGGTCGACAGAGATCGCGTTGATGGTGGTCGGGATTTGCACTTTTGCACCGAGTTCTGCCATACGTTCGGCGAAAATTAAATTGGCATCATGGGCCAGAATACAGCCGTCGATATGGCCGCGTGTAACATCCGTCAATCGCTCGGCACCCAGAGCAACCGCCATTATACAAATCACGTCCATTGCCAAGGTGGTCGGGTCTGTTGGGTCCCCAGATAATCGCAACTTGTCTAGGGGCGAAAGTTTTAGATCAAATTTTTTTAAAGGCCGAAGAGTACATCTATTCTTGCCAAAAAAAAGTATATTTTCTCGGATTGTCGCTTCTGGCACTTGAGACAAAGCATCAAATTCCTTGCTCTCAAGATGCGCTACAGCAATCATTTTATCAAAAAAGCGCGCAGCAATCACAGCGCCGAGTGTCAGAGTTTCTTCAGCCATGGAAAAAATAAGCGCCGCAGGGGCGCGTCCGTTCAGCACGAGCTCCAGCAAAACCCCACTACCCGAACACGAGCCACGACTAGTTGGCATGACCAAGATTTTCCCTTCTATTTCATGGCCATACCATGGATGGTGAACATCGACAACTCGTCCAGTGAGGGGATCAACGCCACCCCAAAAACTCAGACCTTCATCAGAATACAAAACGTCGCCAGTGGCTTCCGCTTGCACAATAAATTTCGACATTCTGCTCTCGCCTTTCAAAAGAAATATGATTGGGTTTGATTGGGTTGTCGAGCACTATCACTATTCTAAAAGTGGTTCGAAATTAGTGATGTATCCGGTGCTGTCAAACTAACGCGAACTCGCATCGAATTGCTGGTGCAGCCTGAATCTATGCGCTCAATAGTTGGCGCCACACAGTAAGAGCCGCGGTACGGTTCAGCTTGAAATTGAGGCGTGAGTAGAAGTGGCGCTCCTGATTGAAATGGTTGTGGACTGAAGAGTGGACGGCAGCGAACTTTTGCAGA